>Ga0075435_100000001_pt1 | contig 207579 bp, 154 predicted proteins | sample RhiMethybrSRZTD4_FD_75302 | JGI IMG/M metagenome (GOLD analysis project Ga0075435, IMG submission 75302) | Populus rhizosphere microbial communities from Tennessee, USA - Rhizosphere MetaG P. TD hybrid SRZTD4 | ecosystem: Host-associated > Plants > Roots > Rhizosphere > Soil | place: USA...
CGCCGGCGGCGGCTGCAGCACCGGCCACGCCGTCAACCCGCCGGGGCAGAGAAACGACGCCTGCTCGGTTTCGGGCGCGTCCCCGTGCCACGCGAAATGTTTTTTCCAGAGCAGCTTGCCGAGGTCCGCGTCGACGGCGAACAGATCGTTGTCCGCGCCGGCGACGAACGCGATCTCCTTGAAGCCGCGATCGGTGATCGCGCGCTCGACGATCAGCGGACCGTACAGCGCGTAGACCGATCGCTGCTTGGTCTCGAGCTTGATCTTCCAGAGCAGCTGGACGTTCTTGATCGTGTCCTTCGAGATCTTCGTTTCGTCCTTCTGCCAGCCGGTCCGCTGGAAGTCGCCGCTGTGCGTAATCCAGTCGGCGGCGCCCATTGGCATCGCGGCGAGACACGAGAGGCCCACGGCCCAGACGATGATTCTTCGCATCGCTTCACGTCCTTCGATCGGCGGTCGATCGCAGCGAGACGATACAGCGCAGGCGCGGGCGCATCAAGCCGCGCGGCCGGCGCGCCTCGGCGTTTCGCAGTGACAAACCGGCGCGCAACGCCAGTGGAGCGGACTAATGCGTTGAACGCAAACGAGATGACGATGGTTTCGGCCGCCGGCCGCGGAGAGGCGGGGCCGCGTTCAACGGCCGCGCGTTATGCGATACGAAACGCTGGCGCCCCGCGCCCCGACCCTAGAAAATGAGCCGGTCCTTGCGCGCGTCGATCGAGGCCGCCGCGACGCCGGGAACGACTTTGAGGTCGTCGATCGTCTTGAACGGCCCCTTGTCGGTGCGGCGGCGGACGATCGCCTCCGCCACCTCCGGCGCCACGTCGAGCGTCGTCGCGAGACTCTCGGCCGTCGCCTTGTTGACGACGATCAGCGAGTAGTGTTTGTCGAGGTACGCGGCGATCTGGTTCCACTCGTCGTCGGTGCCCTGCGCGCCGTTGTTCGACATCTCGTCGAGCGTCTTGGTCCACTCGTCGTGGGTCTTGAACTGCGCGACGGCGCTCTCGGCGCCGTGGCAGTCGCCGCAGACCTTGATGAGCGCGTCGCGGCCGGGCCCCGGCGGCAACGTCGGCGACGTTTCGGACTGGCTCGCGGGCGGCTGAACGGCAGCGCCGGCGATGAGAACGAGGCTCGACAGGCACAGCAACCGAAGGACCATGACGCGATGATAACCCGCGGGGAGACGATCGGGAGCGCGGCGGCGGTTGCGCTCGACGTGCGTTCTCGCGATCGCCGCGCGGCGCGCATCGAGAACGACGCCGTGCGCGTCACCGTGCTGCGCGAAGGCGGACACATCGCGGAGATCCTCGACAAGGCCACCGGCGTGAACCCGCTGTGGACGCCGCCGTGGACTTCGATCGAGCCGTCGGCGTGGAGCGCCGCGGCGCATCCGGAATTCGGATCCGGATCCGACGCGCGCCTGCTCGCCGGGATCATGGGCCACAATCTGTGCCTCGACATCTTCGGCGGCCCGTCCGACGAGGAAGCGGCCGCCGGCATCACCGCACACGGCGAAGCCTCGGTCGCCGCGTACGACATCGCGGCCGACGCCGGCGCGCTCGTGCTGCGCGCGCGCCTGCCGCTCGCGCAGATGATCGTCGAGCGGCGTATCGCGCTCGACGGATCGACGGCGTATGTGCGCGAGACGATCACCAGCCTGACGGCGATCGATCGGCCGATTGGATGGACCGAACACGTGACGCTCGGGCCGCCCTTCCTCCGCAGGGGCACGACGGAGTTCCGCGCGTCGGCGACAAGGTCGCGTGTGTTCGAGTCGGCGTTCGGCGCCGACGACTATCTGAGGCCCGGTGCCGACTTCGAATGGCCGTTCGCGCCTGCGCGCGACGGCCGGCAGACGATCGATCTCCGGCGCCTCGCCGGCGCGCCGGCCTCGTCCGCGTACACGGCGCACCGGATGGATCCGGATCGGCAGGCGTTCTTCGTCGCCTTCTCGCCGGAGGCGAAGCTGGCGTTCGGATACGTCTGGAGCGCCGCCGATTTTCCGTGGATGGGCATCTGGGAGGAGAACGCGAGCCGGACGCACGCGCCGTGGAACGGGCGCACGCTGGCGCGCGGCATGGAATTCGGCGCGTCGCCGTTTCCCGAATCGCGGCGCCGCATGGTGGATCGCGGGCGGATGTTCGACACGCCGACCTATCGGTGGCTGCCCGCGCTGGGCACGATCGCCGTCGAGTACCGCGCGTTCGTGCGCGGCGCCGACGCGATCCCTGAATCGCTGGACGTGCCGTCATGAGCAACAGGCTGGACCGCATCGCCGACGCGCTCGACTCGTTCCGGATCGAGCTGCCGTCGTGGGGCTTCGCGAACACCGGGACGCGCTTCGGGAAATTCCTGCAGCCGGCCGCTGCCGCGACGATCGAGGAGAAATTCAGCGACGCCGCCGAGGTCCACGCGCTGACGGGCGCGTGTCCCACGCTCGCGCTCCACGTGCTGTGGGACTTTCCGTCGGGCGTCGACAGCGTGGCCACCGTCGCCGCGCTCGCCGAGCGGCACGGCGTGCGCCCCGGATCGATCAACCCGAACGTGTTCGAGGGGCAGGAGTACAAGCACGGCTCGTTCGGCAATCCGGACGCGTCGGTGCGGCAGGCGGCGCTGCAGCACGTGCGCGACAGCGTCGAGATCGCGCGGCGGCTCGGCAGCCGCGACGTGTCGCTCTGGTTCGCGGACGGCTCGAACTACCCCGGCACGGCAAACATCCGCGCGCGCAAACGGCTGTTCGAGGAAGGGCTGCGCGCGGCGCACGCGGCGCTGGACGCTCAGCAGCGCCTGCTCGTCGAGTACAAGCCGTTCGAGCCGGCGTTCTATCACACCGACATCGCCGACTGGGGCATGGCGCTGCACCTGGCCAGGTGCGCCGGCCCCCGCGCGCGCGTGCTCGTCGACACCGGCCATCACTACTCGTCGCAGAACATCGAGCAGATCGTCGCCTGGCTGCTCGACGAGCGGATGCTCGGCGGCTTTCACTTCAACGATCGCCGCTACGCGGACGACGATCTGACGCTGGGATCGATCGATCCGTATCAGGTCTTCCGCATCTTCCACGAGATCCGCTTCTTCGAGTGGGAGACGGGCGGCCGCGCCGACATCGCCTACATGATCGACCAGAGCCACAACCTCAAAGGGAAGATCGAAGCGATGATCCAGACGGTCGTCGTCGCCCAGCAGCTCTTCGCGAGAGCGTCGCTCGTCGATCACGCGGCGCTCGCCGGCGCGCAGAACCGCAGCGATCTCGTCGCGGCCGAGCTGCTCTTGCAGGACGCGTTCGCCACCGACGTCCGTCCCGCGATTGCGGAGTGGCGGCGCGCGCGCGGCCTGCCGGCGGACCCGCTCGCCGCGTTCCGCGAGAGCGGATACCTCGACCGGATCACGGAGCAGCGCCGCCATCGGGCCGCCGCACCGTCTTCCTCGTACGCGTGACGGAGGCTATGATCGGATCATGAGGACCGCCGCGCTCACCGTCGTCGTCGTCGCGGCGATCGTCGGCGCCGCTCGCGGATCGGCGGTCGCGGTGAAACACGACGCCGTGGCACTCGCGCGCGTGCCGCACGGCGGCATTCAACCCGAGGCCGTCGTCGACGCGCGCGGCGTGCTGCACATGCTCTACTTCTCCGGCGAGCCTCGCGGCGGCGATCTCTTCTACGTACGCTCGACCGATGACGGCGCGACCTTCTCGACGCCGGTGCGCGTGAACAGCCAGGCCGGCAGCGCCATCGCGACGGGCACGATCCGCGGGGGTCAGCTTGCCGTCGGCCGCGCCGGACGCGTGCACGTTGTGTGGAACGGATCCGACGGCGCGGCGCCGCGCGGGCTCGTCAACCCCGCGAGCGGCCAGCCGAGCGCGCCGCTCCTCTACACGCGATCGACTCCGGACGGTACCGCGTTCGAGCCGCAGCGCAATCTCGCGCGGCGGAGCTACGGCATCGACGGCGGCGGATCGATCGCGGCCGACGAGACAGGCGGCGTCTATGTTGCGTGGCACGCCCTCGCCGCCGGCGGCGCGAACGGCGAAGATCATCGTCTCGTATGGATCGCACGATCGAACGACGATGGCGGGACGTTCGCCGAGGAGGCGCCGGCGTGGAAGGAAGCGACCGGCGTCTGCAGCTGCTGCCAGCTTCGCGTGTTCGCCGCGCCGCGAGCGCTGTATCTGCTCTATCGATCGGCGACCGCCGTCACCCATCGCGACATCTACGTCCTCGAGTCGAACGACAAGGGCGGCACGTTCCGCGGTTCGCTCGTGCAGCCGTGGACGATCGGCGCCTGTCCGATGAGCAGCATGTCCTTCACGGCCGCCGGCCCGCGCATCCTCGGCGCATGGGAGACGGCCGGCCAGGTGTACTTCGGCGAGATCGACCGCGCGGCCACGCGCGTGCCGCAGCCGATCGCGGCGCCGGGCGACGGCGGCACACGCAAGCACCCGCGCCTCGCCGCGAACGCGCGCGGCGACGTGCTCGTGGCGTGGACCGAGGGGACGGCGTGGCAGCGTGGCGGATCGCTCGCCTGGCAGATCTTCGACGCGACGGGCGCCCCGATCGGCGCGCGCGGCGACGCGCCCGGCATCGGCGTCTGGAGTTTTCCCGCGGCGATCGCGCGGCCCGACGGCAGCTTCGTCGTCTTCTACTGACCGCGGACGACAATCAACGCAGAATTCGCAGAACCCGCAGAATTCAACTGGAAACGTCCAGAACATTCTGCGTGCTCGGCGTGTTCTGCGTTGTCCGTCGTCGCTGTCCCGCGTCACCAGACGCGCACGCGATCCGGCGGCGCGAGAAACAGCTTCTGGCCCGCCTTCACGTCGAACGCGGCGTACCACGGGTCGAGGTTGCGCACGGTGTCGGCGCGGTACTCGTCGGGCGCGTGGCCGTTGGTCAGCAGCAGCTGCCGCGTGAGCGCCTCGCGGCGCTTGCTGCGCCACGTCTGACCGAAGCTGATGAAGAAGCTGCGATCGTCGCCGCTCTGCGCGCCGCCCTCGCGTCCGCTCGATGCACGGTACGCGTCGTACGCCGCCGACAGCCCCGCGACGTCGGCGATGTTCTCGCTGAGCGTGAGCTGCCCGTTGACGTGCAGATCGGGAAACGGCGCGTACGCGTTGTACTCCGCGACGAGCTTCGCCGACGCCTCCTTGAAGTGCGCCAGATCCTCGGGCGTCCACCAGTCCACGAAGCGGCCGCTGGCGTCGAACTGGCTCCCCTGATCGTCGAAGCTGTGGCTGATCTCGTGGCCGATGATCGCGCCGACGGCGCCGTAGCGGACGGCGGCGTTCGCCGCGGCGTCGTAGAACGGCGGCTCGAGGATCGCCGCCGGAAAATTCAGCGCGTTCTGCACGGGCAAGTTCAGCGCGTTCACCGTCTGCGGCGTCAGCCACCACTCGCCGCGGTCGGGCGGCTCGGCGAGCTTCGCGAGCTGCTGCTGGTAGTCGAACATCTCCGCGCGCTCGGCGTTGCCGAAGGCGTCGCCGCGGACGATCGACAGCGCCGCGTAGTCGCGCCAGCGATCCGGGTAGCCGATGCCGACGCGCAGCGTCGAGAGCTTCGCCTTCGCGCTCGCCTTCGTCTTCGGCGCCATCCACGTCAGCGCGTCGAGGCGTCGGTCGAACGCCGCCGAGATGTTCGCCACCATCTGCTGCAGCTGCGCCTTCGCGGATGCCGGGAAGAATTTCCCGACGTAGATCCTGCCGACCGCTTCGCCGAGCGCGTTGTTGGTCGCGTCCACGGCGCGCTTCCAGCGCTCCTGCCGCTCGGGCGTGCCCGACAGCGTCTTGCCGTAAAAGGCGAACGCCTCCTCGCCGAACGCCTTCGGCAGCTCCGCGGCGCGGCGATCGATCGCGTGAAACGTCAGGTAGTCGCGCCACGCGTCGAGCGGCACGCTCTGCACCAGCGCGGCGATGCCGCGGATCGCCGCCGGATGCCAGACGATGATCGTCGGCGCGCGATCGAGGCGCGCGGCGCCGAAGAGCGCCGTCCAGTCGACGCCCGGCGCCTTGCGCGCGAACTCCTCCCGCGCCCACGGATTGTTCGCCTTCGACACGTCCACCGACTCGGTGCGCGTCGCGTGCACGCCGGCGATGCGGCGCTCGAGATCGAGGATGCGCGCCGCCTTCGCGTCGGCGTCCGCGATCGACGCGAGCTTCAGCATCGCGGCGGCGTGCGCGCGGTACGCCGAGCGATACCCTTCCATCCGCTCGCCCCCCTCGACGTAGTAATCGCGATCGGGCATGCCGAGGCCGCCCTGCAGCATGAACGGGACGTTGCGCGACGGATCGTTCAGGTCCTGCGCGATCCAGAGGCCGAACAGGTGATCGGTCTGGAAGTTGGTGTTGTTCAACGCGTCGACATCCGCGCGCAGGGTCGAGCCGACGTACGCCGCGAGCGCGCGCCGATCGCCGATCGCCGCGATCGCCGCGAGCCGATCGCGCAGCGGCGCGAGCCCCTTCGCTTCGATGCCCTGCTCGTCGAGGAAGCTGGCGTAGTAGTCGCCGATCTTGCGCTCGTCGGTGCCGGGCGCGGCGCTGCCGTTCGCCACCGCCTCGAGGAGATCGTGCGTCCGGCGCTGCGCCTGATCGAAGAGCTCGGCCCATGCGCCGTAGCTCGCGCGATCGGGCGGAATCTCCGTCTTCCGCAGCCAGCCGCCGTTGGCGTAGCGGAAGAAATCGTCGCCGGGCGCCACCGACACGTCCATGCTCGAGCGGTCGACGTCGTGCGGCGCGGAGGAGGAAGAGGAGGAGGCGGCGCGCCGATCGCCCCCGCACGCGGTCGACAGCGCGAGCGCCACGACGATCATCGAACGATGCAGCGATGTGCTCACAATCACACACGATAGCGCGAAAGCCGGGCGCGCGACGCGGTGCTGAGGCCCTCTTCTTCCTCCGATATTCAGGGCAGCATGGGCACGCTGATCCTCGGCGGGTGGATCGTTGTCGGCCTGCTCGTCGCCGGGTACGAACGGACGCGCAGCGCCGACTCGGCATTCGAGACGCAGCTCTGCGTCGTCGGCGCCATCGCCGGCGGCTTTGCCGGGCAGATCACGCGCTGGTACGTCTTCGGCGAGCCGCTCGGCTTCGTCTTTGCCGCCGCGGGCGCCGAGCTGATGCTCCGATCCTATCGACGCCGCACGTCGACGTCCGCGCCGACGGCAGTCCCTGCGCCCGCACCCGCGCCGCCGCCCGCGACGCCTGCCGTCGAAGCGCCGGCCTTCACGCCCGGCGAGTGGTCGCCCTTGCTCCGAGGACTCGAGGCGTTCGCGTGGGGTGTTCTGTCCGCCTGCATCTTCGCGGCGGCGGCGTTCGGGGGGGAAATGGCCGCGGAACGCGTCTACCGTCTCATCGAGCCGCACGCGATGTCGCTGCTCATCTACGAGCCGATAGGCCTCGTGATCGGCTTCGCCCTCGGCGTACGCTCGTGTCTGAAGGAGCCGCGGCGGACCATCCTGCAGACGTTGGTATTCCTGGTCATCGCGGCCCTCATATGGGGCGCCGTGATCTTCGAGCTGGGCAAGTGGGACGCCTCGATCGAACACGGGCCGCTCTAGGTCAGGCTGGTCCGGCGGGCCAGGCGGGTTTGACGGTAGAACAGCGTCTCTCTTGACCTTTGTGACCTGCCCGACTCGCCCGACCAGCCCGGCTCGCCTGACCTACCGTCTGTCGGCACCCCTCGGGACCTGCTAGGATCCCCGTACTACAGAAGGAGGCCCCGACCATGCCTCGTCGCCTCGCGTCGCTCGCGCTCGGCGTGCTCGTTGTCGGTTCGATCGGCGTGCTGCTCGGCGCGCAAGCGGGTCCCGCCGCGCCCGCGCGATCGGTCTCGTTCACGCGAGACGTCGAACCGATTCTCGAGCGGAGCTGCCGCTCGTGCCACGGCGACGCGATGCAGATGGGCAAGCTCGATCTGCGCACGCGCGACAGCGCGATGCGCGGCGGGGCGCACGGCCCCGTGCTCGTGCCTTCGTCGGCCGATCAGAGCCGGCTGTATCGGATGGTCGCCGGCCTCGAGCTGCCTGCGATGCCGATGTCGGGCGCGCTGACGCCGGACGAGATCGCGACGCTCAAGGGGTGGATCGATCAGGGCGCGGCGTGGGACGCCGCCGTCACGTTCGCGAAAGACATCCGGCCGATCTTCGAGAGCAGCTGCTGGACGTGCCACGGCGATACGGCGCAGCTCTCGAAATTCGATCTCCGCACGCGCGAGAGCGCGCTTCGCGGGGGCGCCCGCGGATCCGACATCGTCCCGGGCGACGCCGAGCACAGCCGCCTGTACCTCCGTGTCGCGGGCCTCGAACAACCGTCGATGCCGGCGCAGGGCGATCCGCTCAGCGCCGCGCAAGTCGCATCGATCAAGCAATGGATCGATGGCGGCGCCAGCTTCGACGGCGTGGAGACGACGACGGCGTCGAAAACCGCGGCGGCGGCGGCGGCGCTCGCCGCGCTCGAGAACCGGCCGATCACACCCGAAGAGCGCAGCTACTGGGCGTTCAAGCTTCCGGCGCAGGCGCCGCTGCCTCGCGTCGACGATCCGCGCCTGACGAACCCGATCGATCGCTTCCTCGAGGCGGCGCGGCGCGAGCACGGGCTGAAGGCGGCGCCGCGCGCCGAGCGCTCCACGCTCGTGCGCCGCGCGTACCTGGATCTCCTCGGCCTGCCGCCGACGCCGGCGCAGGCCGCCGCGTTCGTCGACGACAAATCGCCGGACGCCTGGGAGCGCCTCGTCGACTCGCTGCTCGCGTCGCCGCACTACGGCGAGCGCTACGGCCGCATGTGGCTCGACGTCGCGCGCTACGCGGACTCGGCCGGCTTCGAGTACGACATGCACCGGCCCAACGCGTGGCGCTACCGCGACTACGTAATCAAGTCGTTCAACGACGACAAGCCGTACGACCGGTTCCTCGTCGAGCAGATCGCCGGCGACGAGATGGATGGCAGGACGAACGACACGCTGATCGCGACGGGCTTCCTGCGCATGGGGCCTCGCGTGCTGTTCCGCGAGAAGGACAACCCCGAGCGCCGCTACGACTACCTCGACGAGATCCTCGGCACGATCGGCAAGGGAACGCTCGGCCTGACGGTCAACTGCGCGCGCTGCCACAACCACAAGTTCGATCCGATCTCGCAGAAGGACTACTACTCGCTCGAGGCGTCGATCTTCGGCTACGTCGAGACCCAGGTGCCGCTCGCGCCGAAGGAGGAAGCCGACGCCTACGTCGCGAAGAACGAGGTGATCGACGCGAAGATCGCTGCCGTCAAGAGCGCGATCGAGAAGCTCGAGCGGCCGTACCGCGAGACGCTCCAGCGCGAGCAGATCGCGCGCAAGTTCCCCGAGCACATCGTCCGCGTGATGGCGAAGGCCGAGAGCGAGCGCACGCCGGGCGAGGCGCTGCTCGCGGCGCAGGTGCTGAGAGCGGCCAGCGTGCCGGCGTCGCAAGTCGACAAAGCCCTGACGCCGGACGACGCGGCGAACAAGAAAGCGCTGACGGCCGAGATCGCGGCGCTGACCGCCGAGCGGCCGAAGCCGCTGCCGATGGCGGAGATCGTCACCGACGGCGACTATCGATCGTCGCCGCTCGGCGAAGGCGACGACACGATCAGCTGTCCGAAATGCCGCATTCCCGTGCCGGGCGCCGGCCCGTACATCCCCAAAGGTCCCGGCTATCAGGTGCCGCCGTCCTACTTCCTGATTCGCGGCGACGTCGAGAGCCACGGCTCGCAGATGAAGCCCGGATTCATCGACGTCATCACCTTCGGCAACCCGCCGACAGAGATCCCGCGGCCCGACGGCCGCACGTCGGGCCGCCGCCTCGCCCTCGCGCGGTGGATCGCGTCGCCCGAGAACCCGATGACGGCGCGCGTGATCGTCAATCGGCTCTGGCAGAAACATTTCGGCCGCGGCATCGTCGCGACGCTCGACAACTTCGGCAAGATGGGCGAGCGGCCGACGCACCAGGATCTGCTCGACTGGCTCGCCGTGGAGCTGACGAAGGGGTGGACGCTCAAGCGGATCAACAAGCTGATGATGATGTCGGAGGCGTACCAGATGGCGTCGGCCTTCGACGACGCCGCGGATCGGAAGAACGATCCGGAGAACCTGTATCTGTGGCGCTTCCGGCCGCAGCGGCTCGACGCGGAGATTGTGCGCGACTCGATGCTCGCCGCCGGCGGCAACATCAACCTCGAGGTCGGCGGCGAGCCGATCTTCCCGTACATCCCGAAGGAGATTCTCGCGGGCCAGTACCGCGGCAAGTGGGTGAACACGCCCGACGGTCCGGCGGGGTGGCGGCGCGGCGTCTACGTGTACCAGCGACGATCGCTGCCCTACCCGATGTTCGACACGTTCGATCATCCGGACATGAACGTCACCGCCGGCGCGCGGCACGTGTCGACGGTGCCGACGCAGGCGCTCACGCTCCTCAACAACCCGTTCGTGCTCGACGAAGCGGCGCGCCTTGCCGCGCGCGTGCGGGAGCAGGCGAAGACGCCGAAGGCGCAGGCGGAGCTCGCGTATCAAATCGCGCTCGCGCGTCGGCCGACCGACGAGGAGATCAGAATCAGCACGGCCCTGATCGAGACGCAGTCGCTCGACGCCTTCACGCACGTCGTCCTGAACCTCGACGAGTTCATGTACATGAGGTAACGCCGTGTCGCACCGCTGCAATCGTTACTTCTGGAATCGGCGCGAGTTCCTCTTCAGGTCGGGCGGCGGCATCAGCGGGCTCGCGCTCGCCTACCTGCTCGATCGCCACGGCCTGCTGTTCGGCGAGGAAACCCCCGGCCCGAGCGATCCGTGCGCGGCCGCCGCGGTGGGCGTGAACCCGTACGCGCCGAAGCCGCCGCATTTCAAGCCGCGCGCAAGCGCGGTGATCTCGCTGTTCATGGGCGGCGGCTGGAGCCAGGTGGACACGTTCGATCCGAAGCCGGCGCTCGCGAAGTACGCCGGCGAGCCGATCGACGGCAAGGTGCAGGGCGACGTGATCGTGCGCCAGGGATTCCCCGGACCGCTCATGCCGAGCCCGTTCGCGTTCCGGAAGTGCGGCCAGAGCGGCATCGAGATCGCCGAGCTCTTCCCGCATCTGAGCGGGCACGTCGACGAGATCGCGTTCCTGCGATCGGTGTACGGGCGATCGAACGATCACGTGCAGGGCACCTACGAGATGCAGACGGGGCAGATCAATCTCGGCTTCCCCAGCGTCGGCTCATGGGTCACCTACGGGCTCGGATCGGCGGCGTCGAGCCTGCCGGCGTACGTCGTCATGACCGACGCGCGCGGCGGCCCGCTCGGCGGCCCGAACGACTGGAGCGCCGGCTTCCTGCCCGCCGCCTATCAGGGCACGCTGTTTCGATCGAGCGGCGATCCGATCGTCGATCTCAAGCCGCCATCGGGCCTGACGCCGGACGATCAGCGCGCGCGGCTCGACACGCTCGCGAAGCTGAACGAGCTCGACATGCAGAAGTTCCCCGGCAACAGCGAGCTGGCGGCGCGCATCTCGTCCTACGAGCTCGCGTACCGCATGCAGGGATGCGCTCCCGGCGCCGTGGACATCGCAAGCGAGTCGGAGGCGACGAGAAAACTGTACGGGCTCGACGAGAAGATCACCGAGCCGTTCGGCCGCCAGTGCCTGATGGCGCGGCGGCTCGTCGAGCGCGGCGTGCGCTTCGTGCAGGTGTTCGCGGGCGGCGTCGGCAACCAGAACACCGACACCTGGGACGCGCACGACGACATCAAGACGAACCACACGCAGCACGCGGCGGAGACCGATCAACCGATGGCGGGCCTGCTGACCGATCTCAAGGCGCGCGGCCTCCTCGACACGACGCTCGTCGTCATGCACTCCGAGTTCGGCCGCATGCCGATCTCGCAGCGCGGCGTCGGCCGCGATCACAATCCCGGCACGCAGACCGTGTTGATGGCGGGCGCCGGCATCAAGGGCGGCCAGGCGATCGGCGCGAGCGACGAGTTCGGCTACAAGGCGATGGAGCAGCCGATCTCGTACCACGATCTGCACGCGACGATGCTGCACCTGCTGGGCATGGATCACACGAAGCTGACCTATCGCTTCAACGGCCGCGACATGCGGCTCACCGACGTCTACGGCACACTGATTCCGCAGATCGCGAACACGTGACGCGGATCGAATGATCGAGCGCGGGACTGCACGGCGGACGCTGCCAGCCTCGCTCGCGGGCATCCTCGGGGCGACCGTCGCGCTCGTCGCGATCGAGTACGCATCGGTCGGCTTTTTTGCCTCCTACGGAGGATTCGTCATCGCCGGTGCGTTGGCGATCTTCGTCGGATCCACCGTCGCCGCCGCCGTTGACCCGGCGCGCGCGGAAAACTACGCCGCCGTCGTCGCCTTCTACATCGTGGGGCTCGGCGCGGTGTACTTCCTCATCCTGCAGGCACTCGCTGCCACGTCGCCGCCTGGCGCGGACGGCAGACCGGCGATCGACCCGATTTTGCAGCCCGCTACTACGGTCACCGTTTTCGAGGGCGCACGCCTGATTACGGGCGACGGCAGCGCGCCCATCGACAACGCGGCCTTCGTCGTCGACGGCGATCGCGTCACTGCCGTCGGCAGGAAAGGATCGGTGCAGGCGCCGGCGGGCGCGCGGCGCGTCGACCTGACCGGCAAGACGGTGATGCCGGCGCTCGTCGACGCGCACGTGCACCTCGGCTACCGCCGCGGCACGACGTTCACCGCGGCGAACTACACGCGCGAGAACCTCGTCGACGAGCTCGATCGCTTCGCGTACTTCGGCGTCGCCGCCGTTCTGGAGGCGGGCACCGGCCGCGGCGAGCTGCCGTTTCAGGTCCGCGCCGACGCGCGGACGCCGACGCGCTATCTCACCGCGGGCGGCGGGTTCGCGATGCCCAACGCCGGGCCGGGTGGGCCGATGCGCGACGCGGCGCGCGGCGTGACGACCGAGGCCGACGCGCGCGCGCAGGTGCAGGAGCTCGCGCGCCGCAAGCCGGATCTCGTCAAGATCTGGGTCGACGATCGCGACGGCACCGTCGAGAAGCTCAAGCCAAATTTGTATCGCGCGATCATCGACGAGGCGCACAAGCAGAACCTGCGCGTCATGGCGCACATCGCGAAGCTCGACGATGCGAAGGATCTGCTGCGCGCGGGAGTGGACGGCTTCGCGCACGTCTTTCGCGACCGCGCGGCCGACGCCGAGCTGCTCGCGATGCTGAAGGCGCGGCCCGGCGTCTTCTTCCTCGAGACGCTCTGGGGCGTGCGGACGGCGATTTATCAGGAGACGCCGGCGTGGCTCGACGAGCCGCTCACGCGCGACGTGTTATCGCCAGCGCAGATCGCGCAGCTGCGCGACGCATTCCTCGTCGCTTCCGCGCCGGCGACGGTGCAGCGTGCGCTCGAGGAGGCGGACCGGCTGACGAGCAACGTCGCCGCGCTGCACAAGGCCGGTGTGAAGCTCGGGCTTGGCACCGACACGGGCGGCGTGAGCGGCGGCGGCTACTTCGGCCTCGCCACGCACGTCGAGCTGGAGCTGCTGGTGAAGGCCGGCCTGACGCCGGCCCAGGCGATCGCCGCAGGCACGCGCACGTCGGCCGAGATCCTCGGGCTCGCCGACCTCGGCGCGATCGCGCCCGGCAAGTCCGCCGATTTTCTCGTCCTGGACGCCAACGCGCTCGACAACATCGCCAACACCCGCAGGATTGCTGCGGTGTACGCGCGCGGCGCGGAAGTGGACCGCGCGGCCCTGAAGGCGCGCTTCGCCGCGGCGCGTAATTAACCGCCTGTCAACGCTTCCTGGCCCGTCCTCGTCTAAGGCCGGCGGAGGGTCTCCATGCCTCGTTGCACGAAGGCTATTGGCGCGGTGCTCGCCGCCGCCGCGGCTGCCGCGACTCTTGCCGCTCAACAGGATTTCCAGTGGAACGGCCAGCTCACGACCGGCCAGACGCTCGAGATCAAGAACGTCAACGGCGACATTCACGCCGGCCCCTCGTCCACGACCGGCGCGGCGGTGACGGCGGTCAAGACGTCGCGCCGCGGCAACCCGGCCGAGGTGCGCATCGAGGTGGTGCCGCACGCGGGCGGCGTCACGATCTGCGCCGTGTATCCCGACGTCCCGGGCCAGGAGCCGAACCGCTGCGAGCCCGGCGCGAACAGCCATTCACACACGAAGAACAACGACACGAGCGTCCGCTTCGACGTGCAGGTTCCCGTCGGCGTCGCGCTGCTTGCCCGCACGGTGAACGGCGGCATCGACGGCGAGGGGCTGAACGGCGACGCGGAAGGCAACACCGTGAACGGCTCCGTGCGGCTGTCGACGACGGGGACGGCGACGGGCGCCACGGTCAACGGCGAGCTCGCGCTGACGATGGGGCGCACCGATTGGCGCGACGGCGCGAAGTTCTCCACCGTGAACGGCGGCATCACGCTGCGTCTTCCGGGCTTCGTCAACGCGAACCTGCGCGCGACGACGCTCAACGGCTCGATCGAGAGCGACTTCCCGATCACGATAACGGGCCGCGCCGACCGGCGGCACGTCGAGGGGACGATCGGCGGCGGCGGGCAGCCGCTCACGCTCTCCACCGTCAACGGCAGCGTGAAGTTGCTCCGCGCGCAATAAGCCGCTCTATAATCGGCCGCACACACCCGTCACAACGCTGACCGCGGGGCGGTCGGAGTGAGGATGATGTGCGCGCACATTCGCTCGTTGCTACGATCGTCATCGGGCTCGCGCTGACGCGGCCCGCCGCCGCGGCGCAGCCGCCGCCGGGCGGCTACGCGCCCGAGGACATCGCGTACGGCAGCCGCTTCTACGACGCGCAGTGCAATACGTGCCACGGCGCGAACGGCGACGCCGTCGGCGGCGTCAACCTGCGCAGCGGCGTCTTCCGCAACGCGATCACCGATCAGGATCTCGCGCGCGTGATCACCAACGGCATCCCGGGCACCGGGATGCAGGCGTTCAGGCTCGACGCCGCGGAGCTCGCCGGGATCATCGCCTACATCCGCAACATGAACGCCGTCGATCGCGGCGCCGCGAGGTTTGGCGATCCGGCGCGCGGCCGCGCGCTCTACGAGGGCAAGGGCGGCTGCGCACGCTGCCACCGCGTCGGCGCCGAGGGCTCACGCGTCGGGCCCGATCTCACCGACGTCGGCGCCGTCCGCAGCGCCGGATCGCTGCTGCGATCGCTCACCGATCCCACGAGCCTGATGATGCCGATCAACCGGCCGGTGCGCGCCGTGCTGCGCGACGGCAAGATCGTCAACGGACGGCGCCTCAACGAGGACACCTACACGGTGCAGCTGATGGACGACCAGGAGCGGCTCGTCTCGCTGGACAAGAGCAACCTCCGCGAGTACACGATTCTCACCTCGTCGCCGATGCCGTCGTTCAGGGGCACGCTCACCGCCGACGAGATCGCGGACCTCGTCGCTTACCTGCTCTCACTCAAAGGACGATGACCATGACGCGACGAGCGACCGCCGCAGCACTCGCGCTTCTTCTCGCCGCCGCCGCGTCGTACCGCGTGCAGGCGCAGATCACCGCCGATCGACTGCTCAACGCCGCGAAGGAGCCGCGCAACTGGCTGATGTACTCGGGCGGCTACTTCAGCAACCGCTACAGCGGCCTCACCGGGATCACGCCGGCCAACGCGAAGGATCTCGAGCTGAAGTGGATGTACCAGGCCGCCGTCGCCGGCGGCTGGCAGACGACCCCGCTCGTCGTCGACGGGATCATGTATCTCACGCAGCGGCCCAACGACGTCGTTGCGCTCGACGCGAGGACGGGGCGCGTCTTCTGGATCTACCGGCATCAGCTCGATCCGACGCAGATCGTCTGCTGCGGCTCGAACAACCGCGGCCTCGCGATCCTCGGCGACACGCTCTACATGGGCACGCTCGACGCGCATCTCATCGCCATCGACGCGCGCAGCGGACGCCCGCTGTGGAACACGCGCGTCGCCGACAACAAGGCCGGCTACTCGGTGACGCTCGCGCCGCTCGTCGTGAAGGACAAAGTGATCGTCGGCGTCGGCGGCGGCGAGTACGGCATCCGCGGCTTCGTGGCCGCGTTCGACGCGCGCACCGGCCGCGAGACGTGGCGCTTCTATACGATCCCCGGGCCGAACGAGCCGGGCTTCGAGACGTGGCAGCAATGTCCGCCGAACGCGAAGCCGTTCTGCGACTCGGAGGCGTGGAAGCACGGCGGCGGCTCGGTGTGGGTGACCGGATCGTACGATCCGTCGCTCAACCTCACCTACTGGGGCGTCGGCAACGCCGGGCCGGACTGGAACGCCGATCAGCGTCCCGGCGACAACCTGTACACCGATTCGGTGGTCGCGCTCGACGCCGACAGCGGCCGGCTGAAGTGGCACTACCAGTTCACGCCGCACGATCGGTACGACTACGACTCGGTGCAGGTACCCGTGCTCGCCGACATCACGTGGCGCGGCGCGCCGCTCAAGGCGATGGTGTGGGCGAACCGCAACGGCAACTTCTACGTGCTCGATCGCGAGACGGGCAAGTTCCTCGTCGGCAAGCCGTTCGTGAAAGTGAACTGGATGGACACCTTCGACGAGCGCGGCCGCCCGCATCAGACCGTGCAGCCGGAGGGCCAGCCGACGTGGCCCGGCAATCAGGGTGGAACGAATTGGTACTCGCCGTCGTTCAGCCCGCACACGGGGCTGTTCTACGTGTCGGCGTGGGAGAACTACGCGACGATTTTCGGCGGCACACCGGTCGAGTATCAGGAGGGCCGCAACTTCGGCGGCGGCCAGAACCGCAACTACCTGCCGGTGCCTGGCGCGCCGGGGCTGCCCGGACTTCGCCGCGGGCCAATCAACAACTGGACCGAGGCCGCGGCGACCGGCGCCGTCCTCGCGCTCGACGCCGCGACCGGCGAGCAGAAGTGGCGCTATCCGATGACCGACGTCACCGACAGCGGGATCCTGACGACGGCGTCCGACGTGCTGTTCACGGGCGGCCGCGAGGGGTACTTCCACGCGATCGACGCGCGATCGGGATCGCTGCTGTGGAAGACGAACCTCGGCGCGCAGATCGTCAACGGTCCGATCACCTACGAGGTGGACGGCCGGCAGTACGTCGCGGCGATCTCGGGGCTGTCGCTGTGCGTCTTCGGCTTGAGGTAGCGCGCTACATCGAACGCACGATCGGCTCGAGGAACACGCGTCAGATCTCGTAGAAGTAGACCCGCTTCTTCTGCCAGCCTGCGCCGGCGCGCCGGTACTCGTGCATCAGGCCCCAGCCGCCGAGAACGACGACCGGCGACGCCGATTTCTTCGGCGCGACGGCTTCCGCTATCGCGACCGCGATGCAGCCGCCGCGCGCGCGGATCGTGCTGATGGTCAAGTACGAGACGCCGTCCCTGAGATCGGCGCGCATGCGGATCCGTTCGGGCGTCAGCACTTCCCAGCCCGGCGGAAGAATCTTCGCGAGGTCGACGCCGCGCGGCGCGTTCGCCGTCGAGAACACGCGCACATCGTCGCTGAGCGCCCGGAGGTTCAGCGCGTCGGTGATCGCGACGGCGATGACTTCGCGTCGATCGGCGTCCGTGGTGCTGCCGCGCTCGTCGGCGAACGTATCGCAGCCCCGGTCGCCTTCGATGGTGAGCGCGGTGTTCACCGCGGCCGACACGTGCACGCGCCGCTCCGCCCTCGTTTCGGACGCGGGCGGGATCGTCACCTGCAGCTCGTAGTCGCCGGTTGGAAGGTTCGGGAAGGCAAACGCGCCGTCTGCGTCGGCCGTCGCTTCGAGCGCGCGTGCGGCGTCGCCGGCCGCCCGGACGCGGATCGCTGCGCCGGGCATCGCGCCGTTCGAATCGACGACGCGTCCGCTGATGGAGCCGCCCTGCGGCTGCACGTCAGCCTGCAGGCCGAGGCCGAACGCCCACAAGTACGCGCCAACGCACACCGCCGCCGATCTCACGCTCACGGCTGCGATCATATGCGCGGCGCCCCGGCGAAATGGAGCGCCGCGCAAAGGGGTATTCGATCAGTCCAGCTTCAGGATGCCGGCGGCAAACCAGGCGCCTGCCGGGTTTCTAATCAGCAGCACCGGGCTCGGGCAGTTCGCCGGCGGCGTCGGCGAGAGCGTGTCTTCGATGTGAAAATCCCCGTCCGCTGCGAGCGGAACCCCCGCCGTCGGCGTGCTGAACTGCTGGAACGGCGCGGTCGGCGAGCAGATCAACGTGGCGAACACGCTCTGCCCTCCATTCAACCCGACGTTGTTGCCGCCCCCGAGCAACAGACCGCGGCCGTCGACCTCGATGCGTCCGTCCTGCATCACTTCGGCTCTGAGCCGCGAGATCACCCAGATCTGTCCGGGCGGATTCACGCCGCGAACGATGTTGCGCGACACGGTGACCGATCCGTCCGCGTTCACGGTGGCGTTCGAGACCGGGATCACGCCGATCCCGCCGTCGAACCTGACGAGCGTATCGTCCGCGCCGAGCGGCGAGACGACGGCGAGGCACAACACGCACGCGAACAACGTCTTCTTCATCACGCGTCTTCCTTCCTTCGACAGGCGGCGCGAATTCTGGGTCCGTCCTCCCGCGGAGTCAACGAACGTTTTGGTCAAAAACGACGATCGCGACGCCGCGGATCCACCCGAACGGATCAGCATCCGGATGTTGGATCGCTGACGCGGCCGGCGCGTCGCCCCTTTCTTTACGCCGCCGCGGGGTCAACGCGGATAGGATCGCGGTGCCGTGACGCCGAGAACGCCGATCAGCCCGTCGATCGTGCCGGCGATGCTCGTCGCGTCGCTCGGCGTGTGCGGCGCCGCGCGCGCGCAGGATTCGACGGTCGACCTCGTCGTCGAGCAGGGCCGCTCCGCGTCGCGCTCTCCGAAACGACGCTGTGCAGCGCGTCGGCCAGCCGATCACGGCCACCGTGGTCGAGCCCGTCTACGCGTACGACCGCATCGTGATCCCGAAAGGCGCGCAGGTCGTCGGCCGCATCGCCGCGATGCCGCAGCCGTCGAAGGCGAGCCGCGCGCGCGCCATGCTCTCCGGCGACTTCTCGCCGCATCGCGCGCTGCAGATCGAGTTCGACGCCGTGATGCGGAACGGCGTCGCCGTGCCGATGCGCACGATCGCGGCGAACGAGACGCCGCACGCGGCGCGGCAGGTGGCGCGCGCCGCGGACGTCGTCTCCGCGGCGAAGGAGCCGGGCAGGGTGGCGCGGCTCAAAGAGTGGGCGGTGGAGCGCCTGCCGTATCACCCGCAGGTGCTGCGCAAGGGCACCGAGTACGACGCGCGGCTGCTGGCGTCGCTGCACTCGATCGACGTGAGCGGCGACGATCACGTCGTGATCGACGAAGAAGGCGGCGCCGCGGTGACGAACTCCAAGTCGCGGTTCGTCGCGCCGGCGCTCGCGATGCTCGCGATGCGGGCGTCGCTCGAGCAGGGGAAGGCCGCGGCTTCGAGACGGGCACGGCGAACGCGAGCGCGAGGACGACGGCCGCGACCGCCGGCGGCGGACACTACGCCAGCCGCGCGCTCAGCGGCGCGATCGGATTCGGGCTGATCGGCGTCGCGCTGGGCCAGGTGTCGCGGCCGCTCGGCGTCGCGTTCGGCGCGGTCGGCGCGGCGCGCACGTTCTACACGAACGTGTTCGGCAAGGGACGCGAGCTGCACTTCGCGGCGGACACGCCGATCGAGGTACAGCTCGCGCCGGCGCGTTCGGCAGATCAGTGACGGCGCCTCGTCGTCCTGCATGCGACGGTGCGGAACGCGCGCGGCGTCCGAGATGACCGGTCTCGATCAGGGCGCGTTCCGCGTCTACGAGAACGGCCGGCGCCAGCCAATCGCGCTCTTCCGGCGCGACGACATCCCGGTCTCGCTCGGCCTGCTCATCGACAACAGCGGCAGCATGCGCACGCTGCGCGCGCGCGTCGAGGCGGCAGCGCTCGCGTTCGTGCGCGCGTCGAATCCGCTCGACGAGGTCTTCGTGCTGAACTTCGCGGCCTCTTCAGGGATCCGGACTCGTTGGACGCGAAGTACGGACGGCGCGAGCTCGATCAGCTGACGCGGCACACCGGCGGCGCCGCGTACTTTCCGGCGACGCCCGACGCGCTCGACGCGGCCGTCGGCGATCTCGCGCGCCAGATCCGCCAGCTGTACACGATCGCGTACGCGCCGACGAACCAGGCGCTCGACGGCACGTACCGGAAGATCCGCGTCGAGGCGCGCGGCGCGGAGCCGCTCGTCGTCCGTACGCGCGCGGGATACGTCGCCGCGGCTGCGCGGCGCGCGCGTCCCGAGTAGCGTCCGCTCGGGGTACGAATCAGCTCAGCGGCCTCTCGTGGAACTCGCGCGTCAGCGCGGCGGCCTCGATTCCCGGAGCGGCGAGCTCGCGCTCGGCGCGCAGCCAGTCGTCCACGTCGGCGCCGTGCGCGCCGCCGCGCTCGAGGAACAGTTCGTACGCCCGGGCGGCAATCGCTTCGGGCGTCGGCGTCGCGGGCGCCACCGGTTCAGCCGGCAGCCTTCGCCGGCGCGGCGGGGCGATCGCCACTTCTTCGAATGTGCTTTCCATGATGCTCTCCGGTCGCGGCACTCCGGCGGCCGCGCTCGCGGAGAGGCAACCGTCGTACCCGCGCCGGGCGCGGCTTTTCACCGCGGAGCGCACGCGGGCCTGTCGCGTTTCGTTGCAAACATCGTCACCGTGACGCTGGTCACGCCGTAGCCAGGTTTCAACCTGGTTGAAACCTGGTTACTGCCGGCGGCATCCGCGCGCGTGTTCGTGCAAATCTCGACGCTCGCAGACTGGAGCGGCCACGGTGGATGATGAATGTCCACGCGCGACACAACGCTCGGTGAGGAAATGCTCGAGCGAAAGGATTCCGTTCAGCGTTCAGCGTTCAGAGTTCAGGGTTCACGTTCGGGTTCGGGTTCGGGTTCGGGTTCGCGTTCGGGTTCGGGTTCGCGTTCCAGTCCACGTGCGCAGTCGAAACAAGAACCAGAACGGGAACCGAACGGGAACCCGCACACGGAACGAGCAACAAGAACCCTGAACCCTGAACCCTGAACCCTGAACGCAGCGCGTCGCTCAGAATTTGAGCTGCGTCGACAGCCGCAGCAGGCGGCCCTGCAGGACCGCTTGCGGCTGCCCGAGCGTCGAGCCGAAGTTCTGGTTCTGCGAGAGCACGACGTTGCTGTTGAGCGCGTTGAACATGTCGAGCGCGCCGTCGAAGCGGTAGCGGCCGATCGCGAACGTCTTCCTGAAGCTCAGATCGAGCTCGTTCCACCGATCGAGATACTGCGACCCCGGCGGAATCAGGTTGACCGTTACCGCCTGCGTGCGGCCGCCGGGAAAGACGTTCGCCGGCACCGCCCAGTTCACGGCCAGCGGCTGCCCCGCGTAGCTTTGCAGCGCGATCCCCACCTGCACGCCCTGCACGATCGGCACGCTGCCCGTCAGCTTGAAGTCGGATCGGAACGGGATGTCGTACTGGCTCTGATCGCAGAATCGGAAGGTGTTCGGATCGAAGCTGGCGCACGACACGGTGACCAGCCGATCGGCCGACCATCCTCCGAACAGGTTCGCGCCGCGCGGCAGCCGCGCGGCGAAGCTCAGCTCGAGGCCGGTGTAGCTGACGCGCGCCTTCGAGCGATCGGCCGCCGTCGTGTCGAGCAGATCGACCTGCCCCTGCTTGGCGCGGTTCAGGTTGTAGATCGTGATCACCTCGCCGTTGCCGAGCGGGTTCGGCGCGGTGAACGACGCGAAGTCGTTCGCCGTGACGAGCGTATTGAGCTGCTGCTCGAGGTTGTAGGTCTCGCGCCGGTACCACGCGCCGGTCACCGAGACGCCGCGCATCATCTGCCTGGTGACGCCGAGGCTGTACTCGATGTCGTAAGGCCGCTTGATGCTCGGATCGGCCCGCCGCGTCGCCAGCACGCCGAGGTTTCGGTTGTTGCTCGGCCCGATCTCGTTGTCTTCGGCGATGCCGTCGCCGTTGGTCGGCAGCACGCGGCCCGAGCACGTGGAGGTGCCGGGATTGAAGTCGCAGTCCGACCAGTTGCGCGTGTCGCTCTGCAGCGCCAGCGGATCGTAGCGGTTGGCGAAATCGGTCGTGTAATTCCGGTTGTACTTGTTGATGCTCCCCTTCAGCGCCGTTTTCGCGTCGCCCGTGAGGTCGTACACCATGCTGAAGCGCGGCGCGATGTTGCTCCAGTTCGGCACGTCGGGCGTCTCGGCGAACGAGCGCGCGGGCACGAAGCGCCCCGGCTCCACCGCCTTCGCCTGGATCGCCGAGTTGAAGTACTCCCACCGCAGCCCGGGGTTGATCGTCAGCCGCTTCAGCGTCCACGAATCCTGGATGTAGACGCCGAGGTCGGCCTTCATCAGATCGTACAGGCGCGTCGGCGTGTTGTAGACGATCACCGAGTCGGGCACGCCGTCGCGGAAGCGGACCGTGAGATCGCCGTTCGCGTCGCGGTTGATCCAGTTCTGGCCGATGTGCCACTGCACGCCGGCCTTCAGCGCGTGCGAGCCGGTGACGTACGCGAGCGTCGACACCAGCATGTAGCGGAAGTTGTAGGTGCCCAGCTCCGGCGGCGCCGCGAGATCCGTCGTGGCCCGCACGATGTCGACGCGCGACGCGTTCGCGATCCACTCCGGCGTGAACGGCGTACGCAGGATGCCGGGCTGATAACCCTCGCGGTACGCGTTGACGCTCGTGCCAAAGCCGGCGTCGAAGACGAGCTTGTTGTTCGGCGTCGAGGTCCACTTGACCGCGTCGGTGTACTTCAGGACCGGCGGACGCCGCGCCGCCGCGAGCAGGACGTCCTGCCCGGAGGTGAAGAGATGGCCGACGTACTTCGTCTGGAAGTCGTCGTACGCCGTCAGCTTGTTGGTCCCGTTCACCTGCCACGTCAGGCGCAGCGTGTAATTGCGGACGCGCTGATCGTAGATGCCGGGGCTGCCGTCGGGATAGAAGCTGTTCGCGACGATGTTGTCGTTGCCGACGCTGCGGTGCGACCCGAAGAACCAGAGCCGATCGCGCTTGATCGGGCCGCCGAGCGAGAGGTTGACGTCGAAGATCCTGTCCACCGCGTCGGGCGCCCGCAGGCCGCGGCTGATCAAATCCTGCGTCAGGTTGTCGCTCTGGAACGAGTGGCCCGTGTAGCCGATGTAGGTGGCGCCGTTGAACGTGTTGCCGCCCTCGCGCGGGATGAGGTTCAGATGCGGGCCGCCGGCCGAGACCTCGGCGCCGAGCGCGGCGGTCTGCACCGTGATCTCCTGGCTCATCGCGTCGTTGTGATCCGGGTGGCTGTCGCCGCCGCCGACCAGCGTGTTCATCTTCATGCCGTCGACGTCGATCGTCGTGTCCTTCGTCACGCTCATGTGCGCCGTCAGCCGCGGGTTGACCGCCGAGCGCGCGCCGCCGACGTTCTGATCGCTGACCCTCGTCCCCACCGCCAGCGCGCCCTCGGCCTGATACATGCGCGGCACCGGCACGGCGTCCAGCAGCTGGCGCGAAAGGACCGTCGTCCTCTGCGCGTTCTGGACGTCGACGATCGGCGCATCGCCCGACACGGTGACCGATTCCTCGACGGCGCCGACGCGCAGCTCCGCGTTGATCGTCGCGGTGAAATCCGACGGCAGCTCCACGCGGTCCTGCACGAGCGCGCTGAAGCCCTGGAGCGTGAATGTCACCTTGTAGAGGCCCGGGCGCAGATCGACGATCGTGTAGCGTCCCTGCGTGTCGGTGTATACAGTCCGCGCCTTCTCGATCAGCGCCGCGCTCGAGGCTTCGACGGCGACGCCGGGCAGAACGCCGCCGCTCGTGTCCCTGACGAGCCCGGTGATCGCGCTCTGCGCGAACGCGGCGAGCGGAAGGAGCATGGCGACGAGCCACGCGAGGGTCGTTCGTGCGAGGACGCTGCGGCGCATACGTACCTCCGGACTGGAGTTCGTCGCGGACGCATGCGATGTATCACCGGCCGGCGCCGGCGTCAATGACTCATAAAGGCGCCTGGAACGGGAAATGTGCCGCGGCAAGGCCGGATCCAAGGAACCGGTGATCGCCGCGGACGCAAGCGATCTACTCGTATCTGAGCGCCTGCACCGGGTTCACGCGCGACGCGCGGCGCGCAGGAAGATACGTCGCGAGGAACGTGACGGTCAGCACGATCGGCACGACGAGGACGAGCGCGATGGGATCGCGCTGGTCGGTGCCGGTCGGGAACGCCGCGCGCAGCAGGCGAGCCGCGCCGACGCTGGCGGCGAGCCCGGCGATCAAGCCCACAATCGCGAGCGAGAGGCCGTGCCGCAGGACCATCCGAAGGACGACGGCGCGGTCGGCGCCGATGGCCATCCGGATCCCGATCTCCCGCGTGCGCCGGCTGACGCCGTACGCCACGAGCCCGTAAAGCCCGACGATGGCGAGGCCGAGCCCCATCACGCCCATCGCGGCCACAGTGGTGATGATGACGTTGAATACGCGAACCGCGCGCATCAAGTACAGCGATTCCATCGTCCGCACGTTGTAGATCGGCATGTTCGCGTCGAGGCGGTGAACCACCTCGCGCAGCGGCGCCGCCAGCGACGCTGGATCGACGCCGGACGATTCGGCGAGCAGCACCAGCTGCTGCGGCTTCTCCTGGCGGTACGCGAGATACACGAACTCGGTCGGCGGTTCGGCGATGAAGATGTACTTGCTGGTCTTGGCCAGCCCCACAACCTGGGCCCAGACGTTGTCGCGATCGATGATGCGAAAGCGTTTGCCGATCGGATCCTGATTCGGCCAGTAGTGCTGCGCGAACCGCTCGTTCACGATCGCGACGCGCGGCGCGCCGGGGGCGTCGTCGCGCCGGAAGTCGCGGCCTGCCAGGAGCCTGAGGCCGAGCGCGTCGAAGTAGTGCTCGTCGACGGCGGCGGAGAGCACCGTGGCGTTGTCTTTCCCCACGGGGAATTGAAACCCCTCGGGGACGACGGTCACCGAGCCGACGTTGTTGGTCATCGGCACGGCCGTCGTCGTCGCGATCGTTTTCACGCCCGGCACCTCTCGCGCGCGCGCGGCGGCCTGCTCGAAGAACTGCTGCGACTGCGCCTCCGTGTAGCGCACCAGGCTCGTGTCGACGCTCATCATCAGGAGGTGATCGACGCGATACCCGGGGCCGGCGCCGAGCTCGTGGACGAACCCGCGATACATGAACAGCGCGACGACCAGCAGCACCACCGATACGGCAACCTGCCCGCCGACCAGCAGTGGCCGCCCCCAGCGGCGGCGGCGGCCCGGCGCGACGCTGTCGCTGGCCTTCATGACGGCGGTCAAATCGGTGCGCGTCGCCTGAATCGCCGGCACGAGCCCGAAGAGCACGGCGCTCGCCACCGCGACGGCGAGGCTGAACCCCAGCGCGCGCTGATCCATCCGGAACGCGAGCATGATCGGCAGGTCCGTCGGGATCTCGATCTGGCGGAAGAGTCTCATGCCGGCGTAGCCGACGGCGAGGCCCGCCGCGCCGCCGGCGATCGCGAGGAGCAGGCTCTCGGTGACGAGCTGCCGCACGAGGCGGCCGCGCCCGGCGCCGATCGCGAGGCGCAGCGCCATCTCGCGCGCGCGCGCCGGCGCCCGGCTGGTGAGCAGGCCCGCGACGTTCGCGCACGCGACGAACAGCACGGCGAGCGCGAGCGTCGAGAGCATCGCCACCAGCGTCGCGTCCGGTGGATCCTCGGCCATCCGCGCCTGCAGCTCCGTGCGAATGGCGAGGCGCCGGTTCTTGTTCGTGTCGGGATAGGCGCGCTCGAGGTCGGTCCCGATCGTCGTGAGTTCGGCCTGCGCAGCGGCTTGCGTGACGCCGGGGCGAAGGCGTGCCTTCACGTTCAGATTCCGCGCGTCGCGCGCCTCGAGCGACGCCGCTTTCGGATCGGTGAGGAGGAGAGGCGACATCATCAGCGGCACGAAGAAATCGCACCGCACGGCCTGGTCGAGGCCGGTGAATTCGGCCGGCGCCACGCCGACGACGGTGAAATCGTTGCCGTTGATGCGCACGCGGCGTCCGAGCACCGCCGGATCCGACGCGAGCTCGTCTTCCCACAGCCGCCGGCCGAGCACGATCACGGCGTCTCTTCCCGGCACCTGATCTTCCTCGATTCGGAAGCCGCGCCCGATCGTCGGCTCGACACCCATCAGCGGCAGCAGGTTGCCGCTGACGAGCATGCCGAGCTTCAGCTTCGGCGGGCTCTGCGCATCCGGCGCGAAGCCGGCCGTGAGGTAATCGTACGCGGCGAGCCCCACGAACGAGCGGCTGCGATCGCGGATGTCCACGTAATCGCGGTACGACGACCTGAGCGAGCTGGCGCCGAACGCCTCGACCGACTCCGTCGAGCCGACGGTGAAGACCTCGCCAGGGCGCGCGATGGGCAGCGGCCGGAGCAGCAGCCCGTCGGCGAGGCTGAAGATGGCACAGTTGGCGCCGATGCCGATGGCGAGCGACAGCACGGCGACGACGGCGAACGCCGGGCTGCCGGCGAGCGTGCGGCACCCGTACCGCACGTCCTGCCACAGCCGTTCCAGCCACACGAGCCCGGCAAACGCGCGAGCGGGTTCGGTCAATGGTGCGCTCACCTCGTCAATCCATTCCTGAAACGAATGAATTCAATCCGATCATTGTATTTTGTTTCTGGTTCGCGGAGTGCGATAACTGACGCGCCGTGTCCGCCTCCCCGCCTGGCCCCGTCGCGCTGTACGACCCGCGGAACGAGCACGACGCGTGCGGCGTCGGCTTCGTCGTGGACATCAAGGGCCGCAAGTCGCACGGCGTCATCGAGAAGGGGCTGCAGGTGCTGCTCAACCTGCTGCACCGCGGCGCGTGCGGCTGCGAGGCGAGCACGGGGGACGGCGCCGGCGTGCTCGTGCAGATGCCCGACCGCTTCCTGCGCAAGGCGACGGCGGATCTCGGGTTCGCGCTGCCGCCCGAAGGCCACTACGGCGCGGGCCTCGTGTTCCTCCCGAAGGACCGCGACGACCGCGAGCAGGCGCGCCGCCTTCTCGAGCGCACCGTTCGCGCAGAAGGCCACATCGTCCTCGGGTGGCGCGCCGTGCCGGGCGACGACTCGAGCCTCGGCGCCTCGGCGCGCGCCGCGAAGCCAATCATCGAGCAGATCTTCGTGGCCGACGGCCGGCGCGCGGCAGCCGACGATGGCGACGCCGCTCGTACGCGGTTCGAGCGCGCGCTGTACGTCGTTCGCAAACAGGTCGAGCATGCGGCCGACGCGCTCGACATCGCCGACCGCCGCGCCTTCTACATCGTCAGCCTGTCGGCGAACACGCTGATCTACAAGGGCATGCTCACGGCGGATCAGATCGCGCCGACGTTTCCCGATCTGACCGATCCCGACATGGAGTCGGCGCTCGCGCTGGTGCACCAGCGCTTCAGCACGAACACGTTTCCGTCGTGGCCGCTCGCGCACCCGTACCGCTACGTCGCGCACAACGGCGAGATCAACACGCTGCGCGGCAACATCAACTGGATGCGCGCGCGCGAAGGCCTGCTGCGCTCGCCGCTCTTCGGCGACGACCTGAAGAAGATCCTCCCGATCATCCGCGAAGGCGGCAGCGACACGGCGACGTTCGACAACGTCCTCGAGATGCTCGTCATGGCCGGCCGCCCGCTGCCCCACGCCGTCCTGATGATGATCCCGGAGCCCTGGTCCGGCCACGAGACGATGACGCCCGAGGTGAAGGCGTTCTACGAGTTCCACTCCGCGCTGATGGAGCCGTGGGACGGCCCGGCGTCGATCGCGTTCACCGACGGACGCGTGATCGGCGCCGTGCTCGATCGCAACGGCCTGCGCCCGTCGCGCTACTACGTGACGAAGGACGGCCTCGTCATCATGGCGTCCGAAGTCGGCGTGCTCGACATCCCCGCCGAGGACATTCTCCTGAAGGAGCGGCTGCACCCGGGCCGGCTGTTCCTCGTGGACACGATGCAGGGGCGCATCGTGTCGGACGACGAAGTGAAGCGCGAGCTCGCCGCCGCGCATCCGTACGGGCGCTGGCTCGCCGAGCATCTCGTCGACATCGAGGATCTCCCCGAGGCGCCGCATCTGCCGCGCCTCAGCCACGAGCGCATCGTGCAGCGGCAGCAGCTGTTCGGCTACACGCAGGAGGACGTCGGGATTCTGCTGTCGCCGATGGCGGCGAAAGGCGAAGAGCCGATCGGGTCGATGGGCACCGACACGTCGCTCGCGGTGCTCTCCGATCGCCCGCGCCTGCTCTACGACTACTTCAAGCAGCTGTTCGCGCAGGTGACGAACCCGCCGCTCGACGCGATTCGCGAAGAGCTGGTGACGACGATGGGGTCGACGATCGGGCCGGAGGGCAACCTGCTGGAGGCGCGGCCCGAGTCGTGCCGGCAGATCAAGATCAAGTACCCGATCATCGACAACGATCAGGTCGCGAAGCTGCGCTACGTCTACGAGCCGGCGTTCAAGTCGATCACGCTGCCGATGCTGTACGACGCGCGCAAGGGCGGACGCGGGCTGTCGGCCGCGATGGATCGCCTGAAGAAGAGCGCGAGCGATGCGGTTTCCGCCGGCTACACGATCGTCATCCTCTCCGATCGCGGCGCGGATCGCGATCAGGCGCCGATCCCGAGCCTGCTCGCGACCGCCGGCGTGCATCATCACCTCGTCCGCCAGGGCACGCGGACGCGCTGCGGCCTCGTCGTCGAGTCGGGCGACGCGCGCGAGGTGCACCACTGCGCGCTGCTCCTCGGCTACGGCGCCGGCGTCGTCAACCCGTACCTCGCGTTCGAGACGCTGGACGACATGATCCGCCAGCGTCAGCTCGCCGGCGTGACGCACGATCAGGCGGTCACCAACTACATCCATGCGCTCAACAAGGGCATCCTCAAGGTGATGTCCAAGATGGGCATCTCCACGCTCCAGGGCTACTGCGGCGCGCAGATCTTCGAGGCGGTCGGGCTCGATCGCGCGTTCGTCGATCAGTACTTCACGTGGACGGCGTCGCGGATCGGCGGCGTCGGCATCGAGGTGATCGCGGCGGAGGTGTCGAAGCGGCACGCGGCGGCGTTCCCGGCGCGCGGCGGCGGCGCGCGCGATCTCGAGCCTGGCGGCGAGTACCAGTGGCGCCGCGACGGCGAGTATCACCTCTTCAACCCCGACACCGTCTTCAAGCTGCAGCATGCGACGCGCAGCGGCCAGTACGACGTGTTCAAGGAGTACACGCGGCTCGTCGACGATCAGAACCGGCGCCAGGCGACGCTGCGCGGTCTGCTCGAGCTCGCCTCCGATCGGCCGCCGGTGTCGATCGACGAGGTCGAGCCGGTCGAGGCCATCCTGAAGCGCTTCGCGACCGGCGCGATGTCGTACGGCTCGATCAGCCAGGAGGCGCACGAGACGCTCGCGATCGCGATGAACCGCATCGGCGCCAAGTCGAACACCGGCGAGGGCGGCGAGGATCCGGCGCGCCAGGTGCGCGACGCGAACGGCGACTGGCGGCGGAGCGCGATCAAGCAGGTGGCGTCGGCGCGCTTCGGCGTCACGAGCGAATACCTGGTCCACGCCGAGGATCTGCAGATCAAGATGGCGCAGGGCGCCAAACCCGGCGAAGGCGGGCAGCTGCCGGGCCACAAGGTCTATCCGTGGATTGCGAAGGTGCGCTACGCGACGCCCGGCGTCGGGCTGATCTCGCCGCCGCCGCACCACGACATCTACTCGATCGAGGATCTCGCCGAGCTGATCTACGACCTGAAGAACGCGAACCCGCGCGCGCGGATTTCCGTGAAGCTCGTCGCCGTCTCGGGCGTCGGCACGATCGCCGCCGGCGTCGCGAAGGCGCACGCGGACGTGATCCTCATCTCGGGCCACGACGGCGGCACCGGCGCCTCGCCGCTCACGAGCATCAAGCACGGCGGCGTGCCGTGGGAGCTGGGGCTCGCCGAGACGCAGCAGGTGCTGCTCCTGAACAAGCTGCGCGACCGCGTCATTGTGCAGGTGGACGGCCAGATCAAGACGGGGCGCGACGTCATCGTCGCCGCGCTGATGGGCGCCGAGGAGTTCGGCTTCGCGACGGCGCCGCTCGTCGTGTCGGGCTGCGTGATGATGCGCGTCTGCCATCTCAACACGTGCCCGGTCGGCATCGCGACGCAGGATCCGGCGCTGCGCGCGAAGTTCTCGGGCAAGCCCGAGTTCGTGATCAACTTCTTCCGCTTCGTCGCCGAGGAAGTCCGCGAGCACATGGCGCAGCTCGGCTTCCGGACGATCGACGAGATGGTCGGCCGCGTCGAGTGCCTGAAAGTGCGCGGCGCGATCGATCACTGGAAGGCGAAAGGGCTCGACTACTCGGCGATCCTGCACGCGCCGAAAACCTCGCCCGGCGTGGCGCGGCGGAAGATGCGCGCCCAGGATCACGGCCTCGAGCAGGCGCTCGACAACGAGCTGATTGCGGCGTGCGGCGACGCGCTCGAGCACGGCCGGCCGGTCGCGCTCAGCCGGCCGATCCGCAACGTGCACCGCGCGGTGGGCACGATGCTCGGCTACGAGGTCACGCGGCGATTCGGCGGCGCGGGGCTGCCCGACGGCACGATCACGCTGCGCTTCTCCGGTTCCGCCGGACAGAGCTTCGGCGCGTTCGTGCCGCGCGGCATCACGCTCGCCCTCGAGGGCGACGCGAACGATTACGTCGGCAAGGGCCTCTCGGGCGGACGCCTCGTGCTGGCGCCGCCGCGCGGCGCGACGTTCGCCGCCGAGGAGAACGTGATCGCCGGCAACGTGGCGCTCTACGGCGCGACGAGCGGCGAGGCGTTCATCCGCGGCATCGCGGGCGAGCGCTTCGCCGTGCGCAACTCGGGCGCGACGGCGGTGGTCGAGGGCGTCGGCGATCACGGGTGCGAGTACATGACCGGCGGACGCGTCGTCGTCCTCGGGCGGACGGGGCGCAATTTCGCCGCCGGCATGAGCGGCGGGATCGCCTACGTGCTCAACGCGAACCGCGAGTTCGAGCCGCGGTGCAATCCGGAGCTCGTCGATCTCGAGCCGCTCGACAGCGACGATCTCGCATTCGTGCTCCATCTGATCGAGCGGCACGTCGAGCTGACCGGCAGCGCGCTCGGCGCGCGGCTGCTCGGCGAGTGGAGCTCGACGTCGCTGCAGTTCGCGAAGGTGATGCCGCGCGACTACAAGCGCGCGCTCGCGGCGATGCCCGCCGTCGAGGCCGTGGCCGTGCCGCTCATCACGACCCGGATGGCCGCGCATGGGTAAGGCGACCGGGTTCCTCGAGATCCAGCGGCAGAAGCCGCCGTCGCGCCCGATTGCCGAGCGCATCCGCGACTGGCGGGAAGTGCCGCTGCCCTACGAGCCGTCGGCGCTGCGCGATCAGACGGCGCGCTGCATGGACTGCGGTATTCCGTTCTGCCACAACGGCTGCCCGCTCGGGAACCTGATTCCCGACTGGAACGATCTCGTGTATCGCGATCGCTGGCGCGCGGCGATCGATCGGCTGCACGCGACGAACAACTTTCCCGAGTTCACGGGACGGCTGTGTCCGGCGCCGTGCGAGGGATCGTGCGTGCTCGGGATCAACGACGCGCCGGTGACGATCAAATCAGCGGAGGTCGCGATCATCGAGCGCGCGTTCGCCGAAGGCTGGGTCGCGGCGCAGCCGCCGGCGGTTCGAACGGGAAAACAGGTGGCGGTGGTCGGATCGGGGCCCTCGGGCCTCGCGGTGGCCGATCAGCTGAACCGCGCCGGCCACCGCGTCACCGTGTTCGAGCGCGCGGATCGGATCGGTGGACTGCTGCGCTACGGCATCCCGGCATTCAAGCTCGAAAAGCAGTGGCTCGAGCGCCGGCTCGCGCTGATGGGCGAGGAAGGCGTCGTGTTCCAGACCGGCTGCCACATCGGCGTGAACCGCGACGCGCGGCAGCTGATGCGCGACTTCGACGCCGTCGTCCTCGCCGGCGGTTCGACCCTGCCGCGCGACCTGCGCGTGCCGGGACGCGAGCTGGCCGGCATCCATTTCGCGATGGAGTACCTGACGTCGCAGAACCGCGCGTGCGAAGGCGACGCGGTGGAGCCGATCAGCGCGCGGGGCAAGCACGTGATCATCATCGGCGGCGGCGACACCGGCGCCGACTGCCTCGGCACGGCGCACCGGCAGGGCGCGCGCAGCGTGCGGCAGCTCGAGCTGCTGCAGCGTCCGCCCGACGCGCGCGCGCCGCAGAACCCGTGGCCGACGTGGCCGAACATCTTCCGCGTGTCGTCGGCGCACGAAGAAGGCGGCGAGCGGCACTACGCCGTTGCGACGGAGCGGTTCTGCGGCACGCCGGACGGACGCGTCGCGCGGCTGCACGCGAAGACGGTGGACACGCAGGAGCCGATCGAGTTCGACGCCGATCTCGTGCTGCTCGCGATGGGCTTCGTCGGCCCCGAGCGCGGCGGCGTCGTCGACGGCCTCGGGATCGAGTTGACCGCGCGCGGCACCGTCGCGCGGAACGCGGACTGGATGACGAACGTGCCGGGCGTCTTCGCGGCCGGCGACATGCAGCGCGGCCAGTCGCTGATCGTCTGGGCGATCGCCGACGGGCGGAGCTGCGCGCGCGGCGTCGACGCGTACCTCATGGGCAGTTCGTCGTTGCCGGCGCCGGTCGCGTAGCGGCCGTGGCGACGTCGCTCTCCGCTGTCGAAAGCGCGCGCGAAGAACTGTCGGCCGCCGCCGCGCGCGGCGAGGGCGGCCGCGGCGCGCTCGGCCGCTTCTCCGACCGCGTCGACGACTTTCTTCAACGCCTCCTCGCCGACGCGCCGCCGACCGCGGCGCCGTGCGTCGTCGTCGCGCTCGGCGGCTACGGGCGGCGCCAGCTCTGTCTGCACTCGGACGTCGACGTCCTGCTGCTCTTCGACGGCGACATCGGAGAGGCGGAGGAGAAGCGCGTGCGCGCGATCCTGCACCCGCTGTGGGACGCGCGCTTCTCGGTCGGCCATCAGATCCGCCAGATCGGCGATTTCGCCGAGCTCGAGATCGACAACCCCGAATTCCTGCTCGCGCTGCTCGACGCGCGCGCCGTCGCGGGCGACGCGCCGCTCGTCGATCGGATCGCCGCGCGCGTCCGCTCGCCGGCCGCGCACGCGCGGATTCTCGACGCGCTCAACCGGCTGATCGACGAGCGCCACGCGCGGTTCAACGACACCTTCTACCAGCTCGAGCCCGACGTGAAGGACGCGCCGGGCGCGCTGCGCGACGTGTGGGCCGCGCGCACGATCGCGGCCATCACCGATCCGGCGCTGATCGATCGCGGCGCCGCCGATCGCGCGCGCCTCGACGATGCCGAGGAGTTCATGATGCGGCTGCGGTCGATGCTCCACGTCGAGCACAGACGCAATCACAACGTGCTGAACCACGAGGCGCAGGAGCGGATCGCGCGGCTCATGGGGTACACCGGCGCGCCGCGGCAGCAGGTCGAGCGGCTCATGGGCGACTACTTCCGCCACGCGCGCGCCGTGAGCCGATCGCTCGAGGCGATCCGGCAGACGGCGCCGGAGCCGGTCGGCGCGAATCTGGTGCGCTCGCGCGACGGCATCAGGTTCGTCGATCTGGAGCGCGCCGAGCGCCATCCCGAGACGTGGCTCTCGCTCTTTCAGGCCGCGCTCGACGCCGGGACGGCGGTGACCGGCGGCACGCTCGCGTGGATCGAGGAGCGGATCGATCGGCACGCGCCCGAAGCGTTCTTCCCGGCGCCGGCCGATCGCGCGGCGCTCGTCGCGTTCCTGCGGCCGCGCGCGGGCCTCTACGCGCGCCTCTCCGAGATGCACGACTGCGGCCTGCTCGGGCGGATGTTCCCCGAGTTCCAGGCGATCTTCTGCCGCGTCGTGCGCGACTTCTACCACAAGTACACCGTCGACGAGCACACGCTGCTGACGATCAGGAACCTCGAGCGGCTGGCGACGCGCGCGGTGAAAGGACGCGAGCGCTTCGGCGCGCTCCTCGACGACCTCGCGCAGCCGGAGCTGCTCGTGCTGTCGCTGCTCTTTCACGACGTCGGCAAGTGGCGCGACGAGGATCACGTCGAGGAGAGCGCGCGCATGGCGCTGCAGATGATGCGCCGCCTCGATCTCCCCGACGAGTCGATCGCCGTCGTCGACTTCCTGATTTCCCATCACACGCGCATGTCGCTCATCGCCTTCCGCCGCGACACGGAAGATCCCGAGATCGTCCGCCAGCTCGCCGATCTGGTCGGCATCGAGGAGCGGCTGAAGATGCTGTGCCTCCTCACGCTCGTCGACATCGAGGCGGTGAACCCCGATACGCTGACGCCGTGGCGCGAGGAGCTGCTCTGGCGGTTGTACGTGGACACCTACAATCACCTCACGCTGGAGTACGCCGACGAGCGCATCGAGCACGAGGAATCGGGGCTGCGCGCGCTCGTCGCCGGCCGCCCGGGCGACGTGACCGACGAGGAGATCGCGCGGTTCGTCGAAGGGCTGCCCCGCCGCTACCTGCAGCTGTTCCCGTCGGACGAGATCTACCGCCACGTCCGCCTGGCGCGCGGCATGCGGCCCGACGACGTCCACGCGGACTTGAAGCGCAAGGACTCGCTGTGGGAGCTGACCGTGGCGACGCTCGACAAGCCGTTCCTTTTCTCGAACATCTGCGGCGCGCTGTCGTCGTTCGGGATGGACATCGCGCGCGGGCACGCGATGACGAACCCGAACGGGCTCGTGCTGGACGTCTTCCAATTCACCGATCAGGAGCGCTTCTTCGAGCTGAACGCGACGGGCCGCGATCAATTCCTCGCCGTGCTCGAGGACGTCATCGCCGGGCGCGCCGACGTCACCGAGCGGCTGCGCGCGCGCGAGCAGAGCGTCCTCTACCGGCGCCGCCCCGGCGTGACGTCGACGCCGGCGGTCATCCACGCCGACAACCTGTCGTCGCGCCGCTACACGATTCTCGATCTCGTGGCGGACAACGTCCTCGGCCTGCTGCACCGCGTGAGCCGCGCCATCTCGCGGCACGGCTGCGACGTCGGCCTCGTCCTCATTTCCACCGAGGGGCAGAAGGCGATCGACGTCTTCCACATCACGCAGGCGGGCGCCAAGCTGACCGACGCGGCGATCGCCGCGCTGACCGCGGACATCCATCGCACGCTGGAGGCATGAGATGAAGTTGATCAAGGCCATCGTACGCCCCAACAAAGTGGACGATGTGAAGGACGCGCTGGGGCGCGTGAGCCTGCCGGGCATGACGGTGACCGAGGTGCGCGGCCACGGCAAGCAGAAGGGCCATACGGCGATCTACCGCGGCAAGGAATACGACGTCAGCCTGCTGCCCAAGATGGAGATCGAGGTCGTCGTGCCCGACAACCTCGTCGACGAGGCGGTCGCCGCGATCATCACCGCCGCGCGCACCGGCGAGATCGGCGACGGCCGCGTTTTCGTGATTCCCGTCGAGCAGAGCTATCGCATTCGCACCGGCGAGCGGAGCGACATATGAAAGCGGCCGCCGGCCTCGCGCTGCTGTGCATCGTGCTCGCGACGTCCGGGCTGCGCGCGCAGACCGCCGCTGCGCCCGCGCCCGCCGCCGCCGCGCAGACCGACCTCGCGAAGCTCGACCAACGTCTGACGACCGCGCAGTCGTCGGCCGACAACGCGTGGATGCTCATGAGCGCCGCGCTCGTGCTCATGATGACGGGACCTGGGCTCGCGCTCTTCTACGGCGGGCTCGTCCGGCAGAAGAACACGCTCGCCATCATGGTCCAGAGCTTCGGGCTCATGGCGCTCATCACGGTGCTCTGGGGCGTCGTCGGCTACAGCCTGTGCTTCGGCGAGGGGACGCCGATCATCGGCGGCTTCCGCCACGCGCTGCTGCGCGGCGTCGGCGTCGAGCCGAACGCCGACTACAGCGCGACGATTCCGCAGCTCACTTTCATGGTGTATCAGCTGATGTTCGCGATCATCACGCCCGCGCTGATCACCGGCGCCACGGCGGAGCGGATGACGTTCCGCGGCACGGTCGTCTTCATGACGCTGTGGTCGCTGTGCGTGTACGCGCCGCTCGCGCACATGGTGTGGGGCAAGGGAGGCCTGCTCAACGCGGCGCTCGGCGGCCGGTTCCCGACGCTCGACTTCGCGGGCGGCACCGTCGTCCACATCAGCTCCGGCGTGTCAGCGCTCGTCTGCGCGCTGTATCTCGGGAAGCGCACCGGGTACCCGAAGGAGCCGATGCCGCCGCACAGCCTCGTCCTGAGCTTCATCGGCGCGTGCCTGCTGTGGGTCGGCTGGTTCGGCTTCAACGCGGGCAGCGCGCTCGCGTCGAACGGCCTGGCGGCGAGCGCGTTCGTCGCGACGCATTTCGCGGCGGCGGCGGCGACGATCGGCTGGCTCGCGGCCGAGTGGGTGACGCGCGGGCGCCCCAGCGCGCTCGGCGCGATCTCGGGCGCCGTCGCCGGCCTCGTCGCGATCACGCCGGCGTCGGGATTCGTCACGCCGATGCCGGCGCTCGTCATCGGGCTCTCGGCCGGCGTCGGCTGCTTCGTGATGGTGACGATCGCGAAGGCGCGCTTCGGCTACGACGATGCGCTCGACGCCTTCGGCGTGCACGGCGCGGGCGGCACGATCGGCGCGCTGCTCACCGGCGTCTTCGCGACGCAGGCGGTCAACCCGATCTTTCACGATGCGCAGGGCCGCGCGCTGCCGGTCGGTCTCCTCGACGGCAACGGCGCGCAGATCGGCTATCAGCTCGTCGGCATCGCGGCGGCGTGGGCGTTCGCGCTCGTCGGCAGCGTCGTCCTGCTGAAGATCACCGACCTCGTCGTCGGCGTCCGCGTGACGGAAGATCAGGAGATCGAAGGCCTCGACCTGACAGAGCACGGCGAAGAGGCGTATAACCTTGAGATGTGAGGGACGACCTAAAGGTCGGCCCCTACGTACCGTAGGGCACGGCCTTCAGGCCGTGCCGGGAGCGTCTGACTTCGATGAGGTGCGAAATGCGTAGACGATTCACGATCGCCGGCGCCGCGGCAGGCGTGGCGCTCGCGGGCGCGCTGGCGGCAGCGCAGAATCCGCCGGCCAAGGCGCTGCCGTACGCCGCCGTCCACGATCCGGAATTCATCCGCGCGGCGGACGCGACGTTCATGTACGACGAAGATCGCGTCATCGGGCTGATGGCCGGCGACACGGCGAAAGCCTACCCGGCGGGCATCCTGTCGCAGCACGGCCTCGTGGAGGATCGATCGCCAAAAGGACCGATCGCCGTCACCTGGTGATCGTACTGCAACACGGCCCTCGTGTTCAGGGCCGAAGCCAAAGGGCGCGCGCTCGTGCTCGACAACGCGGGCGTCGTCGCCGGCAACGAGGTGTTCAAGGATCGCGAGACCGGCAGCCGCTGGCAGCAGTCGAGCCTCGAGGCGATCTCGGGTCCGCTGCAGGGCGCGCACCTGCAGCTCTATCCCTTCCTGCTCACGAGCTGGGAAGAATGGCGCCGCCTGCATCCCGACACGCTCGTGTTGAAGCCGCTGCCGGGCTACGCGGATCGGATCGCGGAAAAGAACAAGATGATCCGCGAAGGGCTCTCGGGCCTCGGCGCCGCGCCGAACGACGTGACGTACCACGACGATCGGCTGAAGCCGAAGACGATGGTCCTCGGTCTCGACGTCGACGGCGCGAGCAAGGCGTTTCCGCTCGAGGCGCTGCGCCGCGCGCGCGTCGTCAACGAGACGCTCGGCGGCAAGCCGGTCGTGATCGTGCACCAGCCGAAGTCGGACACGACGACGGCGTTCGTCGCGCGCGCGAAGGAGCGGACGCTGACCTTCGAGGCGGCGAACGCGGACACGTCCGCGCTCGTCGATCGCGAAACCCACTCGCGCTGGGACGCGTACGGCTCCTGCACCTCCGGTCCGCTGAAGGGATCGACGCTCGAGCCGCTCGTCCTCGAGCCGGAGTACTGGTTCGCGTGGTCCGAGTTCCATCGGAGCACGGCGATCTACGCGCAGCCGCAGTGACGCGGGGCGCTCGCGTCATCTGACGGCGAGCGCCCCGCCCCATTTCTCCGGCGCCACGTCGGCGACCGACTCGGAGAACGTCCAGCGGTGGCCTTCGGGGTCTTCGGCGGTGTATTGCCGCTCGCCGAACGGCGTGTCGTGCACGACCTCGACGATCCGCGCGCCCGCCTTCTTCGCACGCTCGAAATGCGCGTCCACGCCGTCGACGGCGACGAGCACGTACTGCTGCACTTCGCCGGGACGAGGCGCATGGTATTCGGCGCCCTGGCGCCCGAGCATCAGCGCGCCGTCGCCGACGACGAGCTGGGCGTGCGACACGACGCCGCCGCGAGCGGCGCGCAGCCGCTCGGCGAAGCCGAACGCGTCGCGCAGCCAGTCGATGGCCCTGGCGACGTCGGCGTAAATCAGAATCGGGACAATCTTTGCGCGAGGCGCCGACTGGTTCACGATCACGGGCATCTCCTCGGGGACATTCTGCACATCGCCGACAGCCGCGGCTCGTAGAAATGTGAGCAGCGCTGAGCCAGTTCGGCGGGTGATTGCGCATTGGCCGATGAAGGGGATCACACACGCTGCGCCCACTCGCCACACATGCTCGAATCTGCACAAGCGTCACCGCCGCCGCCGAAAAACGCCTGCTCGTCTGGATCGCCGCGCGGCTTCCGCTCTGGGTCACCTCCGACGCGCTCTCGGTCCTCGGCCTCCTTGCGATGGGCGCCGCCGGCGCCTCGTTCGCCGCGTTCCGCTGGACGCCGTGGGCCGCCACGGCCGTCGTCGTATCGCTCGCGGCGAACTGGTTCGGCGACAGCCTCGACGGCACCGTCGCGCGCGTGCAGCGCCAGGAGCGTCCGCGCTTCGGCTACTACGTCGACCACGTGATCGATCTCGCGGGGGCCGCGATGCTCATGGCGGGGCTCGCGATGTCCGGCCTGATGCAACCGGCGCTCGCGGCCGCGGTGCTTGCGGCGTACCTGCTCGTCTCCGCCGAGTCCTACCTGGCGACGCACGCGGCCGGCGTGTTCCGGATGTCGTTTCTCGGCTTCGGGCCGACGGAGCTTCGCATCGTGCTCGCGGTCGGCGCGCTGAAAGCGGCTGGCTCCCCGTGGGTCGATCCGTTCGGCGGCGCGGCGCTGCGGCTCTTCGACATCGGCGGCCTCGTCGCCGTCGCCGGGTTGACGACGGCGTTCGCGGCGGCGGCGGTGCGCAACACGCGCGCGCTGTATCGCTCGGACCCGCTGCCTCGTTCGGCGGCCGCCGCCCGCGTGAAGGTGGCGTGATGGCGGCGCCTTCCGGATTTGCTGCGCGCCCGCTCGCGTTCGTCGCCGTCGCATCGCGCGGTTTCGTGATTCAGATGGCGATCGTGGCGGCGCTGACGCGCGCGACGTCGATCCCCGCCGAGGCCGCCACCGCGATCGGCGTCGAGCTCGCAATCCTGCACAACTTCCTCTGGCACGAGCGCTGGACGTGGCGCGACCGCATCGCCGCCGGGCGGCTCTGCCGCTTCCTCGCCTACCAGCTCGCCACGGGCTCCATCAGCCTTGCCGGCAACGTGCTCGTCGTCGGGATCGCGGTGCGCGCGTACGCGGTCGATCCGGCAGCCGCGAATCTTCTGGCGGTGGCGATCATGAGCGTCGGAAATTTTCTCGCCGCGGATCGGTGGGTCTTCGCGCGCGGCGCCGCCGCCCTCGCGCTCGCCTCGCTGCCGGCGACGGCGCGCGCCGCAGGCGGTCCGTCGCCCGAAACGGTTCACGCGTGGGACGCGCACATCGCGGGCGTCGAGCGCGCGCAGCGCGAGGCGCAGCCGCAGCCGCCGCCGATCGACGCCGGCGAGATGCGCGGCCGTGAGCTGCGGATTCCCGGCGGCATGATCCACGAATGGTCGGGATCGGTGCTGATACGAGGCATCGGCGTCCGCGAATTGATCGACGCGTTGACGACGCCCGGCACGCCGCCGCCGCAGGACGACGTGCTCGAGTCGCGCGTGCTCGCAAAATCGGGCGACGCGCTGCGCGTCTTCCTGAAGCTGCGGCGCACGGCCGTCGTCACGGTGACGTACGACACCGAGCACGAGGTCATCTTCACGCGCCACACGCCGGCGTTCGCGTCGAGCCGCAGCGTCGCCACGTCGATCCGCGAAGCCGGCGGCGGCGACCGCGGGTTCCTCTGGCGGTTGAATTCCTACTGGACGTATCGCGCCGTCGCCGGCGGCGTGCGCGTGGAGGTGCGGTCGGTCTCGCTCAGCCGCGACGCGCCGGCGCTCGTGCGGCCGGTCGCGCTGCCGGTCGCCTCACGCATCGCCCGCGAGTCGATGCGCCGAACGCTCGACGCGATCCGTCAATTCGGCGAATCGCTCGCGGCTCGGCTCCCCCGAGAGAGAGACGGTTTTTCACGAAGACGCGAAAGTACACGAAGACACGAATCTCATCCTGTACAAAGTGGCTCCGTGTTCTTCGTGGAATTTCGTGCCTTCGTGATGATCCGTCACACGGCCACCTGGAAGGCGACCGTGTAGCCCGACGCGGGCGAACCGGTCGGCGTGACGAGCTCGGAGGACAAGCTGTCGCTGAACACCATGTCCGACGCGTTCGACGTCGGGTTGAGGCCGCGCGACGCATAGGCACCGCTCGTGTAGACGGTGTTGTTGACCGATTCGGGGAACGCCATCTGCGTCACCTTGCGCGAGACGCCGCCGCTCTTCACCTCGACGTGGATGTGCGTCGCGCGTCCCTGATACCAGCCGGGATAGATCGTCGTGAACACGACCTGGCCGGCCGCGTCCGTCGTCTGGATGCCGCGCAGGTACGTCTTCGCCGTCTCCGAGGCGTACTCCGAGTAGTTGCCGCCCACGTCGGCGTGCCAGACCTCGACGTTGGCGTTCGCCACCGGCGCACAGCCCGCGTTCGTGTTCACGACCGTGATCGTCAGCGTGAGCGGCGTGCCGGCGCGATCCTCGCGGATGTCGCTTCGGGAGAGGCTCGTCACCGACGGATACGGCCCGACCGTCTCGCTCGGCGTCACGGCGCACTGCGCGTTGGTCGACGGACTGCTCGTCGTCGGCGAGCTCGCCGTCGGCGACGTCGCCGAGCCGCTGCAGCCGCAGGCCGCGGCCGCGCCGATCAACGTCGTGAGCGCTTCGCGTCTGCCAATTCGATGTGTGTGCATGCTGTGCTCAATCTCTCAATCGTCGACGTAGGGCGACCCTTTTCAAGGTCGCCGGGGCGGCGAGGCTGAAAGCCTCGCCCTACAGATTCTCAGTCTGGCGGAAGACTGTCGCAGAAGTGTTGGCGGTTGTTGAAACAATCGTGGCCGCACCGGCTCGGGCGACATGTGGCAGCGGTGTGACGGAGATTTGAAAAGATCGCACGCCGGGATCGCGGCGGGCCGCGGCCCGCATAATGGCATCATGGTCTCGCCAGCGGCGGCGCCGCCGGCGCGGTGGTATCGCAGCTTCTACTTCCGCATCGGCTTCGTGTTCGTGGTCTTCGTCGTCGTGGTCGTGATCGCGCAGAACGCGATCGTCGGCGTGATGATGTCGCGAACGGGCGGCCCGGCATTTCCCGGCCGGCCGCCGAACAACGTGGCCGCGATCCTCGCCGCCGACGTCGGATCGGCGCTCGCGGCGGATCCGCAGCTCGACGTGGACGAGTATCTGCGCCGCGAGTACGCGCGCGCCCGCCCGCTGTTCGTGATGACGAAGGACGGCCGCGTCGCCTCGAACGGCGGCGGCGCGCTGTCGGACGCGGTTCGCGCCTCGATCGACGCCGCGCTGCACGGCCGCGCGTTCGACGCGGCGAACGAGCCGCGCATCGAGGGGCCGCCGACGGTGACGGCGCCGATTCAGGTCGGCGGCGAGCTGCGCGGCATGGCCGTGCTGCCGCCGATGGCGCCCGGCAGCCCGGTGCTGCGCGACCTCACGCGGATGCTGTCGGTGCCAGGCACGCTCGTCTTGATCGCCGGCACGACGATCGCCGCGGCGCTCATCTTCGCGCCGGCGCGCCGCAAGCTCCAGGCGCTGGAGATCGCCACCGAGCGCCTCGGATCGGGCGATCCGACGGCGCGGGCGCCGGAGGTCGGCGGCGACGAAATCGCGCGGGTCGCGCGCGCGTTCAACCGCATGGCCGGGGAGCTCGCCGCGCGCGGCGAGGCGCTCGGGACCTCCGACCGCCTCCGGCGTCAGATGCTCGCGGACGTGTCGCACGAGCTGAAGACGCCGCTCACCGCGATGCGCGGCTACCTCGAGACGCTGCGCATGGGCGTCGCCCTCGACGCCGCGACGCGCGATCGCTATCTGGCGACCGTCGAGCGCGAGACGCTGCGCCTCGATCGCATCGTGCAGGATCTACTCGACCTCGCCCGCCTCGAGAGCGGCGTCGGCCCGCTGAACGTGCGGCTGTTCTCGGTCCGCCGCCTCTTCGACCAGATCGTGCAGCGGCACGAGCGCGACGCCGGGCTGCAGCGGATCGGGATTCGCACGTCGGTCTCCGAGGAGGCCGATCAGATCGCGGCCGATCCCGAGCGGCTCGAGCAGGTGATCGAGAACCTGACGGCGAACGCGCTGCGCCATACGCCTGCCGGAGGCATCGTCGAGCTCACGGCGGAGATGGATCGTTCAACGGCGGTCATCCGCGTCATCGATTCCGGCGAGGGGATCGCCCGCGAGCATCTGCCGTTCGTGTTCGAGCGCTTTTACAAGGTGGATGCGGCGCGCGCGAGCGCCTCCGCGCGCAGCGGGCTCGGGCTGTCGATCGCGAAAGCGATCGTCACGCGCCATCGCGGCGCGATCGACGTCGAGAGCGAGCCGGAACGAACGGTGTTCACGATTGCGCTGCCGCAGCAGGTGGAGCAGGTCGTTCAGACGACGTCGACGAACTTGTAGCCGACGCCCCACGCCGTCAGGATCAGATCCGGATCCTGCGCGTCGCGCTCGATCTTGCGGCGCAGCCGGCTGATGACGCTGTCCACCGTCCGCTCGGTGACGTAGACGTCGTCGCTCCACACCTTCGAGAGAAGCGCCGCCCGGCTGAACACGATCCCCGGACGCGAGACCAGCAAATACAACAGATCGAACTCCTGCCTGGTGAGCTCCACCGGCGCGCCGCGCACGATCGCGTTGCGGCGATCCGCGTCGAGGACGACGTCGGGCGACTGCGCGCGCCTGGAGGGATCGACGGCGGCCTCGGCGCGCTCACTGCGCCGCAGGATGGCGCCGACGCGCGCGAGCATCTCGCGGATGCCGAACGGCTTCGCCACGTAGTCGTCGGCGCCGCTCTCGAGCCCGAGCACCTTGTCCGACTCCGTGTCGCGCGCGGTCACCATCACGAGCGGCGTCGCGGTGTTGGGCCCCTGCGCGCGAACCGCGCGGCACAGCGTGATGCCGTCGAGGCCCGGGAGCATCAGATCGAGCACGACGAGGTCGTAGCGCTCGGCGCGCAGGCGATCGAGCGCCGCCGCGCCGTCGGCGATCTCCTCGACGCCGAAGCCGGCGAGCGACAGGTGCAGCCGCAACAGCTCGCGAATCGGCGGCTCGTCCTCCACGATCAACACCCGCCGCGCGGGCTTCGTCGACACGTCTCCGTTCGTCACACGTGCTCCTCGAACGTCTCCGGAATCTGACAGCTGCACTCCCGCGAGGACGGCTCGGCTCCGAATTGTCACAAGGCCGCCACAGTACCGCCACGTTTTCGGCGTCCAACCATACAGAACGCCGGCGAACTGCAAGCACAACGCCAGATTTGGAGAGCTGATGCCGTCGACCGCTGCCCGCCTTCGAACCCTTCTCCTCGTTCTTGCCTTGACGCCCGCCGCCGCGCCCGCGCGCGCGCAGCCGGCTGCGGAGACCAGCGCGCTGCGGTTGCTGAACGGATCGATGACGGCGCTCGCCGAGCGCGTCTCGCCGAGCGTCGTGCAGGTGCTCGTCACGAGCTATGGACCGGTGCAGCAGAGCGAGCACGGCGACACGGATCTCGTCATCGGGCGGCAGCGGAGCCTGGGATCGGGCGTCGTGATCGACGCGGGCGGCTACATCATGACGAACGCGCACGTCGTCGCCAACGCGCGGCGCGTCGAAGTCGTGCTGCCCGGCCCGCGCGAGGAGCGCGGCGGCGGGCTGCTGGCTTCGCACGGGCGCCGGATCGACGCGGCGATCGTCGGCGTCGCGAAGGAAATCGATCTCGCGCTCCTCAAGATCGACGATGCGGCCTCGCCGCCGCCGCTGGCGCTGGCGGACTACGACGCGGTCCGGCAGGGGCAGCTCGTGTTCGCCTTCGGCAGCCCGGAGGGTCTGCGCAACTCCGTCACGATGGGCGTCGTCAGCGCGGCCGCGCGTCAGCCCGACGTCGACAACCCGCTCGTCTACGTGCAGACCGACGCGCCGATCAACCACGGCAACAGCGGCGGCCCGCTCGTCGACGTCGAGGGCCGCGTCGTCGGCATCAACACGTTCATCGTGTCGGAGTCGGGCGGCAGCCAGGGCCTCGGCTTCGCAATCCCGAGCGCGCTCGTCGGCATGGCGTACCCGAAGCTGCGGCGCTACGGCCACCTGCATCGCGGCGAGATCGGCATCCTGCTGCAGACGATCACGCCGACGCTCGCCGGCGGGCTCGAGCTGCCGCAGGACTGGGGCGCGATGATCTCCGACGTGCAACCCGGCAGCCCGGCGGCGCTCGCCGGGCTGCGGATCGCGGACGTCGTCGTCGCCGTGGACGGCGAGCCGATCGCGAACGTGCCGCGGCTCGCGTTCCACCTGCTCACGCGCAGCGCCGGCGACGTCGTGCGATTCAAGGTGAAGCGCGAGGACGGCGACTTCACGACCGACGTCGCCGTCGTCGAGCGCGCGCACGATCTCGATCGACTCACCGATCACATCGATCCGGTGCGCAGCCTGGTCCCGCAGCTCGGGATCCTCGGCGTGGATTTGACGGCAGACAACGGCGCGCCCGGGAGCGGCATGCGGCTGCCGTGCGGCGTGATCGTCGTCGGCCGCACGCCGGACACCGCTGAGGGCGCTGACACCGGGCTCGTCGCGGGCGACGCGATCTACGCGATCAACCGCACGGCGGTCGCCTCGGTCGCGGAACTGCGCGACGCCGCCGCCGCGATCCGGCCGCACACGCCGGTCGTGCTGCAGATCGAACGCAACGGACAGATTGTCTTCCTCGCCTTCGAGATCGACTGAGCTGTGGTCCGCAAGGCAGGAAGGCAGAAAGGCAGGAAGGCAGAAGTTCAAGGCAGCAAGGCGTTAAGGCGGAAATGACGAAGGAGCAAGGTTGGACGGGGTGCAAGGCGAAGGCTGAAAGGATCCGTTCTTCGAGCCTTCCCGCCTTCCGCCTTCGTCATTCCGCCTTCCTGCCTTCCGTCCTCGAATTCCTGCCCTCCTGCCTTCCTGCCTTCCTGCCTTGCCGGTTCCTGGTTAAGATGGCCGGCGATGCCCTGTCGTGGGCGATCGGCCATGAAGATTCCCCTCGGCCGAGCGGCAGCGCTCGCGCTCGCCGCGCTGACGACGTGGTGCGTCGATGCGGCGCGCGCCGAGCCGGTCACCTTCGCCAGAGACGTCGCGCCGATCGTCTTCGAGCGCTGCGGCGTCTGCCATCACCCGAACGGATCCGCGCCGTTCTCGTTGCTCACCTATCCGGCCGCCCGCGCGCACGCCACGCAGATTGCCGCCGTGACAGCGCGCCGCCTGATGCCGCCGTGGAAATCCGAGCCGGGCTACGGCGAGTTCGTCGGCCATCGGCCGCTCACAGGCGACGAGATCGACCTGCTGCAGCGATGGGTCCTCGACGGCGCGCCCGAGGGCGATCCGCGGGATCTGCCGCAGGCGCCACGATGGACTGATGGATGGCAGCTCGGCACACCCGACCTCGTGCTCACGCTGCCGCAGCCGTTCCTTCTCGCGGCGGACGGCGCCGACGTGTCGCGCGTCTTCGTCCTGCCGGTGCCGATCGACGCGATCCGTTACGTGAGAGGCGTGGAGTTCCGGCCTGGGAACGCGGCCGTCGTGCACCACGCCAACATCCGGATCGATCGCACGCCGGCGTCGCGCGCGCTCGACGATCAGGATCCGGCGCCCGGCTATGCAGGGCTGCTGTCGCACTCGGCCGTCTATCCCGACGGCCATTTTCTGGGCTGGACGCCGGGCCAGGCGGCGCCGCTGCTGCCGAAGGGGCTCGCGTGGCGTCTCACGCCGCGCACGGATCTCGTCGTCGAGATCCACATGAAGCCGAGCGGCAAGCCGGAGACCGTCGCGCCGTCGATCGGGGTGTACTTCGGCAGCGACCCGCCCGAGCGCACGCCCGCGATGCTGCGGCTCGGGCGCCAGAGCATCGACATCCCGGCGGGAGAGAAGGACTACAGGATCGCCGATTCGTTCGTCCTGCCGGTGGACGCCGAAGTGCAGGCGGTGCAGCCGCACGCGCACTACCGCGCGCGCGAAGTGAAAGCCGTCGCGACGCTGCCGGACGGCACGACGAAGTGGCTGATCTACATTCGAGACTGGGATTTCAGGTGGCAGCACGTCTATCGCTACGTCGCGCCGTTCATGCTGCCGAAGGGGACGACGCTGTCGGTGGAGTACCGGTTCGACAACTCTGCCGAGAACCCGCGCAATCCGGTTCGGCCGCCGGCGCGCGTCACGTGGGGCCAGTGGTCGCAGGACGAAATGGGCGACCTCTGGGTTCAGGTGCTGACGCGCGACGAGCGCGACCTGCAGACGCTCAACGCCGCGTTTCGCGCGAAGGCGATCGCCGAGGACATCGTCGGCTACGAGAGCATGATTCGCCAGGACCCGCGCCGCGTGCAGCTGCACGACGACGTCGCGCAGCTGTATCTCGAGGAGGGGCGTGCGATCGACGCGGCCGCGCACTTCGAGGCGTCGGCGAAGCTGAAGCCCGAATCGGCCGCCGCGCACTTCAACGTCGGGACGGCGCTCGCCGTCGCGGGAAAGCTGGACGAGGCGATGGATCGGTATCGGCAGGCGCTGCGCATCAACCCGGGCTACGCGCTCGCGCACAACAACCTCGGGAACGCGCTGCTTGGCCGCGGGCACGCCGCGGAAGCGCTTCAACAGTTCCGCGAGGCGCTGCGCCTCGACCCGTCGAACGCCGAGGCGCACTACAACGTCGGCAGCATGCTGCGATCGCAGGGCGAGCTTGCCGAAGCCGGCGCTCGCTTTCGCGAGGCGCTTCGCCTGAAGCCTGACTTCCTCCCTGCCGTCGCGAGCCTCGCGTGGCTGCTGGCCACCGCGCCCGACGCGGGGCTGCGCGATCCGGATCAGGCGGTGCGACTGGCCGAGCGCGCCGTCGATCTCGCCGGCCGGCGGGATGCCAGCGCGCTCGACGTGCTCGCCGCCGCGTATGCGTCCGCCGGCGCGTTCGACCGCGCGATCGCGCTCTGCGAGCAGGCGCTCACGATGCAGCCCGACGCCGCGCTCGCCGCCGCGATCCGCGCGCGCGAGCAGCTGTACCGGGACGGCAAACCCTACCGCTCGCGGTGAGCGCTGGGGATCAAGTCCCTAAGCCCCAATCCCCCCAATCCCCAGTCCCCAATCCCCAACCCCCTCAGAACTCCACGTTCATGCCGATCTTGATCAGCCGTCCGCGCTGGATGCTGCTCACGCGCAGATACGTCGGCCCGAGCTGCGTGATGCGGCCGAGGATCGCGGCGGCGTTGGTGAGGTTGTAGAGATCGATCCGCGGCTCGATCGATCGTCCTCCGAACCGCCAGCTGCGCCGCACGCTGACGTCGAGCGACGACACGGGCGGCAGCCGCGTCGAGCCGCGCGGCTCGACGGTCAGCACCTGCGTGCCCTGCACGAGCGCCACGGTGTTGTTCCCCACCGAGACCGTCGTGAGGTCGGGGAAACCTTGGTAGTACTGCGCGGTGCCGCTGACCATCACGCGCCGCGGCAGCTCGTAGACACCCGAGAGGCGGTACGACCACGGCACGTCGGTGCCGACGACGCCGCGGCGGAACGCGTTGTTCGGGTTGTTCAGATCGACGAGCGAGCTCGTCGTGCTCGTCGCGTAGATGTCGCCGACGGTCTTGCCGAAGCTCGCGCCGCCGTTGAGCGACCAGCCGTCGCTCAGCCGCCGGTTGACGCTGATGTCCACGCCGTTGAAGTTGGTGTCGAACTCCGGGACGTTGTCCCAGAGATAGTCGGTCTTCCCGCGCAGCGCCGGCGCCTGGTTGTAGACCGTCACCGGCCGGCCGCTGTTGGCTTCGGTCACCTGCAGCGGGATGTAGGTCTCGAGCGGCACCGCGACGTTTCGCGTCCCGATGTTCCGCCGCGTCTCGCGGCGCGTGTATCCCACCGACACGACCATGTTGCCCGGAATCTGACGCTGCACTTCGAGGTTGTACTCGTTCGACACCGGCCACTGCAGATCGGGCGCGTAGCGGTTGTTGGTGCCGAACGCGAAGCCGGTCGACACGCCGAGCTCGTTCAGCTGTGGGACCAGATCGCCGTTCAGATCGCAGCCGGCGGTCTGCCCCGGCGCGCAGACGGTCCACGGGCGCGTGTCGTTCACGATGCCGAGCGGGTTCACGCGCTGCACGTTGCTCAGCGTGATCGGCTGATCGTAGCGGCTCGCCGACACTTTCACCGCCGTGCGGCCGTCGCCGAAGACGTCGTACACCGCCGACACGCGCGGCACGATGCCCTTGAAATCCGGCGCGCCGGTGATTTCGGGGAAGCACTGGCCGTCGACGAACGTCGTCGCCGGCCGGCACGTCGCCGGCAGCCACCCGTAGGTCGTCTCGAAGCGGAGGCCGAGGTTCAGCGTCAGCTTGCTCGTCGGCGTCCACTTGTCCTGCACGAACACGCCGTGATCGCGCGCCCACGGCTCGAAGGCCACCGGAATCTTCGTGGACGTCGAGGTGATCGGCACGTTGTACGTGTTGACCGAATCGGGACGGCCGGTGCGGTAGACGGCGCGCATGCCGGAGGTCGACCAGTTCGACGACTTCTCGCCGCCGTCGATGAACTGGTAGCCGAAGCGGATGTCGTGGCGGCCGGTGAAGTAGCCGATGCTCGTGAGCACCTGATCGCGGAACATCGCGTTGTCGCGATAGGTCGGCAGCGCGACGGTGTACGCGTTGGTCACCGCGTCGAACCGCGAGATGTCGCCCGCCTTCACCTCCGGCTCCTGGCCGAACATGTCGTCCGCGCGGAAGCGGCTCCACGACACGTCGACGACGACGCGCGATCCGATCGGCGAGGTGAACTTCACCTGGTGCACGTCGGGATACTTGTCGTTGAGATTGCGCGCCCGGCTCTCGGCGAACGTCCCGCCGCCGTTGCGATGGCCGATCAGTTTGTACTGCAGGTTGTTGAAGTAGGAGAGCTGCGCGCTGCGCGTCACCTGCCACGCGACCTTGGCCGCCGTGGTCCACATCAGGTTGTCGTCGAGCACCTGCGTGCCGTCGGGGTTGTAGTTGCCGAGCAGGTACTGATCGAGGCGCTGGTCGTGCGCCGAGAAGGAGAACCACAGCGTGTCGCGCACGATCGGCCCGGCGAGCCACGCGCCGACGTCGTAGATCTTCAGGATGTCGGCGCCCGGCACGAGGTTCGGGTTCGCGGCGCGCGCCAGATCGGGAATGCCGGCGAGCAGCTGCGTGCGCTGATCCGCGGAGTAGTTCGCCGACCCCATCCCGCGGTTCGCGCCGTTGAACATCGCGCCGCCGTGCAGCTGGTTCGTCCCCGTCCGCGTCACCATGTTGAAGAGCAGGCCGCCCTTCGACGACACTGCGGTCCCGCCGCCGCTCGTCTGGTAGTTCGTCTCCTGGAACGCGTACGGATCCAGATACATCACCGCGCCGCTGCCGTTGCCGTCGAGGTTCGACACGTCCATGCCGTCGATGAGGAATCCGTTCTCGGTGTTGCTGCCGTGCACCGTCGCGGTCGACTGCAGGAACGATTCGGATCCGCCGACGTCCACCTTGCTCAGCACCACGCTCGGGATCACGCGTGCGACCGACCACACGTCGATGCGGTTCGGCAGGCTGTCGAGCACCTCGCGCGACAACACCGTCTGCTTGAGCGCGGAGGTCGTGTCGAGCAGCGGCGATTCGCCTTTCACCGTGATGCCTTCCGACAGCGTGCCGATCTCGAGCTTCACGTCGACGCGCGCGGTGACGTCCGCGTTCACGACGATGTTCTCCTGCACGGCGGAGCGGAAGCCCTCGAGCTCCACTTTCACCGTATACGCGCCCGGCACGAGCCGGATGAACTGAAACGCGCCGCGCGCGTCGGTGACCGCTTCCTGGTTGCCGCCGATCGAGCCGCGTGGATTGGAGAGCGTGACGTTCGCGCCCGGGAGCACGGCGCCCGACGAATCGGCGACGGTGCCGCCAATCGCGCCGACGCCCTGCGCCCACGCGGGCGCCGCCGTGCATGCGCACCATGCTGCCGCGACGATCACGACTCTTGCGACTCTGGCGAGGGCTGTCGCGCTCATCGTCTGCTTCCCTCCTGGCCGGCGAGTTTCCGTGCGAGGGTTCGAGAGAGCGTGAGCATACACCCGCGCTGGCGGCGCCTCGCAGTTGACGCGGCACGCGGCCGGCGTGAGACGATGGCGCGCCTCGAGGGCTCGACATGAACACGCGCCGGCAGTTCCTGATCACCGCGTCGATGGCCGTCGCCGCTTCCGGCGCAGCGTGCCGCCGGGAGGGCTCGACCACCGCCGTCCAACCGGCGTCGTCGCCGCCGGCGACGCCCGGCGCGCCGCCGACCTTCGGCACCGGGCCCGTGTCGGGACCTCCCGTCTCGAGCGCCACGTTCGCGGAGGCGGAAAAGCTCGCGCAGGTGACGATGACCGACGCGGAGCGCGAGATGGCCGCCGCGAGCTGGCCGCGTTCGATGGCGCCGCTCCTCGAGCGGCGCACGGGCCCGCGCAAGGTCGCGCTCGCGCCGGAGGTGGCGCCGGCGACGCAGTGGAATCCCGCGCTCGCCGTCGCGGCCGCGCCGCCGGCGCGCGACGCGTTCGTGCGCAACGCCGGAGAGCCGCCGCCGCTGCCGGCGGCCGACGCCGACATCGCGTACGCGCCGGTCGCGCACCTGTCGCGATGGATCGAGCACAAGGCGCTGTCGTCCGAGCGCCTGACGACGATCTATCTGGAGCGGATCGGCCGCTACGACGCGTCGCTGCGCTGCGTGATCACGCTGACGCGCGACGCCGCGCTCGCGCAGGCGAAGCAGGCCGACGCGGAGATCGCCGCCGGCCGCTACCGCGGCCCGCTGCACGGCATCCCGTTCGGCGTGAAAGATCTCCTCGACACCGCCGGCATCGCGACCACCTACGGCGCGGAGCCGTTCAGGAACCGCGTGCCGGCGGCCGACAGCGTCGTCGTGCGGCGCCTGCGCGACGCCGGCGCGGTGCTCGTCGCGAAGCTGAGCCTCGGCGCGCTCGCGCTGAACGACATCTGGTTCGGCGGCCAGACGATGAACCCGTGGCTCGTCGAGGAAGGCGCGTCGGGATCGAGCGCCGGGCCGGGCGCGGCGACCGCGGCGGCGCTCGTCGCGTTTTCGGTCGGCAGCGAGACCGGCGGCAGCATCGTGTCGCCGGCGATGCGGTGCGGGATCACCGGGCTGCGTCCGACCTTCGGCCGCGTGCCGCGCACCGGCGCGATGACGCTCTGCTGGTCGCTCGACAAGCTCGGGCCGATGACGCGCGCGGTCGAGGACGCGATGCTCGTGCTGCGCGCGATCGGCGGACCCGACGCGGGCGACGTGTCGAGCGTCGCGAGCCCTCTCAACTTCGATGCGGCGGCTCCGGTGCGAGGGCTGCGCGTCGGCTACGTCCCGGCCTGGATGAAAGAGAGCCCGGCCACCGACGTCGATCGCGCCGCGCTCGAGACCGTCAAGAGGCTCGGCATGACGCCAATCGAAGTGCGCCTGCCCGACTGGCCGTACACCTCGCTGCAGCACGTGCTGTTCGCGGAAGCGGCGGCGGCGTTCGAGGACCTCACGCTCAACGGCGGCGTTCGCACGCTGAAGGCGCAGGTCCCCGACGCGTGGCCGAATCTCTTTCGCCAGGCGCGGTTTCTCTCCGCCGTCGATTTCGTGCAGGCCGATCGCTTCCGGCGGCAGGTGGCGATGGAAATGGCGCGCATCTTCACCGCGATTGACGTGCTGCTCGTGCCGTCGCTGCGCGACGAGATGCTCACGATCTCGAACTTCACCGGCCATCCGTCGCTGACGCTGCGCGCCGGGTTCGTGCAGGTGTCCGAAGCGCGCAGCGACTGGGCGCCGGATCCGAAGAACCCGCTGCCGAAGTTCTCGCCGCCGCGGCGCGTGCCGCACGGCGTCACGCTCCTCGGACGGCTGTTCGACGAAGGGACCGTCGCGCGCGCGGGGCTCGCGCTCGAGCGCGCGTTCGGCGTCGCCGGCGAACGGCCGCCCGGATTTTGAGGAGGGAGCGAGGAGCGAACCATGCGCGTGCACAAGGTCGTCGTCCTGACGCTGCTGCTGTCGGCGCGCGTCGTCCCGATCCCGGCGCAGCACACGATGGCGGAGCGCGATTTTTTCTTCGTGGGCGGAAAATACGCCGGCGCGGCGAACAGCGAGGTCATGGCCGGCCAGATGTACGTCGAGGTCCTTCGTCCGGCGCGCGTCTCGCAGCGCTACCCGCTCGTGTTCTTCCACGGCCTCGGGCAGACGGCGACGAACTGGATCGGCACGCCCGACGGCCGCGCCGGATGGGCCGACTATTTCCTCGCGCGCGGCTACGTCGTCTACCTGATCGATCAGCCGGCGCGCGGGCGCTCGGCGTGGCACGCGTCGGCGAACGGCGCGCTGCAGAGCGTGCCGGCGGCCGCCGTGGAGCAGCGCTTCACCGCGCCGGAGAAAACGCGGCTGTGGCCGCAGGCGCAGAAGCACACGCAGTGGCCGGGCGACGGCGACAGGAAGGGGCTGCGCGGCGACCCGATCTTCGATGCGTTCTACGCGACGCAGGTCGAGAGCCTCGCGAGCGCCGTCGAGACGCAGACGCTGGTGCAGGCGGCGGGCAGCGCGCTGCTCGATCGCATCGGGCCGGCGATTCTCGTCACGCACTCGCAGGCGGGCCCGTTCGGCTGGCTGATCGCCGACGCGCGCGCGAACCTCGTGAAAGCGATTGTCGCCCTCGAACCGAACGGCCCGCCGTTTCAGAACGCGGTCACCGGCGAGGAGCGCGCACGGGCGTGGGGCATCGCCGACGTCCCGCTCGCCTACGAGCCGCCGGCGCGCGAGGCCGCCGACCTCGCGCCGGTCCGCGAGCGAGCCGCCGACGCGCCGGATCTCGCCGTCTGCTGGACGCAACGGGATCCGCCGCGCGTCCTGCCGCGCCTGCAGCGCATTCCGATCCTGATCGTCACCGCCGAAGCGTCGTATCACGCCGTGTACGATCACTGCACGTCGAAGTACCTGACGCGGGCCGGCGTGTCGAACACGCTCATGCGGCTCGAGGCCGAAGGGATTCACGGCAACGGCCACATGATGATGCTCGAGAAGAACAGTCTCGACGTCGCCGCAGCGATTCAGAAATGGCTCGCCGGCCACGTCAGGTAAAAAGGACCGCGTTGAGCGACGCCATCGTCCGCGTGGGCGTGATCGGCGCGGGAACCTGGGCTCGCGCCGCGCACCTGCCCGGCTACCGGCGCGATCCGCGCTGCCGCATCGCCGCGGTGTGCGACGTGGAGATCGACCGGGCGCGCGACGCGGCGCGCGAGTTCGGCGTCCCGACAGCGACGGCCGACGCCGGCGAGATCTTCAAGCGCGACGACATCGATCTCGTCGACGTCTGCACGCCGAGCCACACCCACTTCGAGCTCGCGTGGCGCGCGCTCGAGGCCGGCAAGCACGTCCTCTGCGAGAAGCCGGTGGCGTACGACTATCGCGACACCAGGCGCGCGGCGGATCTCGCGCGGCAGAAAGGGCTGAAGACGAAACTCGGCTTCACCTTCCGCTACAGCCCCGCGATGCGCTACATGCGCGAGCTCGTCGCCGGCGGTTTCGTCGGCACGCCGTTCATCTTCAACGGCTACGAGCAGAACTCGCAGTGGCTCGATCCGGCGACGCCGCTGCGGCAGGTGGATCACGAGGCGGATCAGTCGGTGCTGCAGGTCTCGTCGCTCGAGGGCTACGGCGCGCCGATCATCGACATCGCGCACCTGCTGGTCAGCGCGGACCTCGCGCAGGTGGTCGGCACGATGCGCAACTTCATCCCCGAGCGCATGGTGCGCGCGACCGGCCGGATGATGCGGATGAACATCGACGACGGCGACATCTTCCTCGGTGAGTTCGCAAGCGGCGCGCTCTGCTCGATCCAGACGAGCTTCGTGACGATCGGCAACTATCCCGGGATCGAGGCGCGGCTGTACGGGAGCGCCGGCGCGTTGATCTGCCGGCTCGTCGAGGAGGAAGGGATCGCCGAAACGCTGCGGGCGGCGACGCCCGATCGGGTCGAGTTCCGCGAGCTCGAGATTCCGCCGCGGTGCTATCCGCCCGGCGGCGCGCGCACCGAATCGTGGCGCACGCTCTTCTACGCGAACCTCGTGAGCAGCTTCATCACCGAGATCCTCGAGGGCGGCGCGGCGAACGAGGGCGATTTCGGCGACGGCGCATGGGTGCAGGAAGTCATCAACGCGGTCGAGCTCTCCTTCCGCGAGCGCCGGTGGATCGCGCTGCCGCAGGCAAGATGACCGCCCTCGCCGCGTTCTTCGAGAGCTACTACCGCGTGCGCCCGGTGAACGCGACGTTCACCGGCGTGCACGACTTCGACGATCGCCTTCCCGACTGGTCGCCCGAGGGGCTCGACCGCGCGGCGGGCGAGATGCGCGCGGCGCGCGCGGCGCTGGAGCACGCGGACGCGCCGGCGGCGGATCTCCGCGATGTGCGGATCCGCGACGAAGCGCTCGCCGCGGCGTTCCTGGATGTGCAGCTCGCCGAGATCGAGGGTCGGCACTTTCAGCGCGGCAACCCGTCGCTCGCGATCGGCGAAGCGGCGTTCGCGATCATCGCGCTGATCACGCGGCCGTTCGCGCCGGCCGGGCGGCGCGCGGACGCCGTCGTCGCGCGGCTCCACGCCGTGCCGGCGTTCCTCGACGGCGCGCGGGCGTCGATGCGGTGCGCGATCCCCGAGGAGTGGCGCCGCAAGGCGCTGAAGGAATGCGACGGGGCCGAGCGCGTGATCATCGACGGGCTGCCGAAGTGGCTCGCCCTCGAATCGCTCGACGACGATCGCGTGCGCGCCGCGGGCGCGCGCGCGGCGGCGGCGATCGACGCCTTTCGTCGATGGCTCACCCAGGCGCCGCCGGCAGATGAATCGTCGTATGCCGCCGGAGTCGAGATGCTCGATCTGCTGATTGCGCGCGGTCATCTGTGCGCGACGAGCCGGCGCGACCTCGCGGCGGCGGCGCGCGCGGCGCTCGACGACGCGCTGGCCGAGCTCGATCGACGCGCGCGCGGCGCTGCGGCCGGCCTCTGGCCCGAAGTGCAGGAGCGCCTGGCCGCGCATCACCCGTCGGCTGCCGAATACCTCTCGGCGTTTCAGCAGACGTGGGACGACTGCCGCGCGCGCGCCGTCGACGCGCGCCTCGTCACGTGGCCCGACTATCCGATCCGCTACGTGCCGATTCCGCCGCAGACGCGCGACGCCGCGCCGTTTCTCTACTATCTCTTCTACCGCTCGCCGGCGCCGTTCGATCGGCTGCCGGTGCACGACTACGTCGTGACGCCCGTCGACGAGCGGATGTCCGCCGACGAGCAGCGCGGCCGGCTGCGCGCGGCGAACTGCAGCGCGATCAAGCTGAATCACGTCGTCCATCACGGCGCGATCGGCCACCACGTGCAGAACTACTATGCCTACGCGGGCGGCTCGGCGATCGGGCGCGTGGCCGCGGTCGACTGTGCGACGCGGATCGGCATGTTCCTCGGCGGCACGATGGCGGAGGGGTGGGCCTGCTATGCCACCGATCTGATGGACGAGATCGGCTTCCTGACGCCGGACGAATCGATTGCGCAGCAGCACACGCGCGCCCGGCTGGCGGCTCGCGCAGTGGTCGACATCGGGCTGCACGAGCGATCGCTGTCGTTCGACGGCGCGATCGCGCTGTATCGCGACCGCATCGGCATGACGCCCGATGCCGCGCGGGCCGAGGCGTGCAAGAACTCGATGTTTCCGGGCACCGCGCTGATGTACTGGCTCGGCACCGACGGACTTCACCGGCTCCGCGCCGCGCGCAGGAGCGCTGAAGGGCCCGCGTTCGATCTCCAGCGCTTTCACGATCGCGTGCTGTCGTTCGGCTCGATTCCCGTCCCGCTTGTGGAGCGCATCTACTGATGTCTGCCGTGCGGGCGCGCGCCGCGGCGGCAATCGTGCTCGCCACCGCCACTGCTGGGGCGCCGGGCTGCGTGAGTCGCGCGCGCGGCGGCTGGCCGTCGAACGATCTCCTGATCGTCGGATACGATCGCGAGCCCGACACGCTGAACCGCTTCAGCACGCACATCCTCGAGGACATCGAGTCCTGCATCGTCGAAGGGCTGACGACGACCGACGAGCAGATGCGCGTCGTACCCCTGCTGGCGACCGAGGTGCCCACGATCGAGAACGGCGGCGTTCGCCTGCGCGGCGACGGCGGCATGGACGTCGTCTGGAAGCTGCGGCCGGGCGTCACGTGGCACGACGGGACGCCGTTCACCTCCGCCGATGTGCAGTTCACCGTCGAGGCGATCAACGGGCCCGACTACAACCCGGAGAGCACGGACGGCTTCGATCGCATCACGAGCGTCGAGACGCCGGATCCGCTGACGGCGGTGGTGCACTACCGCGAGATCTATGCGCCGTACGACATCCAGTTCATCCGCGGCGCGCTGCCCAGACACGTGCTCCAGGGGCGTGACATCGATCGGGCGCAGGACTACAACCGCAATCCGCTCGGCACCGGCCCGTATCACGTCGTCGAGTGGAAGTCGGGCGAGTACATCCTGCTCGAGCGCGTCGCGCACTATTGGCGCGGCGACGCGTACCCGCGGATACGGCGGCTCCTCTTCAAGTTCCTGCCGAACACGAACACGCGCGTCAACCAGCTGAAGAACGGCGAGGTGCACGTCGTCGCGCTGGCGCCGTGGGACAAGTACCGCGAGCTGGCGGCCATCCCGTCGATCGTCGTCGCGCGCACGCCGGGCAACGCATACGAGCACGTCACGCTGAACGAGCGCCAGTTCACGCCGTTCGCCGACGTGCGCGTCAGGCGCGCGCTGATCTCGGCGCTCGATCGACAGGGCTACGCGCGGACGATCCTCGATGGCCTCGCGCCGGTCGCCGACGGACCGATCCAGCCGGTGTCGTGGGCGTACACCGATCGCATCGCGCGCTACCCGTTCGATCCGGCGAAGGCGCGCGCGCTGCTCGACGAAGCCGGGTGGACGCCCGGCGCGGACGGCATCCGCGCGCGCGGCGGGAAACGCCTCGCGTTCACGCTCGTCACGCAGGCGGGCTACGCGATCCGCGAGAGCCTCGCGCAGGCCATCGAGCGGCAGCTTCGCGAGGTCGGCGTGGACGTGACGGTGGAGCTGCGCGACGGCACCGCGCTCAGCGCGATCTGGTTCGAGGGCCGCTTCGACGCGATGCTGCACTGGTGGCAGCTGCCGTCGGATCCGGAGCTGACGACGTTTTTCGCCGCCGACCGCACGCCGCCGGCCGGGCGCAACATCAACTACTTCCGCGACGATGCGCTGACCGAGCTGCTCTACGCGTCCGATCGCACCGTCGATCGTGCGCGGCGCAAGGCGCTCCTCGAGCGCGCGCAGGCGATCATCGCGGACGCGGTGCCGGAGATTCCGCTCTACTCCGTCACGCGCCTCGATGCCGTGCCGGCGTCGCTCGCGAACTTCAAGGGGAACCCCACCAACACCGGCATCTTCTGGAACGTCCATGAATGGGCGATCCGGTGAGCCCGCGATTCCTTGCGCGCCGCTTCGTCCAGGCGGTGCCGCTGCTGTTTCTCGTGTCGGCGGTGGTGTTCCTGCTGATCCATGCGGCGCCGGGCGGGCCGCTGGCGATCTACCTCGCGAACCCGAACGTGCGCCCGGCGGACATCGAGCGCCTGCGGCGCGCGCTCGGGCTCGATCGTCCGCTGTGGCAGCAGTACTGGACGTGGCTCTGGGCGTTCGTGCGCGGCGACTGGGGCTACAGCTTCAGCGACGGCCGACCGGTCGTCGCGCGGATCGTCGAGCGGCTGCCCGCGACGATCGAGCTCGTCGCCGTGGCGCTCGCCTGCGCGCTCGCGCTGACGATGCCGATCGGCATCGGCGCCGCGGTGCGCCGCGGCCGCTGGTTCGATCGCGCGGCGACGATCGCGTCGATGGCCGGCGTGGCGCTGCCGGCGTTCTGGTTCGGCCTGCTGCTGCAGATGATCTTCGCCATCGGCCTCGGCTGGCTGCCGTCGTCGGGCCGCGCGACGCCCGGCGGCGGCGGCCTCGTCGATCACCTGCAGCATCTGCTGCTCCCGACCGCCGTGCTCGCGATCGTCCTGGCCTCCGGCTGGTCGCGCTACCTGCGGGGGTCGATGATCGAGACGCTGTCGCAGCCGTTCGTCGCGGCGGCGCGCGCGCGCGGCGTGCCCGAGCGGCGCGTCGTGCTGCGGCACGCGCTGCCGAACGCGCTCGGCCCGCTCATCGCGCTCGTCACCGTGGATGCCGCGCTCCTCGTCTCGGGCGCCGTCGTCACCGAGAGCGTGTTCGCCTGGCCGGGGCTCGGCAGCCTTTTCACCGAAGCGCTCGCGCGCCGCGACTACACGGTGCTGATGGCGATGCTGATGCTCTCCGCATCCGCGGTCGTCGCGTTCAACCTCGCGGCCGACGTCGCGCACGCGATCGTCGATCCGCGCGTGCCGGCGTCGTGATGCGGCTGCCGGCGCTCGTTTTCGCCGGGTTGATCGCGGCGGCGCTCGCGGCGCCGCTCGTCGCGCCGTACGCGCCGGAGCGGATCGACCTGTCGATGCGCCGCGACGCGCCGTCGGCGGCGCACGTGTTCGGGACCGACGAGCTCGGGCGCGACGTCTTCAGCCGCGTGCTGTACGGCGCGCGCGTGTCGCTGGAGGTCGGCCTGTTCTCGGCGGCCGTCGCCGGCGCGTCCGGCGTGGCGATTGGCGGCGTGGCGGGGTACGCCGGCGGCGCGGTGGACGCCGTGCTGATGCGCGCGACCGACGCGATGCTCGCCATCCCGCGGCTGCCGCTACTCATGATCGCGGCGGTCGTGCTCCAGCCGTCGATTCCCGCGCTCATCGTGCTCATCGGGATCGCCGGCTGGATGGAGACGGCGCGCGTGGTCCGCGCGGAGTTCAGGACGCTCGGCGCCGCGGGCTTCGTCGAAGGGGCGCGCGCGGCCGGCGCGGGCCACGCGCGGGTGCTGGTGCGCCACCTGCTGCCGAACGCCGCGCAGGCGGTCGCCGTGTCGATCACGCTCGCCGTCGCGCGCGGCATCCTGCTCGAATCGGCGCTCAGCTTCTTCGGCGTCGGCGTGCGTCCGCCGGCCGCGAGCTGGGGCAACATGCTCTACCAGGCGCAGGCGGCGCTCTCCACCGAGCCGTGGCTCGCGCTCGCGCCCGGCGCATTCATTCTGATGACGACGATCTCCGTGTCGCTCATCGGAGACCGGCTCGCCGCAGGAGCAATGAAGAATTAGAGAATTCGGAATTAAGAATGCGTTGTGACGACGAATTCCTAATTCTTAATTCCAAATTCTTAATTGATCACGGCGCCCCGATCTCCCGGCAGCAGCAGCTGACGATGCGCCCACCACGGCGCGATGCCGTTGGTCATCACGCGCTCGTGGAACTCGCGGACGCTGAAGCTCGCGCCGCGCGCGGCCTGATAGTCGCGCCGCAGCTTGAGCGCGGCCATCTTGCCGAGGAAGTAGCCGCCGTAGGTCGGATCGTAGGTGCCGCGCACCGCTTCCTGGCGTGCCGCCGGCGCCGGCAGGTGCGCCTCGCGCTCGAACAACGCGGCCGCCTGATCGATCGACCATTCGCCGGCGTGCAGCCGCAGCCCGGCGATCAGCCGGCAGATGCGCGTGAGCGCCTCGCTCGTCTGCGCGAGCCGGTAGCGCGGATCCTCGCGCTTGAACCCTTCGTCGCTCACGAGTTGTTCCGCATAGTGCGCCCAGCCGTCCTGGCCGGACGAGGGCTGCGGAAACGGATTGAGCCCGATCCAGATCCGGCGGATCTTCCCCGGCGTGCGGCGCATGAACAGGCTGTGCACGTAGTGGCCCGGCGCCACCTCGTGCGCGGTGATGTCCGCGAGCGTCGCGTAGTTGAACTTCTGCAGCCACAGGTCCTGCCGCTCGGCCGGCCAGTCGGCCTGCGCGTCGGTGATGTAATAGAAGCTCTTCACGGCGCGCGGCTCGAGCGGCGGCGACGAGTGCATCGACGCGAGGCCGAGATCGTAGGGCGGCGCCGCGGCGACGACCACGCGCTCGCCCGGCGGCAGGTCGACGAGGCGGCGCGCGCGGATGAACGCGAAGAGCTCGTCGACGGTCTTCTGCGCCGCGGCGGCGACCTCGCCGCGCGCGGGATGATCGGCGAGCACGCTCCGCCACACCTCGAGCGGCGGCCGACCCGGCGCGACGCGGCCTGCTGCCGCCGTGAATTCCTGCTGCGAGCGCGCCAGCTCCCGCTCGCCGATCGCGAGCAGCGTCGCCGCCGGCGCGTCGATGAGCTCCTCCGCGCGATAGCGCGCCTCGACCGCGCGCGTCCCAATCGCGTAGCTGCTGCTCGCCGACTGCAGGATCGTCGTGTCGAGCTCGCGCGCGTACGCGTCGATGGCCGCGCGCGCCTCGCCGGCGGCCGCCGCGAGCTCCTTCTGCGGCGCGGCGTCCGACACGTCCGCGAACGCCAAGGCCAGATCGCGTCCGACGAGATCGGAGGCGCCGTGGAACATCGCCCCGGCGCGCTCGACGAACACGCGCGGCGGCGTCTTGACGTTCGCCCGCGCCGACGCGACGAGCGCCGGCACGCCGTGCAGCTTCGAGACCGCCTGCCGCATCCGCGCCGCCGCCGGCGACGACTCCATCGTCATCAGATTGTGGAGGCCGTCGACGATCGCGGCGGCGTAGATCATCGGGTTGCGCGTCCACGTCCGGACGGTGTCGAGATCGAGCAGCCAGCCGTCGACGATGCCCTGCAGGATCCGGTGATCGACGCGCTCGTCCGCCGTCATGCGCCCGACGTCGAACTGGTCCAGCTGGCGTCGCGTGACGCGCAGCCACGCGACCTCCGACGCGATCGACGCGGACGAGAAGTCCTCGATCGCGCCGTCGTGGGCGTGGAGGCCGTTGCCCGCCGCGATCGACGGGTGGAACTGGGCGAAGCGATCGAGGTAGGCGTCGACGAAGTTCGTGAACGCCGACGACGGCTGGCCCGCCTGGTCGGCGCGCGCGAGCGGCGCGCGCAGCATCGCCGCAGCGGCGAGCGTCGCGAGGCACACGAGCGCGCCCGCGCGCGCGAGGCGCCGGCCGGCGAGCACGACGAATCCCAGCGCGAGCAGCGCGACCGCCCGCGCGGCGTTGATCGGATCGCCGATCGCGGCGCCGACGAGAAACGCCGCGGCGCCGGCGAGCACCACGGCCGCGGACCACGGGTAGCCCCACGCGCGGAACGGCCGCGCGAGGTGCGGCTCCCGCCACCGCAGCACGATCAGCGCGAGGCAGCACGCGAGGTAGTTCGCCGCGAGGAAGAACGCGACAACGGCGACGAGACGCTGAAACGTGCCGGTCGCAATCAGCGCGAGCGCGACGATCGTGGTCGCGAGCATCGCCGCCGCCGGCGTGCCGCCCTCGGTCACCGATGCGGCGCGCCGCCACAGCAGCCCGTCGCGCCCCATCGCGAACAGGATGCGCGTCCCGATCATCAGGATCGCGTTGAGCATCGGCGGCAGCGACACGATCGACAGGATCGTGATGACGACGCGGCCGCGCGGGCCGACGATGGCCTGCGCCGCGTCGGCGGCCGGCAGCGTCGAGCGCGCCAGATCCGAAACCTGTAGCACCGACAGCAGCGCGACGTTCACCAGCAGGTACACGACGATCACCGCGGCGACGCCGCCCACGATCGATCGCGGCAGATTGCGATCGGGATCGCGATCCTCCTCGGAGAAATACAACCCGCTCTGCCATCCGCCGTAGGTGATCACCACCGACTGCAGCGCGACGATCAATCCCGCGAACGACGACGCCTGCGCGGCCGCCTGCGATCCGGCGGGCGCCGCCGGCGCGAACAGCATCGCCGCGGCGACCACGCCGAGAAACGCCGCGCACTTCACCGCCGTCGTAATCTCCTGGAAGCGGCTGCTGACGCGCAGCCCCGCGAGCTGCAGCGCGGCCAGCGCCGCCAGCGCCAGCATCGAGATGGCTTTCTCGAGTCCGGCCAGCGGCGGCGCGAGCAGCGCGGTGAACTCGCCAATCGCGATCGACACGTAGCCGAGCACCGCGCAGTAGGTGATCCAGTCGGTCCAGCCGACGGCGAAGCCGATAGCGTCGCCGAACGCGCGGCGCGCGTAGACGTAGTAGCCGCCCGCCTGCGGCAGCATCGTGCCGAGCTCCACGAGGCAGGCCGCGCCGACGAGCGTGTACACGCCGCCCACGATCCACACGGCGAGAATCGCCGTCCGGCTCGCGAGCTGGCCCGCGACGAGACCCGGCGTCCTGAGGATGCCGATGCCGATCGTGCTGCCGACGATGACGGCGAGGCCGAAGCCGACGCCGAGAATCCGGACGAGGCCGCGCGAGGCGGCGCGCGGCGCGGCGGTCTGATGCAGCACGTGAGAGCCGCTAGGGTTTGAGCGCGACGAGCACGACGTCCACGGCGCCGGCAACGTTTCGCGCCGAATGGCTCGTGCCGCGCCCCTCGAACTCGACGTCGCCGCGCGTCCACTTGTTTACGATGGTCTTGCCGTCGGCCGTGTCTTCAATCTCGCCGCCGGAGAGGTGCACGACGATCGTGTCGGCGCCGTGCGTGTGGAAGCCTTCCTGCGCGCCGACCTCCATCCGCGCGCGAATCACCGAGACGCGATCGTTCTCGAAGATCGTCTTGAAGCTCATGCCGGTGAACGGCGCATCGCCCGGCCGCGATCCCGCCGGCGGCGGCGATGAGGGCGCACGGCGCGGCTGCACGACGACGATCCGTCCGCGCGCCGCCGCGCCGGCGCGCGCGGCATCGTCGGTCCACACCGCGCGGCCGAGATCACCCTCGTCGAGCGAGACGATCACGGCCGGCCCGTGTTCGAGGCCGCCAATTGAGTCGGCGGTCGTGCGATAGACGCGCACCTGCGCGTTGTCGATGACCGCGCGCGGCGGCGCGAGCGCCGATGCGGCGAGCGATGCGGCGATGATCGGAAGCCAGCGCATGATCGGGACCTCGGTGAGCGCGCCATGCTACATCGAGTACGCTCTAAGCGCGATGGACTATCGCCGACTGGGATCGACCGGCGTGAGGATTTCGCGGCTCGCGCTCGGCTGCGGCAACTTCGGCGGCGTCGGCTCCGCGCCGGCGTTCTTCGGCATGGGCGAGACCGAGGCGCAGGCGTTCGCGCTGATGGACCGCGCGTTCGACGCCGGCATCAACGTCTTCGACACGGCGAACGCGTACGGCGGCGGCCGCAGCGAGGCGTACATCGGGCGTTGGCTGAAGACGAAGGGCCCGGCGGTCCGCGATCAGCTGCTCGTGAGCTCGAAGGTCTTCAATCCGGTCGGCCCCGGACCGAACGATCGCGGCCTCTCGCGCCGCCACATCCTGCAGCAGGTGGACGCGAGTCTGTCGCGGCTGCAGACCGATCGCCTCGACCTGTATCTCATTCACGAGCCCGATCCGGAGACGCCGCTCGAGGAAACGCTCGGCGCGCTCGACAACGTGGTACGCGCGGGCAAGGTGATCTACGTCGGCGCGAGCAACATCGAGGCGTGGCGGCTCGCGCGCAGCTTGTGGATCAGCGACGTGCGCCGCGTGTGCCGCTTCGAGTGGGTGCAGAACTCCTACAGCCTGCTCGATCGCGCCGCGGAGCGCGAGCTGTTTCCGCTCTGCGCCGACCAGGGCCTCGGGTTCACGGCGTTCAGCCCGCTCGCCGGCGGCTGGCTCACCGGAAAATATCGCGCGCCGGGTCTCTACCCGGAAGGCTCGCGCATGACGCTGCGGCCCGAGCCGTACCGGCAGCTCGAGCGCGACGACGTCTATCGCGGGCTGGCGGCGCTGGGCGACGAGGCGCGCGCGCGAGACGTCGAGCCCTCGGCGCTCGCGATCGCGTGGGCGCTCGCGCATCCGCGCGTCGACGCGGCGATCGTCGGACCCAGGACGCCCGCCCATCTCGACGCGGCGCTCGCCGGCCTCGCGATCGATCTGTCGGCCGGCGACGCGCGCCGGCTGGCGGCGTTGTTCGAGACGCCGATCGCGTGATCGCGCGCCGCCGTTTTTCGGTAAGCTACGGCGACGTCAACTGAAGAGGAGGCCTTCATGCGCGCACTTCTGTCCGGCACGATCGTGATGCTCGCTTCGGCGGCGGCGCTCGCCCAGCAGCCCGCCGCGCAGGCGCCCGCTCCGAAGCTGTCCGCGGGATCGGCCGACGTGACGGCGATGATCGCGAAGGCCAAGGCCGAGCGGAAGCCGGATCAACCGAACTTCGTCCAGCCGATCCTGCAGCTCGCGCCGTACAACGCGAACCTCGAGTATCGCGCCGCCGGCGTGAACGCGCCCGCGTCGGTGCATGAGCGCGAGGCCGAAATGTTCTATGTCGTCGAGGGATCGGGAACGCTGGTCACCGGCGGCACGCTGCGCGAGGAGAAGCGGACCAACGCGGAGAACCTGACCGGGTCGGGGATCCAGGGCGGCACCAACCGCCGTGTGGCGAAAGGCGACTGGGTGATGGTGCCGGAGAAGACGCCGCACTGGTTCACCCAGATCGACGGCGCGCTCGTGCTGATGTCGATCCACCTGCCGCACGCGCCAGCCGCGACGTCGTCGCGCTAGAGCGGGACGCCGTCCAACGCAGAACTCGCAGAACCCGCAGAGAAATCTATTCTTGATCTCTGCGAGCTCCGCGGGCTCTCCGTTGTACGTCGTCCGTCGTCACGCGCCGTGCACGGCGCGGCGCAGGATCTCGTTGCGCTCGACGCGCGAGAGCGACGGCAGCGACGCCGCGATCCGCTCGACGGCCGCGACGACCTTCTTCCGCACCGCGCGCGTGATCGGATCGCGCGTCAGCTCGAGGACGTAATGGTGGCCGTCCCACTGCGGCTCGTTCGGCATCGGCAGCCGCCACTCGAACGCGCCGTCGACGCCGACGCTGATCCAATCCCTGCCGACGGCGAGCGGCCGCTTCGGCGTCGGCAGCGTCGCCGCGATCGCCGCGTCGAGATGATCGACGATCGTCCGCACGAAGAAGTCGCGCAGCGCGTCCCCGCCTTCGAGCGCGGCGAACGCGTGCTCGCCGAGCAACCGCCGCGCGATCCCGCCGTACGCCGCGCCGTTCACCAGCACCCGCGGCACGACGACGACGCGATGCAGATCCACGCTCAGCCGCGGCAGCCCTGCCGCGTAGGTGAACTCGCGTAGTCGGTCGAGATACGCCTCCGCCTCGCTCTGAATGACGACGACGGCGCCCGGCTCGCGCGCGGCGGCCGCGAGCCGCCGCCAGAGGCGCCGCGCCGCGCGCTTCTCGGCGAACACCGCAAACCGCGTGCGCGCCACGGCGGCGTCGAGGACGCGCCGCCCCTCGGCCGTCGCGAGCCAGGCGACGAACGGCGGCCGCGCGATGGCGCCCGTGTAGATCGCGCGTCCGCGCCGAAACCGCACCCATCCCTTCATCCCGCGCTCCGTCGAAATCGCAATGCGACTGGCAAATGCGTGATCCCGCCGGGCGTCCACGCGCGGCGAGCGCGTGGTTTGCGCCGGCGTGGCCGGAGAGATAGCGAAGGCCGTGCCGCGCCCGTCCGGGTTTCCCAGCCGCACACCGGGATGGGGCCAGTGTGCGGTCCGGGCACAGCCGCACACCGCGCACGGGCGAATCGTTCTAATTCGCCCGGCTTTTCGTGGCAGCGCCTTTGCTCTGCTGTGCGCCGAAGCCCAGGCGTTCATGGTGAACCGATCCGACCGCGCGAGCCCGCGCGCCGTGCGCCGGTACTGCTCAGCTCGCAGGCACGCGAACGCTCGACGCGGTGGCGATGGAATGACTCCGACAACCCGGAAGATCCCGGCTCTGCGCACAGCGTGCGCACTCGCACTCGTCATCTCCGCGTGCCTGCCGCGCCCGTCGCGCGCGGCGGGCGTGCTGCTCGATCGGAGCGCGGCGGCGGCGCGGCTCGAGGCGGCGTTCATCATGAACTTCGTCAAGTTCACGGACTGGTCCGCGCCCGACGACATGTCGCTCGTCGTCTGCGTGATCGGTGACGAGCACGTCGGCGCGGCGGTGATCGAGGCGCTCCGCACGACGCCCGACGGCTCGCGCGTGCAGGTGCGGCAGCTCGCCGATCAGCCGTCGACGCCCGACTGCCACGTCGCGTTCATCGCCGCGTCGCAGATGCACCGCGCCCGTTCCATTCTCGACGCGCTGCGCGGCCGGCCGATCCTCACTGTGAGCGACGGCCCGGGCTTCCTGCAGGCCGGCGGGATGGTCGAGCTCTTCGTCGAGGACGGCCGCATGCGGTTCGCCGTGAACGTCGACGCCGTCGAGCAAGCGCACGTCCGACTCAGCTCCCACGTTCTCGGCCTCGCGAAGATCGTGCACGGTGCCCATGCGCAATAAGCTCGCCTCCTGGATCCGGCGGCAGTCGCTCGCGCGCAAGCTGACGGCGTCGGTGATGATCACCGCCGGCGGCACGCTGCTCATCGCCTGCGGCGTGCTCGCCGCCTACGACTACACCTCCGCGCGCGCGCGGTTCGTGCAGGACGTCACCGCCATCGCCGACGTCATCGGCACCAACAGCACCGGCGCGATCGCGTTCGGCGACCAGCGCGCCGCCGGCGAAACGCTGCGCGGCCTCCAGGTGCTCGATCACATCGTCGACGCGCAGCTGTTCACGAGCGACGGCCGCCGGTTCGCCGCCTACACGCGCGGCGGCGCCCCGGACCGCGGTCCGGCAGCGGTGGATCCCGCCGCGCTCGCGCCCGAGGTCGGCTTCCGGAACGGCCGGCTGCGCGTCACCCGCCGCGTCCTGCTCGACGGCCAGGCGCTCGGCGCGATCGTCGTCGAGTCGGATCTGCGCGAGCTGTGGACGCGTCTCGCCGGCTTCGGCGCCGTCGCGGGCGTCGTGCTGATCGCGACATGCCTGATCGCATGGTTCCTGTCGCGGCTCACCGCGCGGCTCACGGTCGGCCCGATCGCCGCGCTGATCGACGTGACCCGCGAGGTCCGCAACACCGGCGCGTACGAGGTTCGCGCCGTGAAGACCGCCGACGACGAGGTCGGCGAGCTGATCGATCGGTTCAACGAGATGCTGTCGGACGTCCAGAAGCGCGACGCGCAGCTGGTGCTGAACCAGAGCGATCTCGAGCACACCGTCGACGCGCGCACCGCCGAGCTCCGCGCGAGCAACGCGGATCTCGCGCGCGCCCGCGACAAGGCGATGGAGGCGAGCCGCGCGAAGAGCGAGTTCCTCGCCAACATGAGCCACGAGATCCGCACGCCGATGAACGGCATCCTCGGCATGACCGATCTCGTGCTCGGCACCACGCTGACCGACGAGCAGCGCGACGGGTTGACGACCGTCCGCGCGTCGGCCGAGATGCTGCTGTCGATCCTCAACGACATCCTCGACTTCTCGAAGATCGAGGCGCGGAAGCTGGAGCTCGAGTCGGTCGCCTTCTCGCCGCGCACCATCTTCGGCGAAGCGCTGAAGCCGTTCGCGCTGCGCGCGCACCAGAAGGGCCTCGAGCTGATGTGCGACATCGATCCGCGCGTGCCCGCGGCGGTCGTCGGCGATCGCGTGCGCCTGCAGCAGGTCGTCGGCAACCTCGTGGGCAACGCGATCAAGTTCACCGATCGCGGCCACGTGCTCGTCACCGTGCGCGAGGACGTCCGCAACGAGGGCAGCACGCGGCTGCATGTCTCGGTCGCCGACACCGGCATCGGCATCGCGGCCGACAAGCACGATGCGGTCTTCGAAGCGTTCCAGCAGGCCGACGGATCCACCACGCGCCGCTTCGGCGGAACGGGCCTCGGGCTGACGATCTCGGCGACGCTCGTGCGCCTGATGGGCGGACGGATCTGGGTGGAGAGCGCGCCCGGCGCCGGCAGCACGTTCCACTTCACCGTCGCGCTCGACGTCGCGCCCGGCGCGGACGAGCCCGCCGCCGCGCACGATCTCGACGGGACCTCCGTGCTGATCGTCGACGACAACGCGGTGAACCGCCGCATCCTCGAGCAGCAGGTGTCGCAGTGGGGCATGCGTCCGACCGCCGTCGCCGGCGGACGCGAGGCCATCGAGGCGCTGACGGCGGCGGCGCGATCGTCGCGGCCGTTCCGCCTCATTCTGCTCGACTCGAACATGCCGGAGGTGGACGGCTTCGGCGTCGCCGAAGCCGTCGCGCAGCACCCGGAGCTCGCCGGCGCGACGATCATGATGCTCACCTCGTCGGGCGAGTACGGCGATCAGGCGCGCTGCCGCGAGCTCGGCATCGCCGCGTATCTCACCAAGCCGGTGTACGCGGCGGATCTGCAGACGGCGATCGGCCGCGCGCTCGACAGGAAGCCGGCGCCCGCGCCGGTGCGCGCCGCGCCGGCCCCGGCCGCGCCGCCTCGAGCCGACGCCGCGCCGGCGCGCGTGCTGCTCGTCGAGGACAACATCGTCAACCAGAAAGTCGCCGTCGGCCTGCTCACGCGCCGCGGCCACGCGGTGACCGTCGCCGGCGACGGGCAGCAGGCGCTCGATCTCGTCGCGCGCGAGCGCTTCGACGTCGTGCTGATGGACGTGCAGATGCCGGTGATGGGCGGCCTCGAGGCGACCAGCGCGATCCGCGAGCGCGAGAAATCGAGCGGCGAGCATATCCGCATCGTCGCCATGACGGCGCACGCGCTGAACGGCGACCGCGAGCGCTGCCTCGCCGCCGGCATGGACGGCTACCTGCCGAAGCCGATCGAGCCCGAGATGCTCTACGCCGTCGTCGAGCAGACGATCGCCGATGCGCGTCCGCAGACGCCGGCGCCGCGCTTCGACGAGACGGTCATCGACGAGGCGGCGCTGCGCCACCGCGTCGCCGGCGACGAGGATCTGCTGGCGACGGTCGTCCGCATGTTCCTCGACGACTGCCCCGTGCGGCTCGCGGCGATCAGGAGCGCGGTGCAGCGTCGCGATCCGGAGGCGGTGCGCACGACGGCGCACGCGCTCAAGGGCGCGGCGGGCAACCTCGGCGCCGTCGGCCTCTTCGAAGCGGCGTCGACCCTCGAGCGCCTCGCGGCCGAGTCGCGCATGGACGCGGCCGAAGCGGCGTGGCGCCGCCTGTCGGCGGAATCGGTGAACGTGATCGACGCGCTGCGCCGGTTCGAGACCGGCGCGCCGGCCGACCCGCAGGGCGCGGCGCGCTGATCGGAGCAGGACGAGCAGGTATCGCACGATGCTCACCTGGCGACCGCCCGACCCGCCCGACGCGGTATCCATCGAGCAGGATGCCGGCGGGCTCATCACGAGCTGGACTCGCGGCGCCGAGCGGCTGTTCGGATGGCGCGCGGCCGACGCGATCGGCCAGCCTGCGGCGCTCCTCGTGCCGGAACGCAACCGCGATCGCTACCGCGCGCAGCTCGCCGAAGTGCTGCGCGCGCCGGCGGACCGCATCTACGAGCGCACGATCACGATGCTGCGCCGCGACGGCCACGAGTTCGCGGCGACCGTCGTCGTCTCGTCGCGCGCCGCCGAGGACGGCAGCGCGCGCGTGGCAGCCGTCGTGCGGCCGGTCGCGCCGTTGTCCGATGCCGCGCGCTGGGGCGCGGCGCATCGCTACCTCGCGATCCTCAACCAGATCAGCGACGGCTGCGCGGTGGTCGATCTGCGCGGCAATTATCTGTTCGTCAACGACGCGTTCTGCCGGATGTTCAACTACCGGAAAGACGATCTGGTGGGCGCGAACTTCAAGGGCGCCATCGGCGAGGAGCGCATCGCGACGCTGCGCGAGCTCTACGCGCGCGTGTACGCGACGGGCGAGCCGGCCCAGCTCGAGTACCAGGTGTTTCCGAAAGGGCGCGAGCCGCTCTTCATCGACCAGTCGGTCTCGCTCGAGCGCGACGAGGAAGGACGGCCGGTGGGGTTCCTGTCGATCGTCCGCGACTGCACCGCGCGCAAGGCGAGCGAGCAGGCGGCCGACCGCGCGCGGCGCGCCGCCGAGGAAGCCAGCCGCGCGAAGAGCGAGTTCCTCGCGAACATGAGCCACGAGATCCGCACGCCGATGAACGGCATCATCGGCATGGCGACGCTGGCGCTCGACGGGCCGCTCACCGCGGCGCAGACCGACTGCATCTCCACGGTGAAGAGCTCCGCCGAATCGCTCCTGCGCATCCTGAACGACATCCTCGACTTCGCGAAGATCGAGTCGCGCAAGCTGGAGATCGAGCGCGTGCGGTTCCAGCCGGCCGACCTGCTGCAGCAGGCGGTGCGGCCGTTCCTGCACCAGGCGGGCGAGAAGGGGATCGCGCTCGGCGTCGACGTCGCGCCCGACGTGCCGCGATCGGTCGTCGGCGATCCACTGCGGCTGCGGCAGATCGTCGCGAACCTCGTCGGCAACGCGCTCAAGTTCACCGACCGCGGCGCCGTTCGGGTGTCGGCGGCCCTCGACGCGATCGCGAGCGGCACCGTCACGCTCCGCCTCCGCGTCGTCGACACCGGCATCGGTATCGCCGCCGACAAGTGCGCGCAGATCTTCGAGCCGTTCACGCAGGCCGACGGATCCACGACGCGCCGCTTCGGCGGCACCGGCCTCGGCCTCGCGATCTCGGCGACGCTGGCGCAGATGATGGGCGGCCGGCTCTGGGTGGAGAGCGAGCCGGGCGCCGGCAGCACCTTCCATCTGCTGCTCCCGTTCTCCACGTCGGACGACGACAGCGCGCCGCCGCGGGCCGCCGCGACAGCCGCGCCCGCCGCCGCCGCGGCGCCCGCGGCGCTGCGCATCCTCGTCGCCGAGGACAACATCGTGAACCAGAAAGTGGCGGTCGGGCTGCTCTCGAAGCGCGGGCACGACGTGACCGTCGTCGCCGACGGACGCCAGGCGGTGGAAGCGGCGGGCCGGACGCGCTTCGACGTGATCCTGATGGACGTGCAGATGCCGGTCATGGGCGGGTTCGAGGCGACGGCCGCGATTCGCGCGCGCGAGGTCGACGGCGGCGAGCGCGCGACGATCATCGCGATGACGGCGCACGCGATGAGCGGCGATCGCGAGCGCTGCCTCGCGGCCGGCATGGACGGGTACGTCTCGAAGCCGATCGATCCGGCGGCGCTCTATGCGGCGGTCGATCGCGCGGCGGCGGCGCGCGCGCAGATCAGAGGCGTGCGATGACGATCTTCCCGACGCGGCTCCGCACGCGGCTCGTCCTCGTCGCCCTGATCGCCGTCGCGCCGGCCGTCGCCACGCTGATCCTCGCGCAGTCGGGCGCGCGCCGCCGCGCGAGCGAGCGCGCGCTCGCCGACAACCTGCGCCTCGCGCGGCTCGCCGCCGCGCAGGAGGCCGGCGTCTTCGACGGCGCGCGCAGGCTGCTCCTCACGCTGTCGGAGTTCCCGCCGCTCGCCTCGGACGATCCGCGCGCCTGCAACGCGCTGCTGCCGAAGGTGCTGGCCGAGCACCCGGGGTATTTCAATCTGACGGTGGTGAACGCGGACGGCACGTTTTTCTGTGGGGCCAAGCCAATCGAGCCGCGTCTGCTGGTCGGCGCGCGCGGGCGGCCGTGGTTCGATCGAGTCGTCGCCCGGCGCGCACCCGCCGTCGGCGATCTCCAGACGAGCCTCACGACGGGGCGCCCCGCGATCGTCGTCGCCGAGCCGCTCGTCGACGGCTCGGGCCGCATCGTCCGCGTGCTGTCGGCGACCATCGCGATCGATCAACTGAACCGCCTCGTCGCCAACGCGGAGCTGCCGCGCGGCGCGGCGGTGACGCTCTTCGATCGATCCGGGATCATCCTCGCGCGCTTTCCCGATGGCGACCAGTGGATCGGCAGGAGAGTGCCCGACGGTGCGCCGCTCGATCGGCTCGCGGCCGGCTCGCGCGAGCTGACGGCGGAAACCGTCGGCGTGGACGGCGTCCGGCGGCTGTTCGTCATCGTGCCGGTGCACGCGTCGATCGACACCGGCTTCTACGTGGCCTTCGGGATCGACCATGCGACGGCGTTTCGCGATGCGGATCGGATCTTCGTCGGATTTCTCTGGGTGCTCGGCTTCGTGGTGGCGGCCGCCATCGGCGCCGCCGTCGTCGCCGGGCACGTGTTCGTCGGCACGCCGCTCAAGGCGCTGAAGGGCGTGACGGCGCGGCTCGCCGAGGGCGATCTGAGCGCGCGGACCGAGCTCGCGACCGGCATCGGCGGCGTCGGCGAGCTGCAGGAAGCACTCAACACGATGGCGTCGGCGCTCGACGCGCGGCAGCGCGAGCGCGATCGCGTCGAGCAGGAGCTCCGCGAGTCCGAGGATCGCTATCGCCTGCTGTTCGCGCGCAATCCGCAGCCGATGATGGTGTTCGACGCCGAGACGCTCGCCTTCCTCGAGGTGAACGACGCGGCGGTCGCGCGCTATGGCTACTCGCGCGACGAATTCCTCGCGCTGCGGATCGCGGATATCCGTCCGCCGGAAGACGTGCCGCGGCTGATGGCGACGCTCGCGTCGCGCCGCGAGCCGTGGGATTACCACGCCGGCGGCTGGCGGCATCGGACGAAGTCGGGCGAGATCATCGACGTCGAGATCTCGTCGCACAGCGTCACGTTTCTCGGCCGGCGCGCCGTCCTCGTCGCCGCGCAGGACGTCACCGATCGCAAGCACGCGGAGTCGACGCTGCTCGAGCGCGTCGTCGTCACCGCGCTCATCGCGGACGTCGGCGTCGCGCTGAACCGCGCCGCGGATCTGCGCGTCTGCCTCCAAAGCTGCGCCGAAGCGCTCGTCGCGCACCTCGATGCCGCCGTCGCGCGCATCTGGACCGTCGACGATGCCGGCTCGACGCTCGAGCTCGTCGCCACCGCCGGCGATGCCGGCGACTGCGGCGACCTCGTCGCGCGGATCGCGATCGGCAGCGGCGGCATCGGCCGCATCGCGAGCACGCGGCGCGCGCACTTCACGAACGACGCGATCGGCGACGCCGACGTGGACTGCCAGGCGTGGCTCTCGCGCCAGGGCCTGCGCATGTTCATCGGCTGCCCGCTCGTGCTCGGATCGCGCATCGTCGGCGTCGTCGCGCTGTTCGGCCGCGAGCCGCTGTCGGAAGTGACGATGACCGCCGCGGCATCGGCGGCGGATCTGGTGGCGCTCGGCATCGGCCGCCATCAGGCCGAATCGGCGCAGCGGCTGCTGGCCTCGATCGTCGCCAGCTCGGACGACGCGATCATCGGCGCCGCGGCCGACGGGACGATTCTGAGCTGGAACGCCGGCGCGCAGCAGCTGTTCGGGTTCACGGCGGCCGACATCGCCGGCCGATCGCTGTCGGAGCTGTTTCCCGACGATGCGTCGCGCGAGCTGCCGTCGCTCCTCGCCGAGGCGCGCAAAGGCCGCCACGTCGTCGGGCGCGAAACCCGGCAGCGGCGCAAGGACGGCACCGTCGTGCCCGTGTCGCTGACGCTCTCGGCGATGACCGACGCCGCCGGCGAGATCACGAGCGTGTCGGCGATCGTGCGCGACATCACCGAGCGGCATCACGCCGAGCGCAGCCTCCGCGAGAGCGAGGAGCGCTTCCGCCTCATCGCCGCCACGGTGACGCAGGCCTTCTGGATCGCCGACGTCTCGATTCAGGCGATGCTCTACATCAGCCCGGGCTACGAGCGGATCTGGGGCCGGAGCTGCGAGAGCTTGTACCGCGATCCGCGATCGTTCCTCGACGCCGTCCATCCCGACGACCGCGCCGGCGTGACGCGGACGCTCGACCGGCAGCAGCGCGGCCTGCGGTTCGATCACGAGTACCGGATCGTCCGCCCCGACGGCGAGACGCGCCACATCCACGATCGCGGCTATCCCATCGTGCGCGCGGACGGGACCGTCGTCGAGTACGTCGGCGTGGCCGAGGACATCACCGATCGCCGCACGGCCGAGCGCGCGGTCTTCGACGCCGAGGAGCGCATGCGCTTCGCGCTCGAGGCGTCGCAGATCGGCGTGTGGGAAGCGAACCTGCGGACTGGCGCCGCGTACTGGTCCGACACGTGCCACACGATGCACGGCGTGCCGCCGGGCGCGTTCGGCAACACGTTCGAGGCGTTCCTCGACCGCATCGACGAGGAGGATCGCGACGCGATCCGCGCGAAGATCGACGAGGCGATCCGCACGCGCACCGACGCCCTGCTCGAGTACCGCACGACGTGGCCCGACGGCTCGACGCACTGGATCACGGCGATCGGCCGCTTCTCGTTCGACGCGAGCGGCGCGCCGACGCGCGGCGCCGGCATCGTCTCGGACGTCACCGAGCGGCGATCGCTCGAGGAGCAGCTGCGGCAGTCGCAGAAGATGGAGGCCGTCGGCCAGCTGGCCGGCGGCGTCGCGCACGACTTCAACAACCTGCTGACGGCGATCCTCGGCTTCGCGGGCTTCATCGCCGAGAGCCTGCCGGAGACCGATCCGCGCCTCGGCGACGTCGAGGAGATCCGCCACGCCGCCGAGCGCGCCGCGACGCTCACGCGGCAGCTGCTGGCGTTCAGCCGCAAGCAGATCTTCGCCGTCCGCGTGCTGCGGATCGGCGACGTCGTCGGCGAGCTGACGCCGATGCTGCGCCGGCTGCTCGGCGAGTCGATCGACCTGGCGACGATCGTCGGCGATCGCAGCTTCGTGAAGGCCGATCCCGGGCAGCTGCAGCAGGTGATCGTGAACCTCGCGGTGAACGCGCACGACGCGATGCGCGACGGCGGGCGGCTGACGATCGAGACCTCCGACGTCGTGCTCGACGAGCTGTTCGCGCAGCGCCACCCGTCGGTGCGGCCGGGGCCGCACGTGAAGCTCACCGTCGCCGACACCGGACACGGCATGGACGCGGCGACAAAGAAGCGGATCTTCGAGCCGTTCTTCACGACCAAGCCGCAGGGGCAGGGCACCGGCCTCGGGCTCGCGACGGTGTACGGGATCGTGAAGCAGAGCGGCGGGTCGATCTGGGTGGAGAGCGAGCCGGGCCGCGGCACGACGTTCACCGTGTTCGTGCCGAAGACCGACGAGCGCGTGGAAGGCGAGCAGCTGTCCGCGCCCGAGGCGCGGACGCACGGCGGCGCCGAGACGGTGATGCTGATCGAGGACGAGATGCTCGTGCGCGAGTACGTCTACAAGGTCCTCAGCCGCCACGGCTACTCGGTGCACGCGTTCGCCGATCCGGGCCGCGCGATCGCGTACGCCGAGGCGCACAGCGCGCCGATCGATCTCGTGCTCACCGACGTCGTGCTGCCGAACATGAGCGGCAAGGCGGCGGCCGCGAAGATCCTGGAGCACCACCCCGAGTCGCGCACGCTGTTCATGTCGGGCTACGCCGACCACGCGATCGTGCAGCAGGGGATGCTGGACGCCGGCACGGCGTTCCTGCAGAAGCCGTTCACGCCGTCCGCGCTCGGCAAGAAGATCAGAGACGTGCTCGACGCCGCCGTCCCCGTCTCCTGAGGACGGCGGGCGTCTGGCCGCGTCAGCGCGCGAAGCAGTAGATCCGGCCGGCGCCTCCCCGTGGCGCGGTGTTCGAGCAGTTCTGGTTGGCGTGCGCCGAGTTCCACGACGACAGCGTCCCCGAGGTGTCGCCGTTCGGCCCGAGGCCGTCGGAGTGGCCCACCTGCGCGGCGATCGTGGTGGAATCGCTCGTCCAGTCGTTGCACGTGAAACCGGCCATCAGCGTGCCGTCGGCGTTCGATCCGGTGAGGATGTCGTGCTGCACCGGCGGCGGCGATCCGGCCCACTGCCCTGGGATGCGCTGGCCGCGCTCGTCGAGGAACAGCGCCGCGTCGCCTTTGCGCGCGTGCAGATCGGTCAGGTTCGCCGCCAGCATCACGCCGTTGACGTTCACCCAGGGTCCGTTGCCGATGCGCGAGCGCGCGTCGGTCGGCCGATTGCCGTTCGAGGCGTCGCGCTCGACGCTCAGGTAGGCGCGCCAGGTTTTCGAGCCGAAGCCGACGGCGGCGGCGAGGTTCTGGCAGAGCGCATCGGCGCCGGCGAGGCCGCCCAGATTGCCCGTCACGCTCGTCGCGCTCGTGACGAAGAAGCCCATCGTCGTGGAATTCTGCCCCGTGCTCGGCGACGTGGAGCTGCTGCTGCACGCCGCCGCGAGTGCCGCCACCGCCGCCAGACCGATCCAATGCTTCATGTGCTTCTCCAAAACGGCGAACCCGAAACCCGCCGAGCCGCGCGTAGGTAAGGTAGGCACCCACGGCCCTGCCGTCCACTCGTTCCTGCCGACTGCCGACTGCCGACTGATTCGGGGACTGGCGCAGGTCTTTGCCGCGACAGCAAAACGGTGTATATCCTTGTCGCCTGGCGGCGTCTTGCAGGGAGGTGTCGGTATGCAGCCTGTGCGTATGCTGATCGTCGCGTCGGTGGCAGCGATTCCGTCGGCGATGCTGCTCGCGCAGCCGCCGCAGCAGCAACCCCCGCAGCCGATGTCATTCTTCGTCACGAGCGTCGGCAAGGGGGACGGCGCGAACCTCGGCGGCCTCGCGGGCGCCGACGCGCACTGCCAGGCGCTCGCAGCGGCCGCGGGCCGCGGCTCGGCGACGTGGCACGCGTACCTCAGCACGCAGGGCTCGAGCGCCGTGAACGCGCGCGATCGCATCGGCGGCGGACCGTGGTACAACGCGCGCGGCCAGCGCGTCGCGCAGAATGTGGGCGAGCTCCACGGCGACACGATCGAGCAGGCGCGCCTCGGCAACGTGCTCGGCAAGCAGTTCTCGCTCACCGAGAAGAGCGCGCCGGTCAACGGCGTCGGCGACACGCCGAACCAGCACGACATCCTCACCGGCTCGCAGCCCGACGGCCGCGCCTACGCCGAGGGCGGCGATCACACGTGCAACAACTGGACGAGCAACGGGCAGGGCACCGCGCAACTCGGGCACTCCGACAAGCAGGGCGGCGGCAACAGCTCGTGGAATTCCGCGCACCCGAGCCGCGGCTGCAGCCAGCCGAACCTGGTCAGCACCGGCGGCGCTGGGCTGATGTACTGCTTCGCCGTCGCGCCGTAAGCGGCGGAGCAAACGCGCGATACAGCGCGACGGAAGCAACCGCGGAATCCCGCTGAGATCGCAGAGCATTTTTCTTGGTGTCACGCGTCGCGCGGATCCAGCGTGACGCCCAGAAGGAAGATCTGCGCCGAATTTGCCATACACCGATGCGGGCGTCCCATTACCTATAATTACTTATATGTTGCGTTTATAAGTAACTATAGGTAATAATAGAGCTCGTGCATGCTCGCCTGCTGACCGCCGAGCAAGTCGCCGACCGGCTGAACCTCCACGTGAGGACGGTTCGCCGCTTCATCCGCGAGGGGCGCCTCAAGGCGACGCGCATCGGGAAGGAATACCGGATCGCCGATGCGGATCTCGCCGGCTTTGCGGGCACCGCCGCCGCGCCGCCCGCGCCCGCGCGCCACGTCGTCGCGTCGACGGTGATCGACATCTCCGGCATCGGCGCGCACGAACGCCATCGCATCACGACGATGGTGATGGCTGCGCTGAACACGCGGAAGGGCGAGCCTGATTTCCCGCGCGTCGACGCGATCGAATACGAGGAGCACGCGAAGCTGCGGATCACGATCACCGCGAGCCTGCCGCTCACCGGCGAGCTGCTCCGGATGATCCATGCGCTGTTGGAGGACGGGCGTGGCGGCAATCTATAGATCGGCGGAAGGACAGGCGGCGGTCGAAGCGCTCTATCGGCAGGCGCTGCAGCGATGGCCCGTGCCGTACCGCCATGTGGTGGTGCCGACGTGCGAAGGCGACACGTCGGTCGTCGCGTCGGGCGATCCGCACGCGCCGCCGCTCGTGCTGCTGCACGGCTCGGGGACGAACGCGACGTCGTGGATTCGCGACGTCGCGCCGCTCGCGCAGCGGTTCTGCGTCTACGCGATCGACATGATCGGCGAGACGGGGCCGAGCGCGCCGTCGCGCCCGCCGCTCGCCTCCGATCGCTACGCCGCATGGCTCGACGACGTGTGGCGCGAGCTCGGCATCGCGTCGGCGCACGTGGCCGGCGTCTCGCTCGGCGCATGGCTCGCGCTCGATCTCGCGGTGCGGCGGCCGGAGAAGGCGGCGTCGCTCGTGCTGATCTCCCCGTCGGGCATCGGACGGACCAACCACCTCACGATGCTCCGGCTCGCGCTGCTGCGGATGTGCGGCACACGCGGCCTGCGCCGATCGTTTGCGATCGTTGCCGGACGCGAGATGCCCGGCCCGTTGATGGGTCTGATGACGACGGTGTTCAGGCACTTTCGTCCGCGGCTCGAGCGCATTCCGATTCGCACCGACCTGGAGCTCGCGTCGCTGAGGGTGCCGCTGCTCGCGATCCTCGGCGGCCGGGATGCGCTGCTGCGCTCGGCGGAGACACGAGATCGTCTGACGCGGCTGGTGCCGAACGCGCGCGTCACGTACCTCGAGCAGGAGGGCCATATCCTGCCGCCGCAGGCGGGCGCGATCGCGGAATTTGCGGGCGCGCTGCCGTTACTCCTGGCGTAGCGCCGTCATCGCGTCGACGCGGCTCGCGCGCCGTGCCGGCAGGAAGCTCGCGAAGAGCGCCGGCAGCACGAGAAGCGCCGTCGTGGCGGCAAGCGTGGACGGCTCGGGCGCGCGCACGCCGTCGACGAGCCGCTGCAGGACACGCGCCGCGGCCCACGCGCCGCCCGCGCCGGCGACGAGCCCGAGGCCGATCATCGCGGCGCTCTGCTGCATCACCAGCTCGATCACGTCGCGCCCTGTCGCGCCGAGCGCGATCCGCACGCCGAACTCCGGCACGCGCTGGCCGGCGAGGTAGGCGAGGACGCCGTAGACGCCGATGCACGCGAGCAGCAGCGCCAGGCCGGCGAACGCCGCGAACAGCGCGAGCAGGAAGCGCTGCTGCGCGAGCGTCGCCGCGGCGAGCTCGTCGAGCGTGTTCGTCGCGTACAGCACCTGATCGCCGGCCGCGCCGCGCAGCGCGTGGCGCAGCGGCTCGACGAGGGTGAGCGGATCGACGTCGGTCCGCACCGCGATCGACATCAGCTCCGACCAGCGGCGCACGTAGCCGTCCGGCACCTGCGCGAACGGATAGTAGAACTGATCGCGGACGCGCGCGCCGTCGTCGGCGGCCACGCCCCAGTGGCGCACGTGCCCGACCACGCCGACGACGACCAGCGGATCAGGGAGGAGATCGGTCCACAGACGCCGGCCGATCGGATCCTGCGCGCCGAAGGCGTCCTGCGCCATCACCTCGTCGACCACGACCACGCGTTCGCTGCCGAGGCGATCGTGCTCGTCGAAGAAGCGTCCGCGGCGCAGCGGGATGCCCATCACCGCGAGGTACTCGGGCGTGACGCTGTTGGCCAGCGCGAGCGGCTTCTTCATCCGCTCGGGCTCGGGCGGCGCGGTCCACCACCCGAGCTGATTGTTGCCGCTGCGCATCGGCACCGTGTCGACCATCGCGATCGCGCGGACGCCGGGCACCGTGTGCGCGCGATCGAGGACGTCGCGCCACGCGGCGCGCGCGCGCGCCGGATCGCCGACGACTGCGGGCGATATCGCCATGCGGCTGGTGAGCACGTGGCGCACGTCCACGCCGGGATCGATCGACCACAGCCGCATCAGCGTCTGCGCGAGCATGCCCGCGCTCACGAGCAGCACCATCGCGAGCGCGATCTCCGCGGCGACGAACGCGCTGTGCAGGCGCCTGGAGGCGGTCACGGTGCGCGCGCCGGCGCGCAGCGCCTGCTCCATGCGGCGCGCCGAGGCGCGGACGACCGGCGCCAGGCCGAATAGGAGCGCGCACGCGAGCGATACCGCGATCGCGAACGCGAAGACGCGCCAGTCGAGCTCGACGCGATTGCTGCGCGGCAGGCCGCCCGGCCAGAGCGCGACGAACGGACGCACGGCCGCCGCGGCGAGCAGCAGGCCGAGCGCGCCGCCGCACAGGCCGAGCACTGCGCTTTCGGTGAGGTGCTGGCGCGCCAGCCGCCCTCGGCCCGCGCCGAGCGCCGCGCGCATGGCGGTCTCGCGATCGCGCGCGACCGCGCGCGCGAGCAGCAGGCTCGCGATGTTGACGCACGCGATCAGCAGCACGAGCGACACCGCGCCGAGCAGCAGCCAGAGCGTCGAGCCGACGTCGCCGACCGCCGGCCGCAGCGGCTCGGCGATGAAGCCGCGGCCGGCGTTCGACTGGGGATACTGCGCGGCAAGGCCGCGCGCGACAACGTCGAGCTCGGCCTGCGCTTCGGCGAGAGTCGTGCCGGGCCGCGGACGCGCCCACACGCCGATCCCCGGATGCACGTCGCGCGCGCGCATGAAGCCGAGCGTGTTCTGCCCGATCGGCGTCAGCACGTCCGCGTTGCGAAGGGTGAAGCTCGCGGGCGCGACGCCGACGATCGTGTGCGGCGTCGCGTCGAACACGATCTTCGAGCCGATGGCCGACGGGCTCCCGCCGAAGCGGCGCCGCCACAGACGGCTGCTGATGATCAGCACCGGCTCGGCGCCGGGCCGATCGTCGTCGGCGACGAACGTGCGTCCCGCGATTGGCGCGACGCCCAGCAGCGGCAGGAGCTCCGCCGAGATCTGCAGGCCGTCCACGCGCTCGGGATCGGCCGACGACCCGCTCACCGTGCCGCCGTTGTAGCGGTAGGCGCCCATGCGAAGCGAGCGGACCTCGCGGCGGCAGTCGAGAAAATTCGGGTACGAGAACGCCCAGCGATCGCCGAACCGATAGTCGACGGTCCCTTTCGTCTGCTCCTCGACGTTCAAGAGCGATCCGGGATCGGCGAACGGCAGCGGCGCGAAGAGCACGCCGTTGATCACGGTGAACATCACCGTTGTCGCGCCCGATCCGAGCGCGAGCGTGAGGAGCGCGACCGTCGCGAAGCCGGGCCTGTGGCGGAGATCGCGCAGCGCGTAGCGGACGTCCTGCCACAGATCGTCGAGCCAGCGCGTGCCGCGCACGTCGCGGCACCGCTCCTTCACCTGCTCGGGGCCGCCGAGCGCCAGCCGCGCCAGACGGCGCGCCTCGTCGGGCGGCACGCCGCGCGCGACGAGATCCGCCGTATGCGCGTCGAGATGAAACCGAAGCTCCCGCTCGAGCAGCTCCTCCATCCGGCCGCGCCGCAGCACGCGCTGCCACCAGGTCATTCGGCACCTGCCTCGGACATCCGGAGGATCACCGCAATCGCGTCGCTCAGCCGCCGCCAGCTCGCGGTCTCGGCGTGCAGCGCGGATCGGCCCTTGCGCGTGAGGCGGTAGAACTTCGCCTCGCGGCCCGTCTCGGTATCCTTCCAGTCGGCGGCGAGCAGGCCGCGGTTCTCGAGGCGGTGCAGCGCGGGATAGAGCGACCCCTGCGGCACCTGGACGACGTCGCCGGAGACCTGCTGGAGGCGCTGCGCGATCGCGTAGCCGTGCACGGGCCCGAGGGCGATCACCTTCAGGATCAGCAGGTCGAGCGTCCCTTGCGGCAGATCGGATTTGGCGGACGTTTCTGGAGCCATGCGCGACTCATACCTCCAACTTCTACATATTAGCACGAAGACGTGTAGAAGTTCGAGGTATGCGTCGCGTCCGGCGGGCCGGGCCGTCAGCGCGGCGTCTTCGCGCCGTCGGCGAGCGTGATGAAGAGCGAGATCCGATCCTCCGATCCGACCGCGCGCGAGATGTGGCCCTGCCCGGTCGTGTCCTCGGCGAGGAGGATGTGCCCCGGGCCGAGGCGGATCTTCTTTCCGCCGTCGATCTCGATCTCGCTCTCGCCGCTGAGCGTGACGACGTACTGGCGGCGCGGCGCCGGATGCCAATCGAGCTTGTAGTCCTGGTTCGTGCGCCGGAACTGCAGATCCTTCACCGACACGGCGTCGGACAGCTCGGTGCCGCGGCCCTGCGCCTTGAGCGGCACCTCGAAGTCCTCGACGTGCGTCTTGCCGTCGGGTCCCGTGTACATGCGGGTCACCTTCACCGGCGTCTGCCGCGCGGCGCCGAGCGGCACGCCGATCGTGCGCGAGCCGGCGACGACGAGAAGCGTCGGGATCCAGCCGAGAGCCGCCGCCGCGAGCATCAATCGCCTCATGGTGCTACCTCGCCTCTTCGTGCCTTCGTGGTTCCGTCACGCGCTCCCTATAATGCAGCCGATGCGACACGCGTCGAACCTGCTCGTCGCGTTCATCGTGCTGCTCGTCTGCCTCTGGCCGCCCGGCACCGATCGGAGCCTCGCCGCGAGGCTCGTGAACTGGGCCGTCGATCCGCGCAACGAGCTGCCGGTGCTGCCGCCGCCGTTCGCGCTCGGCGCGGGCGACGATCCCGACGCGGTCGCCGAGCACGACGCGCAGGTGCAGGCCTACGACGCGCGCTACGCGGACGGCGGCTGGATGCGGCGCCGGCTTCAGCTCAAGGTGGCGCGCGATCCGTTCGACGCCGCCGCCGAACGCCAGGTGCTGCTGGCGCTCGGCATAGTCGCCGGGTTCGCGCTGTGGCGCATCAATCGCGCGCCGCGCAATTCTTGAATTGCCGAGCGTCCTATGGCGCCGAAGACCGGGACGCTCCCTTCAACGAGATCTTCTCGACGGTCCACGTCGAGCAGTCGCCCTTGAAGATCACAGTGTCCGACTCGCAGTGCAGCTCGTGGACCAGGCAGCCGGTCTGGCCGTGCCCTTCGCTCGTCTGCGCCCAGCCGACGAGATTGCCGTTCAGATCGACCTTGTAGATCTTCCCGTTGCCGTCGCCGCTGAAGAGAAACTGGTTCGGCGGCGGCGAGGTGCAGACGCTCCACGGCGCGCCGACGTTGGCGATGATCCGCACGGGGGTCAGGTTGTTGTCGAAGACCTGAATGCGCCGGTTGCCGCGATCGGCGACGTAGATGTTGCCCTTCGCGTCGGAGGTGATCGCGTGCGGCGTGTTGAACTGGTTCGGTCCCGCGCCGCGCGTGCCGAGCGTCTTCACCCACTTGCCGTCCTTGGCGATCTTCACGACGCGCGAGTTGTTGTAGCCGTCGCTGACGAAGATGTTGTCCTGCTGATCCCAGGTGACGTCGGTCGGCCGGTTGAACGTCCCCATGCCGCCGGCCGGATAGCGCTCCGACTCCTTCTCGCCGCGCTCGGTGAAGCGTTCGAGGTAGTCGATCGCCTCGGTCTTGCGCCCGAGCACCATCGACACCATCCCCTGCGGGTTGAACTTCACGATCATGTTCGCGCCTTCGTCGGTCATCCAGACGTTGTCGTACTTGTCGACGCGGACCGTGTGCGCGAACGACGCGGCGTAGTTGTCCGGCCCCCACTGCTTCACGAACTTCAGCGCGGGATCGAACTCGTAGAGCTGCGATGCGGTCGCGCCCTTGGCCGGCCCCGCGTTGCCGCTGCGCGTGAACACGAAGAGATGGCCCTTGGAGTTCTTCGCGACGCCGACCGCTTCGCCAATCGTGTGGCTCGGAATCGACAGGCCGAGCACTTCCTCGGTCGCCTGCAGACGCGGCGTCGATTTCTCGAGCGCCTCCTGCTTGGCGAGCGCCGCCTGCATCTCGGGCGACGGCGCGCCGCGCTGGCCGCTGACCACGGCGCCGAACAGCAACACTGTCAACGCGATGACGGACCGTTTCATACCATCCTCCTCGAGTGGCCGGAGAATACACCGGTATCGTGCAAGGCAGGAAGGCAGGAACGCAGGAAGGCAGGAATTCAGGGCAGAAGGCAGTAAGGGGGAATGACGAAAGTGGAAGGCAGGAAGGAGGGAAGGCGAAGGTTGAAAAGGAGGCGAAGGCGCTCCGGCCTTCCACCCTTCCTCTTTCCTGCGTTCGTCATTCCAGCCTTCCTAAGTTCCTGCCTTGAATTCCTGCCATCCTGCCGCCCTGCCTTCCTGCCTTGCCAGTATCCGTAAATGCTAGAATTCGCCCGAAGGAGCCGGTCATGAGATATCGCTCGCTCCGAATCCACGTCCTCGCGCTGGCGGCGCCGTTCGTCGTCTCGGGCATGGCGGCTGCGGGGCCTGCCGATGCGGCGCGGCCGGTGACGTTCGCCAAGGACGTCGCGCCCATCCTCCAGGCGAAATGCCAGGAGTGCCATCAGCCCGACTCGATCGCGCCGATGTCGCTCCTCACCTATCAGGAGGCGCGGCCGTGGGCCCGCTCGATCAAGGAGCGCGTCGCGTCGCGTCAGATGCCGCCGTGGCACATCGACAAGACCGTCGGCGTCCAGAAGTTCAAGAACGACATGTCGCTCACCGACGATCAGATCGACACGATCGTCCGCTGGGTCGATCAGGGCGCGCTCCAGGGCGACCCCAAGGATCTGCCGCCGCCAAAGCCCCTCGTGCGGGACAACGAGTGGAAAGCGGTGCGCGACGGCTTCGGCCCGCCGGACCTCGTCGTGAAGTCGCCTGAGTACACGATGCCTGCGCAGCACCAGGACGTCTGGTTCCGCCCCGCGTCCGACATCGCGCTCAGCGAGCCGCGCTGGGTGAAGCTCGTCGAGATCCGTCCGTCGAGCCTCAAGGCGCGCAAGATCATCCACCATTCGATCGCGCACCTCGTGCTCGTCAACGATCCCGACTCCGTGAACCAGGGCACGACGGCCGGGCCTGGGCGCCGCGGCGGCGGCGGCGGCGATCCCGACGACGTCGTCAACGCGCGCCCGCAGTTGATGGAGTGGGCCATCGGCAAGGGCTACGATCTCTATCGTCCCGGCACCGGCAAGCTGATGCTGCCCGGCGAGCGCATCACGTGGGATCAGCACATCCACGCGGTCGGCGAGGAGATCACCGGCGGATCCGAGGTCGGGGTCTGGTTCTACAAGAAAGGCGAGGAGCCGAAGAAGCGCAGCTACCTCGTGGGCTTCACCGGCATCGATCGATCGAAGATGCTCGACATCCCGCCGAACTCGTTCGCGATGACCGAGGGCTTCACCGTGCTCAAGGAGAACGCGCTCATCGAGAACTTCCAGCCGCACTTCCACCTGCGCGGCAAGGCGATGGAGGTCGAAGCGATTCTCCCCGACGGCAGCCGCGAGGTCCTCAGCTACGTCGGCAACTTCAACTTCAACTGGATGACGAACTACATCTACGACGACGATGCGGCGCCGCTCCTGCCGAAGGGCACGGTGATCCACGTGTCGGCGTGGTACGACAACACGAAAGGCAACAAGAACAACCCCGATTCCGACCAGTGGGTCGGCTTCGGCGACCGCACCGTCGACGAGATGGCGCACGCGTGGATGAACGTCGTGTACTTCACCGACGACGAGTACAAGGAGCTGCAGGCGCAGCGCAAGGCGAAGACCGCGACGGCGACCGCCGACTCGCGCGATCGCCAGCAGTAGACGAAGCGTTCAGCGTTCAGCGTTCAGCGTTCACGGTTCAGAGTTCGGGTTCAGGGTTCAGGGTTCAGAGTTCTGGTTCGGGGTTGTCGAACCGGCACGAAAACCTGAACCCGGACCTTGAACGAGAACCCTGAACCCTGAACTCTGAACTCTGAACTCTGAACGCGCTATCGCGACGGCTGGTAGCCGATCGAGCGCTCCACCTGCTCGACGAGCGGCTTCGATTCGCTGACGATCGCGTCGCGCTCCTGCTGCCCGACCGGGACGATCATCATGCCGTCGGGTCCGACGCGGTTCATGAACACCGGCGTCCCGCGCGCGCCGCCGATGTCGGCATCTGTGAGGTTCGGCCCGTAGAACATCAGGTGCGGGTTCGACGCCGTGCGCGTGACGCCGCCGCGCTCGTCGATGCGGTAGCGCATCGGCGACAGCATGTAGGCGACGCCGGCGCGCGACGGCGCGTGATAGTGGCCGCTCTTGAACCGCTCGGCGACGAGCGCGTCGATCTCCGCGCCCGATTTTCCGGCGAGCCGCATCTGCGCATCGTCGAAGTCGAGCGGGAGCAGGGAGCGCGCGCCCTCGGCGTCCCAGCAGACGGGGAACAGATCGCCCGCCCGGCGGCTGACGACGCACGTGAACGCGTTCGTGCCCGGCCGCGCCATCGTGTAGCCCTTCTCATCGAGCGTCCACACGGCCGCCTCGTCGCGCAGGTGCTTCGGCGCGGCGCTCAGCGCGAGCTCCAGTTCGAGCGCGCGCGGCAGCAGCGGATACTGCGGCGATTGCGCGAAGCGCGGACGCGCGGTCCCGCCGTCGGCGCCGTCGGCCGAAGGCGCCGCGCCGGCGAACTGGCGCGCGTGCTCGAGCTCGGGCCGCCCCTGCCGATCGCCACGCTCGCAAATCTTCACGAGCTGCGCGTAGTAGGTGCGCGCCTTCGCGCGGTCGCCGGCGGATTCGGCGGCGCGGCCGGCGCCGTACACCGATCGAAAGCGGTTCGGCTCCGTCTTCAGGCTCGCCTCGAACTCCTTCAGCGCGGCGGCCGCCTGATTCGCCTCGAGCAGCATCTCGCCGAGGAGCTCGTGCGCCGGCGCGAGCGGCCCGGGCGTGATCGCCGACTTGTCGGTGGTGTCCTCGAGCGCGGCGGCCGCAGTGAGCGCGCGCACCGCTTCGTCCTTCTTCCCCTCGGCCCACAGCCGCCACGCATCGGCAGCCTGGCGCTGGATGTCGAGCTGCGTCGCCCAGTAGGCGTCCTTCGCCTGCACCTCTTTTTCCTGGAGCGCTTTCAGCTGATCGATTTCGGCCGCGGCGGCGCCGGCCTTTCCCGATCGCGCCGCGCCGAGCGCGCGCGCGAAGCGCGCGATCGCTTCGATGAACGGCTGCGCGCCGGGCCGCGCTGGGAGCGCGGCGGCCTCAGCCCACGCGCCGCGCTCCACCGCCCAGCGCGCGGGGATCGCGGAGGCGGCCCACCCGCCGGCGAGATTGCCGGCCATGCCGGGCATTCCCGGCATGTCGCCGCGTCCGCCCGCCGGCGGCTGCGCGCCCGCGAGGATCTCGGCGAGGCCGTCGAGGATCTTCTTCGCCTCTTTGTCCTGCGCCGTTTGCAGGTAGGCGTACATCTCGTAGTCCCACGCGTGCAGCCCTTCGCCGACGTCGTGCCGCGCCATGGCGGTGTCGTGCGAGCGGATGTTCGTGTCGATCGACTCCTGCCACGAGCCGACGCGCGTGAAGGTGTGCGCCGGCATGTGGAGCGCGTGCGGCGCGTCGGGCGCGAGGTTCGCGTACTTCCGCGCGTAGGGCAGCGCGCGTGGCGCCAGCGCCGGCACGTCGTAGCTGTGAATCAGATAGTGCGTGACGCCGGGATGGTCGGGCTCCACCTTGTAGAGCTGCTCGAGGATCGCCGCGGCCTTCAGCTGGTTCGCGTACGTCTTGTCGGTGGGCGGCGCGGTCTGATCGATCGCGAGGGCGTAGAAGGCAGCGGCCTCCCGATCGTCGCGATACTTCGCCGAGAGCTCGGCCATCGCTTTCTCGTAGGCGAGCGTTCGCGCGCGGTGATCGAGCGCGGCGGCGTCCTTGTAGAGGAGCGCGACGGCGGCGATGTAGTCGCGCTCCCGATCCGTCTTCGCGCCGATCGACTGCGCCTTCTCCGCCGCAGCGAGGCCGTCCTGCAGCACCTTCGGCGCGCGCAGGCCGGCGAACGGGTTGCCCCACGTCGCCATCGCGATGCCCCACTGCGCGATGCCGCACGACGGATCGCGGGCGAGTACTTTCGTGAAGCCGGCGATCGCGTCGGGGAACTCGAAGGAGTGCAGCAGCGCGATCGCGTGATCGAACTCCTCCGCCGCCGCTGGGGCGCACGACGTCGCGAAGTGGACCTTTCCGAGCCGCTCGCCGCCGGCCCGCGGCGCCTGCGCGCCGACGCCTGCCGAGGCGAGCACCACGACGACCGCCGACCACGCTGCACATGCCGCACGCATATCGTTCTCCCTTCCGAAACGCATCAAGTCAGCGCGCCAACATCGACGCCGTCGCGTCGAGAATCTCGTTCGACAACGCGGGATCGTCGACGGCGCGCGCGAGAATCAGCGCGCCGACCAGGCCGGCGACCGTAGCGAGCGCCTTCTGCCGCCGCGCCGCCGCCGATCCGCCCGGCACGAGGCGCCGCAGCATGTCGACACGGCGGCGGAGGCCCTGGGTGAACGCGCGCCGCACCGATCGCGGCTGCCGGACGACGTCCGCTCCGAGCGCCGCGAACAGGCATCCGTGCCCGGCGTCGTCGCGATGGCGCGGCGAGAGGTAGGCGCGCACGACCTCCGCGCGCGAGGGGTCGGCCTTCCCCGTCAGTCGCTCGAGCCATCCCTCGCGGCCGAGCACGCGCGCCGTGATTTCGGCGGCGAGGTCGTCCTTCGACGCGAAGTGGCCGTAGAAGCCGCCGTGCGTCAGGCCGGCGCGCTTCATGATGTCGGCGACGCCGATGCCGTCGAAGCCGCGCTCCCGGAAGAGCGTGCCCGCCACGTCGAGGATCTTCTCGCGGTTCGCCGCCGCCTGTTCGCGCGTGACTCTCACCGATGGGACTCCTTGACCGCCCGGCCCCAGCCATTATACATGACGACCGTCATCAATATCATATCCTTGACACCCCCGGATCCCCCGCGTATTCTGCGCGCGCCTTTGAACGTCCGCGTCTCGGTTCACGCCGGAGGATTCTCCATGAAGCGATCACTTCTCGTCGCAGCGCTCGCCGCGGCCGCGTGGTCGGCGGCGCCGGCGGCCCAGCAGGACGCGGCGCTCGCCCAGGCGGCACGCCTCGAGCACGACTTCCGCCTCGTGCCGAACATTACGTATCTGGTCGCGAGCAACTGGGACGCGAAGCTCGATCTCTACGTCACGCGGACCGCCGACAAGCCGCTGCCCACCGTGATCTTCATCCACGGCGGCGGCTGGACCGGCGGCACGAAGGAAGGGCGCGACCTCGGCGGCGTGATCCCGTATCTCGACATGGGGATGAACGTCGTCAACGTCGAGTACCGCCTCGCGCGCGTGGCGCAGGCGCCGGCCGCCGTCGAGGACTGCCGCTGCGCGCTCCGCTGGGTGATTCAGCACGCGAAGGAGTACGCCATCGACGCGGCGCGTCTCGTCGTCGCGGGCGAGTCGGCCGGCGGACATCTCGCGCTGACGACGGGGTTGCTTCCGGCGTCCGCGGGCCTCGATCGCCAGTGCCCCGGACCCGACACCCTGAAGGTCGCGGCGATCGTGAACTGGTACGGCATCTCGGACGTCAACGAGCTGCTCGACGGCCCCAACATGAAGGCGTACGCGGTCGCGTGGCTCGGCAGCGCGACGGATCGCGAGCAGATCGCGAAGCGCGTCTCGCCGCTCACCTACGTCCGCGCCGGCGCGCCGCCCGTGATCACGATTCACGGCGACGCGGATCCGACCGTGCCGTACACGCAGTCGGTGCGCCTGCACAAGGCGCTCGCCGACGCCGGCGTCGCGAACGAGCTGGTGACGATGCCGGGAGGCAAGCACGGGTTCGACTGCTGCACGTTGACGCAGCGCGTCGACGCCTACACGAGGATCCGCGGCTTCCTCGCGCGCAATCACGTCCTCGACGCGCCGAAGCCGCCGTCGCAGTAGCGCGCGCTCATCTACTCTCTCGCGCCGCACGCGAGGCCGACGTCGAAGATCCGCGCGGTGTAGCCGGCCTGCAGCGCCGTGCCGATCGCGTGGCCGGCCGTATAGTCGGCTGCCGGCCCCGGGCAGTTCGGCAGGCGCGACCCTCCGGCGCCGCGCATCGTGTTGCGCTGAATCGATCCGCCGTTCAGGCCGTCCACGGCGAGGTTCACGACCGCGCCGAACGACGCGTTGTCGTGCACGACGACGTTCGACGCGAAGCCGCCGCCGCACTGCGCCCACGGGTGGCAGCCGACGATGATCCCGAAGCCGAGCAGATCGAAGCCCGACGACACGAGGTTGTCGCTGAACTCGCCGCCCGATCGCGTCGGATCGCCGATCACGAGCCCCGCGAACGCGTACTGGTACGCGTGGCTGATCGTGTTCCGGTAGACCGCGCACCTCGAGCCGCCGTTGACGCCGAGATCGACGTCCGTGTTGTCCCAGAAATGGTTGTCGCGGATTGCCGCGTCGACGCATTTGAAGACGGTGAGTCCGTCGGCCCACAGCCCCGCGATGCCGTTCGCGTCTTCAGGCTGGCGGCCGTTGTCGTAGAAGAGGCTGTTGGCGATCGTGAAGCCGGCGCTGTCGCCGACGGTCATCCCCGATCCGCAGACGGCGCCCGCCGACTCGACGTAGCGGACGCTGAAGCCGTTGCCGACGAGCTCCACGTTGCGCGAGTTGCGGACGTCGCTGCACGGCTTGTCGCGCAGCAGGCGATTCTCGCGGTTGCCGTCGAAGCGGATGAACGAGATCTCGAAGCCGTCGATGCCCGAGGCGCGCAGCATCGACGAGTCGAGCCCCGGCGCGGCGACGACGGTTGCCTTGGCCGGAATCGCGGCGCTCGTCAGCAGCGTGCCCGCGTGCTTGATCTTCAGCGTGCTCGCAACGAGGTAGCCGACGTAGCCGGGCCCGCCGCTCGGCTGCAGCAGCACGGCATCGTACGCGTCGAGGCACGCCTGCAGCGCGACATCGTCCGGCAGGTTGTCGTACGGGTTCGCGGCGCCGCACGTCGTCGTCGTGCGCACCGCGGCGCCGCGCGCGGCGGCTGCGCACGCAAGACAGCCGAGTGCGGCGATGAGCCATCGGCGCATCGATCCATTGTGAGGCAGTTCCGCGCGGCTAGTGTCGGGGTGCGCCCTGCAGCCCTTCGGCCTTCAGCATGAGCGCGAGATGGGCCTGCGCGTCCTGGAGCGCCTTCTCCGAGAGGTCGCTCGTCAGATCCACGAGGCGCGACGCGGCTGAGGCGGCGGCCGGCATGTCGGCTGCCGAACGAATCTGCTGCGCCACCGCGATCGCTTCGTCGATCGAGCGAACGGCGGCGGCCAGCGACGCCGAAGCGGCAGCGGCGTGCGTGGCGATGTTCGCGGTCGCCCCTTCGGCGTGTGCCGCGAAGTCGAGATGCTGCAGCGCACCCGCGACCGCCTTCTTCACGCCGTACCCGGCGCCCGGTCCGGTCGGTTCGACACCCGGGTCGAGCGCGTTCAGCACGTGCGCAGCGTGCAGCTTCACGTCGTCGAGCGCCGCGCTCTTCGCGGCGAGCTTCGCGTGGAGCGCGGCTACGCGCGCTTCGTCGATCGCGACCGGCAGGAAGCCGCGCGAGCCGGGCGTGTCGCGCCAGTTCGTCATCACGTGGCCGATGTGCAGGTGCGCCGGAATCGCCTCCACTCTCGAGACGAGCAGCGCGTCGCCCTTCAGCTCGCCGGTGATCTTCACGGGACGGCCGGCGTACAGCGGCAGGCCCATCGCGTCCTGGTTCGCGATCGGGATCACGCGGCCGTCGGCGTCGACGAGCACGTACTTCGCGAGCGCGTTGATGCACGCGAACAGACACTCGCGATCGGTGAGCTCGCTCTGCCGATGGTGCTGCGCCCCGCACGCGCTGTCCGAGAGGCGTCCGGTGAAGGTCTGCTGCGCCGCGGGGCTCGCCGCGCCGGCGCACACCGCCAACGCGAACATGACGGCGTCTCGCAGACGTACAAGAGGGCGCCTCATCGATCGGTTATTTTTTTCAGCAGCGCGACCGTCGTCGGGTGCGCGAGCTCGATCGGCGGCTCGAAGCCGAGCGAATCGGCGCCGGCAGGCGCCGCAGATCGCCGCGCGCCGGCCGTCGATCCGAACATCGCGGCGACGACGGGCGTGACGCCGCGCTTGTTCTTGGCGTCCACCGCGGCGCCGCGATCGATCAGCAGCCGCACGACCGAGTCGTAGCCGAGCGCCGCCGCGACGTGCAGCGCCGTATCGCCGCTCTGGCTCGCCGCGGCGACGCGGCCGCCGAGCGCGAGCACGGCGTCCACGGTCTCGCGCACGCGGCTCTCCGGCTCCACCTTCCCGAAATCGATCGTCTCGATCCCGCGGCGGCTCGCCGTGCGGCTCGATCCCATGCCGGTCGCGAGCATCAGCGCGTCGGCGCCGTCGGGCATCGTCGCACTCCGATCGGCGCCGGCGGCGGCGAGGGCCTGCAGGATCGCCGGCTCGAGAAATTTCGCGGCGAGCAGGTACGGCGTCGATCCGACGAGCGTCTTCGGCAGGTTCCAGTCGGTCGTATCGCGGCGCATCGGCGTGCCCTTGGTCATCCGCAGATTCGGGTCGGCCCCGTGTCCGAGGAGCGCGCGCACGAGCGCCAGATCGCTGCGCAGCACCGCCGCGTGCAGCGCCGTGTAGCCGGCGCCGAGCGCGTTGGGATCGGTGCCCGCCTCGAGCAGCAGCGCGGCGACGTCGCCGTGGCCGCTGTGCGCCGCGAGCACGAGGGCGCTCACGCCGTCGGGCTGCGCGTCGTTGGCGTCGGCGCCCGCCTTCAGCAGCACCCGCGCCGACTCGACGTCGCCGACGCGAGTGGCGAACAGGAGCGGGGTCGCGCCGCCGCGCAGCACCGTGTAGTTCAGCTCCTCGCGCCCCGCGCGCTGCGTCTGCTCCCCGACGACGGTCTGCGAGTAGACCAGCGAGCGGGCGCGGACGTCGGCGTGCGCCTCGACCAGCAGCCGGACGACGTCGGGGTGCCGCTCGGCGGCCGCCCACATGAGCGGCGTCTGGTGGTGCGCGCGCTCCTTCGCGTTGACGTCGGCGCCGCGCGCGACGAGCGCCTTCACGGCGCGCGCATCGCCCGCGCGCGCGCACGTCATCAGCACCGTCTCGCCGTTGAGGAGCGCGGCGTTGGGGTCCGCGCTCGCCGCGAGCAGGCGCTCCACCATCGCCGCGCCGCGGTTCGTGCACGCGAGGTGCAGCGGCGTCGCGCCGAGATCGTTGGCCGCGTTCACGCGCGCGCCGGCGCGAATCAGCAGGTCCGCGATCGCGAGATCGTCGCGGTGCGCCGCCCAGTGCAGCGCGGTCGAGCCGTCGCCTTCCGCGGCGTTGACGTCGATCTTCGCGGCCCGCTGCTGCAGCAGCGCGCGCACCGACTCGAGATCCCGGTTCCTGACGGCGTCGATCAGCCGCAGATCGACCGTCGCCGCGCGCGCGGCGGCAGCCGCGAGCGCGAAGACGGCGACGGCGGCGGCGCGCCTACAGGGAGAGCACCCGCGCATCGATACGTCCTGAGCTGTCGCCGATCCGGTCGATCTGCACGCCGAACTGATCGAGCAGCGTGAGATGCAGGTTCGCGAGCGGCACGCTCCGGAAGCGGACGTGCCGGCCGCCCTTCAGGTGTCCGGCGCCGCCGCCGGCCAGGATGAGCGGGATGTCGATCGGCGAGTGGCTGTTGCTGTCCGCCATCCCCGCGCCGTACATGATCGTCGCGTGGTCGAGCAGCGTGCCGTCGCCGTCCGGCGTCGCCTGCAGCTTCTCGAGGAACTTCGCGAACATCCGCATGTGATACGCGTTGATCTTCGCGACCTTCGCCACCTTCTCGGGCTCCTGCTGGTGATGCGAGATCGGATGGTGCGCGTCGGGGACGCCGATCTGCGGGTACGTCATCCCGCTGTGCTCGTGGCCGATCATGAGCGTGATGACGCGCGTGAGATCGCACCGGAACGCGAGCACCTGCAGATCGAGCATCAGGTTCAGATGATCTTCCCAGCCCGCGGGAATGCCCGCGGGGTGATCGACGAGCGGCAGCTCCTGATCGCTCTGGCTCTCCGCGATCTGGATGCGCTGCTCGACGCCGCGGATCGCGTCGAGATACTCGGTGAGCTTCGTGCGATCGCCCTGCGGGAGCGCTCCCTGAAGATGTGCGAGCTCCTCGCCGACCGAGTCGAGCACGCTGCGCTCGTGCCGCAGCCGCGCGAGCCGCGCCTTCGGATCGGTGCTCGCGCTGTCGCCGAACAGCCGCTCGAAGATCACGCGCGGGTTGTTCTGCGTCGGCAGCGGCGTGTTCTGGCTCTTCCAGCTGATGGTGTTCGTGTACGGGCAGGCGAACCCGGTGTCGCACGCGCCCGCCGTCTCGCCCGACTCGATCGCGAGCTCGAGCGACGCGAGCTGCGTGTGCCGGCCCGTTTCCTGCGCGAGGATTTGATCCATCGAGATGCCGGCGTCGAGCCACGTCTCGCTCGTCGGCGGCGAGACGTCGGTGAGGAACCGCGTGCTCGCCTTGGCATGCGCGCCGCCGGGCCGGCCCGGCGTCGGAATGCACTCGAGGCCGCTCACGACGAGCGCCTGCTCGCGAAACGGCGCGAGCGCGCTCAGCGTCGGCGTCAGCTCGTAGCCAGCGCCGTCGGTCAGCGGCAGGTAGTTCTTCATGATCATCCCGTTCGGCACGTACATGACGCCGAAGCGGTTGATCGGCCGCGCCGCGGTCTTCTGCATCGCCGACAGCGCCGGCATCATCGAGTCGAGCAGCGGCAGCGCCAGCATCGACCCCATGCCGCGCAGCACGGTCCGCCGCGGAATCGCTTTCTTTGCGATGATCATCGTCCACCTTCTCCGCCGGTCTCTCCGGCGACCGCCATGCTGAAGGGCGGGCTCTTCACGATGCCGGCGACGATCGCCGACCACGAATAATCCGCGCGCGCCGCGTCGCGCGCGATCGCGCGCACCGCCGGCATGTCGCGATAGTCGAGCCCGCGGCCGATCGCGTACGCCAGGAGCTTCGCGCTCAACGTGCGCGCGAAATCCTCTTTGTGCGCCGCGAGGAGCGTGCGCAGCCCGCGGAGCCCCTCGAAGCGGCTGCCGTCGGGGAATGCCGCCGACGGATCGATCGGCGCGCCGTCGCTCGCGTCGCGCCACTTGCCGAGCGCGTCGAAGTTCTCGAGCGCGAAGCCGAGCGGATCCATGCGCTGATGGCACGCCGCGCACGCCGGATTCTTCCGGTGCAGCTCCATCCGCTCGCGCAGCGATCGCGGCTGCCCGTCGGCGCCCGCCTCCTTCAGCGCCGGAATGTCGGGCGGCGGCGGCGGCGGCGGCGCGCCGAGGATGTTCGCCAGCAGCCACCGTCCGCGCATCGTCACCGACGTGCGGTTCGGGTACGACGTCACCGTCAGCACGCTGCCCTGGCCGAGCAGGCCGCCGCGAATCCCGTCCGCGAACGCGACGCGGCGGAAATGGCTGCCGTAGACGCCGCCGACGCCGTAGTGCGCGGCAAGCCGTTCGTTCAGGAACGAATAATCGGCGGTCAGCAGATCGACGACGCTGCGATCCTCGCGCAGCTGGCTCGCGATGAACAGCTTCGTTTCCTGCGCCATTGCGTCGCGCAGGTTCTCGTCGAACTCCGGGTAGAGCTCGGTGTCGGGCACGGCGCCGGCGAGCTTGCTCAGCTCGAGCCATCGCGTCGCAAAATTCTCGACGACCGCGTTCGATCGCGGATCGCGGAGCATGCGCGCCACCTGCCGCTCGAGCGCCGGCGGATCGCGCAGCGCGCCGCGCGCCGCCGCCTCGCGCAGCTCGTCGTCCGGCACGCTGCTCCAGAGGAAGAACGACAGCCGCGACGCGAGATCCAGATCGCCGACGCGATAGACGGCGCCGGCCGGCGCCGACGCCGGCGCGCGCTCCACGCGGAAGAGAAAGCTCGGGGCGGCGAGGATCCGCTCGATCCCGCGCTGGATGCCGGCGTCGAAGTCCGACTCGCGGCGCCCCGCCGCGTAGAACTGCAGCAGCGTCCGCGTCTCGTCGTCGGCGACGGGACGGCGGTAGGCGCGCGCCGCGAGCGTGGACAGAATCTTCCGCGCGCACGGCTCTTCGTCGGCCGTCGCGCGCGGCCGGCAAACGAACACCTTCTGCCGGCTCGGCGACTCGCCGCGCGCCGGCGCGCCGTACGGGCCGGCGATCGACACGATCTCGACGGCAGGATTGCCGTGGTAGTACTCGTTCGTCGTCCTGCCGAATCCGGTCTGCGGCGGCTGCAGCACGCCCTCCGGCTCCCAGAAACGCCGGACGAACGAGACGCCGACGGCGTGGAGGCCCGCGGTGACGCGCGCGCGCACCTCGAGCTTCGCGTCCGCCGTGTGCATGTACTCCTCGAACTCGGGATCGCCCTGCGTGTTGCCGGCGAAGTTCTCCGGGTTGGTCATCCCCTTCGCTTCGCCGCCCACGGTGAACCGCTTCAGCCGCGCGCCGTCGACGCGGATATCGAGATCGTGCGGCTCGCCGAGGCCGAGGATGTAGTCGTACTCCTGCCGCCGCAGCAGGACCTTGATCGTGTACTCCGCGTCGAGCGGGAAGTAGTAGCGAACGAGCGCGCCGCCCTGCGATCCGAAGGGCTGATCGTCGCCGAGCCGATCGTCCTGCACGAGCGCCTTCGAGATCTTGAACGTGTCGATCACGGGATGGAGCGCCGGATCGCCGACGGCGAGGCGGCTCAGCGCGCGCGCCGCGGACAGGTAGTTCTCGAGCAGCGCCGGCGAGACCGAGAGCACGCTCGCGACGTTGTCGAAGCCTTCCTGATCGGCTTCGTCGGCCGAGAGGAGCGCTCGGGCGTCGACCTCGAGGCCGAGCAGATCTCGAACCGCGTTGGTGTACTCGGTGCGATTCAGCCGGTGCACCGGCACGCGTCCCGGGTGCGGCTTCGCCGCCGCCGCGGCGTCGAGCGCGTCCTCGAGCGCGGATGCCACGGCGCGATACGTCTCCGCGTCCGGGCGCGGCCGGCCGGGCGGCGGCATCTCGCCGGTGCGCAGCTTCGTGACGACCTTCTCCCACTGCTCCGCGTGATCGGCGACGCGCGCGGTGTCGAGCGTATCGAGCAGCAGGCCGGCCGTCTTCAGCCGGGTGTTGTGGCAGGTGACGCAGTATTTGTCGAGGACGTCGGCGGGCGGAACCGCCGGCGCGCGCGCGTTCAGCGGGCGCGGCGCACAAAGCCACGCGCCGAGCAGCGCGATCGCCGCCAGCCACGCGCGCGAACGTACCGATCTTCGAGCCATCTCCGGCGCTCCGCGATCAGTATGCCCCAGGCGGCGGTCCCGCCGTGCCGCGAAAAACGACCGAAACCTAAGCCGTTCCCACGGCGATCACGGGACGACGATCAACGCAGAACTCGCAGAACACGCAGAACTTTTTGTACAAAGGAAACTGCGGGTTCTGCGGTCTCTGCGTTAATCGTCGTCCGGTTGGCGCCGCTACCCCTCGCGCGCCCGGCGCGCCGGCCGCTCGAACGGCACGATGTGCTCCCACTCGCTCGCGTCCGATCGCGCGACGACCGCGACGACCGGTTCGGTGTCGCTGAGGTTGAAGACCTCGTGCGGGACGCCCGGCTCGATGAAGATGAAATCGCCGGCTTCGTTCTCCACGACCGACTCGAGCGCCGGGCCGTACTCGTGGCGGACGCGTCCCGACAGGATGTAGAGCATCACCTCGAAGCCGACGTGGATGTGCGCCGCGGCGACGCCGCCGGGCGGAATCGTCGCGACGTTCATCGACAGCTGCGCGGCGTTGACGTTCTTCGCCGACAGCCCGGCGCGGTACTGAATGCCGTTCCAGCCCCGCACGATGCCGCCGCCGCGCACGACCGAGATGCCGTCCGCGCCCTCGACCGTACCAAGCTGGTCCCGCTGTGTCGTCTCCATGCTCGCGCTCCGCTCTTTGCGGCCTTTGCTTCCTCTGCGTGCCTCGGCTCAGTGCGTCTTGCTCCCGTCCTTGATCTCGACGAGCGCGACGCGGTTGACGCCGCTGCACGCGAGGGCGAGGTTGCCGTCGCGCGTCACCGACACGTTCCGCACCACGCCGCCGCCGGACGGGATCGCCCACGTCTGGAACTTCTCGGTCTTCGGGTCGAAGCGCACGAGCGTGTTCGGCTTCACGCCCGACTCGCTGTACCAGATGACGTCGTTGATGGACGTGATGCCGTACGGCAGCGACTTCTCGCCGCCCGGCGACGGCCACTCCTTCACCTGGCCGCTCTTCGGATCGAGGCGGCCGAGATAGCCGCGCGAATAATCCGCGTACCAGATCGCGTCGTCGCGCGTGATGCCGATGCGGCGCGGCCGCGACTCGGCGTTCGGCAGCGGGTACTCCTTGATCGCCATCGTGTCGGGATCGAGGCTCGCGATCTTGTTCGCGCCGAACTCGCAGAAGAACGGCACGCCTTTCGAGCTCACGACCATGCCGTACGGGTTCGAGCGCGGCGTCGGCGAGGTCACGAGCTTCAGGTCGCCCGTCTTCGGGTTGAGCCGCCCCACCATGTTCGCGCCCTGCAGCGTGAACCAGAGCGTGCCCTTCTGGTCGAAGATCGGCGTGTGCGGATCGCGCGCGGCGGGATCGTTGGTCGGATACTCGGTGACGTCGCCCGTCTTCGGATCCAGCTTGCCGACGTAGCCCTTGAAGTTGCCGGTAAACCAGATGTTGCCGTCGCGATCGGCGGTGAGGCCGTGCGGCCCCGACGCCGGCGTCTTCGTCTTGAACTCCTTCATCTGCCCGGTCTTCGGGTCGAGGCGGCCGATGACGCTCGCGAACTGCCCCGTCCACCAGATCATGCCGTCGGGCGTCGCGAGCGGATCGTGCGGCCGCGAGCCGAGCGACGGGACGATCCACTCGCGGATGCTCACCTGCGCCGGGCCCGGGATGATCACCGCCTTCGGCCGCGGCTTCTCGGGAAAATTCTTCGCGAGATAGTCGGCGACCGACGCCGTCTGATCCGGCGGCAGCGCCACCATCGTCGTGAACACGCTCACCCACTCCTCGCGCGAGTAGCCGGAGTTGGTGATCAGGCTGAGCGCGTGGCAGGCGGCGCACTTGTCCTGCACGATCTCCCGGCCGGCGCCGTCGGGCAGCGCCACGGTGGCGCCGCGGCCGCGGCCGCGCTCCTGCGCCGAGACGGCGACCATCGCGATGCACGATGCGATCACGGGCAGCGCCCACAACAGTCTCCTGGTCATGCGTCCTCCTCGGCCGAGACCGCGAGCGTCTCAGCCGGCTTTCAGCTCCGCTTTGATCTGGCGCCACGCGTGGCGCGCTTCCTCCACCGATCCTTCGTCCTCGATCGTCGTGATGTCGCCGGGATCCTTGTCGAGGATCACGGCCTTCAGCACGCGCCGCATGATCTTGCCGCTGCGCGTCTTCGGCAGCATCCCCACGAAATTCAGCTCGCCGACGACCGCCACCGGCCCGAGCTCGCGGCGCACCGTCTCGACGACCGCCTTGCGCAGCTCCGGCGACGGCGCGTGCCCGTGCTTCAGCAGCACGAAGGCGGAGATCACCTCGCCGCGCACCTCGTCCGGCCGGCCGACGACGCCGCACTCGGCGACGGCGGGATGCCGGAGGCACGCGCTCTCGACCTCGATCGTGCCGATGCGGTGGCCGGCGATCTTGATGATCTCGTCCGCGCGCCCGCCGAACCAGACGTAGCCGTCTTCGTCGATATGCGCGGCGTCGCCCGTGTAGTACACGCCGGGAATGCGCTGCCAGTAGTCGCGGCCGTACCGCTCGGGCTCGCCCCACAGGCCGGCCGTCAACCCGGGAAACGGCCGCTTCAGCACCATGATGCCCTTCTCGCCCGGCGCGCACGGCGCGCCGTCGAGCGACACGACCGCCGCGTCGATCCCGGGCAGCGGAATCGCGGCGGAGCCCGGCTTGATCGGCAGCAGGCCGATGCCGTACGGGTTGCCGAACACGGGCCCGCTCGTCTCGGTCTGCCACATGTGATCGATCACCGGCACGCGCCCGCCGAGGATCGTGTTCTGCAGCCAGTCCCACGCGGGCGCGTTGAGCACTTCGCCGGCGCACACGACGCGCTCGAGGCGCGAATGATCGATCGAGAGCAGCGGCTCGTTGCCGTAGCGCATCAGCATGCGGACGGCGGTCGGCGACGTGAAGATGCCGGTGACGCCAAACTCCTCGACCGCGGCGCGCCAGTTCGCGTCGGCGCGCGGATGGTCGAGCGCGCCCTCGAACGCAATCGTGGTGCAGCCGACGAGCAGCGGCGCGTAGACCATGTAGCTGTGGCCGACGATCCAGCCGATGTCGGAGGTCGCCCACCACACATCGTCGCGCTTCAGGCCGAAGCACCACCGGCCCATGCTCACGACGTGCACCTGATAACCGCCGTGCGTGTGGATCGCCAGCTTCGGCTTCGCCGTCGTGCCGGATGTCGCCAGCATGAAGGCCGGCTCGTTCGCCTCCATCACGGCGTGGCTCGCGTCCCCGCCGTCGCCGCCGCGGAGGAACGCGTCCCACGCGATCGCGTTCGGCGGCGCGCCGCCCGCGGCCGCGTCGCGCGCGAGCACGACGACGCGCTCGACCGATCCGCCGTTCTGCCGGAGCGCGTCTTCCACGATCGGCAGCAGCGGGACGTTCTTGCCTTTCCGATACGTGACGTCGGCGGCGAACACCGCGCGCGAGCCGCTCGCCGCAATGCGGTCGCCGAGCGCCTGCGCACCGAAGCCGGCGAACACGATCGAGTGCATCGCGCCGATGCGCACCGCGGCGAGCATCAGCGCGATCGACTCGGGACAGGGCGGCATGTAAATCGTGATGCGATCGCCTTTGCCGATGCCGAGCGCGCGGAGCGCCGCCGAGACGCGCTTCACCGCGTGCAGCAGCTGCGCATACGTCTGGACGACGCGATCGCCGCGCTCGTTGATGTAGACGAGCGCCGCGCGTCCGCCGTGGCCGCCGAGGACGTGGCGATCGACCGCGTTGTATCCGAGGTTGGTCTCGGCGCCGGCGAACCAGCGGAACGTCGGCGGATCCCACTCGAACACGCGGTCCCACGTGCGGAACCACGGCACCTCGCGCGCGGCGCGCGCCCAGAAGGCGTCGGGATCGCGCCGCCCCTCGTCGATCCAGCGCTGCACGATCGGGGTGACGAGGCTCATCGCGCTGTGGGATCGGGCTCCGGCGGCCGCTGCAGATCCTTCAGATCGAGGGCGTTCACGCCGTCCACGATCCTCGCGTACGCGCGCGTGGACGCCTCGAGGCCGGTCCACGGCACCGTCTCCGGCGTCTCGCCGTCGGTGTGGAAGTACATGTTGAAGTCCCCCGCGTCGACGCCGGGGACGAAGCGGAAGAAGCGGCCGAGATCGCCCGGCGGCGGCGCCTGCTCCGGCTCGGCGTACGTGGAGACGCCGAACTCGCGGAACGCTCGGATCGCCAGCTCCTGCAGCTTCGGCCGCGTCGGGCCGCCGGCGTACCACATCTGCGCCGTGTAGGTGTTCGTGTGTCTGATCCGCTCGCCGTAGAAGTAGGTCTGGATCGTGGACGTGTGCTCGGCGTTGATCGCGAGCGCGGTCTTCGCGAACAGATCGTCCTTGTGAGCGACCATCCACACGCGGCCGACGCCGGCGTCGTTGTGGTGGCCGTCGAGCCCGACGAAGATCATCGTGCGCCGGCGCCGCGCCTGCGGGATCTTCGCGACGTGCTCCGCGAGGCCGATCATCGTCGCGACGCCGGAGGCGTTGTCGGTGGCGGCGTCGAACCAGCCGTCGCGGTGCGCCATCACGTAGATCGTCTCGTCGGTCGCGCCGGGGAGCGTGCCCCACACGAGCGATGACTTCTCGTTCGGCACCTGACGCACGTCGAGGCTGATGCGGACGCGCGGCGGCCGATCGCCGGCGCGGCCGATGAGATCGCGCACGGCGTAGCCGTCCTCCATGCCGAGCGCGAAGACGGGAATCGCGACGCGCGCCGGATACAGCATGTTCCGCATGTTGCCCGGCAGCGCGATCACCTCGAATACCGCGGCGGCGCCTCGCATCTCGGCGCGCGTCGGCCCGCCTTCCGCGGTCGACGTGTTGTTCATCGATCCGGGGAGCGGCATGCTGAACATGAACACCGCCTTGCCGCGCACGTCGCGCCCGGCGAAGTCGGCGTCGCTGCCCGTTCCCGCCCAGACCGCGTCGACGTCGATGCCGCCGGGCGGAGTGCGGGGGCTTCCATACGCCGGCTGCGCCGATCGATCGAGCGGCAGCGTCGTCGATCCGGACGATGCGGTGATCGTCCACGACTGCGGCATCCACTGCGGCGGCAGATCGATCGGCTGCACGCGCACGTCCGCGAGCCCGATGCGCGTGAAGTGCGCGGCGAGCCAGTCAGCGGATTCCGCGTCGGCCGAGGTGCCCGTGATGCGTCCCCAGAACTGCGGGTGGCCGCCGTCGCGATAGCGCCGCGCGATCGCCGCCTGATCGACGACGTAACGGTGCAGGCGGCGGCCGTCGATGTCGGCGTACGCCTGGCCGCTCGCAGGAAGCGGCCACTGCAGGAACGCATCGTCGAGCGCGTAGACGGGAGGCGCGGGCTCCGGCGCCGGCAGCCGCACCGGAGCCGGCTGCTGCGCCGCGGCGGCGGCGAGCGTCAACGCGGCGAGCGCCAGCGTGAAACGTGCCGTGCGCATGGTGATACGGCGAAGATTACTGTACCGCCCGCGCGGCGGCGCGAGAATTCGCGTGCGGACGGACAACGGACGACGATCAACGCAGAACCCTCAGAGCCCGCAGACCTTTTAGTACAAATGGTTCTGCGAGCTCCGCGAGCTCTGCGTTGATCGTCGTCCGTTGACGTACCATACGTGCATGCTACGCGGTCGTCTCGCGGCGCTGGCGGCAGTCGTGGTCGCGCTCGGCGCGGCCGCCGCGGCGGGCCAGCTGACGGAGCGGCCGCTCGCGCAGGCGCTCGCGCATCCGGCGATCGAGTACGCCACGCGGCCGACGTCCGATCCGATCGTCGAGCTGCGGCAGCGGATCGAGGCCGGCGAGGCGCGCATCACGTTCGATGCGGACACGGGCTACCTGCGATCGGTGCTCGACGCGCTCCACGTCTCCGCCGCGTCGCAGATGCTCGTGATGTCGAAGACGGGCGTGCAGGGGCTGCACACGGGGCCGGAGAACCCGCGCGCGATCTACTTCAACGACACGACGACGGTCGGCTACATCCGCGGCGCGCCGCTCCTCGAGCTCGCCGTCCACGATCCGCAGCAGGGCGTCGTGCTCTACACGATCGATCAGAAGCCGCAGCCGCGCGTGCAGTTCGACCGCCCCTCGTCGTGCCTGCGGTGCCACGTCGCGTACAACACGCTGCACGTGCCGGGCATGCTGCTGCGAAGCGTCTTCATCGCGCCGGACGGGCTGCCGCTCTCGCAGTTCGGCAGCTACGACGCCGACGATCGCACGCCGTTCGCGAAGCGGTGGGGCGGCTGGTACGTCACGGGGACGCACGGCGCGCTGCGGCATCTCGGCAACGCGATCGTCGGCAAGGGCGAGACGCCGGAGACGATCGTCGGCGATCGCACGTCGAACCGGACGTCGATCGACGCGTTCGACGCGCGCGGCTACTTGTCGCCGCTGAGCGACATCGCGGCGCTGATGGTGTTCGAGCACCAGAGCCACATGACGAACCTGATCACGCGCATCGGCTGGGAGGCGCGCATCGCGGCGCATGAGCACCGCCTGGATCCGGCGGGCGCGCCGCTTCGGGACGGCGTCGGCGAGCTCGTCGACTACCTGCTGTTCGCCGACGAGCAGCCGCTGACCGCCGCGCTCGCGGGGACGTCGGGCTTCGCGCAGGCGTTCGAGGCGCAGGGTCCGTTCGACAGCCGCGGCCGATCGCTGCGCCAGCTCGATCTGAAGCGCCGGCTGCTGCGCTATCCGTGCAGCTACATGATCTACTCGCCGGCATTCCGCGCGCTGTCGGCGGACGTGCGCCGCGCGATCTACGCGCGCATGTGGGACATTCTCTCGGGCCGCGACGCGGCGCCGAAGTACGCGCGGCTCGCCGACGCCGACCGCCGCGCGATCGTCGCTATCCTCGGCGAGACGCTCCCCGACTGGCCGCGCGACTTCCGCACGTCGAATTAACCGCAAAGACACGGAGACACGGAGAAGAGCAACCGCAGAGCTCGCAGAGCACGCGGAGACGCGGAGCCCGCGTCGCACGTCGGCCGGCGAAAGCGGCCGACCATGCCGCCGCTGCGCGGCGGCGTGCGACGCGCGCTCCTCGATCTTCTGGGTGTCTCCGTGTCTTTGTGGTTATCCCATCACCGGGAGTCGCCGTGCAGGCCGAACGCGATGATGTTCGAGCCCGACGCGACGGCGACGTACTGCGCGTTGTCGAACATGTAGGTCATCGGCGACGCCTTCCAGATCTGGCTCGTCTGGAAGCTCCAGAGCGGCTTCCCGCTCTTCGCGTCGGCGGCCATCAGCGATCCGCTGTCCTCGCCGAAGATCACGATCCCGCCGGCGGTGCTGAGCGTGCCGCCCCACGAATCGACGGTGCCCGTCTGCGGCAGCGCCCAGCGGACGGCGCCCGTCTGGATGTCGATCGCGCGCAGCACGCGTTCGGCCGGTTCGCCCGGCGCCTGCTTGAACGAGCCGCCCATGTAGCCGGCGCCCGCCTTCCATTCCATGTCGGTGCGCGTGAAGATGCCGCACTTGTCGTTGGTCTGCACGTAATACAACCCGGTCGCCGGGTTGAACGACGTGGAGTACCAGTTCGACGCGCCCTCGAGCGACGGGCACACGCGCTTGCCTTCCACGGTCGGCTCCATGCCGGCGACGATCTTCGGCCGCCCCTCGGGCGTGAGCCCGCTCGCCCACGTCAGGTTCTTCGCGTACTGCGTGCCGAGCAGGAACGCGCCGTCGGTGCGATCGAGCACGTAGAAGTAGCCGTTGCGGTTCGCCTGCACGAGCAGCTTGCGCGGCCGGCCGCGCCACGTCGCGTCGACCAGCGCCGGCGTCTCCTGCGCGTCGTAGTCCCAGACGTCGTGCGGCGTGAACTGGAAGTGCCATTTCAGCCGCCCGCTCTTCCCGTCGAGCGCGACGATCGAGTCCGAGTACAGGTTGTCGCCCGGGCGATCGTCGCCGATCAGATCGGGCGACGGATTTCCCGTCGGCCAATACAGCGTGTCGAGATCCGGATCGTAGGTGCCGGTGAGCCACGACGCGGCGCCGGGGTGCGCGATGCCCTTGCCCTTCCACGTGTCCGCCGCGCGCTCGCCGGGCGCCGGCGCCGTCCAGAAGCGCCACGCCTCCTTGCCCGACTCCTGATCGAACGCCGCGATGAAGCCGCGCACGCCTTCGTCGCCGCCCGACGTCCCGGCGACGACGAGCGTGCCGAAGGCGAGCGGGGCGCCGGTGGCGTTGTAGTTCTGATGCCAGTCGGCCATCTCCGTGTCCCACACGAGCGCGCCCGTGAAGCGGTTGAGCGCGATGAGGTGCGCGTGATCGGTGACCATGAACACGCGATCGCCGGCGACGGCGACGCCGCGGTTGATTCCGCCGGCCGCGTTGCCGACGAGCCCTTTCGTGCGCGGCCGCTGGTAGTGCCAGATCTCGCGCCCCGCGCCGGCGTCGAGCGCGTAGCACTCGTTCGCGCTCGTCACATACATCACGCCGCCGACGACGACGGGCGTCACCTGCAGCCGCGGCGCGTTCGACACGCTGAAGATCCACTTCGGCACGAGGCGCGACACGTTCTGCGCGGTGATCTGCGCGAGCGCGCTGTAGCGAGAGCCGCGCGTCTCGCCGTTGTAGCCGGGCCAGTCGGCCTGCGACGTGACGGCACGGTGGCGATCGCCGGCCGTTCTCAGCAGATGAATCTTGCGATCGTCGCCCACCATCTGCAGATCGGCGGCGCTCTGATTGACGACGAGGCCGGCGAGCGTGCCGCCGCCGTCGAGCGCGATCGTCGTGTGGATCGGACCGGTCCCGCTGCGCGGGCGCAGCGTCCGCAGATGCCGGATCAGATCGGCGATCTCGGCGTCGGCGACGTTCGGGAACGCCGGCATGCCGGCGGCCGGCAGCCCGCGCCGCACGACCGACGCGAGCTCCTCGTCGGTGCGCGCGGGGATGCGGCCGGCAATCGCCGGACCGAGCTCGCCGCCGCCGCCGTCGGTGCCGTGGCACGACGCGCAGCGGCTCGCGAAGATCTGCCGGCCGGGATCCGGCGTTTGAAAGAGCGCGATCAGCGTCGATGCGACGAGCGTGACGAGCAGCATGGCGGTGGACACGGCGTAAATCTACCTCCAAAACCGCCGCGCTTATACTGCTGGCGGAAGTCCACATGCCCGACGAGACGCACCCCGCCGCCACCTACGGCAGCTATCTCAGGATCGACGACCTGCTCTCGCTCCAGCAGCCGCGGTCGGCAGGGCCGGAGCACGACGAGACGCTGTTCATCATCATCCACCAGGTGTACGAGCTCTGGTTCAAGGAGCTGCTCCACGAGATCGATCGCGTGATGCAGCTGCTGGAGGCCGACGAGCCGCACCGCTCGCAGCACACGCTGAAGCGGATCCTCACGATCCTCAAGGTGATGGTGGCGCAGCTCGACATCCTCGAGACGATGACGCCGCTCGAGTTCCTCAGCTTCCGCGAGCGGCTCGACGCGGCGAGCGGCTTTCAGTCGGACCAGTTCCGGCAGATCGAGTTCGTGCTGGGCGTGAAGTCGGCGCACGTCCTGCAGCGCTTTCCCCAGGGAAGCCGCGCGTTCGCCGCGCTCGAGCGGCGCTACGCGGCGCCGACGCTGTGGGACGCGTTCCTCCGCTATCTCTCGCGCGAACACTACGCCGTGCCGCCGGCGCTCCTGGCGCGCGACGCGGCGGCGCCGATCGAGCCGTCGCCCGAGATCCAACGGCTGCTCGTCGACGTGTATCGGCGCGATCCGAAGAACGCGGAGCTCTGCGAGCGCCTCGTGGACCTCGACGAGGGCATCCAGGAGTGGCGTTACCGCCACGTGAAGATGGTCGAGCGCACGATCGGCACGCGGCAGGGCACCGGCGGATCGGCCGGCGCCGCCTACCTGCGCGAAACCGTCGGGCGCCCGCTCTTCCCCGATCTCTGGGCCATTCGCGCACGGTTATGACGCGGCGACGACGGCCGTCGCCTCGATCTCCACCTTGGCGCGATCCTCGACGAGCGCGGCCACCTGCACGAGCGTCATCGCGGGAAAGTGCCGGCCGATCACGCGGCGGTACGCGTCGCCGACTTCGCCGGCGCGCGCGAGGTACTCGCGCTTGTCGATCACGTACCACGTGAGCCGCACGAGATCCTCCGGCCGCGCGTGCGCCTCCGCCAGCACGTGGACGATGTTCCGCAGCGCCTGCTCCACCTGCGCGACGAAGTCGTCACTGACGATCTGCCGCTCGGCGTCCCACGCGATCTGCCCCGCGACGAACACCTGGCGCCCTTCGGCCGCGACGCCGTTCGAGTAGCCCGACGGCCGCATCCAGTGCGGCGGATGCAGGAACTCCATCGGATCAGCCGCGCGCCCTCAGCTTGAAGCGCTGGATCTTCCCCGTCTGCGTCTTTGGCAGCGCGCCGACGAACACCACCGACCGCGGGTACTTGTACGGCGCGATCTTCGCCTTCACGTGATCCTGCAGCCGCTTCACGCACGCCTCATCCGGCGCGGCGCCGTCCTTCAGCACGACATGCGCCTGGACGATCTGCCCGCGCTCCTCGTCCGGGGCGCCGACGACCGCGCATTCGGCGACGTCTGGATGCGACAGGAGCGCCGCCTCCACCTCGGGGCCGGCGATGTTGTAGCCGGAGGAGATGATCATGTCGTCCGCGCGCGCGACGAAGTGGAAGACGCCGTTCGCGTCGCGCACGAAATCGTCGCCCGTGAGGTTGAAGCCGCGGCGCACGTACGCACGCTGGCGATGGTCGGCCAGATAGCGGCAGCCGGTCGGCCCGCGCACGGCGAGATGGCCCGCCGTCCCGTCCGGCACGTCGCGCATCTCGTCGTCCACGACGTGCGCGTCGTACCCGGTGACGGGACGGCCCGTCGCGCCGGCCGTGCAGTCGCCGATGCGGTTGGTGATGAAGATGTGCAGCAGCTCGGTCGAGCCGATGCCGTCGAGGATCGGCTTGCCGGTCTTCCTCGTCCACTCCTCGAAGACCGGCGCGGGCAGCGTCTCGCCCGCCGACACCGCCATGCGCAGCGACGAGAGATCGGCGCCCTCGTCCATGGCGCCCATCATCGCGCGGTACGCGGTCGGCGACGTGAAGCTGATTGTCGCCTTGTGCGTCTCGATGATGCCGATCATGTTCGCCGGCGACGCGTTCTCGAGCAGCGTCGCCGTGGCGCCGAAGCGGAGCGGAAAGATCGCGAGCCCGCCGAGGCCGAACGTGAACGCGAGCGGCGGCGAGCCGACGAAAACATCGTCCGGCGTCACGCGCAGCACTTCTTTCGCATAGCCGTCGGCGATGATGAGCAGGTCGCGGTGGAAATGCGCCGTCGCCTTCGGCTCGCCCGTCGTGCCCGACGTGAACCCGAGCAGCGCGACATCGTCACGGCCGGTGCGCACGGCGTCGAAGAGCACCGGCTTGTCGAGCGCGACGCGATCGAGCTCGGCGTCGTGGTTCGACGTGCCGTCGAAGCAGACGACCGCTTTGAGGAAGCGGCTGTTCTTCCCGCACGCGACGAGATCGTCGGCGATGCGGTTGTCGCAGAGCGCGAGGGCGATCTCCGCCTTGTCGACGATCTTCGTCAGCTCCGCCTCGCGCAGGAGCGGCATCGTGTTCACGGCGACGGCGCCGACCTTCGTCACCGCGAGCCACGCGGCGACCATGGCCGGGTTGTTGCCCGACCGCAGCAGGACGCGGTTGCCCGGCTTGACGCCGAAATCCTCGGCGAGCGCGTGCGCGAGGCGGTTGGTCCAGTCGGACAGCTCCTTGTAGGTGCGCCGCCGCCCGTTGCCGATGAGCGCGACGTGATCGCCGAATCCTCTTTCGACCATGCGATCGGTGAGCTCGACGGCGGCGTTCAGGTACTCCGGATACTGGAACTCGGGGCGATCGAGCAGGAGGTCGGGCCATTCGGGCGCGGGCGGCAGATGATCGCGCGTGAACGTATCCACGTGCGCCGTCGGCCCCAGATCGCGCGCGACATGTGTGGCGGCCATCAGTCACCTGTGAAGTGCGGTTTGCCCTTCGAGCGGAACGCGTCGTACGCGCGCCTGAAATCCGCGGTCTGCATGCAGATCGCCTGCGCCTGCGCTTCGGCCTCGATCGCCTGGTCGAGCGTCATCGACCATTCCTGATTGAGCATCGTCTTGGTCATCATGTGCGCGAAGGTGGGGCCGTCGGCGAGGCTGCGCGCGAGCGCGAGCGCCTCGGCCTCGAGCGCGTCGGCCGGCACGATGCGATTGAAGAATCCCCACCGCTCGCCTTCGTCCGCCGTCATCGTGCGGCCCGTGAAGAGCAGCTCCGCAGCGCGCCCCTGGCCGACGACGCGCGGCAGCATCGCGCAGGCGCCCATGTCGCAGCCGGCGAGGCCGACGCGCGTGAAGAGAAACGCCGTCTTCGCCGCCGGCGTCGCCAGCCGCAGATCCGCGAAGAGCGCGATCATCGCGCCCGCGCCGGCGCACACGCCGTCGACGGCGGCGACAATCGGCTGCGGGCACGCGCGCATCGCCTTGACGAGATCGCCCGTCATGCGCGTGAACGCGAGCAGCCCCTTCATGTCGCGGCCGACGAGCGGGCCGATGATCTCGTGCACGTCGCCGCCCGAGCAGAAGTTGCCGCCGTTCGATCCGACGACCACGGCCTTGATGCCGTCGGCAGCGGCGAGCCCTCTGAACCAGTCGCGCAATTCGGCGTAGGCGTCGAACGTCAGCGGGTTCTTCCGCTCAGGCCGCGCGAGCGAGACGACGGCGACCGCGCCGTCGACGCGGCAGTTGAAGTGCTTCGCGTCGCCGAGCGTCATACGTGCACCGGCGCCGTCTCCGCCCGGGACGCCAGGCGGTGCAACTGATCGCGGCCGGCGAGATACGGCTTCGGCCACGTCTCGCCGTGGTAGCCGAGCTCGGCCGCCGCGCGCAGCGTCCAGTACGGATCGGCGAGGTGCGGCCGCGCGAGGCAGCAGAGATCCGCGCGGCCGGCCATCAGAATCGAGTTCACGTGATCAGGCTCGTAGATGTTGCCGACGGCCATCGTCGCGATGCCGGTCTCGTTGCGGATGCGATCGGAGAACGGCGTCTGGAACATGCGTCCGTAGACGGGCCGGGCGCGCGTGGAGGTCTGGCCCGCCGAGACGTTGATGATGTCGACGCCGGCGCCGCCGAGCAGCCGCGCGATCGCCACCGCGTCTTGCGGCGTGATGCCGTCGTCGCCCACCCAGTCGCTCGCGGAGATGCGCACCGAGATCGGCTTCTCGCCGGGCCACGCCGCGCGCACCGCATGATAAATCTCGAGCGGGAAGCGCATGCGGTTTTCGAGCGGGCCGCCGTACTCGTCGGTGCGCCCGTTGGTGAGCGGCGTGATGAACGACGACAGCAGGTAGCCGTGCGCGAGATGCAGCTCCAGCAGATCGAAGCCGGCGCGCGCCGCCATCTCCGCCGCGCGGACGAAGTCGGCGCGCACGGCGTCCATGTCGGCGCGCGTCATCTCGCGCGGCACCTGGCTGCGCGGCGACCACGGGATGGGAGATGGGCCGATCACCTCCCAGTTGCCGGCGGCGAGCGGCGCGTCCATCGCCTCCCAGCCGACCTGCGTGGATCCTTTCGGCCCCGAGTGTCCGAGCTGCACGCCGATCTTCGCGTCGGTCTCCGCGTGCACGAAATCGACGATGCGCGTCCACGCGGCCTCGTGCTCGGGCGCGTAGAGGCCGGCGCAGCCGGGCGTGATCCGGCCTTCCGGCGACACGCACGTCATTTCGGTCGTCACCAGGCCGGCGCCCCCCTTCGCGCGCTCGCCGTAGTGCACGAGGTGCCAGTCGGTCGGCGTGCCGTCCACCGCGCGGTACTGCGCCATCGGCGAGACGACGATCCGGTTCTTGAGCCGCAGATCGCGGAGGCGGAACGGCGTGAACATCGGCGGCCGCGACTGCCGCGGCTTCTCGCGCGTCGCCTGCTCCTCGAACCACATCTCGGCGCGCTCGAGCCACGTCCGGTCGCGCGCGCGCAGGTTCTCGTGGCTGATGCGCTGGGATCTGGTGAGCAGGGAGTAGTTGAACTGCACCGGATCGAGATGCAAATAGCGCTCGACGTTCTCGAACCACTCGGTGGAATTGCGCGCCGCGCTCTGCAGGCGCAGCACTTCGGTCCGCCGCTCGTGCTCGTAGCGATCGAACGCGGCCGCGAGCGTCGGCTCGCTGTGCACGTACTCGGCGAGCGCAACCGCGCTCTCGAGCGCGAGCTTGGTGCCGGAGCCGACCGAGAAGTGCGCCGTCGCCGCGGCGTCGCCCATGAGCACGACGTTCTCGTGCGACCATTTTTCGCACTGGACGCGGTGGAAGTTCAGCCACGCCGATCCGCGCAGGTGGCGCGCATTGGTCGCCAGCGTGTGGCCGCCCAGATGCTTGGCGAAGATCCGCTCGCACGACGCGAGCGCGGCCGCCTGGCTCATCTCGTCGAACCCGAGCCGCCGCCACGTCGCCTCGGAGCACTCGACGATGAACGTCGCCGTGTCGGCGTCGAACTGGTAGGCGTGCGCCCAGATCCAGCCGTGCTCGGTCTCCTCGAAGATGAACGTGAACGCGTCGTGGAACGTCTGCCGGGTGCCGAGCCAGATGTACTTACAGGCGCGCACGTCGATGTCCGGCTTGAAGACGTCGGCGAGCGAGGCGCGGATCTTCGAGTTCGCGCCGTCGGCGGCGACGACCAGATCGTATTCGCGCCGGCAGCAGTCGGCGCTGTCGAACTCGGTCTCGAACTGCAGCGTGACGCCGAGCGCGCGCGCGCGATCCTGCAGGATGTCGAGCAGGCGCTTGCGTCCGATGCCGCAGAAGCCGTGGCCCGACGATCGCGTGACGGTGCCGCGATAGACGACGGCGATGTCGTCCCAGTAGACGAACTCGCGGCGGATCGCCTCCGCGCTCTCCGGATCGCTGGCCGCGAGGTTGGCGAGCGTCTCGTCCGACAGCACCACGCCCCAGCCGAACGTGTCGTGCGGCCGGTTGCGCTCGACGACGAGGATCTCGTCGCCGGGCGCGCGCCGCTTCATCGCGATCGCGAAGTAGAGGCCGGCCGGTCCTCCGCCGAGACAGGCAATCCGCATATCGGTTCGACGCCCCTCTCGACGATATATACTCCGGTTCTCCGGCGGGCACGAAGGAGGAAGTATGGCAGCGCGCGTCGTTTCGCGTCGGACGTTCATCGGCGGCCTCGCGTCGGCGGCCGTCATCGCTCGCGCGCCAGGCGCGCTCGGCGCCTCCGATCCGCCCGTGCTCACCAGGCGCGTCGAGAAGCTGTACAAGGTGGACGGCTGCCGGCAGCCGAACGATCTCCAGTTCGTGCCCGACGGTCTGTGGGTGCTCGATCAGGTCGATCCGAACAAGGCATTCAGGATCCACTCGGCCGACGGGTCGATCGCGCAGGTCGTGCAGACCGAGTCGATCCACGGCAGCGGCATCACGGTCGGCAACGGCGCGTTGTGGATCTCGTCGACGAAGATGGCGAACCCCCAGGATCCGCCGCGCACGCTGAAGGTGGATCCGAAGACGGGGCGGACGCTGAAGTCGTGGGTGACGCCGGGATCCGGCATGTACGGAAAAATCACGCCGCAGTCGACCGTGTCGGGCGCGCACGGCTTGAAGTGGGTGGACGGCAAGTACTGGATGGCGGTGCCGGCCTCCGGGAAGCTCTTTCTCATGGAGCCGGAGAGCGGCGAGATCGTGCGATCGATTCCGGCGCCCGGCGTGCGCACGCACGGGCTCGCGTGGGATCACGGCGCGCTGTGGTGCGTCGAGTCCGACGGCCGCGTGATCTACAAGCTCGATCCGAAGGACGGCGCGCGGCTCGCGCGCATCCAGCTGACGCGCGACGATCCCGAGCCGCACGGGCTCGACATCGACGCCGACGGCGTGCTGTGGTACTGCGACGCCTCGAGCGGCTGGATCTGCCGGCTCGATTCGTAGCCCGCTCAATTCGTAGGGGGCGGTCCCGCGCGGCCGGGCCTAAAGGCCCGGCCCTACGTACTCCGACGGAAACCACGAAGATCACGAAGATCAGGAAGAAGATTCTCGTACAGAGAATTTCTTCGTGTTCTTCGTGTCTTCGTGGTTCCGCGCTCTACCGCAGGAACGACTTCACGAAATCGAGCACGTCCCGCTTGTCGAGGCGGAAGACGCCGCCGGTGCCGCCGCACGTGCCGTTGAGGCCGAACGAGGTGACGCCGCCGATCACGTTGCTCGTGCCGAGGAAGTTCGGCCCGCCGGAATCGCCGAAGCACGTGCCGCCGGTCGAGGCGTTGTTCGAGAGCAGCATCGAGAAGTCGCCGGTGAAGCCCGTGTCGATCTGGATGAGATGCGGCTGCGCGAACATCCGCACGCGGTTCGCCGTGAGCATGACCGGATTGATCCGCTGAACGCCGTAGCCCACCGACGTGAAGATCGTGCTCGCGCGCGGCTGCAGCGACTCGAGCTCGCCCTCGGCCGGCAGCACGCCGAAGGCGGTGCCCTTCTTGAGCTTCACGCCCGGGCTCTGCAGCACGACGACGCCGACGTCGTGCAGGAAGAACTGCGCCTCGGTGAACTGCGGATGCGCGCTCCACGACACCGCCTCGACGGCGTTCGGGCCGGCGAACGGATAGTTGTTGTTCCCGTTGTCGACGTCCGATTCGGTGAAGACGCGCATCCCGCTGAACTCGCCCGGTTCGCCGGCGCAGTGGCCCGCCGTCAGCAGGACGGTCGGCGAGAGCAACGTGCCGCTGCAGCGGAACGCCGGCTGCCCGGCGACTTCCATCAGCAGCAGGACGACGGCGGGATGGCGGTTGCCATCGAGCTCGCCGTCGGTGACGGCGCGGAGCGGCAGCACGAACGCGGCCGCCGCAGCGGCAGCGGCGATGAAGCCGGCGAGACGACGGCGCGGCGAAGCGGCACGAGCGTTCCGGCGGAGCGAGCGAATCATTGGGTCCCTCCTATGGGCAGCCGGGAATCAACCCGGCGGTTCGGCCGGAGGAGCATACTTCAAAGCTGGCCGAATTCCGCCGCGGCTGGGCTACAATCCGCGCCATGAAACTGCATCTCTCGACGGCGCTCGCGACCCTTTCGGCGGCGGCGCTCGCGGCAGTCACCCTCTCCGGCCAATACAGCATGACGGTCAACCAGGATCGGTTGATCAATGCGCAGAACGAGCCGCAGAACTGGCTGATGATGAACGGCGATTACGCGTCGACGCGCTACTCGAAGCTGACGCAGATCAACCGCGAGAACGTGAAGAACCTCCGGCTGGTCTGGGCGATGGCGCTGGGCGGCATGCAGGACGTCGGGCAGAACGGGCCCGAAGCCGAAGTCCACCCGCTCGTCGACAACGGCTTCCTGTATACGAGCGACGGCTGGGGCACGCTCTACAAGATCGACGCGCGCAACGCGGACCGGGGCGAGTTCGTCTGGGTGACCGATCCCGGCGTGAAGCACCAGGGCAACAAGCCGCAGACGCGCGGCATCGCGCTCTGGGAGGATCTCGTCATCGCGAACCTGCCCGACGGCCGCGTGATCGGCGTCAACCGCAACACCGGCGAGATCAAGTGGGACAAGATGGTCGCGACGACCAACGAGTTCGGCTCCAAGGAACGCTTCAATGCCGCACCGATTACGGCTGACGGCAAGGTGATCGTCGCCAACGGCGCGGGCGACGCGAAGACGCGCGGCTGGGTCGCGGCGCTCGACGCGCGATCGGGCAAGGAGCTGTGGCGGTGGTACGTCGTGCCGAAGCCCGGCGAGCCCGGCAGCGAAACGTGGAAGGACGATCACAACTCGTGGAAGACCGGCGGCGGCGGATTGTGGCAGACCGGATCCTACGATCCGGCGACGAAGCTCACGATCTGGGGCACCGGCAACCCGGTGCCCATCTACGATCCGCAGGCGCGTCCCGGCGACAACCTCTACACCAACTCGGTCATCGCGCTGAACGTCGAGACGGGCAAGCTCGCGTGGTACTTCCAGTACACGCCGAACGACTCGTGGGACTTCGACGAGGTCGGCGTGCACATGCTCTACGACACGACGATCAACGGACGGCAGCGCAAAGTCGTCGGCCACTTCGCGCGCAACGGGTTCTATTACGCGCTCGATCGCACCAACGGCGAGTTCCTGAAAGGCGGCCAGTACGTCAACGATCTCAACTGGACGAAGGGGCTGAACCCGAAGACGGGCAAGCCGCTCGACTACGATCCGAAGCTCGACGTGCAGATCTACAACCCCGAGGCGCGCGCGCTGCGCGGCGATCCGACCAAGCGCACGTGCCCGACGTGGCACGGCGGCGTCGCGCACCAGCCGACGGCGTACAACCCGGTGAAGAACATCGCCTACGGCGTCGGCGTCGAGGGGTGCTCGTCGGGCAACGGCGCGGCGGTCGCATACCTGTCGCAGGAAGGCGGGATCGACGAGAAGAAGAGCGAGAAGCGGACCTACAGCAGCGATCTGTATTACGGATCGATCACGGCGTTCGATACGGCGAACAACAAGGTGCTCGCCAAGGCGGTGACCGACATCGAAGTCCGCTCGGGCGCAACGGCCACCGCCGGCGGCCTCGTGTTCACGGCGCTGCAGGACGGCTGGGTGATCGCCTACAACGACGAAACGCTCCAGGAGCTGTGGCGCTTCAACGTCGGCACGCCGCTCAAGGGCGCGCCGGTGACGTACTCGATCGGGCCGAAGCAATACCTCGCGGTGCAGTCCGGCGGGCGCCATCTGCATCCGGTGAAGTTCGACAAGCTGGAGAACTCGAGCTACCTGTTCGTGTTCGCGCTGAACTGAGCGTTACGCGGACGATCGTTCGTCCGCCTGACGCGACGCGAAGCATTCGCTCCGAAAACCGTCTTTCCGCAGCCCGGAAAAACGTGTCGGCGGCTGTCGTCTCGACGCACGTGCGCGGGGACCCCCAGCCCCGCGCCCGTCGCAGCGCCGCCGCCACGTTTTTCCCGTGACGCGACGGGCTGCTCCAAACGGTTTTCTACGCGAACGCTTCGCTTGCCATGCCGCGCGGACGAGTCACCAACCTGACCTACCTGACCTGCCTGCCCGACCGGCCAGGCCTATTTGAATTCCTTACAGGCGTCGACATCCGATCCCCAGTACTCGATGCACTTGGCGTGCGTCATCGGCCCCTTCCCCACCACCTTCTGCATCAGGAAGTCGACGACGAGATCGATCTCGCGCTGCTGGAAGGTGGCCGGCGGATCCGCCATCGGCGTCTTGAGATCCGCCTGCTTCATCCCGTAGCAGCGGCCGTCGGAGTACGCGAACTTGTCGAACGCCGGCATGCCGGTGCCGGGCCGGCCACACTTGATCGTCGTTACGATGCGCGCCCGGTCGAGCCGTGTCTCGCGCAGGTTCGATCCGTCGGGCATCTGGCTGTCCATCTTGCGGCCGTCGGCCGCCCAGCCGTGGCACGACTGGCAGTCGCCCTTGTGCAGGTAGAGATTCATCCCTTCCGCAATGTCGGCGGGATCCGGCGTCTGGGCCACGCGCGCGGCGGCGGCCGAGACCGCGAGCGCGACGATCGCGATCGCTGTGAGCTGAAGACCCGTTCGCATGCCAACACCCCTTCGAGACCAAGACGACGATCGCCGCAGAATCCGCAGAACCCGCGGAGATCGCAATTGTGTACAAGGAGTTCCGCGGGCTCCGCGTGCTCCGCGTTCCTACGTCGTCACACCACTCCTGATCTGTGTGCGATGCATCACGCGGCGCGCGCGCGGATCGAAGGCGTCGCGGCGGTGCATCGTGCAGCGGTTGTCCCACAGCACGAGATCGCCGGCGCGCCAGTGGTGGCGCCACGTCAGCGCGTCGCGCGTCGCCTGCGCCCAGACCTCGTCGAGCAGCGCGTCGCTCTCGTCGAGCGGCAGCCCTTCGATGTATGCGTTGCGGCGCCGCCCGAGATACAGCGCGCGTCGTCCCGTCTCGGGGTGGATCGCGACGAGCGGGTGCACGGTGCCAGGCGACGTGCGCGGATCGCCGGTCGGCGTCACACCCTCGCGGACGTAGCCGCCGCTGTTGTACGTCCCGTCGTGCTTCACGCGGAGAAGCTCGAGACGGCGCTGCAGCGGCGCGGGCAGCGCGTCCCACGCGGCGTACATCGAGCAGAACCACGTGTCGCCGCCCTCGGGCGGCACTTCGATCGCGTACAGCGCGCTCGCCTTCGGCGGATGCGGCAGGTACGACATGTCGGTGTGCCAGACGGCTTCACCTGACCCGAGGCTGCCGATCGGCACGCCGTCCTGCACCACGTTCGACACGACGTAGATTTCGGGATAGCCGTCCACGAATCGCCGCCCGGTCTCCTGCACGGGCGCTTCGTCGAGGCCGCCGAAGCGGCGGCTGAACGCCACGAGATCGGCGTCGGCGAGCGACTGATCCCTGAACAGCAGCACCTCGTGATCGAGCCACGCGCGATGGATCGCCGCGAACGCGTCGTCGTCGAGCGCGCGCAGATCCACCGCGTCCACCTCGGCGCCGAGCACGGCGTCCAGCCGCCGCACGCTCATCGCCGCGCCGCGCGAGACCGTCATACGCGCACCCTCGATCCGGCGCGGCCGCCGATGGCGATCGTCGCCGTCGGATCGATACGCAGCGAGAGAACAGCGCCCGCGAGCAGCAGCGCCGCCGAGACGAGCAGCGGCAGCTCGTAGCGTCCCGTCCGCTGGATCAGCGCGCCGAACACCACGGGCGAGATCATACCCGCGATGCCGAAGCCGGCGTTCATCATGCCGCCGGCCGTGCCGGCGTGTTCGCCGGCGATGTCGAGCGGCAGCGTCCAGAGCACGGCGTTCGCGAGCTCGAGGCAGAAGAACGCGGCGGCCAGGAGCGACACGGCGCGGACGGCGCTCCCGGTCGCGACCGCCGGCACGAGGAACGCAAACGCGCCGCCGAGGCCGGCGACGAGCAGCGCGCGGCGGGCGAGCCGGAGGTTGCCGGTGCGGCGGTAGATCGCGTCCGACACGACGCCGCCCAGCGTGTCACTCACTACGCCCGCCAGAAACGGCAGCATCGCCGCGAGCGCCATCTGTTCGATCGGGAAGCCGCGTGCTTCCGAGAGATACGACGGCAGCCACGTGAGGAACACCCACAGCGACCATCCATAGCAGAAGTCGACGGCGGTCGCCAGCCACATGCAGCGGACGATCTGCAGCCACGGCGTCGCCGCGCGCGCCGCGGGCGGCGCGCCGCCGGCGCGAATCACGGCGAGCTCGGCGCCGGTCACCCACGGATGATCCTCGGGGCGATCGCGAAACGTCGCCGTCCACACGATCGTCCACACGGCGCTCGCCGCGCCGAGGGCGACGAACGCCGCGCGCCAGCCGTAGCGCGACACGATCGCGAGGACGATCGGCGGCGTGACGGCCCCGCCGAGCCGCGCGAAGCTGTGCGTGATCCCCTGCGCGAAGCCGCGCTCGCCGACCGGCAGCCACCAGGTGAACGCGCGCGTCGCGGCGGGAAAGGCGCCGCCCTCGCCGACGCCGACGAGCAGCCGGCACGCGACGAGCGAGGCGATGCCCCGCGAGAGCCCGGTGAGGATCGTGGCCGCCGCCCACAGGACGCTGAGCGCCGCGAGCACGAGCCGCGCCCCGAAGCGGTCGGCGGCCCACCCGCCGGCAATCTGCATCGCGGCGTACGGATACGCGAACGCCGAGAAGACGACGCCGAGCTGGAGCGGCGTCAGGCCGAGATCGCGCCGCATCAGCGGTCCGGCGACGGAGATGTTCACGCGATCGACGTACGCGACGAAGTACATCAGGCACACGACGAAGAGCACGAGGTGCCTGATCGGCCGGGCGGGTCGGGCAGGTCGGGTGGGTCGGGCAGGTCGCAAAGGACGCAAAGCTCAATGTTCTACCGACAAACCCGCCCGACCTGCCAGGCGCGCCAGACCCACTGCGTCCGCCCGGCCCGCCTGGCCTGCCTGACCCGCCCGACCCTGTCGCAGCACGATCTTCTGCACACGCCAGTTCGAGCTCTCCGCGACGTAGATCTCGTTCTCCGTCGGACACGCAATCGCGTGCGCGCCGGAGAACTGCTTCAGATTGCGCCCGGCCTTCCCGATCACGCCGATGACCGTGCCGTCGAGCGCGAGCTTGAAGACGCGCCCCGGCCACGTGCTCTCCCCGAGGAACATCACGGCGTTCTGGTTCGGCGGGATGCAGAGCGCGTTCGGGGCGCCGACGCCCTGCACGCTGCCCGCGCGCGGCGTCGGCCCGTTCACCGCGCGCGTGGCGAAGTCGGGCGCGACGTCGACGGTCCACTGCCGCAGGAAATTGCCGTCGGTGTCGAACACCTGCACGCGGCGGTTGCCGCGGTCGCCGACGTAGACGTTGTCGCTGCGATCGATCACGATGCTGTGCGGCGTGTCGAACTGGCCGGGCCCGCTGCCCTTCGTGCCCCACTGCTTCACCCAGTCGCCGTTGCGATCGTATTTCGCGACGCGCGAGTCGACGTAGCCGTCGGTGATGTAGAGATTCCCCTTCGAGTCCCACGCGACGTCGGTCGGCTGGCGGAACAGCCCGTCGCGCGCGGGCAGCGGCGGATCGACGTGCTGCCACGGCCGCGCGCCGTCGGCCGACTCCTGGCGGCGGCCGAACACCCACTGCACGCGGCCGGCGCCGGTGAACTTGATCACCATGTCCGACCCCTTGTCGATCGCCCAGATGTTGTCGTCCTTGTCGATGCGAACGCTGTGCGCGAACGACCAGCCGTACAGCTGCTTGCCGACCTCGCGGATGAATTCGCCCTTCGGCCCGAACTCGAGCAGCTGCGCCGCCGTCGGGCCGTACGCCGGTCCGTACGCGCTGTTCGATCGCGTGAAGACGAAGACGTGCCCCTTCGAGTTGACGGCGACGCCCGGCACTTCGCCGAAGTTCATTCCGTCGGGCAGCTTGAGGAAGTCGGGGACCGAATCGAACGGAATCTCCGGCGCGGTGGTCATCCGCGCCGGCGGCGGCTGATCGCCGGCGCGTTGGCCGCGCGCCGGCGACAATCCACACAGCGACAACACGACGACGACGCCGCACACGAACCGCTTCATGCCCGCCTCCGGTGGGCGAGTATCACACAGCGCGCGCCGGCGCGGTCAGCGTTCGAGAATCGTCGAGCGGATTTCGCTAATCCTTCGAAGACGTCACCGCGACGCCTTCTTCTTCGGTGACGAACACCTCGGCGATGATGCTGACGTGCGCCTCCCACCAGTGGCCGCCGCGCACCGAGCCGTCGGAGAGCGCGACGGTACCGTGGCCATGCACGTTCGACCGCCCCTGGTTGTCGACCGAGATGCTGCCCATGAGCGACACGATCTCCGCTTCCTGATTGAGCTCGATCTTTTTCTGCCCGAGCCCGCGCTCGACGTCCGACCAGCCGAAGAGCCCCTTGTTGATCGCGCCGACGGCCGTGAAGTGGCCGTTGCGGATGTGGTACTTCTCCGCGAACTCGGTGAGGCCGGACATGATCTCGTCGCCCTTCGTCATGTTGACGCGATAGGTGCGCGCGCCCTTGCCGAGATCGGTGACCTTCATGCCGGGCGCGAGGCCCGTGCCCGGCCGCGTCCCGCGCGGCACGTAGCCTTCCGGCGTCGGCGGCTGCGCCGCCTGCGCCGTCGCGTTCGCCATCGCGGGCGGAATCGGCTGCGTCACCTTCCCCGTCGCCGCCCACTCCGCGCCGCGCGCGAAGGTCGTCGTGAAGGCGGGCGTCTGCACCTGCTCGACGTCGTGGCCGAGCGCCGTCACGAACACGCGCCCCTTGCCGTAGTCGACCGTCCACAGCATCGGCTCGTTCGCGCCCGCGCCCTCGAGCGGCTGCGGCGCGCGCGAATCGGTGCGGCTCGCCTGATAGAGCGCGTGATCGTCGTACGCCGTCGCGAGGAGATGATAGGAACCGGCGGGCTGCCAGCGCAGGTTCGCGTAGAGCTCGTCGTTCTGCTGCGGGAACGAGAGCTTCAGCCCTTTCGTGATCGGATGCTCCTGATCCTTCACGTCGATCGTGAAGGTGTGCGGCGCGGAGTGATGGCCGTTGTTCGGCCGCCAGTTCGCCGCCGACAGCTTCTCGTAGTCCGTCCACCCGTCGAACGCCGCCATCGAGAAGTGGTAGACGACGACGCCCTTGCCGGATCGCACGAAGTCGAGGAACGCGGCGTTGGCGCGATCGCCCCACTTCAGCTCCGGCCGTCCGCGCTCGAAGTAGTTCAGCACGACGAGATCGTACGGCGCGAGCGTTTCGGGGCCGGCGCCGCGGAACTCCTCCATGACGCGGACCTCGAACTTGCCGGTGTCCTCGAGCGTCTTGCGCAGGAGCGGCGTCGTGCCGCGCCAGTTGTGGCCGTTCTGGCCGGTGATGATCAGCGCGGCAATCTTCGGCGGCGCCGCGGGCGGCGCATTCGGGGGCTGCTGCGCGTGCCCGAGGCTGTGGGTCGCGCAGAACACCAGAGCGATCGCGGTCAGTCCTCTTTTCACGGGCACACCTCCGCTGAAATCAGCGTGCGCAGTATGCCTCACAACGCGGGGCCGTCAGGAAGAAAAAGGGCGGGCGGTCAGCGGCGGATCGGCGCGGCTAGCTCCTGAACATCAGCGTGAACAGCACGACGGCGCCGACCCCGAAGGCGACGAGCGTGGCGTCGGAGCCGACGAAGCCGTGGATTGTGGAGAACACCGTATGCGTCACACGGCCGGCCGGGCCGCTGATAATCGACAACTCCGCCGCGCGGTCGCCCGCAATCACGTTCACGATATGGCGCCGCACGTCGTCGTTCATCGCGGTGACGCCCGCGACGATGATCGACAGCGCGCCGACGTTGAGGACTGCTTCTGTAGCTCGCCCGATTCGGACCATGGCCCGGACGGCTGCAAACGGAAGGCCCCGCCGCCAGCGCCTGTAACTGCAGATTTTGCGCAGGAAGTCACGGTGCTCGGCGGCCCGCGTGTGCTGATTCAACGCACGGGCGTGTGTCCAAACGGAGCACGCGCGGGCGCGACGACTCCTTGCGGCGGCGGCGCTTTTTTGCCATCCTGCCCGCGCACGAGGAGGGAGTCGGTATGAAGACCAGCGTCGTTGCCGCAGCGATTGTCGCCGCACTCGTCGGCCGTCCGGCGCTCGCGGCGCCTGTCGCATGCGAAACGCTGACGTCGCTGCGCCTGCCGGACGCGACGATCACCGCGGCGCAGAAAGTGGCGGCCGGCGCCTTCATGCCGCCGACGGCGGGCGGCGCCGAGGTCTTCAAGAGCGTCCCGCCGTTCTGCCGCGTCGCGGCGACGCTCAGGCCGTCGAGCGATTCGGACATCAAGGTGGAGGTGTGGCTGCCGCTCTCGGGATGGAACGGGAAGTTCGAGGCGGTCGGCAACGGCGGGTGGGCCGGAACGATCAGCTACGCGGCGATGGCGCGCGCGGTCGAGCACGGCTACGCGACCGGATCCACCGACACCGGGCACGCCGGCGCATCCGCGGCGTTCGCGCTCGGGCATCCCGAGAAGCTCGTCGACTACGCGTACCGATCCGAGCACGAGATGACGGAGAAGGCGAAGGCGCTCGCCGCGGCGTTCTACGGCCGCGCGCCGTCGCGATCGTACTGGAACGGCTGCTCGACCGGCGGGCGTCAGGCGCTCGTCGAGGCGAAGCGCTATCCACAGGATTTCGACGGGATCATCGCCGGCGCGGCGGCGAATCCGAAGACGCATCTCGACGCGTGGCGCATCTGGATGGCGCAGGCGATGTTCAAGGACCAGGCGAGCGTCATCCCGGTCAGCAAGTTCGCGATGATCCACGCGGCGGTCGTCGAGGCGTGCGACGCGCTCGACGGCGTGAAGGACGGCCTCATCGGCGATCCGACGCGCTGCCGCTTCGATCCGCGCGTGCTGCAGTGCGCCAGCGGCGACGCGCCCACGTGCCTGACGCCGGCGCAGGTCGCGGCGGCGCAGGTCGTGATGAGCCCGGTGAAGGATCGAAAGACGGGCGCGGAGATCTTTCCGGGCTTCGAGCCCGGCACCGAGCTCGGATGGGCGCGGATGCTGAGCGGCCCCGATCCGTACGCGACGGCCGTCGATCAGTTCAAGTACATCGTCTTCGGCCGCGAGGACTGGAACTGGCGCACGTTCGATCTCGAGCGCGACGTCGCCGCCGCCGACGCGAAAGGCGAGGGGACGCTCTCGGCGATCGATCCTGATCTGTCTGGCTTCGCGCGTCGCGGCGGCAAGCTCCTGATGTACCACGGGTGGAGCGATCAGGACATCGCGCCGAGAGCGAGCATCAACTTCTACAAGGCGGCGCTCGCGTCGACGCGCGAGTCGTCGGCGGCCGCGCCGTGGGTGCGGCTGTTCATGGTGCCCGGCATGGGCCACTGCGGCGGCGGCGAGGGGCCGAACGCCTTCGACATGATGACGGCGCTCGAGTCGTGGGTCGAGCAGGGGCGCGCACCCGAACGCATCGTCGCGAGCCGCGTCGCCGCCGGCAAGGTGGAGCGCACGCGCCCGCTGTGCGCGTACCCGCAGGTGGCGCGCTACTCCGGCACCGGCAGCATCGACGATGCGGCGAACTTCGTCTGCGTCACGCCGTGACGCGACACGGAAAGCAACCACAGAGCACGCAGAGCACGCAGAGATGAGCACGCGGCGGGCGGCCCCCGAAGCGGGCCGCCGCGCGCACCGTCTTTCTTCGTGACTTCGTGTGTCTTCGTGTCTTCGTGGTTCCCTCAGCGCGCTTCGCCGTAGGCGGCCCGCGCGACGGCGGCGGCGCCGGACGGGTTGCCCCACTCGGGATACTTCGGCGCGATCTCGGCGACGACGGCGGCGACGGCGTCGTCGAGCGATCTGCCCGCGCGCTTCAGCTCGCCGACGCGAGCCTGGACGGCCTGGAGAAACGCGCGATCGCGCGCGATGAGCGTCGCGTCGCCGATTGTGCCGTGGCTCGGGACGACGACCTTCGGCGCGAGCGACGCGAGCTCGTCGAGCGTCGTCAGCCACGCCGCGATGCTCGACGTGTTCTGCGCGCCCAGAAACCGCTGGCTCATGACGACGTCGCCCGTGAAGAGCACGCCGTCTTCTTCGACGAAGATCATCGTGTCGCCGCGCGTGTGCATCGCCGCCGGTCCGCGCCACAGCAGCCGCGCGTGCACGCCGCCGAGGTCGAGGCGGTAGTCGCGATCGAAGACGATGTCCGGTGTCGGATAGACGGCGCCGTTCAACAGCTCGGCCGTCAGCGGCGAACGCTTGGCAAACGTGTCCTGGATCGGCTTGCCGAGCTCGGTCATCTCGTGCTGCTGCGCGCGGGGCATCAGCACTTTCGCGCCCTTGAACGCCGCCGCGCCGAGCGAGTGCTCGGGATGGTAGTGCGTCGTCGCGACGTAGACGTCGGCGTTCGCGCTCAGCTTCTTCATCTCGCGCTGGATCGTCTCGCCGTTGCGCGGGCCGAGACCCGTATCGACCACGAGCGTCGCCGTGCGGCCGACGACGATTCCGACGTTCGGCACGAGGCCGACGTTGAAGTCCGGGATTGCCCAGACGTGGTCGGCGAGCTTGACGGTGGCGTTCTCGCGCACCAGGGGGTCCGCCGGCGGCTGCCCGGCCCATGAGAGCGCCGCGAGGCCGGCGGCGATCAGAAACGGCGCGCGGCGAGCGGCGTGGACGATCTGCATGCGCTGAAGCGTAATGCATCGGGTCGCCCGGCGCGATCACGCTGGACAGACAGTGCGGGCTCGGGTAACTTGTGCGCGTGAAGAACCTCTGCGGATGCACGGCGGTCGTTCTGATCGCGCTGCTGGGCCCCTCGCCGGTGTCGGGCCAGGCGGGCGCCGATCGCATCGTCATCTTCGGCGACGTCGTCTACTTCTATCCGCCCGGCCACCCGCGCAACTGCCTGTTGAACAATCAGTTCAAGCACGGCGAGCCGGTCGGCTTCCGGATGAACGCGATCAACCCCGCGACGGGCAAGCGCGATCGCGCCACCGAGCTCGTCGTCCATTTGAGCTACGCGGGGAAATCCCTCGACCTGCCGATGCGCGATCGTCAGACGGAGCGTCAGCCGGAGCGCGAGTTCTGGGTCGCGAAGTGGATGGTGCCCGACGATGCGCCGATGGGCATCGTGCGCTACACGGTCACCGGCAAGGATCCGCAGGGACGCACCGGCGAGTTCAAGCCCTTCGAAGTGCAGGCCTCGCAGATCACGATCGTCCCGTAGGAATCCGGGCATGCGGTCCATGAGATGCGCCGCCGCATGCCTCGCGGCGATCGTGTCCGCATCGCTCGCGGCCTGCTCGCGATCGCCGGTCGATCAGGCGGCGCGGGCCGCCGCGCTGACGCCGGCCGCGAGCGCGCCGATCGCCGCGCTCGATCTCACCTACGACACGCCCGCCGTCGTCGGCACGATCGCGAACGCCGCGGCCAGCGGTCTGCCCGCAGGAAAGACGGTCGATCTCGTGTGGGGCACGGTAACGGGCGGCTGGGTCGTCGAAGACTACTACCACTTCCGCGGCAAGAAGTACTCGGAGACGACGACGTCGCTCGGACGATTTCCGGTCGATGCGAGCGGCCGATTGCACGCGCGCTTCACGGTGCCGGAAGACTACGGCGGCGTGCACGAAGTGATCGCGCGCGTCGACGGCACGCCCGTCGCGCAGAGCGCGATCAACGTCACGCAGACGTTTGCGATGACGCCCGCGTCGGGGCCCGTCGGCACGCCCATCGAGCTCAGAGTCACCGGCCTCGGCTGGCGGACGATGGAGAGCACGTGGGTCGTCAACTGGGACAATCGTGAGCTCGGCTTCGTGTCGGCCGCGGGCACGCGCGGATCGGCCGTCGCGCGATTCCGCGCGACCGGTCCCGCCGGTGCACACGTCGTCAAGGTGTATACAGGCTGGCAGGGGCTCGGATATCTGAATTACGAGCAGTCGCCGGTGGCGTCGCTGCCGCGGCCGCAATTCACGTTTCGCACGACGTCCGATGCCGTTCGCGCGAGCGCGTACGCCGAGCCGTACCAGCGCCAGCCGATTCCGACCGACGACGCGTCGAAGCGCGGCGGGCGGCTGACCGTGACGCCGACGCAGGGCGCCGTCGCCACGCGCGCGGTGCTGACCGGCGAAGGATTCGCGCCCGGCGCGCCGCTGCGGCTCGTGTGGGAAACGGCCGTCGGCAGCCGTGTCTCCGACGCCGGCTTCGCGCCGCAGGACAATGAAATGGGAGACGTCACGCCCGGCGCCGACGGCCGGATCGAGCGGACGCTCATCATCCCCGATGATCTCGGCGGGCTGCACGGCATCGTCCTTCGCCGCGGCGACGATGTCGTCGCGCGCGCGCGCTTCGCGATCGAGACCAGCCTCGTCGACGTGTCGCCGCGATCCGGACCGGCGGGGACGCCGGTCACGATTCATCTGAAAGGCGTCGGCTGGACGGAGTACGACAACATCTACGTCGCGACGTACGACAACGCGTACATGGGCTACGCGTGCGGCTTCAACAGCCGCGGCGACGTCGTCATCAACTTCACGGCGGCCGGCGAGCCGGGCGCGCACGTGATCGATCTGTATCCGGGCATCTATCAGGGGCCGCCGACCGAGCCGCAGCAGCTCTATCGCCTGCCGCAGCTCACCTACGCCGACGATCACCCGGGGAACAAGATTCCGGCGATCCGCGTGATGTTCGAGGTCACGCCGCCGCGACGCGCGCCGACCGTGACGCGCGATTGACGATCGCGCGCCGCGTCGGCGCGGGCCGCCTGGGCTGCACCGGCGCGGCGCCGCCTCTTACCTGTTGTCCTCCTGTTCGATCGGCTGTCCCGTCGCCGGATCGAGGAACAGGTGCCTCGCGCTGCCGTGGCGAGAGAAGTCGAACATGTTCTCGATGGAGCCCGCGCGGTCGTCGAACGATTGATCGCCGATTCGTCCGAGCCCCCAGTTGTCTTCGATGAAGCGAATCACCGACGTCTGATCGGTCAGCGTATGGTCGACGAAGTTCGATTTCGCGAACGGTGAGACGACGAGGAACGGCAGCCGCGGGCCGTAGCCGCACCGGCCCTGGTAGGCGCCGGCGGCCGACTGGCCGCAGCTGTTCGGACCGGTGAGCGCATCCTGGCTCGTGTTCGACGCGTTCACGAGCGGCGGCGGCTGGTGATCGTAGAGGCCGTCGGAGTCGTCCCACACGATCAGAATCGCCATCTCCTTCCACTCGGGCAGCCGCTGCAGGCGGTTGATCGTCTCGACCAGGTAGCGCTGTTCGACGAGCGAATCGGAATACCGGTTGTGGCCTTCCTCGTACGCCGGCGCCTTGATGAAGCTCACGGCCGGCAGATGGCCCGATTCAGCCGCCGGCCAGAAATCGAGGTCGAGGTCGTATTGATGGTTCGCCTGGTCGGTGAGGCCGATCGACTCGGGCGAGGACGGCGGAACGTGCTGCCGGTTCGCCGTCGACGGATAGTACTGAAACGGCTCGTGGTGCGGGATGTAATCGGCCTGGGGCTGGCTGTTGCTGCCGAGGTGGGACGCCGTGCACGTCTTCGTCGGATCCGCCGCCCGGAATCCGCCGTTGAACCAGCCCCACGTGATCCCTTTTTCGTTCAACAGGTCGCCGATCGTGCGGCCCGCCATCGTGATGCGGTTCGTCGTCGCCGGCGAGCAATCGTCCAGCTCCGGACGGGGATTGCCGATCACGCTTCCTCCAACGATGTCGGTCCCTATGACGTCGACCGGCACGCCGTTCATCTGTGCGCCGTGTGTATTGCCGGAGATCAGGTTGATCGCGCCGACGGCCGACGATCCCCAGTTCGTCGCGAAGCTGTTGTCGCTCATCGCGAAGCGCTGCGCGTAGTTCCACAGCGCCGTCACGGTGTTGCCGTCGAAGTACCCCATCACCATGCTCGGATCGCAGAACGGGCTGCCGTCGTCGGTCGGCACGCCCTGTTTGTTCGTCGCGCCGTCGTTCTCGACGAACTTGTCCATCAGCAACTTGTCCGTCAGCGCCCCGTCGGCAGCCTGTTGCTCGTTCTTGTAGACATGCGTCTGCGAGCACTCGACGACGTCGCCGGGGCCGAGACGGAACGGCTGCACCTTGTTCGGATTGTTGTGCAGGAGTTCGTACGTGAGACCGTTCACCTGCGGCGTCCTCGGGCGCGGCTGAAACTGCGGTTCGCCCGGCAGATTCAGGGCGTTCGGATAGGTACCGAAGTAATGGTCGAACGGTCGGTTTTCCTGAAACAGCACGACGACGTGCTTGATCGGCGTGCGCGTCGACGAATCCTGGTTGCGCTGCTCGGCTTGCAGAATCGGCGCGGTCGCGGCGGCCGCGATCGCAGCAGCAGTCAGTGCTACTCGGCTGTAAATCATTTGTCCTCTGCTGAAAAGTGTGGTGCGCCTGGTATCGCAACCACGATGCCCGCCGGCCGATACTGACGGGCACGCGGAGATCCGCGGGAAATCTGCGGAAAATCGCGCGTCGGCGGAGGATACGCGCGACGCGACGGACAGCACTGAGCTCTGCCGCCTCGCCGATCGGATAGCTGCCGCGCTCCTCGCGGATACGGGTGGAGCTACGCGTCCCGCTCGAGAACCGACCTCAAATCGAGATTGCGGATCAGGCGGTGCAGGTAGGTGGGATTGAGGCCGAGCAGCCGCGCCGCCTCCGCGTAGCTGCGCCCCGCTTCTCGAAACGCGTCGACGATGGCGCGAACCTTCGCCTCGCGCACCGACTCGTGAAAGCCCGGGCGCCCGGCGACGCGGACGCGCGTGCCCTCGAGGATCGTCTCCGGAAGGTCGTCGCGCAGCACGTAGTCCGACGAGCCGAGCACGATCGCGCGCTCGATCGTGTTCTCGAGCTCGCGCACGTTGCCCGGCCAGTCGTACGACGTGAGGCACTGCAGCGCGTCGGAGGCGATCCCGCGGATCGGCCGCGCGGCCTTCCGCGCGAATCGCGTGACGAAGTAGTTCGCGAGCTCTGGAATGTCCTCGCGGCGGTCGCGGAGCGTGGGCACGTCGATTTGGACGACGTTGAGGCGGTGGAACAGATCGCTGCGGAATCGTCCCGCGGCGACGTCTCCCGGCAGATGGCGATTGGTCGCCGAGACGACGCGCACGTCGATGCGCACGGGCCGCGTGCCGCCGACCCGTTCGAACTCGCGCTGCTGGAGCGCGCGCAGCAGCTTGGCCTGCAGCGCCGGCGCGAGCTCGCCGACCTCGTCGAGCAGCAGCGTGCCGCCGTCGGCCAGCTCCAGCTTCCCCTTCTTCTGCGCCACCGCTCCCGTGAAGGCGCCGCGCTCGTGGCCGAATAATTCCGTCTCGAGGAGCGTCTCGTTCAGCGCCGCGCAGTTGATCGCCACGAACGGCCGCGTCGCCCGGCTGCTGTTCAAGTGAATCGCGCGGGCGACGAGCTCCTTCCCCGTTCCTGTTTCGCCGGTCACGAGCACCGTCGTGTCGTTAGACCGCGCGACCTTGGCGACGACCGCGTAGATGCGTTCCATCGCGGCGCTGCGGCCGACGATGCCGTGGTCGCGCTCGAGCGTCGCCTGCAGCCGTTCCTGGTCGCGCTCGAGCGACGCGAGCTGACGGACGTTGTCGACCGCGACGGCGCCGACGTTCGCGATCGCCGTCAGCAGCTGCAGGTCGTCGCCGTCGAAGGCGTCGTTCCGGATCGTCGAGAGGTACAGCGCGCCGACGACGCGCCCGCGCGCAACCATCGGCGCGCAGATCACGGTCTCGCCGGCCGCCGCGGCGCCCGGCTCGGCGTCCGCGACGATGTCGCGGCCGAGCAGGCTGGCGCGCTCCTCGATCGCCTGCCGCACGAAACTGTGGCTGATCGGACGCGCCGGCGATCCGGGCGGGTGACAGCTATGGACGATCCGGCTGCCGCCGTCGGCGCCGACCGAGATCGCGGCGACCTGCTCCGCGGGAACCGCGTCGCGGATCAGGTCCAGCAGCTTGCGGCAGAGATCGTCTTCGGTCCGAATCGCGTTGATCGTCGCGCTGATGTTGAGGAGCGCGCGCAGATCGCGTTCGGCGCGCGAGCCGGCCGGCGCGGCGTCGTGCCGCAGAAAGCGCGTATCGCCGGTCGGCAGGCGCGCGACGATCTCGCCCGGCCGCTCCACCATTGCGGGCATCGGCTGCTCCCGCGCGTCGCGGACGAACAGGAACACCGATTCGCCGAGCGCGATCCGATCGCGATCGCTGAGCACGTGATCGGTGACCTGCGTGCCGTTGACGAACGTGCCGCTCGAGCTCTGCCGATCGCGGAGATGCCAGACGCCGTCCGCCGCATCGATCGTGCAATGCGAGCTCGAGAGCGCGGGATCGGCCAGGCAGATGTCGTTCGATGGATCGCGGCCCACCGTGACGCCGCCCTCGACGACGGGCAGCGCTCCGCCGCGCAGCGGCCCGGCGATGGCAATCAAACGTGCGCTTTTGTCTTCAGACCGCCGGTTGCGTGCGGGAGCGATCATCGTCAGCCGAGCCCGTCACGCGCGCGGACGTGAGCCGGACGGTCCCTGCGTTCGAGCGTGCAAAGCGAGCGACCTGAGCGGCGTGACGAGGCGCGGCGTGCGGCGACCGAGGCGAGCGAGCGTCAGCTCATGAACAGCGCACGGCCGGTTCAGGCGCACGCATGCAGATGGATTCGAACGGCGTCCGCGTCGGTGTGGGATTCGCCGCCGGGCGTCATCGCGCCGCCGCTGTCCTGGAGCAGCCGCCGCGCGGTGCGGAGGCGCAGCGGATCGGCGGGATCGGCGTCTCGCGACAACGAGCTCCAGGTGTGCGGCCAGAACCCGGATCCCGTCGCGTCGATGGCGATGTCGACGCTGCCGGCCGACGCGACGACGCGAACCGCGATCGACGCATCCGGGCGCCGGTACCGAAGCGCGTGCTCGATGACGAGCGTGACGGCGCGTGCCACGCGCGGCTCGTCGCCGACGACGCGCGTGCCCGACGGCGCGTCCACCGTCAGGCGGACCGCGCCTTCGCTCGCGTAGCGCGTACGAATCCGGCCGAGGATCGCGTCGAGCCACGCCGACGTCCCCGCGCCGCGCGGCCGATCGCCGGGCTCGCCGATCACCGTGAGATCGCCCGAGATCGCCACCAGCTCCGACACGGGCGCGGCGATGCGCCGCAGCACCTCGCGGTACTCTTCAGCGGAGCGCTCGCGGCGGAGCGCGACCTCGATCTCGCCGGCGAGCGCCGTGAGCGGCGTGCGGATCTCGTGCACCACGGCCGCGGCGAAGCGCCCCAGATCGCCGTCCAGTGTGTCGCGCGTGCTCATGACGAACGCCGTCCTGTCGTGATCGAACAGCCGACGTGGCGTGTCGTCGCCCGGCCCTCGAGGGTCAGCCGGCGCACGCGTCCGCCTTCCGACCGCTGTCGGTGTGTCGAATGGAGGTCATGGGGAGTGCAGCGCCGTCTGCTGCACGCCGGGGAGGGAGCAAGTTGCGATCCGCCGGCGGTCGCGCGGAAAAAACCGCAATTCGCCGCGTCAGAACGCCGTGCGGCGCCGCGGCGAAGACGGATTAGTCTCGGTGCCCGGCGGGAATAGTCTGCGCCCAGGCAGACTTGTGCCCCGGGGGTCGCGCGGCACGCTAGGTCAGGTAGGTCAGGTTGGTCAGGTAGGTCACGTGGGTTCGCAAAGAACGCCGAGGAATTATCAGACCCAGTCGACCAAACACCTACCAGACCCACCCGACCCACCCGACCACCTGACCCACTTGACCCACCCGACCCACCCGACTCTGGGAACAAGCCGTAGACGCTCTACGTCTAAGGCCGTAGACTGTCTACGACTATGGCCAAACAGCCCGACGACCAGCGCCTCGAGCTCCTCCAGGGCACGCTCGACATGCTCATCCTGCGGACCCTCCAGTGGGGGCCGCACCACGGCCACGGCATCGGCCAAGCGATCCGCGCGCGGTCCGACGCGCTGCTCAAGGTCGAGACCGGCTCGCTCTATCCCGCGCTCCATCGCCTCGTGAAGCGCGGCTGGCTCAAGGCCGAATGGGGCGTCAGCGAGGCGCACCAGCGCGCGAGGTACTACCGGCTCACGCCGGCGGGCAAGGCGCAGCTCCTGCGCGAACAGGATCGCTGGTCGCAGCTCGTGGACGCCATCGGTCGGGTGATGAACCCCGAGCCGGCGGGCAAGGAGTAGCGCATGCGCCCTCACGACGACGATCTGGACGACGAGATTCGCGGGCACCTCGCGATCAGCATCAAGGAGCGCATCGAGCGCGGCGAGGATCCGGCGTCGGCGCGCCTGGCGGCGCTGAAGGAATTCGGCAACCTCACGCTCACGCGCGATTCGATGCGCCGTGTGTGGCGCTACGGGTGGCTCGACGCGGCCGAGGCGCTCGGGCGCGACCTCCGCTTCGCGCTGCGCGCGCTCCTGCGCGTCAGGGGGCTCGCGGCCACCGTCGTCGTGACGCTCGCGCTCGGCATCGGCGCCAACGCCGCGATCTTCAGCGTCGTGCGCGGCGTGCTCCTTCGTCCGCTCGTCAACCGCGACGAGGATCGCTTGATCTACATCCGGCAGAGCGCGCCGGGCATCGGCGCCGAGAACATGAAGTTCTCGATGCCGGAGATCGGCGACATCGAGTCGCGCGCGACCACGGTCGCGGCCTTCGGCGACTTCTCCACCGTCGACTTCGCGCTGACGGGGCTCGGCATCGAACCGCGCATGGTGAAGGCCGGCGTCGTCAACGGATCGTTCTTCGACGTGATGGGTCTGCGTCCCGTGCTCGGCCGCCTCCTCAACGCGAAGGACGACGGAAAAGACGCCGAGGGCGCCGCCGTTCTGACGTACCGCTTCTGGACGACCGCGCTCAACAGCGACCCGACGGTCGTCGGCAAGACGATTCGCCTCGGCGTGCGGAGCGCGACCGTCGTCGGCGTCCTCGAGCCGTCGGTGCCGTATCCGACCGACACCGAGATCATCGCGAACGTGGTGACGAGCCCGCATCACCTCGGCGCGACGATGGTGACGAGCCGCACGCATCGCATGACGGACCTCTTCGGCCGCCTCGCGCCCGGCGCGACCGTCGAAGCGGCGCGCGCCGAGCTGACGGCGGCGTACGCAGGGGTCGTCCGCGCGCATCCGGAGGCGTATTCGCCGAGGGCGAACGTCGAGCTGAAAATCTCGAGGCTGCGGGATCAGATCGCCGCGCCGGCGCGGACGATTCTGCTCGTGCTGCTCGCCGCAGCCTCGGTCGTCTTCGTCATCGCGTGCTCGAACGTCGCGAACCTGATCCTCGCGCGGTCGGTGCGCCGCGAGGGCGAGCTCGCGGTGCGCGCCGCGCTCGGCGCCGGCCCCGGCGCGCTGCGGCGGACGCTGCTTGCCGAGAGCCTGGTGCTGTGCACCGCCGGCGCCGTGCTCGGCGTCGTGCTGGCGCGGCCGCTGGTCGCCGTCGTCGCGCAGTTCGCGGCGCGCTTTTCCGTGCGCGCGCTCGAGGTGACGGTCGACACGAGCGTCCTCTGGGTGGGCGCCGCGCTGGCGATCGTGGCGGCGGTCCTGCTGGCCTACGTTCCGCGGCTGCCGTCGCCGCAGGCGCCGGCCGGCCTCGGCCTCGCGAGCGGCGTCCGGATCACGCCGGGCACCAATCGCCGCCTGCGAATCTTCGCGACGACGCAGATTGCGTTCTCCTTCGTTCTGCTCGCGGGCGCGGCGATGCTGCTCACCACGCTCGTCGCGATGCAGACGGCGAAGACCGGCTTCGACATGCGCCGCGTCGTCGCGTTCGACGTGCCGTCGGCCGCGACCGGCGTCGGGATCGGCGACGTCGATTTCTACCAGGAAGCGACGCGGCGAATCGGCGGGCTGCCGGGCGTGGAGGGCGTGGCCCTCAGCATGTTCGTCCCGTGGCGCGACGCCGGCAGCTTCGGCCCGGGGATCCAGTTCGCCGTCGACGGCTACCGGCCGGCCGACGGAGAAGAGAACCCGCGCGCGCGGTTCCGCGTCGTGTCGCCGCGCTTCTTCGCGGTGGTGGGGGTCCCGCTCGTCGCCGGCCGCGACTTCACCGACGAGGATCGCCGCGGCAGCGAGCTCGTGGCGATCGTCAGCCAGAGCGTCGCGCAGCGGCTGTTCCCGAACGGCGAAGCGCTGAACCGGCACATGTGGTGGACCGATCCGTACTTCGGCGGCAAGCCGGTGCCGCGCCGCATCGTCGGCGTCGTCGCGGACGTGGACGACGAGAGCATCGTGCGCGGTCCGTCGATGGCGATCTATCAGCCGGTCCGGCAGATCGGCGTCGCCGGGCGGCTGTTCGTTCGCGCGTCGGGCGATCCGTATGCCGTCGTTCCGGCGGTGCGGCGCACCATCCACGACATCTCCGCCGATCAGCCGGTCGAGCGTGCGGCGACGCTCGAGGACATCCGGGCCGACGTGCTGTCGCCCGATCGTCTGAACGCGTTCGTCGTCGCCGGCTTCGCCGGCATCGCGCTGCTCATCGCGGTCGTCGGCGTCGCCGGCGTGCTGGCGTTTTCGGTGAGCGCGCGCACGCGCGAGTTCGGCGTGCGGCTCGCCATCGGATCGGCGCCGCGCCATCTGCTCGCGCGCGTGTTGTCGGAGGGCGTGGTGATTGCGGCCATCGGCGTCGCCGCCGGGGCGGTGGGCGGATTCGCGCTGGCGGGTGCGGCGTCGAAAGTCTTCGAACACGTGCAGCTGCCGGGCGCGCTGCCGATGGCGAGCGCCGCGGCGGTGCTCATCGCCGCCGCCGTCGGCGCGTCGCTGATACCAGCCGCGCGCGCGTCGCGCGTCGACGTGATGCAGGCGCTTCGCTCGGAATAGATCTTCGCGGCGGGAACCGTCGTCAGGCCAGACAGATAACCAGGTTCTAACCAGGTTCTAACCAGGTTCTAACCAGGTTCTAACCAGGTTGAAACCAGGTTGAAACCAGGTTGAAACCAGGTTGAAACGGAGCGGACTCGGGAGGGGTGTGGAGTGATGGGAATCACGTTGGCGGTGCACATCGCGGCGGGCACGGTCGGTCTCGTGGCGGGATACGTCGCGCTCTACGCGGCAAAGGCGGGAAGGCTCCATCGCCGGAGCGGCATGCTGTTCGTCTACGCGATGCTCACGATGTCGCTTGGCGGCTTCGCGATCGCGGTCGTGAAGGACGTTGCGCCGGCGGTGAACATCCCGGCGTCGCTCCTCACCTCGTACCTCGTCGTCACGGCGCTGACGACGGTGCGGCCGGCCGCCGACCAGCGGCGCTGGCTGGCGATCGGCGCGGCGCTCGTCGCGCTGGCCGTCGGCGCGACGATGGTCGGGTTCGGCGCCGAGGCGATCGCGAACGGCGGCAGGAGAAACGGCATGCCCGCGTTCCCCTTCTTCCTCTTCGGCGCGATCGGACTGCTGGGCACGACCGGCGATCTTCGCGTGATGCGATCGGGGCCGCTCGTCGGCGCGCCGCGTCTCGCGCGGCATCTCTGGCGCATGTGCACGGCGCTCTTCATCGCGGCGCTCTCCTTCTCGGTGCAAGCCGCGAAGCTCGTGCCGAAGTCCGCGCGCATGCCCGGCATGTTCGCGCTGCCGGTCCTCGCGGTCCTCGCGACGATGTTCTACTGGCTGTGGCGCGTCCGCAGAACGCGCGCGCTGCGCGCGATCGTTCTTCGCGCGGCGGCGCAGGCGGCGTAGCGGAATTCTCCTTGCTGCGATCTCCCCGAGCACGGCGTTTTGCGCGGCTTTCGGCGCATTTCGCGCCTCGGACGCGCCAGAACCGTCAGTTCGCGATCAGATTCGTGGCTGACAACCGCGTTGGCTGGATGCGCGCGGACGCCGTGACGGGACACCTGCAGGAGGAGATCATGACTCGCCGAGCCGCGGCCGTTGTCGTCGCGCTCATGCTCAACCCGGCGCTCGTTCGCGCGCAGGACGTGGTGTTGACGATCGACGTGCCGTCGGCCGACGTCTACAAGGCGCCGAGCAACGTCACGCCCGTCGTCGGCCACGTGTCGCAGGGCGCCGTGCTGCCGGTCTCGCGCAATCTCGGAAGCTGGGTGAAGGTCGCCTGGCCCTCAGCGCCCGACGGCGTCGGCTACGTGCACGTGTCGATGGGACGGCTCGGCCCCGCGAAGGCGGATGCGTCGCCGCGGACGACCTCCGCGTCGCGTCCGGCGGCCGCCGCAGCGCCGCAGGCGAGGACGACTGCCGCGCCTGTGCGCACGGCGGCGCCGGCGCGCCTCGCACCCGCGCAGGCCCCCGTCGCCCCGCCGAGCCACGTCTTCGGCGTCGGCGGCCTCGTCGGATCGATGAGCAGCTTCGGCGCGACCGCGCGCGCGTGGCACGACAACCGCTTCGGCATTCAGCTCGGGCTCACGCGCGACGCGATGACGAGCGGCGTCGATACGGGCCGCGTGACGTCGGTCCAGTTCGAGCCGAGCGTGATGTACGCGTTGTTCGATCGCGTGGGCGACTACGTATGGATTCGCCCGTACGCCGGCTCCGGCGTCAGCTTCCGCAACCAGACGTTCACCGCCGCGCCCGGCGATCCGGCGCCGATCTCGGAGAGCGGCGTCGGCTTCCGCATGTTCGGCGGCACGGAGCTGACCTTCGCGAGCGCGCCGCGATTCGGCGTCAGCGCCGACGTCGCGTACCGCCGGTTCCCGACGCCGTTCGCCGGATTCGACGCGAGCCCGCTGAGCGTGTCGGTCGCGGGACACTGGTACTTCAAGTAAGCGCGACTCTGGTAGCGCAGCACTTCAAATCCAGGTAGCGGCCGGCCTTCAGGCCGGCCGGGCGACGGGCTGAAGCCCGTCGCCTACCCTCGTCAAGAAAAACGCACACTCACTGGTGGCGCAGCGCGGCGAGCGGATTGGTCCGCGCTGCGCGCCACGCCGGCACGAGCGTCGCGATGACGACGCACCCCAGCACGGTCCCCAGCGCGCGCCCGAACGAGACGACATCCGTCGCGCTGACGCCGAAAAGCAGCCTGCCGAGCAGCCGGCTCGAGGCGAGCGCCGCCGCGACGCCGAGCGCTGCCCCAATCGCCCCGAGCCGCAGGCCGCGCGACACGAACGCGAACACGACGGAGCGCGCCGACGCGCCGAGCGCCATCCGGATGCCGATCTCGTGCGTGCTCTGCTTGACGATGTAGGACACGAGGCCGTAGGTGCCCATCGCGGCGAGCGCGAGGCCGGCGGCGCCGAAGACGAAGAGCATCGCCGCCGTCAGATCGAACAGCAGCAGCGCGCCGCGCAGCATCCCCGTCATCGGCCGCGCGTAGAGGATCGGCAGCTCCGCGTCGAGCGCCGCCACATGCGCGCGCGCCGCCTCGACGAGGCGGTCCACCGGCGCCGCCCCGCGCGTGTGCAGCACCATCCTCGACAAGTACGCCTGGAAGAACGGCAGGTACACGTACGGCCGCGGCGACTCGTCGATCCGCGCGTACTTCACGTCGGCCGCGACTCCAATCACCGTGCGCCAGGCGCCGTCGCCGGCGCGGACGCGCTTGCCGATCGCGTTCGCCGCGCCGCCCCAGAACCGCTGCGCGAAGGTGGTGTTGACGACGATGGCCGGCGCCGCTGCCTCGTCGTCGCGATCCTCGAAGCCGCGGCCGGCGACGACCGGGATCCGCAGCGTGCGGAAGTAGTCCGGGCCGATCGTGTTCGATCCGAACGTCAGGTCCTCGCCGCGGCGCGGCTCGTAGCCCTCCACCGCCACGCGCTGCGGCCGCGTGTCGAAGAACTGCAGCGGGTTGAACGCGGCGAGCGTCGCGGACTCGACGCCGGCGTCGGCGCGCGCAGCGTCGACGAGCCTGCGATAGAAGACGCGCCCGCGCGCCTCGTCGTACCCGTTCTGGCGGACGTCCATCGCGATCGCCGCAACCTGACGTGCGTCGAAGCCCGGATACGCCCGCCGCGCCGCCTCGACGCTGCGCGTCGCGAGCCCGGCGCCCACCAGGAGCAGCAGCGACACCGCCACCTGCGCGACGACGAGGCCGGCGCGCAGCCGTCCCCGCGACGCGCCGCGCGGCGAGGCGTCCTCGTTGATCACCGTCACGAGATCGACGCGCGAGCTCTGGAGCGCCGGCACGAACCCGGATGCGAGCGCGCTCGCGCACGCGACGAGCGCGGCGAAGGCGATGACGAGGCCGTCGACGCCGACGTTGAAGAAGACGCGCTCCGGCACGGCGAGCCGCTCCGCGTACTCGACGAGCACCGGGATCGACCGGCGCGCGAGCAGGATCCCGAGGAGCGCGCCCGGCACCGCGAGCACGAAGTTCTCGACGAGCAGCAGGCGCACGATCCGCGTCCGCGTGGCGCCCAGCGCGAGGCGCACGGCGATCTCGCCGCGCCGCGACAGCCCCCGCACCACCACGAGGCCCGCGATGTTCGCGCACGCAATCAGCAGGACGAGCAGCCCCATCGCCGTCAGCACGACGAGCGTCGGCAGCATGATGGCCGGCGCGCCGTTCGGCATGCGCCAGAACGGCACGACGCGCAGCCGCTGCATCACGTCGTCGAGCGGCCGCTCGCGCGCGAGCGTCGTCCAGCGCGCGTCGGTCTGCGCAGCGGCGTTCGCTGCCGTCATGCCCGGCAACAGGTAGCCCTGCGGGTAGAAGACGGTGGCGCGCCGATCGGCGAGGATGCCAGACGCCGTCGTCTGCTGGCTGCCGAAGCGGAAGCCGAGCTGCGGCGCCATCATCACCGGGATGAACAGCTCCACGTCGTACACCACCGTCGTGCCATGGAACGTGGGATCGGCAACGCCGGCGACGGTGAAGGGAGAATTGTTGATCTCGAGCGATCGGCCGACGATCTGCGGATCCGCGGCGAAGTCGCGCCGCCACAGCCCGTCGCTGATCACGACGACGGGATGGCGGTCTGGCGCGATCTCGTCCGACGGCAGCAGCGTGCGGCCCTGCTCGGCCCGCACGCCGAGGATCTGGAAATAGTTGCCGGTGACGATCTCGCCCCACACCTGCCGCGCGCCCCGGCCCCGGCCCAGGTTGACGGTGCCGACGGTCGTGCCGAAGAGGCCGCTGAACGCGCGATCGTGATCGCGCAGGTACTGATAGTCGGGATACGAGAGGGCGAGCGATCGGCCGGCGCTCGTCTCGCCGAAGATCACGGTGAGCGTCGCCGACCGATCGACGCCGGCGATCGGGCTGAGCGCGATGCCCTTGAGCATCGTGAACACCGCGGCGTTCACGCCGATGCCGAGCGCGAGCACGGCGACGACGGTGAGCGCGAACACCGGATGCTTCGCGAGCGCGCGCGCCGCGTGGCGGACGTCGCTCGCCTGGTCGTGCAGCGCGTCGATCCACCACGGCGTCCAGACGCCGCGCGCCGCTTCGGTGGTGAGCGTGACGTTGCCGAACGCCTTGAGCGACGCGAGGCGCGCAGCCGCGGCGTCCTCGCCCTCGGCCCGCCGCTCGTCGGCGGCGATGGCGAGGTGCGCGCGGATTTCTTCTCGGAAATCGTCGTCGTCGAGGCGGCGCGGCGTCAGCCGCCGGAGCCATGCGATCGCGCGGTCGAGGATGGTCATGATGAGCGGGGCGGCCCAAGGCTATAGAAAGTCTATAGCCTGAGACGTAGAGCGTCTATATGTTGTTCCCGCCGGTCACGAGTGGAGGATCGCTTCGATCTGCTGGAGGTGATTGACGTCGTGCCCGGCGGACATCCGCACGAGGCGCTCGATCGACTCGCGCCCGCGCTCGGAATGCACGCCGTAGTGCTGCCACTGCTCCGGCGCGAGCGACTCGAGGAGCGTCAGGTTGGCCTCGCGCACAGCTCGGAACAGCTCCAGTGACTTGTGCGGATCGCGCCCGGCGTAGCGCCCCGCCGCGGCCCACGCGTCCTGATCGTAGCCGGCGACCGCGCCGCCCGGCGAGCCGAGAACGAAGCGAATGCGGTAGGCGCCCACGATTTCGGCGTCGGCGAGATGCGCGAGGATCTCGCCGACCGACCATCGTCCGGGTGCCGGCCGTGCCCGCAGGACGCCGTCGGGCACGCCGTCGATCAGGTGAGCGATCGTCTTCGCCGTCGCGCGTTGGACGGCCAGCGGTTCCTGCCCTTCGACGTAGCCGAGAATGCGCTGCGTATACTGCTGCGGTGTTTCGTTCATGGCGTCGATTCCGTCGTCGAGTCATGTGACCCACAAAGACACAGGGAGTCTCCGTGTCTCCGTGGTTATCGTCGATCAGAACCTGGCGACGCTTCGGGCCGCGCCGGTCAGCTCGAGGATGTGCATGCCGGTGTTCGCGCGATCGACGATGTAGATGTAGCCGCGATCGTCGACCTCGACGTTGTTGGTCTGGATCGCGACCTTGCACTTCTGGTCGGCGCCGGCGCCGACGCACCGCTTGTCGGTCTTGCTCGTGATCGCCGGCACGTAGAAGCCGATCTCCTTCGGGTTGAACGGATCGCGGATGTCGACGGCGCGCACGCCGGCGTTGAAGTGCGCGAGGAACAGCACGCGCTTGTAGTAGATCGGCGTGAAGTTCTCGTTCGACGAGTGCGTGCCGAAGCGTCCGCCGCGGCTGCAGTAGTCGCGGCTCGACTCCGGCACCGTGAACGACGCGGCGCCGAAGGGGCGCGTCTCGACCGTCGCATCGAGCATGCGCAGCATCTGCCGGTTCTCGAGGCACTCGTTCGCCGTCGTCTCGCCGACCACCGCGATGAAATCCCGCCGCGCCTGCGTCTGGTTGACCGGAATCGACGCCTCGTGCTCGTGGCCGCCGGCCGCGGCTTCGGCAGGGGCCGCGCGGCGCCCCGCCGGCGCCTTCTGCATCCCGAACTCCGCGACGTCCATGCCGAGCAGCGGAAACGCCGTGTGCGCGCCGACATCCGGCGGCAGATCGACGCGCGTGATCTGCGGATACACCAGATTCTCCGGCGTCGGCTCCTTCGGTCCGCTCAAGAGCTTCTCGCGATCGACGATCTGCACGATGCCGTTCGCGCCCGTGCCGTAGCCGAAATACACGCGGTTGGCTTTCGGGCCGAGCGAAATCGGACCGTGCAGCTCGGTCGGCACCGGCCCGGTCGATCCCGGCTGCTGGCCCGGCAACCCGAAGTCGCGGATGAACACCGGGTGCGCCGGATCGCTCAGGTCGTAGATCTTCGTCATGCGCGTCGTGCGCCACGCCGGATCGCCCGAGATGAGGTACGCGATGCCGGTGTCGCACTCCCACCAGTTCTTGTGCGTCTGCCGCAGGCCGCTGACGACGACGGTGACGCGCTCGGGTGCGGCGGGATTCGTGACGTCCCAGATTTCGTGGCCGCTGTTGCCGAAGGTGCGCAGCAGATACACCTTGCGCTTGTCGGCGCGCGGCAGCTCGCCGCCGTCGCACACGCGCACCATCTGCGCGCCGCCCGCCTCGGCCTGCCCCGGCTCGCCGGGAACGTGCGCGAGATATGTCGGGTGCTTCGGATCGGTGACGTCGAGAATCGACGTGCCGTTGCTCTCCTGTTTGCCCGTCAGCGGGTTCAGCTGGGTGCCGCCGTGATGGCCGACGTACGCGATCCAGCGATCGCCCTGCTTGTGAATCACCGGCTGGTACGCGCTTCGCGCCTGCAGATCGTGAAAGCCGACCAGCTGCATGTCGTGCGCTTCGGCGCGCTGCTGCGCGGCGACGCGGGGATCGGACGCGGCGGCGATCGCGGCGAGCGCGATCGCGAAGGCGGCGGCCGTCAGATGCGAGCGTCTCATGGTCGTGCCCCTTCCTCGAACGGCGGCCACCGCCGCCGCGAGACTCACGGCAGCGGACGAATCTTGATGGCGCGGAACGCGATCGGGAACTGCTGATACTGAAGCCGCAGGTGGCCTTCCGGAAATTTCGCGTCGTGGATGTCGAGCGTCTTCTCGCCGTTCAGCTCGACGACGAGATGATCGCCGTCGGCCGTGATGACGTAGCGGTTCCACGCGTCGGGCTTGAACGCGAACTCGCGAGCGGTCTTCGCCGTGCCGACAATCGCGCCCGTGTTGTAGCCGGCCGGCTGCTGCCGCCAGATCTGCACTTCGTAGCCGCCGTTCTCCTGAGGCGACCGCACGAACACGCCGCTGTTGGTGTCGGCGCCGCACCGGAACTCGATCGACAGCACGAAGTTGCGGTAGCTGCGATCGGAGGTCAGGTAGCCGGTCGGCTCGCCGCACGCCATCAACGATCCGTCGACGACTTCCCAATGCGAGCCGCCGGCCGGCATCGTCTCCGCTCGCGCGGAGACGCACGGTTTCGGCGTGCCGACCTGCCCGGGCTGCGGCGCCTGCGGCGGGCCCGTTCGGCCGCCGCCCCGCGGCGGCGGCGCCGACACGTGCCAGCCCGCGAGCGTCTTGCCGTCGAACAGCAGCTGCCAGCCCTGCGCGCGCTCCTGCGCGGTCAGCGTATTGCTCGCCTGGCCCGCGAGCGGCGCCGACGACCAGAGAAGGACAGCGATCGTGAACGCCGCGCGCATGCTCGTCATCGGCGTAGACTATCTCACACGTCGCGGGCCTGATCGCGGAGAGAACGAGCGTCTATCGCAGGCTGAACGCGATGATGTTCGACCCGGCGGCAGCCGCGATGTACTGCGTGCCCTCGACCGCGTAGGTCATCGGCCCCGCGCGCCAGCTCTGGTTCGTATCGAACTGCCACACTCGCGCGCCGGTCGCCGCGTCGACCGCGATGAAGCCTTCGTCTGCGCCGTAGAAGACGAGGCCGCCCGCGGTCGCCATCACCCCGCTGCCGAGAATGCCGCCGCCGACGCGCACGTCCCACGTGCTTTTTCCCGTCTCGATGTCGATCGCCTTCAGCACCCGTCCGCCCGCGTTCGCGCCGGGCGCGCGTCGCGTGACGCCGCCATAGAACGACTTGCCCGCTTCCCACCACTGATCGTTCTTCGAGTAGATCGCGCACGATTCCTCGGCGAACACGTAGAACAATCCCGTCGAGGGGCTGAAGGCCGTCGACGGCCAGTTCGTCGCGCCCGCCACCGCGGGACAGGTGCGCTGCCCTTCGCGCGTCGGCTCGCTGCCGTTTCTCACGAGCGGCCGGCCGTCGGCGCCGATGCCGCTGGCCCACGTGAGATCCGCCACGAACGGCTCGGCAAGCAGCACTTTGCCGGTGAGCCGATCGAGCACGTAGAAGAAGCCGTTGCGGTTGGCCTGGACGAGCAGCTTCCGCGGCGCGCCGTGGAACCGCGCGTCGACGAGCATCGGCGTCTGGTTCGCGTCCCAGTCGTGCAGATCGTGCGGCGTGAACTGGTAGTGCCAGCGCAGCGTCCCGGCCCGCGGCTCGAGCGCGAGCACCGAGGAGCTGTACAAGTTGTCCCCCTGCCGCTCGTCGCCGTTGTAGTCGGGACACGGATTGCCGGTCGGCCAATACAGCAGCCTCGCCTCCGGATCGTAGGTGCCGGTCAGCCACGTCGCCGCGCAGCCGTGCTCGATCGCGCGCCCCACCCACGTCTCCGATCCCGGCTCGCCGCGCGCGGGCACGGTCCAGAAGCGCCACGCGCGCTCGCCGGTCGCGGCGCGGTATGCGTCGAGAAACCCGCGGATGCCCTCGTCGCCGCCCGACACGCCGGCGACCACGAGGTCGTCGACGACGAGCGGCGCGCCGGTCGCGCCGTAGTTCTGGCGCGCGTCGGCCATCTCCACGTCCCACTCGAGCGCGCCGGTGTCGCGCCGCAGCGCGAGCAGGTGCGCGTTGTCGGTCACGATGAAGACGCGCTCGCCGAGGAGCGCGGCGCCGCGGTTGATGCCGGTCGCCGCGTCGCCGGCCAGCCCCGGCGTGCGCGGACGGCTGTAATGCCAGATCTGCCGGCCGCTCCGCGCGTCGAGCGCGAACGCCTCGTTCACCGACGTGACGTACATCACCCCGTCGACGACGATCGGCGTCGTCTGCAGCGCGCGCGGCGCTTTCTCGATCGTGAACAACCACTTCGGCGCGAGGCGGCCGACCGTCGAGATGTTGATCTCGTCGAGCGGGCTGAATCGATTGCCGCTCGGCGATCCGTGATACGTCGGCCACGCGCCGCTCTTGGGCTGCGCGACGTCGGCGAACGGAACGGATTGGCTGGACACAACGGATGCGCCCAGGATCACAAGAAGCAGCGCAACCGCGTGACGACGAATTCTTAATTCCAAATCCCTAATTCTTAATTCTCCCGCCGCGGCTGCCGAACCGGCGCCGGCGTAATCGCGTCCCAGCGCGCGTCGCCGGTCTGTCTGTAATCGCGCGGCAGCGTGGTCCAGTCGGGCCGCGTGATCCCGTTCAGGTCGTAGACGACCTTGCCGTCGCGGAGCGTGAGCTCGCACGTCAGCTTCTGCGTGCCGCGCAGCCGCGCGCCGTACATGTCGGTGAAGCCGAAACTGCCGGTCTCGAGACGCAGCACGGCGACGTCCGCCGCCGCGCCCGGCGACAGATGGCCGAGCTCCTCGCGCTTGATCTCGCGCGCCGGGTTCCACGTCGACCACCGGATCACGTCGTCGAGCGGCAGACCCATCGCGAGGAACTTGTCCATCACGTTGAGCATGTCCTTCATGCCGGAGTTCATGCTGCCGATGTGCAGATCGGTCGAGATCGAATCGGGGCGGAACCCTTCCTTGATCGCCGGCACGGCGATGCGCCACGCGAAGCTGCCGCCGCCGTGCCCGACGTCGAAGATCACGCCGCGCTTGCGCCCCTCGAACATGCCCGGGTTGACGTGGCCGGAGTCGTCGAGCTCGTCGCGAAGACCTGAGTAGGCGTGCGTATAGATGTCGCCGGGCCGCAGCTTCTTCGTGACGAGCTCCGCCATCGGACGCTCCGGCCGGTTCGCGCCGAAGTCCACCATCACGGGGATGTTGGCCTGCGTGCCCGCGGCGACTGCGCGCTCGACGGGCGCCCACTCGGGGCCGGCGTAATGCGCCGTCTTGATGCCGACGATCACGTCCTTGTGGCGAGCGGCCATCTCCGCCGTCGGCTTCGCCTCCATGTCGGCCAGGTTCTGCTCGAATTTGCCGCCGCGCATGCCGGCGCCGACGATGTTGAGGAACGCGAGGACGCGCGTCCTCGAGCGATCGATGATGCGATCCTTGAAGTCCTCGAAGCTCCGCCAGCCCGACGATCCCGCGTCGACCACCGTCGTCACGCCCGAGCGCAGCGTGTAGCCGTCGGGATACAGGCTGTTGTCGCCGGCGTACGATCCGCGTTCGCCCGTGCCGGCGTACACGTGGACGTGGATGTCGACGAGCCCCGGCGTCACGTAGAGTCCCGAGGCGTCGACGACCTTCAGCGCATCGGCCGCGTTGATGTTCGCGGCGACGGCGGCCACCTTGCCGTTGGCGATGGCGACGTCTCGAACCGCGCTGATGTTGTTCCGCGCATCGACGACGCGGCCGCCTTTGATCAGGAGGTCGTACTTCTGCTGCGCCGACACGTGAATCGCCGCCGCGGCGACGAGGCATGCGGCGGCGGGAAAGAGTCTCGAGCGCATCGCATCAGCCTCGTCGGTAATCGTGCTTTTTCGCGGTCCACTTCGCCGTGAGGTACTCGCCCATGTCGAGCGTGCCGGCCATGGCGTCGCCGGTCACCGTGCCGGTGAAGCGGAAGCTCAGCGCGTCGCCATGGCGCTCGGTGTAGGTGCTCGAGATCTGCACGCTGTTGCCCTCGATCGTTCCGGTGAGATCGCGCGCCACGAAATCGCCCTGGTGGGATCCCTCGAGCCGGCTGCCGGTCTGCTTCAGGTGCAGCGTGTGCGTGGACGCGCTCGCGAGGTATTCGATCTGCACGTCCCATTGGCCGCTGATGTCCGCCGCTGCGGCAGCGGCCGTCGCCGGCGCGGTCGGCCGGGGCGCCTTCGACAGCGCGGCGTAGATCTTCTCCGCGACGATCTTCTCCTCGCCGCTCGCCATCTGGTACGGCGTGATCGAGATGCTGCTCTCGTCGCCGCGGTCGCGTCCGCCGGGCGTGGCGATGCGCGGCTCGGTGTCGAGCAGATGCTTCGCGAGATCGGCGCCGCTCATGCCGACGCGCCGCCGATCCCACCGGATCGTGAGCGTCGGCGTCCGGTTCGAGAGCTCGGTCGTCTCCGCAACCGACGTCGTCACGCCGTCGATTTTCGAGGCCTGCGCCGCGATGGCATCGAGCCACGACATCCATCGCGCCCACTCGGCCTTGTGATCGCGCTTCACCCACATCTCGACGGCCATCAGCATGCCGATGGCCTCTTCCTTCCCCACCTTCATCGAGCGCGAGAAGCCGTGGTGCGGCGCGCTGTGCACCCACGCCGCGCGGACGAGATCCTTCCGCCCGAGGAGCAGGCCCGCGGTCTGCGGGCCGCGGATGCACTTGCCGCCGCTGTAGGCGACGAGCGTCGCGCCGTTCTCGAGGTGGACGTTCGGCACGGTCAGGATTTCCGCCGCCGCGTCGACGAGCACCGGCACGTGCTTCTGGCTCGCGAGCCGCGCGATCGCGCGCGTGTTGATCGGGCTCTTGTCGGCCTCCGGTCCCGCGAGAATGTAGACCATCGCGGTGCGCGGGCCGAACGCCGCGTCGAGCTCCTCGACCGTCGCGACCTCGACGATGCGCACGCCGACGGCCCGGACGGCGGCGTCGTACACGTTGCGCGAGTGCTTCGGGATGATCACTTCGTCTTTCGGAAAGCCCGCGAGGTTGGGGATGCGCACGTGCAGGTCGGGATTGCCGCCGGCGACGCACGCGGCGGTCGCGTGCGTGAGCGCCGCCGCGCAGCCCGACGACACCATGCCGAATTCCGCTTTCGTCAATTCGGCGAGGCGCGCGCCGACGGCGGCCATCAGCTCGTCGAGATGGACGTGACGCTGCGCCGCCGCGTCGATCGCCGCGCGCACCTCGGGCAGCATGAGCGAGCCGCTGATGATCGTGAAGGTGCCGCGCGCGTTGATGAGCGGCCGGACGCCGATGGATCGATAGATGTCCTCGCCGACGCGCAGGCCGTCGGCGGCGTCGGGCGCAGACGCCGAGGCTGCGACCGCCTCGCCGCCGCGGACGATTGCCGGCAGCGCCGCGAGTCCCGCCGATCGCCGCAGCAGCTCGCGGCGGCTCAGAGTTCGTGTGAACATGCGGTTACTCCCTGCCATTCGCGCAACGCGCAATTAAGAATTTGGAATTCAGAATTTGGAATTCGTCGTCACACTGTCACAACCGTGTCACGCATTCCAAATTCCAAATTCCCCATTCCAAATTCTCACAGCGTCGCAATCACATCGATCTCCACAAGTGAATTCCCCGGTATCCCGCCGGCGGCGGCGATGGTCGTCCGCACGGGCGGCTCCGCGCCGAAGCGGCCCTGGAACATCTCGTTCATGCCGGCGTAGTCCTTCAGGTCGTTCAGGTACACGTTGCACTTCAGGACTTTCTCCATCGACGATCCGACGCTCTCGAGCTGCTGCTGAATCTGATCGAGCACGCCCTTGGTGTGCACCTTGATGTCGCCTTCCATGTGATAGCCGACGCCGGCGATGAAGACGAGGCTGCCGTAGGAGATCGTGCCGTTGAACAGCGGCGGCTTCTCCGGCTTGCGCCCGTTTCGGTAGTGCACCTTCTTGACGGCGCCAGCGCCCTGGGCCGAAGCCGTCGCCGGCAGCGACGCCGCGGTCACGGCCGCCGCGGCGGCCGCGCCGCGGCGGATGAAGCTGCGTCGATTGGTCTTGTGCATCGCGACCACTCCTTTTAGAAAAACAATTTCGCCCCGAGCTGGATCTGCCGCATGTTCGGGTACGACGTGTTCGTCGCGCTGATGCGGCCGAACAACGCCGTGCCGAAGACCGCGTTCGGGTTGCCGTAGTTGACGTTGTTGAACGCGTTGAAAATGTCCGCGCGGATCTGGAGCCGCACCGATCCGCCAACCGGCACGTTCTTCGCCATCGACAGGTCGGTGATCATCGCCTTCGGGCCCCGCAGCACGTTGCGCGGCGCGCTGCCGAAGGTGTACTGCGCCGGCATCGCGAATGCGGACGGATCGAAGCAGTTGATCAGATCGAGGCTCGTCGGACTCTGCTGGCAATCGAGCGACGGCACCGCGCCGACCAGATCCGGACGCTGCAGGCCGGAGATGCCGATGTTCGCGCGGTCGGCGGCAATCGTCACGTTGATCGGCGTGCCGCTCTGGACCGTCGTCACGCCGCCGATCTGCCATCCGGCGACCACGTAGCGCAGCACCGGCTGCGGCGAGCTCTTGAGGAACGGCACGTCGTAGAGATAGCTCGCGACGAAGCGATGCGGGACGTCCCAGTTCGCGGGCCCGTAGTCCTCCCAGATGTCGTAGTTGTTCATCGTCTGGCCGCCGCCGTTGGAGTGCGTCGCCATGTCGCGCGTCCGCGACCAGGTGTAGTGCACGTCGGCCTGCAGGCCGCGGCTCATGCGCTTGCGCAGGATGACGCTCACCGCGTCGTAGTCGGCGATCAGATCGTTCTGGATGATCCGGCGGCTGCGGAACTTTTGGCTGGGCCGCCGCGGATCCACCGGTCCGGGCCCGGGCTGCGGCGTGTTGTTGAAGAAGCTGCGATCGAGATGGATCGTGTTCGAGCCGACGTACTGCACGTCGAGCGCCGCGCCCGCCCACAGCTCGCGCTGCAGATCGGCGCTCCATTGATCCTTGCGCGCGTTGGGCAGATCGCGCGTCGGCGAGATCATGTCGGGCGGTCCGCCGGGTCCGACGACGCCGAACGGGCTCGCGAACGAGAGCGTCGGGCTGGCGGGATCCGAGCTGAACGTCGAGACCGCCGCGATCGGCGGGTTGTTGGTGAGGAAGGTGAACGAGTTCATCTGGTTCGGGTTGTAGTAGATGCCGTAGCCGGCGCGCAGGACGGTCTTGTCGCTCACGCGATACGTGGCGCCGAGGCGCGGCGCGATGTCCTTGTGATTCGGCTCGGAGAACTGGAACCCCACGGTGGGAAACGTGCTCGGGATGATCGTCTCGAAGTCCGCGGCCAGCATCGACGCCAGGCCCGCGTAGGTCTGCACCGGCGTGTTCAGCTCGTAGCGAAGCCCGAGGCTGAAGGTGAGGCTGCGCGACGCCTGCCAGACGTCGTTGACGAAGAACCCGTTGCGCCAGCCGCCGACGTCGCCCTGGATCTGATCGGTCGGCGGGATGACGGTGCGCGGCAGGCCGAGCATGAAGTCGGCGACGGGGTGCCCCGTCATGTCGCCGGTGAAGTTGAAGCGGCCGCGCGGATCGTTGGCGGCGCGGCGCCCCGTTTCGAGCCGGCGCAGATCGAAGCCGGCGCGCACGTTGTGCGAGCCGCGGTTGTACGCCGCGACGTTCGAGAGCTGGAACGTCGTGTCGAACTGGTACCAGTTCGTGCCGCCGCCGCCCAGGCCGCTGAACGCGTTCGTCAGATCGATCGTCGGGATGCCGGGATTGCCGTAGCGCACGTCGCCGTTGAAGCCGGGGATGCCGAGGTCCGCGCCCGCCGACGCCTGGCCGTTGACGATGAACGGGTTGAGCGTGTCGAAGTTCACGCGATGGTAGCCGATGCGGAAATCGTTGAGGAGGTTCTGCGACAGCGTGTGCGTGTAGGAGACGAGCGTGTTCTTGTTGACGCGCGGCTGATCGACGACCTGCGTCTGCAGCAGGGCGTTGAGCGGGTTGCTGTTGACGCTGTCGTGCCAGTTGTAGCGCACCGAGAGCCGCACTTTGTTGCCGATGTTCTGATCGGCGCGGCCGATGAACTGATCGACGTTCTCCGTGCTCGGAAGCTGCGTCTGCAGGTTCGCGGCGATGCCCGGCCGGTTGGGCGCCGGATAGAACGAGAGCAGCCGCTCGGCGACCGCTGACAGCTGCGACGGCGGGATGATGTTCCCCGGATAGATCTCCTTCGTGAACGGATTGCGGATCGTCCCGGTGATCTCCGAGAAGTTGCCCTGCCGCATCAGCGCCGTCGGCACGGTGGCGATCGGGCTCAGCTGCGTGTTCGCGCGGACGCCTTCGTACGCCAGCGTGATGAACGTCTTGTTGCGGCCGTCGTACAGCTTCGGCAGCAGCAGCGGGCCGTCCGCCTCGAAGCCGAACTGGTTGCGCTGCCGCGGATTCTTGGGGATCGCGGGATTGTCGAAGTAGCCGCGCGAGTCGAGCGCGTCGCCCTGGAAGAACTCGAACAGCGAGCCGTGCTGCGTGTTGGTGCCGCTCTTGGTCACGACGTTGATGTGCACGCCGAGATACGAGCCGTACTCGGCCGACGTGCTGCCGGTCTGGATCTGAATCTCCTCCACCGCGTCGGCGATCGGACGCATGCTCGTCGCCGCCAGCAGGTTCGCGGAGGAATTGATGCCGTCGAGCGAGAGGCTGTTCTGGATTTCGCGCTGGCCGGCGCCCCGGAAGCTCAGGCCGATGTCGCTCGTCAGGCCGCCGAGGACGCCGGGCGTCGTGCTCGCCAGGTTCCAGACGTTGCGTCCGTTGAGCGGCAGCTCGTTCACGGCGCGCTTGCCGATCGTTTCCGAGATCCGCGCCGAATCGGTGTCGATGATCGGCGCCGACCCGGCCACGGTGATCGACTCGTTCACCGCGCCGACCTTCATGACGATGTTCGTCCGCGCGACCTGGTTGGTCGCCACCTCCACGCCGCTGACCTTCGACGTCTGGAAGCCGCTCAGCGCGACGGTGATCTCGTACGTGCCGGTGCGGACGAATTGAATGGTGTAGTAGCCCTCGGCGTTGGTCGTCGCCTCGTAGGTGTCCTTCGTGCCGGCATTCACCGCGACGACCTGCGCGCCGGGCACGACGAGGCCGTCGGGATCGGTGATGGTCCCGACCAGCGCCGTTTGAGACGCGAGCTGCGCCGCGGCGTTCGCGGCGAGGAGCGTGAAGAGCGTGAGCCACGCCGATATTCGACGCGTCATCATGATGGTGTCCTCTCCGGTTGAGCACCGGTAGCGCAGCCCTTCAGGGGCTGCCGCGCGGCCGTCGAAGCAGGCCTGAAGGCCTGCGCTACCGACGGCCGCGTCGCGTCGGCAAGAGTCGTCAGAAAAAGAACTTCAGCACCAGCTCGCCGGTCCGCGCCGTGCTGACCGTCGTCGTGCTCAGCGTGCTCGTGATCTGCCCGAAGGTGTTCGGCGCGTTGATATCGCGCGCGGGCGCGCGGAAGTTCGGCCGGTTCAGCAGGTTGAACATCTCCGCGCGGATCTCGGCGTAGCGCGGGCCGCCGATCGCGAACCGCTTCGACAGCGTCGTGTCGAGGTTCTGATAGCCGGGCGCGCGCGCGATGCCGACGCCGCAGTTGCCCCACGTGCCGTTCGCGGCGCGCGCGAACGCGTTGATGTCGAGCCAGTGGTCGAGCGTCTGATTGGACGGCTCGGGATTGCCGACGCAGTTGGGCCGCTCGCCGCCGCGCACCGCCTGCAGCGACGAGCCGCGGCCGTCGAGCACCGAGATCGGGAACCCGCTGCGCGCCTGGAAGATGCCGGCGACGACCCAGCCGCCGAGCACCGCGCGCGCGCCGCTCGTTCCGGCCGTGTCGCGTCCGTACGGCAGCGCGTAGCTGGCCGAGAGGACGAAGTTGTGGCGGACGTCGAAGAACGCCGGCCCGTAGTTCGCCTCGGGATCGTACGCGTTCATCCAGTACGTGCCCTCGGATGCGGTGAAGCCGCCCGATCCGTAGTATCCGAGCTGGTTCGCGTTCGCCTTGCCGAGCGTGTACGACGCGAGGTACTCGAGGCCGTGCGTCGCGCGCTGGCGCAAGCTCGCCTGCAGCCCCTTGTAATCGCTGTGCCCGCGCGACGCGGTCGTCGAGATGTTGGTGATGAGCGGCGCCGTCGCGAACAGCGGACGCCGGTTCTGCAGCGGCGCCCACGTGGACGGATCGCCGGTGCCGGGCAGCGGCTGGTTGCCTTCGACCGGCGTCACCAGGTGCGTCGCGTGATTGCCGACGTAGCCGATGTTCGCCGTCACGGACGTCCGCACGAGGTACTCGGCGAACACGTTCCACTGCTGCGTGAACTGCGGCCGCAGGTTCGGGTCCCACGCGCGCACCTGGCCCGACGGCTGATCGAGCGGCCGCAGATCGGCGAAGCCCGACGCGAGGCTGCCGCCGCCGGTCGTCGCATCGTAGGTGACCGCCGACTCGAAGAAGAACGGCGGGTTGAGCGGCAGCCGGAGGTTGGCGCCGGTGCCCTCCATGTACTGCGAGATCCCGTAGCCGCCGCGCAGCACCCATCGATCGTCGGGACGCCAGGCGAGGCCGAGCCGCGGCTCGAACCCCTTGTAGTACGGCTGGTAGAGCGCGCGCGCCGCGCGGTCGCCGCTCGACGCGATGATCTCCTGGCCCGTCGTGAGGCTGAAGTTCGCCTGGCGGTTGTCGGCCTCGACGACCGGCTGCGTGTACGCCCAGCGCATGCCGAGGTTGAGCGTGAGCGCCTGCGTCACCTTGTAGTCGTCCTGCAGGAACAGCGCGACGCGGTTGTGCAGGTGCGTCCACGCGTCCGACTGGCTGCCGCGCCCCTTGGTCGCGACCTGATCCAGGAGGAAGTCGGAGAACGGGAACCCGCTGAACGCGCCGCCGTAGCTGAAGATCCCGAGCAGGCCGTTGTTGCCGGCGTAGAAGCGGCGCTGCGAATAGTGCAGGAGCTGGCCGCCGATCTTCAGCGTGTGGTCGCCCTTGATCCAGGTGACCTTGTCGTTGAACTGGTAGGTGCGGTCGAGCGTGTCGGTGTCGCTCGCGCCGGCGCCGATCGTCGAGAGCCCGCCGTTCAGCGTGAGCTGGCTCAGGCCGGGAATCGGCTGGCCGCCGGCGATGCCGAACGTCGCGTTCGCGTTGCCGATGCCGGCCCAGTCGAGCGTGCTCGTGACGATGTCGATCTGGTTGAACCCGACGAGCACCTCGTTGACGAGCGCGTTGCTGAAGATCCGGTTCCAGTTGAAGGCGACGTTCCGGAACGGCGAGTCGGTGACGCTGCCGAGCAGCAGCGCGAACGGCCGCTTGTCGTTCCTCGACGTGTACTCGGAGATCGAGACGCGCGCGAACACCTTGTCCCTCGCCGTCGCGTTCCAGTCCATGCGCACGTCGCCCTGGTGCGCGCGCGTCGTCGTCAGCGCGTCGCCGACGTAGTTGCCGCTCACGCCGCCGACGTTGCGGTTCGGCAGCGGGTAGAGGGACGAATTCGCCAGCAGCGCGCGCGCGACGGCGCTGATGCGCGAGGCGGGAACCTGGTTGCCCGGGAACGGTTGGCCGGTGATCGGATCGCGGACAATCGAGCTCACGCCCGAGAAATCGCCGCGGCGCCACTCCGCGGGCGCCACCGACACCGTCTCGGATCCCGGCGCGTCGAACCTCGTGCCCTGGTAGTCGGCGAAGACGAACCACTTGTCCTTCTTCAGCGGCCCGCCGAGCGTGCCGCCGAAAATGTGCTGCGTCCGCTCCGCCTTCGGCGCGCTCGACCGGTTGTTGTCCCAGGTGTTCGCGTCGAAGTCGCTGTTGCGGTAGAACTCGAAGGCGTTGCCGCGCACGACGTTCGATCCCGACTTGATGACGTTGCTGATCACGGCGCCCGCGACGTTGCCCGTGTCGGCCGCGTAGTTGTTCGTCTCGACGCTGATCTCGGCGAGCGCGTCCGGGCTCGGCTGGTAGGCGACCAGGTTGTCGATCGACTCGTTCATGTCGACGCCGTCGACGATGTAGTTGTTCGTCTGCTCGCGGTTGCCGTTGACGTACGGCCGTCCGCCGCCGAAGTTGCGCACGGCGGTGAACGATCCGGGGTTCACCGACACCACGCCCGGCAGCAGCAGCGACAGCTGCCCTGTGTTGCGGCCGTTCAGCGGCAGGCCGACGACGGTCGTCCCCGAGATCACCTGGCCGACCGTCACCGACTCGGTCTGCAGCAGCGGCGCCTGGCCGGCGACGAGGATCGTCTCCTCGATCGCGCCGAGCTGCAGCGTGAAGTCCTGCCGCACGATCGCCTTCGCCTCGAGCTGGATCGGATTGGTCGTCGCGGTCTTGAAGCCTGACAGCTCCGCCTTCAGCACGTAGGTCCCGACGGGCGCCGACGTGATGGTGTAGTTGCCGGTCTCGTTCGACACGGCGGTGTACGACACGTTGGTCGCCTGGTTCGTGGCCGTCACCGTCGCGCCGGGAACCTTCGCGCCCGTTTGATCGCTGACAATGCCGGTCAACGACGCGGCGCCGGTCTGCGCGAACGCGGTCGTCTGCAGGAAAGAGAGAGCGAGAACAAGCGAGAGGAACGAAACCAGGGGCCGCTGAACGCGCATGGTTCCTCCTTGACGCTGAGCGTGAGTCGCGTAACCATGGCGCACCTCGGCGTGCGAGTCAAGACACGATCAGAAGAGGGCGCATGCACAGACGATCTTTCGTGCGGCTGCTCACGGCGACCTCCTTCCTTCGCGGGTTTCACACACCATCGGACACCCCGGCGCTTCGAGTCGTCTCGCGCTACTCGCCGTCCGCCGCGCCGGGCATGCCGGGGCCGTATCCGGGCCGCGTCGTGTCTGTGCGATCGGACCGATGCGTCGACACGTCCACCGGCGCCGCGAACGACGCGGTCGTGCGCGAGATGCTGGCGCAGGGGATGCGCGCGCTGACCGGCGCGGCGACCGCCGACGACGCGTGGCGCCGCTTCTTCGAGCCGTCCGACATCGTCGGCATCAAGGTGAACTGCGGCGGCTACCCGCACTGCGTGTCGGCGTACGAGATCGTGGCGGAGGTCGTCCGGCAGCTGACGACTGTCGGCGTGCCGGTGTCGCACATCTACGTCTACGAGCGCTTCCAGAATCAGATGGACGAGGTGAACTACGCGCCGCATCTGCCGGGCGGCGTGCAGATCGTCGCCGCCGAGCGGGCGAACCGCAACGTGGACAACAGCGGCTACGATCCGGACACGTATCTCGAGGCGGACTTCTTCGGCGAAGAGGACACGCGGTCCAACATGATGCGGCTCGTGTCGCGGGTGCTGACGAAGATCATCAACATCCCGAACATGAAGGATCACGGCGCCACGGGCGTGACCGGGTGCCTGAAGAACATCGCCTACGGCAGCTTCTCCAATGTCGCGCGCACGCACCAGCGGGGGAAGTCGTACACGCTGTCGGTCGTCGGCGCGCTCGCCGCGATGGAGCCGCTGCGCTCGCGGACGGTGCTGCAGATCCTCGACGGCCTGCGCGGCGTCTGGCACGGCGGCCCGTTCGCGCGGACGACGCGCTACGTGTTCTACCCGCGCCGGATCATGCTGGGTACCGACCCGGTCGCGATCGACCGCCTGCTGCTCGACATCATCGAGAAGGAGCGCCGCGCGCACGGCGCCATCTCGATCTGGGACCGCTCGCCGAGCTCGCTGCGGATGGACGACAACCGCGCGCGCGACGCCGATCCCAACGTCAACATCATCATCCGCGAGCCGGGACACGTGGAGTACGCCGCCACGCTCGGCCTCGGCGTGTACGACCGCGCGCGCATCCGCGTCGAGGAGATAGACGTTGCCTGAAAGGGCCGCATCGGTCAGGAGCCCGTCATGAAACCGGCCGCCGTCATCGGTCTGCTGGCCGCGCTGTCGGCGGCGGCGCCGATCGGCGCGCAGTGGCTGAATTACCCGTCGCCCGACACTCCGCGCACGAAGGATGGAAAAGCGAACCTGTCGGCGCGCGCGCCGAGGACGCGGGATGGAAGGCCGGATCTCTCGGGCATCTGGCGGGCCGCACCCGACCCGCAGGGCAAACCCGAAGGCGTCGAGAACGAGATCTTCCCGCGCTACTTCAGAAATATGGCCAGGGATCTCACGCCCGAACAGGTCGCGCTGCGCCCGCCGGCAGATGCGGCGTTCAGGGAACGGCTGGCGAGCGAGGGAAGAATTGCGCCGGAGGCGCATTGCATACCGGTGGGAGTGCCCGGCATCAACACGTTCCCCTATCCGTTCAAAATCGTGCAGATGCCGCGTCTCGTCATCATGCTGTACGAGAAGGACACGACATACCGGCAGATCTTCATGGACGGCCGGCCGCTGCCGCGCGATCCCAACCCCGCGTTCATGGGGTACTCGATCGGTCGTTGGGAGGCGGACGCGCTCGTGATCGAGAGCAATGGATTCAGGGACGGCGGCTGGCTCGATCGCATGGGCCATCCGCACAGCGATCGGCTGCGGCTGACCGAGCGGTATCGGCGGCGCGACTTCGGACATCTGTCGATTGAAATGACGATCGACGATCCCGGCACGTACGCGAAGACGCTTACATATACGCAGCCTGCGATCCTGCTGCCGGACACGGACTTGCTCGAGCTCTTCTGCGAGAACGAGAAGGACGTTCGTCACTTCAAGTAACGCCCGATGACCGCGATCCTCCTCGTCGCGCTGTCGCTGCCGTGCGTCTACATCGCGCCGGCGGGCGACGGCCGCGCTGCGCTCGAAGCCGCCGGCATCTCGCGCGTCTGCACGGACGCGGACCTCGCGCAGCGTGACGCGCTGCCGACGCCCGGCACGGCGCCGCGCGCGGCCGTCGCCTCGCCCACACGGGCGCCATGGATCGTCGCCAACGGCTGGCGCTTCATGCGGCGGCCCGGATCGAAATACGTCTACGACGTGCCGGCCGGAAAAGCGGCGCTCGCGGCCGCGGAGGCGTTTGCGTACGGCGCCGACGCGGCGTTGAAGATCGACCGCGCCGACGCGCAGCCGCTCGCCGACATGCTGAAGTTCCTCGACGCGCTGCCGACGCTCGATTTTCCGGACGTCGCGGACTTCGCGGTCGTCGACGATGGGTCGGCGATCACGGGAGAGGTGATGAATCTGCTGGCGCGGCGCAACCTGCTGTTCGACGTGGTGCAGGCGCCGGCGCCGCGGTTCGCGATCAACGTCCGGATCGGATCGCCGGACTACCCGCGCGAGAAGGCGGCGGACCCGAGCGCGTTCGCGCTCGAGATCCGGCGTCGTCTTACCGACGAGGCGCGCGCGCTGCGCGTGTACGGCAGCGAGGTCGTCATCTGCCGGCTGACCGCCGGCGCCGGCCGCGCGCGCCTGCACCTCCTCAACTACGGCGGCCGCGAGATCGAAGGGCTGCGGATTCGCGTGCGCGGCGTCTACGGCGACGGCGAGGCGCGCGTGGCCGGAGCAGGACGCCTCGCGCTTCAGGATCGGAGCGTCGCCGCCGGCGCGACCGAGTTCTCGCTGCCTCGCCTCACGACGTACGCCGTCGTCGATCTGCGCGCCGCGGCCTCTCGGTAGCGCACGCCTTCAGGCCTGCCGCGCGGCCGCGGGGCAGCCCTAAAGGGCTGCGCTACCGTTGATCCGGCATACGTGCAAGCCTCCACCCGCGACGCGGATCAGGGACGAAGAAGATCGCCTCCGTATCGCGAAGGCGGCGCAGATACTCCACGCTCCGCTCCGGACCCAGCACGAAGAACGCATCGTCGAGCGCGTCGCCGTCGGTTCCCGTCGGCGCGAGCACGACGACGCTCAGCACGCCCTGCGCCGGCATGCCGGTGCGCGGATCCATGATGTGCGAGTACGTCACGCCGCCGGCCTCGAACGACTTCTCGGAGCGGCCCGCCACCGAGACCGCGCGGTCCTTGAGCTGCAGCGTGAGCGCGGTCTTTCGCGAGTCGATCGGATCCTGGATCGCGATCGGCCACGATTCGCGCCCCGGCGGCGCGCCGAGCGCGTAGATCGTGCTGCCTCCCGCGCTGACGAGCGCCGCCGCAACCCGCCGCCTCGCCAGTATCGCGACGACGCGATCGACCGCGTAGCCTTTCGCGATGCCGCCGAGATCGAGCTCGACGCCCGGTTCGTCGAACGCGATCGTGTGCGCCGCGGCGTTCAGGACGACGTGCGCGGCGCCGACGCGCCGCCGCGCCGCGGCGAGCTCCACCGCCGGCGGCACGCGGCCGTCGCCGCCGAAGAAGCCCCACGCCTTCATCAGCGGACCGACGGTGACGTCGAACGCGCCGTCCGAGTCGCGGCTGTATCCGATCGCCGCCGCGATGAAGTCGAACAGCTCCGGATCGATCGCGACCGGACGGCGCGCCGCCTCGCGGTTGACGCGCGACAGCGGGCTGTCCGGTTTGTAGTGGCTCATCAGCCGGTCGATGCGATCGACTTCGTCGAACGCGTCGCCGACGATGCGCGGCAGGGCGTCCGCGTCGGGACCATAGGCCTCGATCGCGTACTCGCACGCCATCGAGATGCGGCTGGCAATGTAATGAGCGGGAACGTGTGCCGGACGCGCGTTCGAGAAAGCCGAAACGAGCGACGCGGCGACGAGCGCCGATGCCGCGCGCGCGATCGCGCCGACGCGCGGCAACGCCTACCCTCGAGCCTGCAGCACGTCGCGCAGACGACGCGCGACGATCTTCTCCTCGCCGGGCCGCATCATCCAGACGCCGACGATCAGCGCGTCCCCTTCGAATCGCGTGCCGATCGACGGCTCGCCGGCCCGCAGCCTGGCGACGACGTCGGAGGGCGTCGGCAGGTTCGCCGCGCCGCCCCACGAGATCCGCACGTGCGGCACATGGTTGGCGACTTCCGGCACGAAGACCTCCGCCTTGACGCCGGCGACGGCGGCCGCAGCGGCGCGGATCGCGTCGGCGCGCGCCTCGAATTCGCGCAGCTCCGCCGCGTGGTCCGTCGCCAGGTACAACTCCAGCGCCGCGAGCATCCCGACCATCTCTTCTTTGTTCACCTTCATGCCGCGGCCGACGGTGTTGCCGTTCGGCGGCGCGTTCAGACGCGCGGCGGCGATGAGATCCTTCCGGCCGAGGAGGAGGCCGGCGCTTTGCGGACCGCGCAGCCCCTTGCCGCCCGAGAACGCGACGAGGTCGAACCCCATCTTCGTGTACTTCCACAGGTTCTCGACCGGCGGCACGTCGGCGGCCGCGTCGTTCAACGTGGGCACGCCGTGCTTCCGGCCGATGCCGGCGAACTCTTCGTCGCGGATGCGGCCCTCCCCGTTGTTGTTGTTGTAGAAGAGCATCATCGCGGTCTGCGGACCGATCGCGCGCTCCATCTCCTCGCGCGTCTCCACTTCCACGAGCCGCACGCCGCAGTTGCGGACGGCGTGCTCGTAGCCGAAGCGATGCGCCTTCTGCACGATGACGTCGCTCTTCATGCCGGCGAGGTTCGGCAGGTCGACGACCTTCCGCTGATCGGTGCCGGTGAGGACGCCGGCCGTGCCGAGCGTCAGCGCCGACGCGGCGCCGGAGGTGACCATCGCGGCCTCGCAGTGCAGCAGGGACGCGATGCGCGCGCCCACGCGATCGTGGAGCTCGTCGAGCATCACGTACTGCCTCGACGCGTAGGTGATCGCGTCGATCACCTGCGGCGGCATCAGCGAAGCGGTCATCGCCGTGTAGGTGCCGGCGGCGTTGATGAAGGGGCGCACGCCGAGCTCGCGGAAGTAATCGCGCCCGCCGCCCGGCGGCGCGGCGATCGCCGCCGCCGCGTCGGCGCCGACGAAGCCTCCCACGAGCGGCAGCCCCGACACGATCTCAAGAAAGCGTCGTCGACTCCACGCGGGCAGTGTCTTCATGCGATCGACTCCTCTCGGCAAGATACGGAATCGTTTGCGGCCCCTGCGGGAGGACGCAGAGCGTGGCCTGCGGCCCGGCAGCCGCCAGCGCGTCTCTGACGGCTGCGGCGACGTCGTGGATCGGATCGAAGTGCGCGGCGCGGATCTCGCGATCCGCGAGGCCGCTCGTCTTGACGAGGACTCGCGCCTTCGTCTGGATCTGCGCCTGAATCTGCACCTGCCACTGATCGGGCATCGAATAGCCCGGCGCGGTGATCATCGCGAGCAGCTCGCGCGGGCCCGGGCGCGACGCGAGCACCGCGCCGTAGGATCCGTGCGCCGGCAGGCCGTCGCGGCATTCGGCGGCGCAGACGATCGTGCCGCCCGGCTTCACCACCTGCGCCGCCGCCGACATGCCTTTCACGGCCTGATACAGGTTCTGATCGAGCGGATAGCCGGAGTTGGTCGTGAGCACGACGTCGAACGGGGATTCGACTTCGCGCATCGCGTCGCGCTTCGCCGCCGCGCACGCCGCGCGATGCTCGGCGAAGAGCTCGCCGGCAAACACCGCCGTGATCTGCTGCGCGCGGTTCAACGTCACGTCGACGGCGAAGTGGACGCCGGTCATCCGCGCGATCTCGCGGACGTCGTCGTGAATCGGATTGCCAACGGTTTCGCCCCAGGCCGCCATCGGATGGCCGATGCGTCTGGCGTCGTGCAGCGTGAGCGTCGTCTGCAGCCCCGCGAGGCCGGGCGCGACCATCTTGGGACCGCCGCTGAACCCGGCAAAGAAATGCGGCTCGACGAACCCGGTCGTAATCCGGACGTCGGCCTCGAGCCACAGGCGATTGAGGTACACGCGGACGCCCGTCGTCGTCTCGTCAACGTGGACGAGCGCCGACGGATCGCGGCTGTCGTGGTTGATGACGCGGCAGCGGCGCACGATGTCGGCGCCGAGCATCGCCTCGAGCTCGGCCGGCGTATTGCAGCGATGCGTGCCGGTGGCGACGAGGATGGTGACGTCGCCCGCGCGGACGGCCGGCATCTCGTCGAAGATCGCCTCGAGCATCTCGCGGCGCGGCTGCGCGCGCGTGATGTCGCACACCGAGATTGCGACGCGGCCGCCGCGCGCGGCGACCTCGCGGAGCGGCGGCGCATCGATGGGCGCGCGAAGCGCCGCGCGGAGCGCGGCGGGAGGATCCGGCAGCGACGGGCGGAACCGCGGCTCGATGACGGTGACGCGTTCGTCGGGGAGATCGACCTCGAGCCCGTCGGCGCCGTAATCGAGCCGGACGCGCATCGCGCGATTATACTCACCGCATGAAGGCCGCACTCATCCTGGCAATCACCGCAGCGACGCTGCTCGGCCGGCCCGCCGCGCACGCGCAGCGCGACGAGCGGCCCCGGCTGTCGGTGCGGCCGGTCGGCGATTTCGAGGTGACGGGCGCCGGCGGCGACGCCGCGTGGCGGCAGGCCGAGTGGGTGCCGCTCCGGCGCCGCGAACCGGCCGGCCACGCCTACGACACGCGATTCAAGACGGTGTACTCGCCGACGGGCCTCTATTTTCTGATCGAGGGCACCGACCGCGCGCTCACGGCCACGATGAACGAAGACTTCATGGATCTGTGGAACGAGGACGTGTTCGAGGTGTTCCTCTGGACCGACGAGCGCTACCCCTCGTACTTCGAGTACGAGATCTCGCCGCTCAATCACGAGCTCCCGATCCTGATTCCCCATTTCGGCGACCGGTCGTTCGGCTGGCGGCCGTGGCACTACGAGCGCGATCGGCTGACGCGAAAAGCGACCGCGACCATCGGCGGGCCGAAGCAGCCGCGCGCCGCGATTGACGGGTGGCGCGCCGAGGTCTTCATCCCGTATGCGCTGCTGCGGCCGCTGCAGAACGTGCCGCCGAAGGCGGGCACGACGTGGCGCGCCAACGTCTACCGCATGGACTACGACGAGGGCAAACGCTCGCAGTGGGAATGGGCGCGCGTGGGCACGAGCTTCCACGAGTACGAGCGGTTCGGCGATCTCGTATTCGCCGATCGCTAAGGAGCGTGTAGGCGGCCCTTTCAGCCCCGCAGTGGCGAGATGGAACCAGGTTGAAACCAGGTTGAAACCAGGTTGAAACCAGGTTGAAACCAGGTTAGAACCAGGTCTCAGAAGCCCTCGAGCGGCGCGTCGGCGTCGCCGAATCGATCGAGCGCGACGCCCATCCTGTCCATGATCGAGAGATACAGGCTGCACAACTTCCGCTTGTCGTCGCCGGCGTAGAGGTATTCGAGCGAGCGGCCTGTCTCGATCGTGCCGCCGAGACCGCCGGCGGCGACGACCGGGAGCTTCCGGTTGTCGTGCTTCCACCCGGACCACATGTTCGACAGCCAGAGCAGGCAGCAGTTGTCGAGCACCGTGCCCTCTCCCTCGGGCATCGCGTCGAGCGTCGCGGCGAGATACGCGAACCGTTCCACGTGGAAGCGGACGATGCGTTCGTAGGCGTCCGACAGATCGTCGTGCGACGCCGTGTGATGATCGCCGCGGATGTCGAGAAACGGATACGACAGCGACGAGAGATCGCGCGCGAGCAGCAGCGACGCGATCCGCGTCCGGTCGGTCTGGAACGCGAGCGCGACGATGTCGCACATGAGCCGCGCGCGCTCGCGAAGATCCTGCGGCGCGCCGCCCCGCACGCGCTCGACGCGCGCTTCGACCTCGCGCACCCGCGTCAGGAAGTCGTCGAGCCGATGCCTGTCCGATGCGCTCGCCAATCGCGTGAGACGCGCGGCGCCATCGCGCACGAGGTCGATCACGCTGTGACGCCGACGAGGCGCGCGATGATCGAAGAGCCGATCGAACGCGCGCGACGGATCCGCCTCCTGCGCCGCCGGCGCCTCGGCGCTCCGCCACGAGATGTGCGAGCTGTACGCCATCGAGAAGCCGGTCGCGTGCGTGCCGTCGATCGCCGGCTCGCACGACAGCACGAGGCTCGCCTGCGGCGTCGCGTGCCCGATGCGCCGGGCGAGCATCTGATCGACGGTGACGCCCGCTCGCACGATCGCGCCCGCTGCGAGCGGGGCGCCCGAGAGAAGGTTCCCGGTCTGCGCCGGATGGATGCCCATCCCGACCGCCGGCTCGTTGAACAGCCCGCCGATCACGTTGATCTTGTGCGTCAGCGGCTCGAGCGGCTGGAGCGATCGGCCCACCTGCATCGCGGCGCCGCGGCCGCGCGCCCACCAGTGGTTGCCGCTGATGCCGTTGCCCATGAACAGCACGGCGAACCGCCTCGGACACGCGCGCGCGTCGGGAGTCGAGGCGCGGAGCGGCAGCGACTCGAGCCACGGCAGGGCGAGCGCGGCGCCCGCCGCACGGAGCACGACGCGCCTGGAGATCCCGTTCATCGCGCGCACCTCACGTCCGCGGCAGAAACACCATGCACACCGGCGACGGCGCGTAGGCGAGGACGCCCGACGGCTTCAGCCGTCCGCGTGCCGCGTCGATGCGCGCGACGAGGATCGTGTCGGAGCCCTGATTGCCGACCGCGAGATAACCGCCCGACGGATCGATCCCGAAGTGGCGCGGTGTGAATCCGCCGGTCCCCTGCTCCTCGACGTAGGTGAGCGTGCCGCTCGTGGCATCGATGTCGAACAGCACGACGCTGTTGTGCCCGCGGTTCGACGCATACAGCCACTTCCCCGACGGATGCACGTCCACTTCCGCGCCGGTGTTCGCGCCGTCGAAGTGCGCGGGCAACGTCGACACGGTCTGCACCTCGTGCAGCGCGCCGGCGTCGGCGTCGTATCGGAACGCGGTCACCGTCGACGTCAGCTCGTTGACGACGTAGGCGAAGCGGCCGTCGGGTCGAAAGACCATGTGGCGCGGCCCGGCGCCCGGCGCGACCTGCGCGAACGGCGGATCGTGCGCCGTCAGCGTGCCGCGCCTGGCGTCGAAGCGGTACGCGAGCACCTTGTCGAGCCCGAGGTCGCACACGAACACGAAGCGGTTCGCGCGATCGATCGTCACGCAGTGCGCGTGCGGACCCTTCTGCCGCTCCGGGTTCACGCTGCTGCCCGTGTGCTGCACGACGCCGCTCGCCGCGCCGAGCCGGCCGCCGGCCGCGACCGGCAGCACCGACACGCTGCCGCTGCTGTAGTTCGCGACGAACACATGCCGGCCGCTCCTGTCGAGCGCCAGATGGCACGGCCCGGCGCCCATCGACGCCTGCTGGCTGATGAGCGCGAGCGTCCCCTTCCGCGCGTCGATCGTGAACGCGCTCACCGCGCCGGTCGGCTTGCCGTCGAACTCGCCGACCTCGTTCACCGCGAACAGCAGGCGCCGCTTCGCATCGATCGCGAGGAACGACGGACTCTGCGAGGCGGCGGCGAGGCCCATCGGCGCGAGCGTGACGTTCTGCGATGCGGCGGACGGCTCCGCCTGCAGCCGGAAGACATAGATGCCCTGGCTCTTTGGCCCCGTGTAGGTGCCGACGTAGACGAGCATCGGATCCATGTGGATGCGCGCTTAGCATAATCAACTTCGGCGCGCGCTTGCGTCGAGGCCGACACTGTCTGTCCATCTGGTGACATCGCTCTGATCTGCCTCGCGGCTTCTCGACCGATCAAGCATCGTCGCTCGCGCGTCGGCGGAACGTTCGCGCGCCGCCAGCGAGCGCCGGCGCGCGACGTGGAACAGCTGTTGCTACTTGAGCGCTGACCTTATGAACGCCGACCTCCCGGCTGATCCCAGCCCGCCGGCGAGTGCTGAAGCGTCCTCGTCTGTCTCAGAGCCATCGCCCGCGAGCCTCTCCGACGTCACACCACAAACTCACATGGCACCGGTGGAACCGCCGCCGCTGCCGGTCCCCGAGCGCGCGCACGCGGCGACGACGCCGCAGGACGCCGCTGTTGGCCCCGCGATTTCGGTGGAGGCGCTCGACGCGCCGGCTGCGGTCGAGGTGCTGACGGCCGCCGTGTCGGCCGATCTTCCGGCGGGAACCAAGGCCGTCTCGACCGTTGATCCGCAGCTCGCAACTGATCCGGACCTCGCGACGTTGCGAGCCTGCTTCGACAGCGCGCCGCTGCCGATTGCGATCGCGCGCGGCGCGGGCCGCTCGTTCGAGTACTCCAACCCCGCGTTCGCCGCGCTGACGCAGGAGCGCGACCTGACGAGCTTGGGCGTATACGACGCCGTGGATCGCGTTCGGCGCTCCGGCGAAACGGCGTGCGACACGATCGCGCTCGGTGAGCGCCACTACAAGCTCGTCTACACGCCATCGACCGCCGCGGGAGACGGCGACGGCGTGATGATGTTCGTGTTCGACGTCACCGAGCAGGTGCTGCGCGACGCGTTCTTCGCCGCCGCGTCCCACGAAATCCGCGACCCCATTCACGTGCTCCAGCTGCAATTCGCCGCGATCCTGAGCCGCGTCGAACGCGACACGCACACGCCGTCGATGAAGTGGGTCCACGCGCGCCTTTCACGAGCCAACGGTCAACTGTCGCGGCTGATGCGCCTCGTGGACACCGTGCTGGACGTCTCGCGCGTCGCGAGCGGCCGCCTGCCGCTGATGCTCGAGAACGTGGATCTGGCCGAGGTGGTTGGCGAAGTCGTCGACCGGCTCGAGCCGGAACAACGAGCGCACATCTCCACGAAGTTGGAGACGACGACCGGAATGTGGGATCGCGTGCGCCTCGATCAAGTTGTCACGAACCTCGTCTCGAACGCCGTGAAGTACGGCGAGGGGCGCCCGATCGAGATCGTCGTGACGACGCACGACGGCCGCGCACGCCTTCAGGTCACCGACCACGGGATCGGCATCGCGCCGGATCATCAGGCGCGCGTGTTCGAGCGCTTCGAGCGCGCGGTCTCCGATCGGCGGTACGACGGGTTCGGCCTCGGCCTCTGGATCACCAGCCGCATCGTCAACGAGTTCGGCGGAACGATGTCGCTGCGGAGCGAGCCCGGCGTGGGCTCGACGTTCACCGTCGATCTGCCCCGTCGCGCTTCCGACCGCAGGCTGAAAGCGCGCGTCAAGCGCGCTCGCGCCTGACACGCGCCGGAATCACGAAGACACGAAGAATCACGAAGACACGAATTTTTCTTGTACAAGAGATTCTTCTTCGTGTTTTCGTGTCTCTTCGTGCCCTCGTGGTTCCGTCCGGCGCTCGCAGTAGAATCGGGCCATGGTCGCCATTCGCTACGAAGCCCCCCGGTCGGTCTCGGAAGCCGTCCGCCTCATGGCCGCCGATCCCGGCGCGCTCGTGCTGGCCGGAGGCACCGATCTTCTGGTCCAGTTCCGCGCCGGCGTGCGGCAGCCGTCCGCGTTCGTCGACGTCAAGCGCATTCCTGAGTTGATGTCGATCGCGATCGACGCCCAGGGGCTGCGGCTCGGCGCAGCCGCGCCTGCCGCCGTCATCGGCGAGCACGCCGAGCTCCGCCGGCTGTGGCCCGGCCTCGCCGAATCGGTGCGGCTGATCGGATCGACGCAGATACAGGGGCGCGGCAGCGTCGGCGGCAACCTGTGCAACGGGTCGCCGGCGGCCGACACGACGTGCGCGCTCATCGTGAACCGCGCGCAATGCGTCGTCGCCGGACCAGGCGGGGAGCGCACGGTGCCGGTGGAAGAGTTCTGCACCGGACCGGGGCGCACCGTGCTGCAGCCGGGCGAGCTGCTCGTCGCGATTCGCGTGCCGCGGCCGGCCGCGCGCACCGCCGACGCGTACCTGCGCCTGATTCCGCGCACCGAGATGGACATCGCGGTCGCCGGCGCGGGCGCGAGCGTGACGCTCGACGCGGCGGGCGTCTGCACCGCGGCGCGCGTCGCGATCGGCGCGGTCGCGCCGACGGCGCTGCGCGTGCCCGAGGCGGAGCAGGCGCTCGTGGGATCGCCGCTCGACGAAGCGTCGCTGAAACGCGCGGCGGACGCGGCCGCTGCGGCGGCGCGGCCGATCGACGACAAGCGCGGCACGGCCGCCTATCGCCGCACCGTGGCGGGAGTGTTGACGCGTCGCGCGGCGGCGATCGCCGCTGCGCGCGCCAGAGGGAGTGACCTGTGAGCAAGCTGCACATCGAGACGACGATCAACGGCGAGCCCGCGGAGTACCTGTGCGACCCGCACGAAACGCTGCTGTCCGCGCTTCGCAACGCCGTCGGCCTGACGGGTACCAAGGAGGGCTGCGCGACCGGCGACTGCGGCGCCTGCTCGATCCTCGTCGACGGCCGGCTCGTGCCCGCGTGCCTCGTGCTCGCGCCCGAAGCGCAGGGGCGCCGCGTCACGACGATCGAGGGGCTGTCGCGCGGCGACGCGCTGCACCCGCTGCAGCAGAAATTCCTCGAGCACGCGGCGCTGCAGTGCGGCATCTGCACGCCCGGCTTCATCGTCGCCGCCAAGGCGCTGCTCGACGCGAAGCCGGATCCGAGCGAGGAGGAGGCGCGCTACTGGCTCGCCGGCAACCTGTGCCGGTGCACCGGGTACGACAAGATCGTCCGCGCGGTGCTCGACGCCGCGTCGGAGATGAAAGGATCCGCGGCATGACGACCCCACGCGACTTCAAGTACGTCGGCACGCGTCCCATCCGCCACGACGGCGTGGACAAGGTGACCGGCCGCGCCAGCTACGGCGCCGACCCGGCGTGGCCCGGCATGCTGCACGGCTTCGTCCTGCGCAGCCCGCACGCGCACGCGCGCATCGTGTCCATCGACACGAAAGCGGCCGAGGCGGTGCCCGGCGTGCACGCGGTGATCACCGGAAAGGATCTGCCCGAGACGACCGCGACGATCGCGCTTGGCGAGGCGGCGATCGATCTACGCGACATCGGCGACAACGTGCTCGCGCGCACCAAGGCGCTGTACCACGGCCACGCGGTCGCGGCCGTCGCCGCGACGACGATCGACATCGCGCGGCAGGCGGCCGCGGCGATCGACGTCGTGTACGAGGTGCTCGAGCCGGTGACGGGCATCGATCGCGCGATCGCCGCCGATGCGCCGATCCTGCATCCGGCGCTCAGGACGAAGGGCGCGTCGGCGGACGCCGGCCGGCCGACCAACATCGCGTCGCGCATGGAGCTCAAGCGCGGCGACGTGGACGCCGGCTTCGCCGAGGCGGACGTCGTCGTCGAGCGCGAGTTCCGGACGCCGATGGTCCACCAGGGCTACATCGAGCCGCACGCGTGCATCGCGCGCTGCGGCGAGGACGGGCGCGCGGTCGTCTGGTGCACGACGCAGGGGCCGTTCGTCGTGCGCGACGCGTGCGCGGCGATCGTCGGCCTCGATTCGGCGAACGTGAAGGTCGTCCCGAGCGAGATCGGCGGCGGCTTCGGCGGCAAGATCGTCGTCTACCTCGAGCCGATCGCCCTCGCGCTCGCGCGCAGAGCGCAGCGGCCGGTGAAGATCGTCATGGGGCGCGACGAAGTGTTCCGCGCCACGGGTCCGACGTCCGGATCGAAAGTGCGGGTGAAGCTCGGCGCGAAGCGCGACGGGACGATCGTCGCCGCCTCGGCGTCGTTGTGGTACGAGGCCGGCGCCTACGCCGGCTCGCCGGTCGGCGCCGGTGCGATGTGCATGCTCGCAGCGTACAAGATCCCGAATTTCTTCGTCGAGGCGTACGACGTCGTCGTCAACAAGCCGAAGGTGGCGGCGTACCGCGCGCCGGGGTCGCCGATTGCCGCGTTCGCGATGGAGTCGGCCGTCGACGAGATCGCGCGCGAGCTGAAGATCGATCCGATCGAGGTGCGCCTGCGGAACGCGAACGCCGAAGGCGATCGCGCGCCCTACGGTCCGAAGTACGGGCCAATCGGCTTGACCGAGATGCTCGAGACCGCGCGCGCGCACCCGCACTGGCGCGCGCCGCTCGGCGCCAACCAGGGGCGCGGGTTCGCCGTCGGCTTCTGGTTCAACGCCGGCATGAATTCCAGCGCCACCGTCACGCTCAACGCCGACGGCAGCGCCGCCGTCGTCACCGGCAATCCGGACATCGGCGGCACGCGCGCGGCGCAGGCGATCATGGCGGCCGAGGAGCTCGGCATCCCGGTGGAGCGCGTGCGGTCGAACGTCGGCGACACCGACGGCAGCGGCTTCACCGACGTGACCGGCGGCAGCCGCGTGTGCTACGCGACCGGCATGGCGGTGATCCGCGCGGCCGAGGACGCGCGCGAACAACTGCGCGCGCGCGCCGCCACAATCTGGAACGTCGGCAAGGACGCCGTCGGCTGGGAGGACGGCCGCGCGATTCCCCCCGCGGGAACGGAGAAAGCCTCGCCGCTGACCGTCGCCGAGATCGCCGCGAAGATGACGCACACGGGCGGGCCGATCGTCGGCCGCGCGTCGCTGTACGCGCCCATGGCGGGGCCGGCGTTCGGCGCGCACATCTGCGATCTCGAGGTCGATCCCGAAACGGGCCGGAGCCGCATCGTCCGCTACACTGCATTCCAGGACGTCGGCAAGGCGGTGCATCCCAGCTACGTCGAGGGGCAGATGCAGGGCGGCGTCGCGCAGGGGATCGGCTGGGCGCTGAACGAGGAGTACATCTACTCGGCCGACGGCGTGATGGAGAACGCCGGCTTCCTCGACTATCGGATGCCGGTCGCGTCCGATCTGCCGATGATCGAGACGGTGATCGTCGAAGTGGCGAACCCGTTGCATCCGTACGGCGTGCGCGGCGTCGGCGAGGTGCCGATCGTGCCGCCGCTCGCGGCGGTGGCCAACGCGATGCGCGACGCGACCGGGATTCGCTTCACCGAGCTGCCGCTGTCGCCGCCACGCGTGCTCGAGGCGATCGAAGCGGCGGCGGCGGTTCCCGTCGAAGCGTGATCGCCGTGGCGAGGGTGCATCTGCCGAGCGGGCTGACGCGGCACACCGGCGGCGTCGAGACGATTGACGTCGACGCCGCGCGCGTGCCCGATCTGTTCGCGGCGCTGCGCGATCGCTTCCCGCAGATCGCGGATCGCCTGGAGGAGATGGCCGTCGCGATCGACGGCGAGATCTACGCGGATCCCGGCTACCAGCCGCTGCGCGCCGACAGCGAGGTGCACCTCGTGCCTCGCATCGCCGGAGGCTAGGCTCACTTCGCGAGCGGATCCGGCCGCACCTGGAACTTCACGACCTTCGGCCGCGAGCCCTTGCCGCCTTCCTGGTGCCAGGGCGTGTACATCGAATAGCTCGACCAGAACCCGCGGCCCTTCCATCCGCCCTTCGGATCGTCGATGCGCCCCGAGCCCGCGCGAGCGGCGAACCCGAGCGGATAGGGGACGCGCAGCGTCACCATCCGCGTCTCGCCGCCGTGCGGGATCACGACGAAGAACGAGTCGGCGTTCACGTCGCCCGACAGCACGACGTCCTTTCCGAGCCCGAGCGCGTCGTCGCGATCGATCTCGGTCATGTAGAGCATGTCGGTGCTGGCGTAGTCGGGCGCGTCGTGGAAGGTCGGGCCGGGCTTTTTGTACACCGTCCATCCCTCGGGGCAGTGCTGGCCGGTGGCCGTTGGTCCATTCAGCACCTTGCACTTGCGGCGGTCGAAGCTGAGCATCTGGTGCGCGCCGCGCCAGTTCTGCCAGACGAGGCCGCTGGTGTCGATGGCCACGCCGCCCGATCCGGGCAGCGGCATCTTGTCGGGCGGCGGCACGTACACCTCCGCCTTGCACGTCCGCGGCGGATTGGCGCCGAGCTCGAAGCGCACGAGCTTCGTGTCCCTCACGCCGATGCCCGAGCACCACACGCTCCCGTCGATCGGGTTGATCGCGTCGCCGTAGCAGCCGAACTCGATCCGGTGATCCTTCGCAGGATCGACCGGCTGATTGGGCTCTGTCCATTCGGTGATCGTGCCGTCGCCGTTGGTGTCCAGCACCGCCGGGCACCAGCCCTGCGACGCGGCGGCATCGTGCGTCTTGTCGAACGCCGCGGTGTCGATCCAGCCGAGGGCGTTGTTCTGGCCGAACACGATCCAGCCCTTGTCGTCGAAGTGGTTGTGGTCCGCGGCAAAGCACGAGTCGATCGCCGTGAACTGCTTCGTCCGCGGGTCGTACACTTCGATCTGCCTCGCGCTCGGACCCGGCAGCGGAAAATACTTCGCGAACTTGTTCGTCGATCCGTCCTTGCAGAACGAGGGCTGCTGCTGCGGCGCTCGAATCCGCGCCGTCACCCACACACGCCCGCGGCTGTCCATCGTCACGCTGCGGGGATCGGCGGATCGCTTCCAGATCTTCTCGTCGCCCCAGAACGGAGAGGCCGGCGTGTCGGCGTCGATCGAAGGCGCGTTCGACGGAACCCTGATCTCGGACGCTTTGTGCTCGTGCGGATCGAGCACGGCGATGATGTCGGAGCTCTGGATCGATCCGTAGACCAGCCCGTTCGCGTTCATCGTCGGCGTCCGCTCGTCGGTCGCGGCGACGTCGGTCCGCCTGCTCGTCGGCAGCGCCCAGTCCCACAGCGAGATGACGACGTTGCGCTCGACGCCGGCCGGGCGCGGCGGCGCCTGAGGATACGCGCCCGCCGCGACGCGATCGGTCCAATCGGCGTACGCCTTCCGCTGCGCGCCCATCCGCTTGAAGTTCGCGGCCATGCCCGGCCCGTTTGGGCCGACCGTGACGTGGTGATCCCATGCGTCGAGGCTCGACGCGTACGAGCCGAGATGCGCCGACACGTCGCGCGTCGCCGCATCGCCCACCTGGTGGCACGAGTAGCACGCCTTGGTCTCGAGCAGCATGTCCTTGTCGGACACGTCGCCTTTGGGAATCTCCATGAGGCCGAGCCAGTAATTGGCCGGGTAGATCTTCGCGGCGGCGCGGCCGTCGGACGCGACCGACGCGGCGAGATCGAGCCGCTGCCCCGGCCGCGCCGGAACGCGCGGCGAATCCACGAGCCCGTACCCGCGGACGAAGACCTGGTAACCCGCTCGCGGCAGATCCGGCACGACGTAGCGCCCCTGATCGTCGGTGACGACGATGCGCGCGAACTTCGTCGGCAGATCGGTCGTCTCCGCAATCACCCACACGCCGGCTTCCGGCCCCTTGGCGCTCGTGACGACGCCGCCGATGTCGTCCGCATCGATCGCCACGTCCGACCGACCGGTGCGCGGCTGCGCGCCGGCCAGAGGAAACGAGACGGTCACCACCGCCGCCGCGATCAACGAACCGAGTGTTGGATGAACACGCATCTTCATGTGCTTCTCCATACAGCTCATCGTGCCGGCAGCTGCGCCGGCGGAATGCCGAGCGCCAGCGCCATCTCGCGAAGCCTCGCCTTGATCACGCGGACGTTGCGCGGACCCATGCGCAGCAGCTGGCGCTGAGCGGCGGTCAGCTCTTCGAGCCGCTCGTCGGCGTACGCGTAGCCGATCCCCTTCGGTCTGAGGCGCGGCGGGTTGTCGACGATGGGCGTCTCGAGGAGCGAGGCGATCGCGCGCGCGAGCGTGCGATCGAACGATCCGTTCTGCCCGACGAGGTCGCGATGCGCTTCCTCGATGCGCGGCTTGAGCGTCGCGTACAGCTTCGCGGCGGAAGCGGGATCGATCGAGGCGACGGCGTCGGCGATGACGTTGTACCGCTCGTAGCTTCGTGGATCGACATACGTGCCGCCGTCGCGCTCGACGACGCGGAACGTGGACGAGGGCTGGAGATTTTTCAGCTGCTTCGCCGGCGTCGCGCCGTCCGCGACGTTGTTCACGACGACCGTGAAATTGCGGATGAGCCCTTTCGTGGGCAGCCACGCCATGACGGCGGGACTGTCGGACAGCGCCTGCACGAGCGATCGGACCACCGTGTCGCTCGCGTCGAGCGGCGGAACCGCGACGGCGTCCGGCGTGCCGCCGAGCGCCGGCAGCGTCTCGGCCGCCGCGGGCCGCGCGGCGGTCGCCGCGGGCGGCGCCTGAGCCGGCCGCCACCCGAACGCGAGGTAGATCGCGGCGCCGGCGGCGACGGCGAGCAGCGCGGCCCCAACCCACACGCCGGTCGAAGGCGCCCGCGCCCGGACGGGCGCCGCCGTCGACTCGCCCGTTGTCGGGTGCAGATCGTAATCAGGCAAGTCGTCCATGCTCGCGGAATCGTCTCACGGGCTGACCTGTGATGGAATAGGCAGATGGCTGGATGGCTGACGGCTGATGGCTGACGGCATGGCAGTGGACCGTCACAAGCGCCTCGCGATCCTCGTGGGCGGCGGACCGGCGCCTGGCATCAACAGCGTGATCGGCGCCGCGACGATCCGGGCCGCGCTCGAAGGCATGGAGGTGGTCGGCGTCCGCGACGGATTCGAAGGCCTGATGCGCGGCGACATCGAGCACATCACGCCGCTCACCATCGACGGCGTCAGCCGTATTCATTTCCGCGGCGGCTCGCACATCGGCATCTCCCGCGCGAACCCCACCTCGGATCCGAAGCACCTCGAGAGCGTCGTGATCTCGCTGCTGCGGCTGAACGTCACGGGCCTCCTCACGATCGGCGGCGACGATACGGCGTACTCGGCCATGAAGGTCGAGGAACGGGCCGCCGGCCGCATTCACGTCGTGCACGTGCCGAAGACCATCGACAACGATCTCGACCTGCCGCCGACGGTCGACACCTTCGGGTTCCAGACGGCGCGCCATCACGGCGCGGAGATCGTCAAGAACCTCATGGTGGACGCGAAGACCACCTCGCGCTGGTACTTCGTGATCACGATGGGGCGCAAGGCCGGCCACCTCGCGCTCGGAATCGGCAAGGCCGCCGGCGCGACGCTCACGCTGATCCCCGAGGAGTTCCCGAAGCCGCTGCGGCTGAAGCGGATCGTCGACACGCTGGTCGGCGCGATCATCAAGCGACTGAGCTACGGCCGCCGCGACGGCGTCGCGATGATCGCCGAGGGCGTCGTGCTCGACGTCGATCCGAACGACCTGTCGTCGCTGCACGAGGTCGAGCACGACGCGCACGGCAACCTCCGCATCGCCGAGGTGAACATCGGCGAGATCCTGAAGGCGCAGGTCGGCGTCCGGCTGAGAGAGCTGGGCATGAAGGCGACGATCGTCGCGAAGAACATCGGCTACGAGCTCCGGTGCGCCGATCCGATTCCCTTCGACATGGAGTACACGCGCGACCTCGGGTACTGCGCCGCGAAGTTCCTGCTGTCGGGCGGCAACGCGGCGATGATCTCGATGCAGGGCGGCCATTTCGTGCCCATCCCGTTCGCGTCGCTCATCGACGCCGACACGGGCCGCGCGAGGATCCGCCTCGTCGACACGCACTCGACGCGCTACGCGATCGCGCGCCGCTACATGATCCGGCTGCGCCGCGACGACTTCGAGGATCCGCACGAGCTCGCGAAGTTCGCCGCCACGGTCGGCATCCCGCTCGACGAATTCCGCCGGCAGTTCGAGTATCTGGTCGGCTACGAGCCGCCGCCGCTGAGGATCGACGCGACCGGCGAGGCCGCCGGCCCGCGATCCGAGTTCGTCGACTGATCATGCAGCTCCACGTCGCGCGCTTGTGCATGGATTGCGAGGAGGTTCACGCGGCGCAGCAGTGCCCCGTGTGCGGCTCGGAAACCTTCGCGTTCATCAGCCGCTGGATTCCGGCGCCCGAACGCCGGCGCCGGCCCAGGCCGTCCACGCCGCCCGAGACGGTGAACACGTATCGCGAGCTGCTCTCGCCCGCTCCGTCGAACTCCGGCGTGGCGCGGTGGCTGCGGCGCGGCGCCATCGGCGTTGCCGCCGTGACGGCCGTCGGTTGGGCGTGGCAGCGGCGCTCGCGTCCGGCGCCGCCCTCCGATCCCGTCGAGTGAGTCGGTTTTTTCATCGCCGCGCCACGGTTCTGCAACTCTCGTCGCGTCTCCATCACTACATGCGGTGCCGCGCGCGCGCGAAACGGTTCGTGCACCAAGTATTTCGGCAGCCGTCAGCGAGCGCCGACAACGACCGACTCGAGATCGACGTCCCAGGCGAATGTCTGGTTGGGGATCCGCAGCAGGCTCATATCGCAGAGATGCGATCCCTTGCCTTTCACGCGCACGCGCGTACCATCGAACTGAAACTCCTGCAGGGCGGCCTTCGCCTCGCGATCCGACTCCGCGATCGTGCAGGTGTGTCCCGGCAGCGAGAGATCGATTTGCCAGACGGACGCGCTCTTGTCCACGGTCAGCTGGAGCACCGCGCTCCACCGGGCCTTGATCGCGTCGATGCGGCCCCGCGCGGCGCTCGCGGCGTCGGCCGACCCGAGCGGGGACGCGTAGAAGTAGATGCGGAGCCACGAATACGCCGGCGCTCCTGTGCGCGGCTGAACGGTCGCGACGGCTGTGGACGAAGTGCGCGCAGCGCCATCGACCGAGAACGTCGCGGTCGTGCCGGCGCCGAACATCACCGCCGTGATCATCGCGGCGATCGCCCTCATTGTCTGCCCGGGCTCTTCGCGCGCTGCCGCTCCCTGGCGGCCTCCGCCGCGTTGCCCGCCTTCTCGTACGCGTCGGCGAGAAACGAGTGCGCCTCGCTCGACGACGGATCGACCTCGGCCGCCGTGCGGAGATACGGAAGCGCCGCGGCGGCCTGGCCCTGGAGCGTGAGGATGCGGCCGAGCAGCAGGTTTCCGCGGAAGTGGCGCGCCTCCAGCTCCAGCGCGGCCCGGAGCTCGCGAACGGCGTCGGGCACGCGATCGATCCGCGCGTACACCGACCCGAGCGAGTAGCGCGCGTCCGCCCAGCGCGGCATGCGCGCGGCGACCAGCTCGAATTCCTGCGCGGCGCGCCGGAGGTCGCCGGTCTCGTACAGCGCGACCGCCAGCTCGTAGTGCGCGAACATGTTCTCGGGCTGCAGCGCGACCGCCTTCGTCAGCGTCGGCGCGGCGCGCGCGTACTGCCGCTGGCGCGCATACGCGACGCCGAGCTGCAGCTGCGCCAGCGGAATGTTCGGCTCCGACGCGGTGACGCGCTCGAGCAGCGGGATCGCCTTCTGGAACGCGCCGTCCTCCACGGCGACAACCGCGGTGTGGAGCGCGTTGGCGGACGCGATGCGATCCTTGGGATCGACGCCGCCCGAGGCCGGCGCCCGGTCGGAACCGCTCACGTAGCCGAGCGCGGCGAGGCGCTGCGCCAGATCCGGATCGATGGCGGGTTTCGCGGCCGGCGCCGCCGCGCCGCTCACTCGTCGTCTGAAATCCTCGAGCTCGGCGAGCATGCCGACCACGACGCGGCCGCGCGCGTCGGCGAGGTTCCGCGCGGCGCCGGCATCGCTGACGATGTCGTACAGCTCGGGCCGCGGCGCGCGAACAAGCAGAAAGCGATCCGCGCGCCAGGCGGCGAGCGGCGACCATCCGAAGGCCTGCCGCGGATAGTCGGTTTCGGCGTACACCGGACGGTCGGGCGCGTCGCGGCCCTGCGCGAGCGGGAGCATCGATTCGCCCTGCATCGACGAGGGCGCCGCGACGCCGGCGGCCGCAAGGAGCGTGGGCGCGAGATCGGCGAGCCGCACGCGCGCGGCGACGCGCGCCGCTTGCGCGCCCGGCACCTTCAGCAGCAGCGGCACGTGCAGCACGGCGTCGTACAGGAACACGCCGTGCGTCTCCTCGCCGTGATCGCCGAGCGCCTCGCCGTGGTCCGCGGCCACGGCGGCGATGGTCGACGGCGGGACGCCGCGCAGCAGGCGGCCGACGACGCGATCGACGCCGGCGATCTCGCCGTCGTACGGCGCGGCGGCGAACCGGCTCTTGAGATCCGATGGAGGATCGTACGGATCGTGCGCGTCGTATACGTGGACCCAGACGAACCACGGCGTCGATCCGGCGTCGGCGATCCACGCGAGCGCGCGCGCGACGACCTCGTCGCCGCGGCGCTCCACGGTCCGGTAGCGATCCTCGCCGGGCCGGCGGATGCGGAACCCGGCGTCGTACCGATCGAAGCCGCGATCGAATCCGGGCGCGGTGCCGCTGCGCGGATCGAGCACGAGCGACCCGACGAAGGCCGCCGTGCGGTATCCCGCCTGCCGCAAGATGTCGGGCAGGTACGGCACGCTCGCCGCGAGCGGCGCGCCGAAGTCGGTGACGCGGTGGAACGGCGGGTAGGTGCCGGTGAGGATCGTCGCGTGCGAGACCGTCGTGATGGGCGCCTGCGCGAACGCGTTGGTGAAGACGATCGATTCGCGCGCGAAGGCGTCGAGCGCGGGCGTCAGTCCGCGCGCGGAGCCGAGAAAGCCCATGCGGTCCGCGCGCGTCGTATCGAGCGTGACGAGCAGGACGTTCGGCTTGCTCTGCGCATGCGGATGGTCCGCCGGCCAGAGCGCGAGCGCCGCGGCGGCAATCGCCGCCAGACACGCGCAATCACGGAGAGCACGGCGGCCGCGCACAGAAGACCACGATAGCCCAAGCTGCGCGATCGTCACGCCGCGTTCGCGATCACGGACGGTTAACCACAGAGCACACAGAGACCACGGAGACGAACGTAGTTTCACGGCAACGGCAGCACGAAAAGATGCGCGCGTGCGACCGCCGGCTGGCGAAGCCAGCCGGCGCAGCGACGGAAAAAACCGCCGCAGCACAAACCATCGTGGCTCAGGGTTTGTGTTGCGTCGGTTTCTTCCGTCGCTGCCGCCCGCTTCGCGGGCGGTCGCACGCGCTCATCTCTGCGTGCTCTGTGGTTGCTCCTCGTGATCGCGAGTGCAGCGTGGCGATCGAACACGCTCCCGGCGCATCAGAACAGCACTTTGACCGCCCACTGCATCGCGCGCGGGCCGCCTTGCGCGATCACAGGATTGCCCGCGTCGACGTCCGGCGTCGAGCCGATCGTGCCGAAGAGGCCGCTCCGGACGTTCGTGCTCTGCGGCGCGCCGAGGTTCACCCGGTTGAGGAGGTTGAAGATCTCCCACCGCGCCTGGAGGCGCGCGCTGCCCTGCAGCTTGAACTCCTTGATGATGTTCACGTCCCACTGCGCGAGGCCGGGCTGCCGGGCGCTGGTGCGGCCGCACGTGCCGAGCGTACCCGCCGCCGGCGTGCCGTACGCCTGCTGGGCGTTGGTGATGAACCCGTCGGGATTGGTGAAGTCGTAGATCGGATCGGCAAGGCAGTTCGCACGAACCGATCCGGTGTCCTGCCCCGACTGATCGCGGCTGCTGATGTTCGGCGTGAACGGACGCCCCGTCAGCGCGGTGAACACCGTCCCGATCTCGAGGCCGCGCGTCACCGGGTTGTCGCCGGGCACGGCGTACACGCCGCCGACGTTGAAGTTGTGGCGCCGGTCGAAGGTACACGGCCCGCGGTTGGCCGTCGGATCGTACGGGTTGTCGGCCTGCGGGAAATCGTTGCGGCCGCGGCTGTTGTCCGAGTTGTAGTCCTCGCACTTCGACAGCGTGTAGTTGTACTGCGTGTTGATCCCGTGCCACGCCTGCTGCCGGTAGGAGAGCTGCAGCGCGTTGTACCACGATCGCCCGTCGTTGGTCAGCTGGATGATGTGCTTCAGGTTCGGGAACTGCGCGTTGAACGGCCGGTTCACCTGAATCGCGGTGGTCGGCGTCCCGAGCGGCGGCGCGTTGATGTCGCGGAACCACGATTGATCGACGCCGCGCGATCCGAGATAGGTGATCGTCACGGCGTTGCCGCGGAACAGCTCGCGCTGCAGCGTCGTGTGGAAGTAGTTGTACATCGGCGTGCGGTAGTCGCTGGGGATCGTGAAGGCGTTGAACGGCGGCTGCCCCGATGGGCTGCTGCCGAACACGGCGACGCCCGGCTGGACGCAGACGAAGTTTCCGCCGGCGTTCGGCGCGTTCGGGTTGATGCACGTCACGCCGGCCGCATCGGGCGCCCGCGTCTGCGTGCCGTTCAACGACACGGAGAAGACGCCGAGATCCGGGTTGGTCATCGCGCCGGCGCTCGCCCCCAGGCCGCTCCACGTCGTATTGGGCGAGTGCACGGTCTTGAAGTCCGGCACGTCGTAGGTCAGCGCGTAGCCGGCGCGCACGCTCGTGCGGCCGTCGCCGTTCACGTCCCACGCGATGCCGGCGCGCGGCCCGAAGTTGTTCTTGTCGATCGGGTACAGCCGGTCGAGCCCCTGGCCGAGCCGCACGAGCCCCTGCCCGGGAATGAAGAGCGACGCCAGGTCGTTCACCTCGCGCACCGGCAGGTTGACGTCCCACCGCAGGCCGAGGCTGACGGTGACGCGCGCGGAGGCCTTCCAGTCGTCGTTGACGTAGGCGCCGACCGACTGCTGCGACATGTCGCGCGAGGTCGAGCCGAACGATCGCCCGATTGTGTCGAAGCGGCCGAGCAGCAGACCCGTCAGCGAATCGACGTCGTCGAACGACCCGCCGCCGGTGACGGTGATGCTCGTGCGCGCGCGATTGCGCACGCTGTGGTTCTTGCCCTGCTGCCAGTTGCCGCCGACCTTGAACGTGTGCTGGCCGCGCGTCTGGGTCAGCGAGCCCGAGATGTCGAAGGTCTCGGTCGGCGACGTCGTGATCGGATAGCCGCCGACGCCGCCGATGTAGCCGAACGCGCCGAGCGTCACCGCCGGCACGCCGAAGTCCGCCGCGTCGAGCGGCCCGGTGTTCAACCCGAGGCTCGAGGGATCGACCTTGTTGTTGACGTCGATCGTCTGCGAGATCCGGTTGTACCCGAAGCGCACCTGCAGCAGCGAACGGTTCGACACGGTCGAATTCCAGACGAACCCGACGAGCGCGACGCGCGTCGGATCGGTGACCGAGTTGAACATGTCCGCCGGGCCGTTGGCCGGCGTCAGCTCGCCGACGAACGCGGGCGCCGACTGGAAGCTGTTGCCGAAAAAGAGTCGCCCGTTCACGAGGTTGTTCGCGTTCACCTGATGATCGACCTTCACCGAGAAGGTGTTCATGTTGGCGACGTTCGCCGAGTTCACCGTCATCAGCCCCGAGGGGTCGGTCGGGTAGTACTTCAGCAGGTTCTCGCCAATCGAGTTCGTCGCCAGGCCGGCGGCGGCGATGCGCGCGCGCGCCGCCGAGATCTCCGACGGCTTGGGAATCTGCACCTGATACGGCGAGGTGACCGCGAGGCGCTGCCCTTCGAAGTAGCCGAAGAAGAACGTCTTGTCCTTCTTGATCGGGCCGCCGAAGGTGCCGCCGTACTGCTGGTTCCTCACCGGCGTGGTCGTGCCGCCTTCCTTCTTCACGAAGAAGTTCGGCGAGTCGGTCCAGTCGTCGTGGCGGAAGTAGTACGCCGTGCCGTGCGGCTGGTTCGTGCCGCTCTTCATCACGACGTTGATCGCGCCGCCGCCCTTGACGCCGTTCTCCGCCGACGGCGTCTGCTGCACGGTGAACTCGGCAATCGCGTCCATCGGCACCAGCGTCGCCGGCACGCCGACGACGCCCGTCTGGTTGAGGACGGAGTCGCCGTAGTAGCGGTCGTTGTTCGAGATGCCGTCGATCATGTAGTTGTTCGACGTCCGGCGCGCGCCGCTGATGCTGACCGACAGGAAGCCGCCGCCGGGATCGCGCTGCACGCCCGGGGTGACGCCGAGCAGCGAGTTGAAGTCGCGGCCGCTCAGCGGGATCTGCTGGATGCGCTCGGTGTCGACGTTGTTGTTCAACTTGTCGGAGAACTCCACCAGCGGCGACGCGCCCTGGACGGTGATCGTTTCCGACTGCGTGCCGACCTCGAGCCGGAAGTCGGCCTTCGTGACGGTGTTGACGGCGACCTGCACGTCGCGCGCGATCGTCTTGAAGCCGGCGAGCTCGGCCGTCACCTTGTAGACGCAGACGGTCAGCTCGGGCACAGTGAAGCCGCCCGCCTGATCGGTCGTGACGGCGCGCGTCGCGCCCGTGCCGGTGCATCGGGCGGTCACCGTCACGCCGGGCAGCACGCCGCCGGTGGCGTCGAGCACCGTCCCGGTGATGTCGCCCGTGGTTTTCTGCGCCATCGCCGGCGCGGCGAGCGCCGAGAGAAGCGCTGCGATCAGAACGCGGTCCTTCATCGATGACATGCGCGGCACCTCAGACATGTGTTGTAGCGCCTGTGTGTAACGCGGGGGCCCCGGAGTGTCAAGCGAATCCCGCCGCCGACGAGCCCGTGCGCCGCGCGGAATCCACGCGGTTGGAACACGGCGGGGATAAGAAATGCAGAAGTGGGACTCGCCGCCCGAATCCGAAACGGCGGCAGGCGAATGGATCGGCACCGTGCCGCTGAAGTTCGCGCACGTGCGCTGCGCGTCGGGCACGTCGGCGTGCACCGGCGCCTGGCAGATCGCTTCGATCTGGAGATTGCCGTCGAGCTTCGTGACGTTCCCGTTGTTCAGGAGGTTGCCGAACCCGGCGTCCAGCGTGAGCTGCATGTCGATGTCGCCGTCGTCGCTCGTTTCGACGCCCGCGATCACGCCAGAGCGTCGCGTCGCACTGCGGGTTCACCGCCGGCGGCGGCGCGATCGCCGGCAGGCGGAAATTCGCGGTCTTGTCGGCCGGGATCGCGATCGCGTCGTCGGCGCCGGCGAAGCCCGGCGCGGTCGCGTGCAGCGTCGCGGCGCCGCCCGCGAGGCCGGTCAGCGAATAGTGCCCCGCGGCGTCGACCGACGGACGGTGTAGATGCCGGCTGGCGGCGGCGCCGGCGGCGCTGTCGTGGATCCGTCCCCGCTGCAGCCTGCGGCCGCGGCGACGAAGAGAACGGCGGCGCTGAGGTGAACAGATCGATCTATGCCGCTCGACGGGAAGCGACGGCCGTGCCAAATGAACAAATCAAAAGTGCGGACCGGCTCAGGTAAGCGCCCCACATGACGCGCCGGCACGCGCGAGTACAATCGACAGTCTGATGATCAGCCGCGTGCTCATCGTCTCCGCCGCGCTGGCCGCAGCGGCGACGTCGACGTCGTCCGCGGCGATCAGGAACACGTGCGATCTGATCACGAAGGCGGAGATCGAGACGGTGCTCGGCGTCCCGATGCGCAACCCCGAGCCGCAGATCATGGGGATGTGCGAGTACCGATCGGTCGGCGATCACCCGTACAAGTCGGTCCGGCTGATGCTCAATCACGCGGATTCGCGCGAGGCGTGGGAGCGCCACGAGCGCGAGCTCGACGCCGGCGTCAAGGCGACGCCGGTCCCCGGCATCGCTGACGAGACGCTCTTCTGGAATCGCATGGCCGATGCGCGCCTCTCGATGATCAAGGGCACGACGACGCTCACGATGGTGATCGACGTGGGAAAACTGATGCCGAAGCTCACCGACACGCTGCCGGTGGCGCGCCGCCTCGCGGAAATCGCGGCGCCGCGGCTTCCATAGCCATGCGGCGTTTGTCGCGTCCAATCGCGATCGGCTGTGTCGTGCTGGCGGCGATCGGCACGGCGCGGACCGCGGCCGCGCAGCCGTTCACGCTCGACCAGAAGATCAAGCCGACGGAGCTCAAGCTGCAGCCGTACCACGGCGGCGGACGCGTCGAGGGCCGCATCTACGAGACCGAGATCACGCAGACCGAGCCGACGCAGTATTTCTTCGCGCAAGGGCTCAGCATCTATTCGCCGGACTACGTCGGCATCACCGGCGAGGATCCGTCCGCGCACTTGAACGTGTCGCTGCACAAGGAGACGTGGGAGCAGGCGCACCGGCGCGGCGAGATCAGCGGCGCCGGCCACTGGGACGCGCGGTTCAAGACGTCGGGCGATTTCGGCATCAAGGTCACCGCCGATCACGTGCCGGCGAAGTACGCGTTGCTCGTGTGGTCGGGCGCGGAGGTCGAGGCGCCGATCCCGTCTCCGTTCACTGCGTCGGCGCGTAAAACGGAATCGGCAAAGGCGTCCAGCAGCACGTGGCTGTACGTCGTCATCGGCCTGCTGGTCGTGGCGCTCGTGGCCGTCGTCACGATCAAATTCAAGCCGGCGCGGATGTGTCTGCTCATCGGCGCGCTCCTCACGGCGCCGCTCGTCGCGCGCGCGACGTTCGCGCAGGAAGGCGCCTACCCGAAGGCGATCGCGGAGATGCTCGAGCAGCTCAAGTCGTTTCTCGAGCATCAGGAGAGCGTGAAGGACTTCTGGGAATCGCTGCAGGCGCTCAGCAACGGCGAAGCGGTGCCGGACGTGACCAACCGCGGACCGTCGCTGCCGTCGAGCTGTCTGGCGCCCGATTGGACGTTCCGCCCCGAGGAGCGCGCGGCCGGCGCCGCGGGCACGTACGCAAGCTGCCGCTGCATGGAAACGGCGGTCGGCAAGCTGCGCGCGAACCGGCAGATGCTCGAGAAGCTGCGCATCCTCGTCGCGAACCAGAAGAACTTCGTCGAGAAGGCGACGGCGCTCGGCAACAGCTTCTCGCAGCTCCACACGGTCCTCGGGCTCCAGTGGATCGGCATCAAGAAGGAATCGATCGACGAGCCGTACGCGCAGTTCAAGACGATCTCGAATCAGAAGCACAAGGCGCTGATGGACGCGATCGAGAAGGACCTCAAGGACATCAGCGACTGCGAGGCCAAGCTCGGCGAGCCGGACTGGTACGCGAGGTACGGCTTCCTCTATTACGAGTTCCTGTATGCCGCTTACAAGCCTGCTTTTTAGCGCGCTCGCCGCCGGCGCGATCGCGCTGCAGCCAGGCTTGACGATCGTCACCGCGCTGTCGGATCGCCAGGGCGATTACGAATCGATCAAAACAGTCGACGCCGTCACCGCCGAGGCCGTGAAGATCGTCTACACCGCCGACCTCCCCGGCGCGGACGGTCTCGGGAAAGCGCGCAAGGTGAGCACACGGCGGACGGTGCGGCGCGAGGACCTGAGGAACGCGCACGAGTACATGCAGGTCTTCAACCCGGCGGCGCCCGACGCGTTCGCCGGCACGACGGCGATCGGCGCGTCGGCGGCGGTGCTGAACGAGCTGAAGACGCGCGGCAAAACGGCGTTCACCTTCCAGACGCCGGGCCGCGAAGCGTCCGCCGACAAGATTCTCGCGGCGCTCACCGGCGGCGGCGGCAAGGACGCGAAGAGCATCGCCGACATCGGCAAGGCGCTCGACGCGAGCAAGGCGACGGGCACGCTCGAGCGCGTGGAAGCGTCGGCGGTTCCCTTCCCCGTGCTCGTCAACGGCCAGCGCACGATGGTGCCGGCGATCCACGCGCGCGGCACGTTCGACGACATCCAGGCGGATTTCTATTTTCTCGACGATTCCGACAACCCGATCGCGTTGAAGTGGACGACCGGCAGCCCGACCGGCGCGCTCCAGGTCGTGCAGATCTCGTGGCCCGCCGCCGCGGCGCCGGCCATCGAGACGGCGCTGCACGACTCGGGCCGCGCGGAAGTGCACGGCATCTACTTCGACTTCGGCAGCGCGACGATCAAGCCGGAGTCCGAGCCGGTGCTGAAGGAGATCGCCGCGGCGCTCGCGAAGAACCCGGCGTGGAAGCTGGGTGTCGAGGGGCACACCGACAGCGTCGGCGGCGACGCGGCGAACCTGGATCTGTCGAAGCGCCGCGCCGAGGCGGTGCGGCAGGAGCTGACCGCGCGCTATCACGTGGACGCCGCGAAGCTCACGGCATCCGGGTTCGGCGCGTCGCGGCCGAAGGAGCCGAACACGACACCGGAAGGGCGCGCGCGCAACCGCCGCGTGGAGCTGGTGCGGCAATGACGCGCCGCCAGTCTCTCATCCACGCTGGCGATTCGGCGAAGCGCAACGCTCACCCCGGACGACGATCGACGCAGAATTCGCAGAGCCCGCAGATCTCTCCAGCGTACCAACATGGCTCCGCGTGCTCCGCGTGCTCTGCGTTGATCGTCGTCCGGCCTACGATGCGACCTTGGACGGCGCTCCGGCGAGCGACGCGTGGAGCGGCGGCACGCGTCCGGCCCACGGCATCGCGTCCTCGAGCGCGGAGGCGAGCTGCAGGACGATGTGCTCCTCGGCGGGTTTCGCGCCCAGCTGTACGCCGATCGGCAGGCCGCTGGAGTGCATCGCCAGCGGCAGCGAGATCGCTGGAATGCCCAGGATGTTGTGCGGCAGCGTGAATTGACAAGGGGCCCGAAAGATCTTCTCGGCGAGATCGTCCATCGTCACGTCGCGGCGTCCGAGATTGTAGAGGCCCCACGGCTCCGCGACGCGAGAGGTCGTCGGCGAGAGCCACACGTCGTGCCGTGTGAAATAGCGGGCGAGGCGGCGCCGCGTCGTATTCAGCGCGGCCATCGCCTCGACAAACTGCGCCGCCTTCATCCGCCGCGCGTAGTCGTAGATCATCAGCGTCACCGGCTCGAGCGTCTCCGGACCAATCGTGCGTCCGCTCCGCCGCGCGTAGCCTTCGAGCCGCAGATCGAATCCGAAGAACCACACGTCCGTCATGCTTCGCATCGCCGCGAGGCCGTCGAGCTCGGGGCTCTCCTCCGCCACCTGATGCCCCATGCCGGCGAGCGCCGCCGCCGTGCGCTCGACGGCGGCCGCGACCTCCGGGTCGACGGCAACGCCCATGAGCGGCGCCGTCGACCAGCCGATGCGCAGCGGCGCCGCGCGTCGCCGCGCCAGCGCCGCGTAGGATTCCGACGGGCGCGGGATCAGGAACGGATCGCCCACCTGCGGCACGGCGAGGCAGTCGAGCATCGCCGCGGCGTCGCGCACGCTTTTCGCCTGCACGAAGTTCTGGCCGAGGCCGTAGCCGTTCTCGTCCTGCAGCGGCCCGAGCGAGACGCGTCCGCGCGACGGCTTGAGCCCCACGCCGCCGCAGAAGCTCGCGGGCACGCGAATCGAACCGGCGATGTCCGATCCGTGCGCGATCGGGACGATGCCGGCCGCGACGGCCGCCATCCCGCCGCCGGTCGACCCGCCCGCTGAATAGCCCTGCCGCCACGGCGTCGATGTGTTGCCGTGCAGCGCGCTCTCCGTCGTGCCGGACATCGAGTATTCGGGCGCGGCCGATCGTCCGAGGATGTTGAGGCCCGCGGCCTTGAAGAGCTCGCACAGATGCGTGTCCTGCTGCGCGGCCATGCCGCGGCACAGGCGGCTGCCGAACTCGATCGTCCGCCCCGCTTCGTGCCCGAAGAAGTCCTTGATGAGAAACGGCACGCCGCGAAACGGGCCGGCGCCGAGCGTGCTCTCGTCGAGCGCGTCGATGCGATCCGGGTAGGTCTCGACGACGGCGTTGACGGCGGGGTTGATCGCGGCGATCGCGGCGGCCGCCGTCTGCGCGAGCTCTTTCGGCGACACCTGTTTCGCGGCGACCAGTCCGGCGAGGCCGAGCGCGTCGAAGCGCGCGTACTCGGCAAGGTTCATCGCGGCCCCGACGCCGCGCGCGCGCGCTGGAGCTCGCCGGCGGCGTTGATGTTGTTGATCGTGGACCAGACTTCGAGCGCGACGAGCGCGAGCGCGTAGCCGCGCGCGATCCGGCGATGGCGCGGCTCGAGCTTCTTCACCGTGTAGGCTTCAAGAATGTCGATCGCGCCGCTGACGATCGTGAGCGTCACCGGCCGCCGCGCGAACGGCGCAAGCAGCGGGTTGGCTTCGTGGGCCGCCTGCGGACCGCCGAGCCGCAGATCGTACGCCGTCGTAAACATATCGGCGGCGTGGAGGACGGCCTGACAGCCGAGCAGCAGATCGACGTCGCTCGGCGGATTCGCGGCCACGATCCGCCACGGCCGGATCTGCGCCGCGGCGGGCGCCGCCCACGCGAGGACGACGGCGAGACAGAGCGCGCGGCGCATCATCTCCTCGCGGCGCCGCACCGCTCATTGGCCCCGCGGCACCGGACGCTTCGGAATGTCGCGGATCGCCGGCCCCTGCAGCCGGCTCGAATCCTTCTCGTTCTCCTGGCAGATGTACTCCATCAGCTCTTCCTCCGGCCGCGCGCGCGCGGTGAAGGTGACCTTCCACGGGCGCGAGTACATCACCGGATCGTCGATTGTGATCTCGTTGACCATCGTCGCCGCGTCCTTGCGCGTGTAGCGCTCGACGACGTGCAGCCGATCGGAGTGCGGGTTGCCGACGAAGTCGAACCATGACCGGTCGTTGAATCCGACGGTGTCGATCACGAGCGTGTCGCCTTCCCAGCGCCCGACCGAGTGGCCGTACCACGTCGGGTTCAGCGCGTCGCCCTCCGGGTGGCGTCGGCCGTCCATGAAGATCTGGCGGTAGCTGTGGATGTTGCCCTCGAACAGAAAATACATGTGCGAGCCGCTCGGCGTCGTCAGGATGCGCCAGGGATAGGGCGCGATGCGGGGAACGCCCGCAGGCAGGCAGTTCGCCTCGGGATCGTCCTTCGCCATGCGCGACTCCTTGGTCTTCTTGCCGATCGGCGAATACGGGATGGCGTCGCCCGGCGCGAGGCCGTCTTCGATGTCGCTCGTCGGCCCGCCGCCGAGCCAGACGCCGTGAACATCGGGATGGCCGTCGGCGGTGCGCGGCGCCGGGCCCGCGGGTGCGCTTCGCGCGCCGCGCCCGCCCGGCACAGGCGCCTGCGATCCGGAGAGCGGCAGCGAGACGGCAGCCAGGACGGCGGCGGTGGACGCGGCGGCGATCAACCGTGTGATGCTCATATGGAACTCCGAGTGGAGAATACTACTCAGAATGACGAGCGAGCGGCAGAACGTCGAATTTCCCGATCGGGCGGACGAGAACCGTCGGATCTGGGATGCGAACGCGCGCTGGTGGGACGACCGGATTGGCGACGGCAACGACTTCCAGCTCCTGCTCATCGAGCCGGCGACGGATCGGCTGCTCGACGTTCGCGCCGGAGAGACGATCCTCGATGCGGCGTGCGGCGCCGGGCGATACGCCAGGCGGATGGCCGAGCTCGGCGCGCGCGTGGTCGCGTTCGATTACAGCGCCGAGTTCATCGCGCGAGCTCGCGAACGCACCGCCAATGCGCCGGTCGAGTACCACGTGCTGGACGCCGGCAACGTGGAGGCGCTCGTCTCGCTTGGCGCGAAGCGATTCGACAAGGCCGTCTGCACGATGGCGATCATGGACATGCCCGAGATTCGCCAGCTGTTTGCGGCGCTCTCGCGCCTGCTCGTGCCGGGCGGCGTCTTCGTCTTCTCCGTCACTCACCCGTGCTTCCACTCGGCCGACATCCAGCGCTTCGCCGAGCTCCACGAGGAGGACGCGGGCCGGCACATCGCGCGCTCGGGCGTGAAGGTGTCGTCGTATCTGTCGCCGTCCGCGCGAAAGACCGAGGGCATCATCGGGCAGCCCGAGCCGCAGTGGTTCTTCCATCGCCCGCTGAGCGCGCTCTTTCGAGTCGGGTTCGAGTCGGGCTTCGTCGTGAACGGGATGGAAGAACCCGGCTTTCAGAACACGGCTGCGCCGAAAGCCGGCGTGCGCTGGACCGACATGCCGGAGATCCCGCCGGTGATGGTCGTGCGGATGAAGCTGTTATAACGCGGGACGACAATCAACGCAGAACTCGCAGAGCACGCAGAACCTCTCTTGTACAAATGAAACTGCGGGTTCTGCGGTTTCTGCGTTGATCGTCGTCCCGCGTCACGCGCGCGGCTCGAGAGTCGCCGCGAAGAGATCTCCGGCGAGATACTTCAAGCCGGTGTCGACGGCGACGGTCGCCACCGTTTTGCCGGGCCCGAGCTCTCGCGCCAGCCGCACGGCCGCGGCGATGTTGAGGCCGCTCGACGTGCCGACGAGCAGGCCTTCGTCGCGCGCGAGCTGCTTCGCCGTCGATCGCGCGTCCGCTTCGTCGATGCTCCGCGCCTCGTCGTACGGCCGATCGGCCATGTGCGGCGGCACGCTGCCCGTGCCGATCCCCTCGACGCGATGCGCGCCGCCGCGTCCCTCGGTCAACGCCGGAGACGAGGCGGGCTCGAGCGCGACGATGCGCGCGCGGCTGCCGGCGTCGCGCAACGCGCGCGCCACGCCGCGCAGCATCCCGCCGGTGCCGACCGCGCCGCAGAACGCGTCGAGCCGTCCGCCGGTCTGCTCCCACAGCTCCCGGCCGATGCTCATGTAGCCGCGCACCGCGTCCTCGTTGTGAAATTGATCGGTCCAGAACGTGTCCGGCTCGCTTGCGAGCGCGGCGATCTCCTTCTTGAACCGCTCGAAGAGCGCCGGCGTCACTTTCCCGCCGTCGCTCGGCACCATCCGCAGCTCGGCGCCGAAGGCCTCCATCGTCCGCAGTTTTTCGGGCGAGAACGCATCGGAGGAGAGCACGACGAAGCGGTAGCCCTTGGCCGCGCAGACCATGGCGAGCGAGGAGCCGGTGCTGCCGCCCGTGAACTCCACGACGCGCATGCCCGGCCGCAAAACGCCGCGCGCTTCGGCGCCCTCGATCATCGCGAGCGCCATCCGATCTTTGTACGAACCGGTCGGGTTCACCGACTCCAGCTTGACGATCACGTCGGCGTCGGCGGCCGTCACGATCCGCCGCAGGCGCACGACGGGCGTTTGGCCAATCGCGCTCAACACGGAATCGGCAGTTGACGTTGTGGGCATGGATCGGAGCCTATCACGGTCGGCTGATCGAGCGGCCGCGCGCCCCTCGCGTAGATGCTCTCCGACGCGACGCCCGCGTACCGCACGACCACGTCGTCCCATCCGGCGTACCACGCGCGGATCTCTTCGCGGCGGTGGAAGCTCGTGAACCCCGCGCTGTAGTGATCGAAGTTGTTGTGCTGATCCGGCGAGAAGAAGACGACCTGGCGGCCGACGAGATAGAGCACCGGTCCCGCGAACGGGATTTTCGCGAGCAGCTTGCCGACGGCGGTGAGGACCAGGCAGAAATTCCACGTCGTCCGGTACGACGCGCTCGTCGTCCAGCGGCGGAGCGCGCGGTTCACGGCGTACAGCGCCCGATTGCCCTGGCCGTGCATGAAGATCGAGAAGAATCCGCCGGGCCGCACGAGCGGCTGGATGCGCTCGAACGCGCCTCTGGCGTCCGGCGTGTGGTGCAGCACGCCGACGGCGTAGGCCGCGTCGAACGTGTCCGGGAGGAACGGCAGCTTGAACAAATCGGCCTGCACGACGGCGACGTCCGGTCGATCGCTGACGTTTCCCTGCGCGGTCTCGACGGCCGACGAGATGTCCACGGCGACGACGCGCGCGCCCCAGTCGTTCACGAGCCGCGCGTACCGTCCGTTGCCGCAGCCCGCGTCGAGCACGAGCTTGCCGCGAAAATCGGACGGCACGGTGCGCGTGTATTCGAGGAAGATGTCGCGCTCGGCCTGCCGCTCGGGCGCCGAGTGGCCGTGCTCGGGATACAGCATCGTCCACTCGTACCCGAACGAATCGCGGGTGCGCGCCTGGTCGGCGTCGAGCGCGTGCTGCACGAAGCGCGGGACGCCGCCGGCGATCGGAAACGCGTGGCCGGCAGCGCACGCGAGCGTTCCCGCCGAGACGACGTCGCCGCGCCGCTCCGCCGCGTCGAGGCGCAGCGCGCCGCGACACTCCGGGCAGACGATCAGATCCAGGAGCCACGCTCGCATCGCGCGGACGCCTCGCCCTACGGGAGCTCCTTCAAGAGAATGTTGCGAAACTGCACGAGGCTCGGCGGCGCGGCCCAGACGCCGTTCTTCTTTTCGCCGTGATGCTGCAGCGCCAGCGGCCCGCGCGCGGCGACGCCGGGCAGCTCCGCCTGGCTGATGACCTCTTCGCCGTTGAGCACGACGGTGAGGCGGGCGCCGCGCATCGTGATCTCGAACGTGTTCCACTGGCCGATGTCGTGATCGGCGTTGCGCTTCGGCGTCACGCCGGCGCGCACCGCGGCGGACATCGCGCGATCGGTGCGATAGCCGTACACCTCGCCCGATCCGATCGGCCAGCACCAGATGTTGACCTGCGCCTTGCTCGAGCCGCGCATGTAGATGCCGGAGTCGGCGTCGGGGACGGCGATTCGAATCTCGCGGCCCTCGGCGTCCTTCTTGTGAGTCCCGTCGAAGCGGATGATCGGCACCGCCGGGTTGACGTACGGCGTCGCCTTCAGGCGCCAGTCGACCTTCAGCACGAAATCGCCGAACGATCGCTCGGTCCACAGGCTCTTCTCGCCGCTCGCCTCGCTCTCGGCGTCATAGTCGATCACGCCGTCGACGACCTTCCAGTGTCCGTTGTCGCCGGCGGGGATCTTCCAGCCGGCGAGATCGCGGCCGTTGAAGAGCGGCGCGAACTCCGAGGCAGCCCGGCGGGCCGGCGCCGCAGCGGCGAGGCCGACCAGCGCCGCGATCGCGGCGATGGAGCGCTTTGCGTTTCGCATGCGCGGTAGTTTAGGCTACCGGACCCGGCCATGCCTACCGCCGATCGCAAGCTTGGCGTCGCGATATCCGGCGTCGGCTGGTGCGCGTCGCAGCACATCGCGGCCTTCCTCCGCAACCCGCACACGCAGATCACGTGGCTCTGCGCGCGCGACGCGGCGCGGGCGCGCGCGAACCTCGAGCGGTACGGCGTGCCGCTGCCCGATGCGCGGATCACCACCCGCTACGAAGACGTCCTCGCCGCGCCGGACGTCGACATCGTGTCGATCACGACGCCGAATCATCTGCACGCGGACGAAGCGACGGCCGCGGCGGCGGCGGGCAAACATCTGGTGCTCGAGAAGCCGACGGGGCTCGACGTCGACGAGCTGATTCGGATCCGCGATGCCGTGCGGCGCGCCGGCGTGCGCACGATCGTCTCGTTCGAGCTGCGGTTCAATCCGTACCTGAAGTTCGCGCGCTGGCTGCGCGCCGCGGGTTGGCTCGGCGAGATCCGGTTTGCGCGGACGCAGTACCTATCGCGCGTCACCGACTGGTACAGCGGCTGGAGCTGGGCCCGGACGCGCGCGAGCGGGCGCAGCCATCTCCTTGCGGCCGGCTGCCACGCGGTCGACGCGCTGCGCTTCTGCTCGGGCCTCGAGCCGATCGCGGTGAGCGCGTTCCACACGCGGTTCACGGAAGGGTACGAATACCCGACGTCGATCGTCGCGAACATGACGCTCGAAGGATCGGCGCTGGGCCACGTCACCAGCTCCACCGATTTCATGCTCCCCTACACGTTTCTCGTCGAGCTGATGGGCGACCGCGCGACGCTGCGGCAGGACGTCCTGCAGTCGCTCGACCGGCCGCTGGACGCCGCCGCGCTCGCGGCCGCCAATCCCTTCGCCGACGTGTCGCTCGAGCCGGCGACCGACGAAGCCGGCCGGCCCGTCGTCCGCATTCGATGCGTGATGCCGGATTCGGTGGACGTCGCGCACCACCCGTTCCAGGCCGAGATCGACGAGCTCGTGGCCTGCGTGCGCGAGGATCGCGAGACGTCGATCAGCGTGTTCGAGGCGCAGAAGACGATGGAAGCGTGCCTGGCGGCCGATCGGTCGGCGGAACTCGGCGGGCAGCCGATCGCGTTACCCCTCGTCGCTGGTTGAGGCGCATACTGGCACCGATCAACAGCGGCACGAGGATGCCATGAGCACTCATCGATCACGGCGGGATTTCCTGAAGGCGGTTGCGGCCGCCGGCGCGGCGTCGCCGACGATCCTCCGCGCGCAACCGGTTTCCCGGGCGCCGGCGCGCGTCTCGCCGAACGATCGGATCCGGTTCGCCGCGTTCGGCGCCGGCATCCGCGGCCTGGCGGACCTGCGGTCGGCGCTGAAGGCGCCGGGGGTCGAGCTCGTGGCGGTTGCGGACGTCTACGACGGCCGCCTCGCGCTCGCGCAGGAGACGTGGGGCAGCCAGCTGTTCACGACGCGCGATTACCGTGAGATCCTCGCGCGCCCCGGCGTCGACGCGGTCGTCGTCGCGACGCCGGATCACTGGCATGCGCAGATGGCGATCGACGCGTTGAAGGCGGGCAAGGACGTGTACGTCGAGAAGCCGATGGTGCAGCAGATCGACGAAGGACCGCCCGTCGTCGAGACGGCGCGGCAGACCGGCCGCGTCCTGCAGGTGGGCAGCCAGCATCCGAGCTCCATCGTGTACGCGAAGGCGCGCGAGCTGTTCCGCGCGGGCGCGATCGGCGAGCTGAATCTCGTCGAGGCGTGGATCAACCGCAATTCGCCGACCGGGGCGTGGCAGTACTCGATCCCGCCCGACGCGTCGCCGCAGACCATCGACTGGGATCGCTTCCTCGGCCGCGCGCCGAAGCGGCCGTTCGATCCGATCCGGGCCTTCCGCTGGCGCAACTACCGCGACTACGGCACCGGCATCCCGGGCGATCTGTTCGTGCACCTGTTCACCGCGATTCACTTCGTGCTCGACGCGCTCGGTCCCACGCGCGCGATCGCGAGCGGCGGCCTGCGGCACTGGCACGACGGCCGCGACGTGCCGGACGTCATGCTCGCGATGTACGACTATCCGAAGACCGCGTCGCATGCGGCGTTCACGGTTTCGCTGAAAGTGAACTTCGCCGAAGGCGCCGGCGACAACACGACCTTCCGTTTCGTCGGCCCCGACGGCGTGCTCACGATCGGCGACAACGCGGTGACGCTGTCGAGACGTCCGCCGGCGAAAGAGCCTGGCGAAACGAGCGAGACGTTCGCGAAGGCAACGCAGCGGGAGTTCCTGCAGGGCTATCGCGAGAAGTATCCCGACGTGCCGGAGCTCCGGCCGCGCAGCGACGAAGTGTTCACCGCGCCGCAGCGGTACAACAGCACCGACGATCATTTCCGCGCCTTCTTCGAGGCCGTGCGCACGCGGCGCCCCGTCGTCGAAGACGCGGTGGTCGGGCTGCGCGCAGCCGGCCCGGCGCTCCTCGCGAACGAGAGCTACTTCGAGGGTCGAGCGATTGGATGGGATGCAGAGAAGATGGTACGGGTGAAGGACACATGCGCATCCGACTCGCAGCGGCCGTGATCGCGCTCGCGCTCGCCGCTGGCCTGCGCGCGACCGCCTCGGAAAAAGACAACGGCTGGCGTTCGCTCTTCGACGGCAGGACGACGGCGGGCTGGCGCGGCTTCCGGCAGCAGCAGATGCCCTCGGGCTGGCAGGTCGTCGACGGCGCGCTCACGCGCGTCGCGCGCGCCACCGACATCGTCACCGTCGACGAGTTCGGCGACTTCGAGCTGACGGCCGAGTGGAAGCTGCCGCCCAACGGCAACAGCGGCATCTTCTACCGTGTCACGGAAGACGACGACGTGATGTGGCACGTGGCACCCGAGTTTCAACTGATCGACAACGCGTACGACAAGGAGCCGCTCAAGCCGGTGCAGCTCGCCGGCGCGAACTACGATCTCCATCCGCCATCGCGCGACGCAACGAGGCCGATCGGATCGTGGAACGAGGCGCGGCTCCTCGTCCGCGGGGCGCACGTCGAGCACTGGTTGAACGGCGCGAAGGTCGTCGAGTACGAGCTCTGGACCCCGGACTGGGAGCGCCGCGTGCGCGGCAGCAAGTTCAGGGACTTTCCGCGCTACGCGCGCGCGCGCCGCGGGCACATCGGGCTGCAGGAGCACGACGCCCGCGTCGCGTTCCGCAACATCAGGATTCGGGAGCTCACGGACTGACGGTTATGATGCGACTGGCTGCGTGTGCCGTCGCCGCCGGCCTGTGCCTGGCGGCCGCGGCGGCCGCTGCACAAGATCGGATCGGCTTCAATCGCGATGTGCGTCCGATCATGTCGGACACGTGCTTCCGCTGCCACGGTCCCGATCGCAGCGCGCGGAAGGCGGACCTGCGTCTCGACGTCCGCGACGAGGCGACCAGGCCAAGGCGTTCGGGCCGCACGCCGATCGTGCCCGGCGATCCGGATCGCAGCGAGATCATCGCGCGCGTGTTCGCGACGGGCCCGAACGTGATGCCGCCGCCGTACGCGCACAAGGCGTTGACGCCGGCGCAAAAGGACGTCATCCGACGCTGGGTCGCGCAAGGCGCCGTCTACGAGGGCCACTGGGCCTACCAGCCGGTGAAACGTCCGGCGCTTCCGGCCGCCGCAGACGAATCACGGATCAGGAATCCAATCGATCGGTTCATCCAGGACGGACTGCGTCGCGCAGGGCTGACGGCTGCGGACGAAGCCGACAAGCGGACGCTGCTCCGCCGCGCCACGATGGATCTGACGGGCCTCGTCCCCACGCGCGACGAGATGCGCGCGTTCCTTGCCGACGAGTCTCCGGATGCGTACGAAAAGGCGATCGACCGGCTGCTCGCGTCGCCGCGCTATGCCGAGCAGCGGACGATGCGATGGCTCGACGGGGTGCGCTACGCGGACACGGCGGGCTTTCACGGCGACAATCCGATTCCGGCGTGGCCGTACCGCGATTACGTCCTGCGCGCCTTCCTGGCCAATCGCCCGTTCGACGAGTTCACGCGCGAGCAGATCGCCGGCGACCTGCTGCCGAACGCGACCACCGAGCAGCGCGTCGCGTCGGCCTACAACCGGCTCAATCGCACGTCGGCCGAAGGCGGCCTGCAGCCGAAGGAATATCTCGCGAAGTACGGCGCCGATCGCGTGCGCACGGTGAGCGCGGTCTGGCTGGGCAGCACGCTCGGCTGCGCCGAATGCCACGACCACAAATTCGATCCGTTTCTCGCGAAGGACTTCTATGCGATGAAGGCGTTCTTCGCCGACGTCCAGGAGACGGGCCTCGTGCCGGATCGCGGCGCGCGCGCCTGGGGCGCGCAGCTCGCGCTGCCCACCGACGCGCAGAAGCTCGAGCTCTCGCGGCTCGACGCGAAGCTGGCCGCCGCGAGGGCGCGCCTCGACGAGGCCGCCGCGAAGCTCGCGAGCGATGAGGAGGCGCGCGCGAGCGACCTGCGGACGCGGTGGCAGGCTGGCGAGCTCGCCTGGACGTGGCAGCATCCGATCGCCGCGCGCGCGACGAACGGCGCCACGCTGACCATCTACGACAAGGATGCCATCGAAAGCAATTTCTACCTCGATGGCAGCTTGAAGACGGAGACCAGACCAGGCGACGGGCTCGTCGTCGCCAGCGGCGCCAACCCGGATCGCGAGACCTACGTCGTCACCCTCAAGCCGGGCGGCGGCGTCTGGCAGCAGCTCGGTCTCGAAGTCGTGCAGGACGAGAGCCTGCCGGGCGCGCGCTATGCGCGCGGCGCGGATCGATTCCTGTTGAGCGAAGTGGATGCGGAGCTCGTCGAGAACGGCGCGCCGCCGCGGCGGCTGCCGTTCGCGATGGCGACGGTCAACGACGCGCCGCCGTCGGTGCCGTCGAGCACGACCGATCCGGGCATGCCGCCGCTGGCGGCGATCGACGGCAGCCTGCAGACCGCCTGGGGCATCCGTTTCGGCGAAGCGCGGAATCCGTTTCTCGCGCTGCGATTCGCCGACGCCGTGACAACGACCGCCGAGTCGGCGATCGTCGTCACGCTGCGGCACGAATCGTCGCTCCGGCGCGCCGTGATCGGGCGATTCCGCCTCGCGATGGCCGCCGACGCCTTTGCATGGCCGCCGGTCGGCACGGCCGGGACGCGCGCGCGCAGCGCCGATCCGAGCGGCAGGACGACGTGGGCGAGCGGTTTACCGGAGGAGGTGATGAGAGCGCTCCGCCGGCCCGCTGACGATCGCGACGCGGCGGAACGGATCGCGCTGCACGACTATCTGATTTTTTCCAATCCGGCGCTCGCGGCGCTCTCTCGCGACGTGTCCGCGGCCGACACCGAGCGCGGCCTCCTCGAGGCGGCGATTCCGCACGTCGTCACCACCGTGTCGGTCGATCCGGCGCCCACGCACATCCTCCCGCGCGCCAACTGGATGGACGATTCGGCGCCGATCGTGGAACCGGCCATCCCGGCGTTCCTCGGCGCGCTCGATACGAAGGGGGTGCGGGCCACGCGGCTCGATCTGGCGAACTGGCTCGTGTCGCGCGGCAATCCGCTCACGGCCCGCGCCTTCGTCAACCGGGTGTGGCGCGAGTTCTTCGGCGCCGGCCTCTCGAAGGTGCTCGACGATCTCGGATCGCAGGGCGAGTGGCCCGCCCACGCGGAGCTCGTCGACTGGCTCGCCTCCGAGTTCATGCATCCGGAATTTGCCGCTGCGGCGAGCTCAGCGTCGGCCGACGCGGCGCACGATTGGGACGTGAAGCACATCATCCGGCTGATCGTCACCAGCCACACGTACCGCCAGTCGTCGCTGCTCGCCGCGGATCGTCCGGACACGGATCCGGAGAACCGGCTGTTCGCGCGTCAGAACCGGTTCCGGGTCGACGCCGAGAACGTCCGCGACATCGCGCTGGAAGTGTCGGGCCTGCTGTCGAACGCGTTCGGCGGGCCCAGCGTGAATCCGCCGCAGCCAGACGGGTATCTCGCCGCGTTGAACTTCCCCAAGCGCGAGTACTCGGCGAGCCACGGCGACGATCTCCACCGGCGCGGCATGTACACGATGTGGCAGCGCACGTACTTGCACCCGAGCCTCCTGAACTTCGACGCGCCGACGCGCGAGGAGTGCACGGTCAACCGCAGCACGTCCAACACGCCGCTGCAGGCGCTCGACCTGTTGAACGATCCGATCTTCGTCGAAGCGGCGCGCGCCTACGCAGAGCGCGCCGCAGAGGACGGCCGCGGGCGCTTCGATTCGCAGCTCGACTGGATCTTCGATCGCGCGTTGAACCGTCCGCCGACGCGGGACGAGCGCGCGATCCTTCGCGGGTTGTACGAGCGAAACCTGAAACGTTTCGCGGCGGATCCCGCGGGCGCGCGCGCGTTCATCGCCGACGGCGAGGCGCCGGCCGCGCCGGGCACGAACGCAGTGCGGCTCGCGGCGATGGCCACCGTCGCCCGCGCCGTACTGAACCTGCACGAGCTGATCACGAGGAACTGAAGGCATGGACATGGACGAGCAATTCGTACGCGGCATCAGCCGGAGGACGTTCCTCGGACGCGGAGCCGCGGGCCTCGGCGTCGTGGCGCTGAACGCGCTCGTCGCGCCGCGCCTGTTCGCCGCGGCGCAGGCCTCGTCCCGATCGTCGAACGGCATCGTGAACCCGCTCGACTTCCCGCCGAAGGCCAGACGCGTGATCTTCCTCTATCAGGCCGGCGGGCCGTCGCATCTCGAGACGTTCGACTACAAGCCGAAGCTCGCCGAGCTGTCCGGCACGCCGATGCCGGAGTCGCTGACCAAAGGGCAGCAGATCGCGCAGCTGCAGGGACAGCCGCTCACCTGCTTCGGCCCGACGCACCCGTTCAAGCGGTTCGGCGAGTCGGGGCAGCTCGTCTGCGAGCTGTTTCCGCACATCGGCGGCATCGTCGACGACACCTGCATCGTGCGGTCGATGTGGACCGAGCAGATCAACCACGACCCGGCGCACACGTTCATGAACAGCGGCTCGATCATCACCGGCCGCCCGAGCATGGGGTCGTGGGTGCTGTACGGGCTGGGCGCGGAGGCCGACAACCTGCCCGGCTTCGTCGTGCTCGTCTCGCAGGGCAACGGCGGCCAGATGCAGCCGATCGCCGCGCGGCAGTGGTCGGCCGGAATCCTCCCGAGCCGCTTTCAGGGCGTGCGGTTCAACTCCGTCGGCGATCCGGTGCACTACATCGCCAACCCGCGCGGTGTGAGCCGCGAGATGCAGATCGATTCGATTCGCGCCATCAACGCGCTGAACGCGCTCGAGGACCGGACGCTGCACGATCCGGAGATCCAGACGCGCATCGCGCAGTACGAGATGGCGTTCAAGATGCAGACGAGCGTCCCCGGCCTTCTCGATCTGCGCGACGAGCCGCCGCACATCCTCGACATGTACGGCGCGAAGCCGGGCGACGGCACGTTCGCGTCGAACTGCCTGCTGGCGCGCCGCCTCGCGGAGCGGGGCGTGCGGTTCATTCAGCTCTATCACCGCGACTGGGATCATCACAGCGACGTGAGGAACAACCTCGTGTTCAAGGCGGAGGAAGTCGACAAGCCGACGGCGGCGCTCGTCACCGATCTCAAGCAGCGCGGCATGCTCGACGACACGCTGGTCATCTGGGGCGGCGAGTTCGGCCGCACGCCGATGTCGCAGGGGCGCGGCGGCCGCGACCATCACATCAAGGGGTTCTCGTTCATGCTCGCCGGCGGCGGCATCAAGAAAGGGCTCGCGTACGGCGCGACCGACGACCTCGGCTACGCCGCCGTGGACCACCCCGTGAGCGTGCACGACTTCCACGCGACCATGCTCTATCTGCTCGGTGTCGACGCGGCAAAGCTCGCGGTGAAGTATCAGGGGCTCGACGTTCGGCTGACCGGGCCGGAGGGCGGCGCGGTCGTGCACGACATCATCGCGTAGCGTTCACGCCGTACGACGCAGAACACGCGGAGCTCGCAGATTTTTCTTTGTACAAGAGTATCTGCGTTCTCCGCGAGCGCTGCGTCGATCGTCGTGCGTCGCTCGCGGCGCGCCCGCTCACGAGTTCGGCATCGCGCCCGCCGGGTACTGCTCGAGGTCCAGCACGCTGCCGGTGACGCACGCGCTCTCGTCGGACGCGAAATAGGCGGCGGCGTAGGCGATGTCGCGCGGCTCGAGCATCCGGCCGAACGGCCGCGTCGCGATCGCCTCCGCGATCCAGTCGTCGCTCTTCCCTTCCTGCTCGCGCTTGACGCGCTTCTCGCCTTCGGTGAGCGTCCACCCGACGTTGATCTGGTTCACGCGGATCCGGTCGCGGTTCAGGAGCGACGCCGCGTTTCGCGTGAGCGTCATCAGCGCGCCCTTCGACACCGAATAGGCCCCGAGCTTCGGCTCGCCGACGTAGGCGAGGATCGAGCCGATGTTGACGACCGATCCGCCGCCGCGCGCGCGCATCGGCGCGATCGACTCCTGCAGCAGGACGAACGGCGCGCGCACGTTCACCGCCATGATCGCGTCCCAGCGCGCGACGGCGATGTGCTCGAGGTCGCCGCGCGTGGTGTCGCCGGCGTTGTTCACCAGGACGTCCACGCCGCCGAACCGCTCGACGCCGTAGCGGATCAACGCGCGGCAGATCTCCTCGCTGCGGAGATCGCCCTCGTAGTAGGCGGCGTCGCGCCCCGCCGCCTTCACGCGCCGCACCGTTTCGGCGCCGCCCGCCGCGTCGAGTCGGTGCACGACGACCGAGGACCCGAGCTCGGCGAAATATTCCGCGATGCCGCGGCCGATGCCGGACGTGGCGCCGGTCACGATCGACACCTTCCCGGCCAGACGCTCGCTTGCCCCGAGCGACGTCGAGGGGCTCGTCATACGAACGACGGGTTCTCGATCCGCTCGACGCGGTACCCGCCGCGCCGGCGGTCGACGCGGTACATGATCGTGAAAATCACGGCGATCGCCGCCGGCAGGATCGCCCAGATCGAGAGCACGCGGTCCGCGCCGAAGCGATCGTTGATCCAGCCCATCACCGGTCCGGCAATCGCCGTGGAGATCGCGCCGGTCGCGCCGATCACGGCGAGCAGCAGCGCGCCGCCACGGGGAAACCGCTCCGAGGTGATGCCGAGCATCGTCGGCCACCAGAACGCGGTGCCCGCCGCGAAGAGCGCCGCCGACGCGAACGCCGCGAACGGCGTCCGCGCCATGCCGAAGAGGAACAGGCCGAGCGCCGCCGCGACCGCCGTGGACGCAACCAGCGCAACGGGCGAGACACGGTGCGCGGCGCCGCCCGCGAACTGCCGCATCAGGTACATGATCCCGTTCACCCACACGAGGACGAGAATGCCCGCCTGCGCGGAGCTCCGCATCACGTCGTTGAAGATGTTGCTCACCCACTGCCCCGGACCGAGCTCGGTTGCCGCCGTGAGCCACATGCACGACCACACGACGACGAACAGCGGCCGCCGCATCTCCCTGAACATGTCGGCGAACGGCACCCCGGCGGCGGCGCGCTCGGTCGGCGGAAACCGGCGGCCGGCGAAGAGCCACGCGTACATCGCCGACGGCACGAGCAGCAGCAGCATCTTCGCCTGCCAGCCGGTGTACGGCGCGAGCGGCGGCGCATAGCGTCCGATCTGCGTGAGCACGAAGCTCAGCACGCCGCCGACGACGATGCCGCCGGGGAACCACGCGTGCAGCGCGACGAGGCGCCGCGTCTTGTCGTCCGCGTAAATGGTCGCGACGAGCGGGTTGATCGCGGCCTCGACGAGGCCGTTGGCGATGCCGATCACGAGCGTGGCCGCGAAGAGCACGCCGAAGTTCGGCGCCGCGATCGTCGCGACGGCGCCGCCGATGTGGCCGGCCGCGGCAAGCCGGAGGAGCGTGCCCATGCCGACGAGATCGCACAGCGGTCCGCCCACGAGGATCGACAGGCCGAACCCCCAGAACGCGGCGCCGGCGATCCAGCCGACGTCGACCTTGCTCAGGGCGAACAGCCGCTCGAAGTCGCCCATGACGTCGCCGCGAATGGCGAACGACATCGCGGTCGCGACGAGCGCGATGCAGCTCGCGACGAAGAACGCCCTGGCGTCACGTGGCGACGAGATGTCTGTCATACCCTGCCTCCACGAGCGCTTCGTACGCCTGCCACACGTCGTCGGGAATGTCCTGCTGAATCTGAAAGCCCTTCGCCGGATACAGACGGATCCGCTGCAGATCGCCGACCATGATGCTGATCACGTCGTCGGGCGAGAGGGCTGCGTGTGAGCAGCGGCCCAGGTACTCGTCCATCGATTCCTGCGGCGACGTCACGATCACCTCTTTCTCCGGCCACACTTTCCTGAACGTCGCGTAGCTCCGGCGCTCCATGTACGGCTTCTGCACGACGATGAATTTCTGCGGCTCGATGCCGCGCTCGGCGAGGAGCCGCCTGGTGAAGGCGACGTTCTCGCCGGTGTTCGTGGAGCGGTTCTCGATCAGCATGCGGTCCTCGGGGACGCCCATGCCCGCGGCGATTCGCGCGAACTGATCGGCCTCCGGCTCGCGCCACAGCCGGTGCGTGATCGATCCGAGGCCGCCGGCGAAGATGAGGAGCGGCGCCCAGCCCTGAAGGAACAGATCCGCTCCGCGCGCGGCGACGATCGTATCGTGGCTGCAGAGGACGAGGATCGCGTCCGCGCGCGAGAGCTGATGATCCAGGTGGTGGTACCGCCAGAGCTTCTCGGCGAGCCCACGGATCCGATCGTCCATTCAGGCGCGCGTCACGAGTGGCAGGCCGGCGAGAAACCGATCGACGCGCGCCGAGACGTCTTTCAGGTACGCCGCGTCTCCCGGCGGAAGCTCGGTCGTGAAGACGCCGCGGTATCCGGCGTCGTCGAACGCGCGCCGCACGGCGGGCCAGTCGATGTCGCCTTCGCCGAGGTTCTTCCACGCGAACCGGCTGCTCGGGCGATCGAGCTGGAAGTCCTTCAGGTGGACCTTCGCGATGCGCGCGCCGAGCGCGCGAATCCAGTCCTGCGGGTAGCCGTAGAAGACGACGTTGCCGACGTCGAAGTAGGCCTTCAGCCACGGCGATTCGAGCTCGTCGATGTACCGCGCGAACTCGAGCGGGCTGAGCAGGAATTTGTTCCACACCTCTTCGACGGCGATCACCACCGCGAGATCCTTTGCGAGCGGAAGCAGCCGCTCGCGCAGCACACGCTGCGAGCGCCGCCACGCGTCGGCGTACGACGTCTCGGGATCGACCACGGCCGGCACGAGCAGCACCGCGTCGGCGCCCCACAACGCGGCGTTGCGCAGCGACGTCTCCATGCCGGCGACGCTGCGATCGACGACGCCGCGATCGGCGCTCGAGAGCGGGAAGCGCCAGTGGTCCGCGTTCATCACCGAGTGGATGCGCAGCGCCGCCTGCTTCGACGCCTCGCGAACCTCGTGGGCTTCCTCCGCCGGGGCGACCGTCTGCATCTCGACGGCGTCGAACCCCGCCTCGCGCGCGAGCGCAAACCGGTCGGCGTAGGAGAGATCTTTCGGGAGCATCGAGATCAGCACGGCCTTGCGGCCGCCGGGGCCGCTCGGGGCGGCGAGCGCAGCGCGGCTCGACGCCGCGAGGGCAGCGACCGATTGGATGAACGTGCGGCGATCCATCACACCTCGCCCGTACGCATCCGCTCCTTCAGGATGTCCATCGTCCGCCACGCCATCGCGAGGATCGACCAGGTGGTGTTCTGCGTGCCGCCGCAGACGAAGGGCGCGGCGTCCGCCAGGTAGACGTTCTTCACGTCGTGCAGGCGGCACGACGGATCGGTGACGGATGTCTTCGGATCGCGCCCCATGCGCGCCGTGCCGATCTCGTGGATCGACCAGCCGGGCGGCAGCGGCTCGCGCCCGATGCTCACGTCCTCGGCGTGCGCCGCGTGCAGCATCTCCTCGATCGAGTCCGCCATGTCCTTCGCCATCTTCAGCTCGTTGTCGCGGAACCGGTAATCGAACCGCAGCACCGGAATGCCCCACGCGTCTTTCGTCTCCTCATCCAGCGTGACGCGGTTCTCGCGGCGCGGCAGGACCTCGCCGAAGCCGCCGAAGCTGATGATCGCGGGATAGTACTTGCGCACGTTCGACTTGAACGCCTTCCCGTAGCCGGCGATCTCGTGCGCCATGCTCGGGAACTCGGTGCACCCGCCGCCGCCCTGGAAGTGATAGCCGCGGATGAAATCGGGATGCCGATCCGTGACGTTGCGGAATCGCGGGATGTACGGCGACACGGGCCGGCCGTCGTCGAGCGTCGTCTCGGTGCCGATGCGCGCCGGAATGAACCCGCTGCCGCGGATTCCCATGATGTGCTCGCTCAGATAGCAGCCGAGCGCGCCCGACGAGTTGCCGACGCCGCCTGGATGCGCCCGCGATCGCGAGTTCAGCAGGATGCGCGTCGAGTCGAGCGTGCCGGCGCCGAGGACGACGGCGCGCGCGGTGAAGTCGAGCACCTCGCGCGTGTTCGCGTCGATCACGCGGACGCCCGTCGCGCGATCCGTGGCCGGATCGACGAGCACCTCCGAGACGATCGAGTAGGGACGGATCGTGAGATTCCCGGTGTCGCGCGCCGGATAGACGAGCGCCGTCGGCGAATGAAACGCCGCGCCGATGTTGCAGCCGCGCCCGCACCGGCCGCGTCCCGCGCACCGCGCCCGGTACTTGTTGAGGACGCCCTCGGTCGTCACGCCGGCGCGCCCCGGAATGTAGTGGCGGCCCATCTTCGCGATCGCGCGCTTGAACGCGATCTCGACGCAATTCAATTTGTACGGACGCTGGAAGACGCCGTCGGGCACCTGCTCGAGCCCCTCGACCGTGCCCGAGCAGCCGAGCAGCACGTCGACTTTGTCGTAGTACGGCTTCACCTCGTCGTAGGTGATCGGCCAGTCGACGTCGAAGCCGTCGCGGCTCGCGGCGTTGAACTGCAGCGGCCCGTATCGCAGCGCGCCGCGGCCCCAGAAATTCGTCTTGCCGCCGAGGACCCGCGAGCGCACCCACGCGTACGGCGTGCCGGTGGTCGGATGCTGCCGCTCGTCCACGACCCAGTTCCTGGTGAACGTGTTCGACGAGTACGACGCGACCGTTTTCGATTTCTCGTACGCCGGGTTGTTGGCGTACGGACGATCGAAGAAGTTGTATTCCGCGACGGCGATCGGGCGCTCGCCGGGCGGCAGCCGGCCGCGCCGCATCGACGCGTACGGCCACTCCATCGTCCGGTACTCCGTGCGCTCGTCGATCAGGCGGCCGGCCTCGAGCAGCAGCACCTTGACGCCGGCCGTCGCGAGCTGGAACGCTGCCATGCCCCCCGCGGCGCCGCTGCCGACGACGATCACGTCCCAGCGCTCGCGGCCCGGCATGATCGACGCGGCGGCCCGGCGAGACTGGTCGATCACGTTCCCGAGATCGAGCGTGAGCGTGCGATCCGCCTGCATCATGTCCCTCACATTCGCCCGGCCGGCCTGAAGGCCGGCCGCTACCGAGATGTGATTGGTCGCGCTACCTACTTCGCTTTCTGCCCGCAGTGCGGACAGTCGCGTCCGTCCTCGGTCTCGCAGCCGACGAACTCGCGGAGAAACGTGTTGCCCTTGTAGCGCAGCTCCTGATGGATGCCGATCTCGGACGAGTAGTAACCGCGGATCGTCGCATCCTTCGTCATGACGAAGAACTCTTCGAGCGGCGTCCGCGGCGCGCGCTCGTTGCGGCTGATGTCCTGCAGAATCCGGTCGGCCTGCGCGGGCGTGAGGCTCGCAAACGGCGTTCGCGCGCGCGCGATCGCCTCGGCGTCGAGCGCCGCGAGGCCGCCGATCCACCGCAGCGCATCCTCGGGCGCGAGTTCACTGATCAGCAAATCGATGTAGTCGGCGACGCGCGCCTCCTTCGCGCCGGGCGATCGATCGTCGGCCGGGATGATCATCTCGACGAACGCTTCGAGCGTGCGGAACTGCGGGGCGGAGAGAACCTTCGGCTGCGGCGAGGCGTTCGATGCCTGAATCCGCGCGAACGCGAGGAGGCCGGCGTCCGACAGCCACGGCAGCGCCGCCGCGGCCCCCAGCGCCTTCAGCGCCGTGCGCCGCGTCGGCTGCGTGCGTCGGGATGGCTGCTCTCGCACGCCCAGATCTTACCGCCGTCCGGTGCCGCGGCGGAGCGTCACGAGACGATCGCCCTTCACGTCCGCCCAGCGTTCCCGCCCGCCATCCGGCCACTCGACGACGACGGCGCCGACCTCGGCCGACGATCCGAGCCCGAAATGCGCGCGCACGTCGCTGGCGGACAGGTAGCTGCCGTCGGTCCTGACGCGCCGCCACAGCGCGGGACGCCCCGCGCGCTCGACGCCGACCCGGCTGCCGATCGCGAAGCGGTTGGACGAGGGCTGGTCCAGACGAACCTGCAGCCAGTGGTTCGCGGCGCCGGCCTGATTGAGCAGCAGCCGGACCGGCCCGTCGTTGTTCGTGACGACGATGTCGACGTCGCCGTCGTTGTCGATGTCGCCGAACGCCGCGCCGCGGCCGATCTCGGCGCGCGCGAACGCAGGGCCGGCGGCGGCGCTGGTCTCCTCGAACCGCCGCGCGCCGGTGTTGTGAAAGAGTTGATTCCGCATCCGGTACGGCGACGGCTGGCCGCGCAGCGCCTCGACGATGTTGACGGCGCCGTTGGCGACGAACAGATCCGGCCATCCGTCGTTGTCGTAATCGATCCAGTCGGTGCCGAAGCCGGTGAACGCGGCCGTCAGCGCGCCGAGCCCCGATCTCACGCGCGCGTCTTCGAAGTTGCCGCGCCCGTCGTTCACGTACAGCACCGACGTCTCGCGGACGATGTTCGTGACGAAGAGATCTTCGTCGCCGTCGAGATCGAAATCGCCCGACGCGATGCCCATGCTCCCTTCGGGCGTGCCGGTCGCGTTCAGCGCGGCGCCCGACAGCGGCCCCTCGTCTTTGAACGTGCCGTCGTGCCCGTTGATCCACAACTGGTTCGGCGTGCCGTCGTTGGCGACGTAGACGTCGAGCCAGCCGTCGCCGTTGTAGTCGCCGACGGCGACGCCGAGCCCTGCGCCGTACGCTTTCGTGATGCCGGCCGCGGCGGTGGCGTCGACGAAATGGCCGCGGCCGTCGTTGCGAAACAACCGCGCGGGCGCGGGGCGATACGCGCGCGGGCTGCAGTAGTCGCGCGCGCCCGCGGGGTCGTTGCACAGCTTGTTGGCCGCAATCGTGAAGTCGACGTAGTGCGCGACGAAGAGATCGAGGAAGCCGTCGCGGTCGTAGTCGAAGAACGCGGCGCTCGTGCTCCATCCGGAATCCGACACGCCCGCCTGCCTGGTGACGTCGGTGAACGTGCCGTTGCCGTTGTTGCGCAGCAGCGTCAGCGAGCCGAACGACGTCACGAGCAGATCCTGGTAGCCGTCGTTGTCGTAGTCGCCGACGGCGGCGCCCATGCCGTAGTTGCGCAGGCCGACGCCGGCGGCGCTCGTGACGTCGCTGAAGCGCAGCGTGCGCCGGCCGTCGGCGCCGGTGATCAGATCGTTGCGGAACAGGCGGCACGTGGCCGCGTCTCGCCCGGCCTTTGCCGAGGCGTCGGCCGGCAGGGCGCCGCCCTGTACGAGGAAGACGTCGAGATCGCCGTCGTTGTCGTAGTCGAAGAGCGCCACACCGGCGCCCATGATCTCGGGCAGATAGTAGTTGCCGGTCGCGCCGTTGACGTGCGTGAACGCCAGGCCGGCGGCTGCGGCCGACTCGACGAAGATCGGCGCGGGCGCGGGCGACGCGGCATCGCCCGCCGCGATGCCAATCGCGATCGAGGCCGCGAGCGCGGCGAGCCGCCCCGGCACGCGGCGCCTCATCGCAGCTGCGCGAGCTCGCGCTCGATGGCGGCGGCGAGCTCCTGCTGCCCGAACTTCAGCGCGAGCTGCCTCGCGTCGTTCGCCCGCGCGATGCCTTCGTCGCGGTGGCCGGCGCGGACGTGCGCGGTGGCGAGCGCGAACAGGAAGCGCGGCGCCTCGGCGTCGCGGGGCTCGACGAGCGGCTCGAGCGCGTGAATCGCCTCGTCGTTCCTGCCGAGGGCGATCAGCATCCGCCCGAGATTGAAGCCGGCGATCCTGAACGAGGGCTGGCTCTCGGCCGCCAGGCGATACTCGGCGGCCGCGGCCTCGAGCGCGCGCTGGCGCTCGAGGATCTGCCCGAGGTTGTTGTGCGCCTGCGCGTGCCGCGGGTCGACGGCGATCGCCTGCCGGTAGGCGTCCCTCGCCGCGTCCCACTTCTCCTGGAGCCCGAGCAGCACGCCGTAGTCGTAGTGCGCGTCGCCGAGATTGAAGCCGAGCGCGACCGACGCGCGGTAATGCTCCTCGGCCTTCGCCCAGTTGCGCGCGCGGCCGTAGAGCGAGATCAGGTTGGCGTGCGCCTGCGCGATCGACGGGTCGCGCGCGAGGGCCTCTTCGTGCGCCGCAATCGCGCCGGCGAGATCGCCCTCGTCGGCCAGCCGGAGCCCGCGCTGGAACGCCGTCTCCGCATCGTCGCGGAGCGAGGCGACGCCCGCGAGCATCGGGTCGGCGATCGCCGGCCAGCGCGGGCCGTAGCGGACGTGCTCGTCGAGCGCGCGCTCGGCCGCGTCGCGGCGTCCGAGCGCGCGATACGAGAGCGCGAGCGCGTAGTGCGCCGCGCCGTACTCGGGAAAGAGGGCGACGGCGCGCTCGAGATGCGCGACGGCGGCCTCGTGGCGATCGCGCGCCGCCGCGATCCGGCCGAGGCCGAATTCGGCAACGGGCTCGGCCGCCGGCTCGCGCCGGAGCGCGTCGTAGAGCACCTCGGCGCGATCGAGACTGCCCGAATCGACGAGCGACTCGGCGAGCTTCGCGCGCGCCGGCAGGTAGTCGGGCGCGCGGCGCAGCGCTTCGTCGAAGCAGGCGGCGGCGTCGGCGTGGCGCGCGAGCCGCTGCAGCGCGACGCCGTCGAGGTACAGCCATTCAGCCGCGCGCGGCGCCAGCGCCTGCGCGCGCAGGTAGGCGTCGTGCGCGGCGCCCCATTGGTCCCATGCGTGCAGCGTTCGCGCGAGCGCGCCCACGGCGCCGACGTCGGTCGGCCGCGAGATCGCGGCGGCGTCGGCGCGCGAGATCGCGTCACGCGTCTGCGGCGGAAACGCGTCGAGGCTGAGGCGTGGAAGCGGCGGGAGCGATGTCTGCGCGGCGGCGACGACCGCCGCGCAGACGCCGAGGATTCGCTCGATCAGAAACTGAACCTGAGGCCGAGGCGGATCTGGCGTTCCGGATAGAACGAAGCGC
>Ga0075435_100000002_pt1 | contig 140391 bp, 121 predicted proteins | sample RhiMethybrSRZTD4_FD_75302 | JGI IMG/M metagenome (GOLD analysis project Ga0075435, IMG submission 75302) | Populus rhizosphere microbial communities from Tennessee, USA - Rhizosphere MetaG P. TD hybrid SRZTD4 | ecosystem: Host-associated > Plants > Roots > Rhizosphere > Soil | place: USA...
TGCTTCCTCTATGAAATGCCGCAACTGCGGCGCCGAGATCGCCGAGAAGGCGCTCATCTGCTACCGCTGCGGCACGGCGACGACCGAGGCGAAGTACCAGCCGGCGCAGGTGGCGCGCGCCGGCGGCCGCTCGGGCCTCGTCGCGACCGTCGTCGCGCTCGCGCTGATCGTCGTGCTCTTCGTCGTCATGGGCCGCGTCGCAGTCGGCGAGACGTCGCAGTACGTCCGTTACGGCGCCGTCGCGCTCGCCGTCGTCATCGTCGCGCTGCGCGCCTACGCGCGGCGCCGTCCGCCTTCGCGCTAGCGCGCATTCACGTCGTCGTAGCGGCCGGCCTTCAGGCCGGCCGAGCGACGGGCTGAAGCCCGTGGCCTACGTACTGCCGACTGACGCGAGGACTGCCGACCCGCCTCCGCGCTCCGCGCTTCGGCGCGGCAAGCTGCCGGCTGACGCAGGCAAATGCGATAATCGATCGATGCTGACGGCCGTCTTCCGGCGGGTGACGGCGCTCCGCCAGCCGGCGCGGGCCGCACGGATCGCCCGCGGCCTCTGGATCGTCTGGGCCGTCGTCGTCTGGAACGTCGTCTTCGATCGCGTGATCGTCATGGCGGCGCGCAGCTACGTCGCCGCCGCCGGCCGCGCCGCCGTGGACCGCGCGCCGCGCCCGAACATGGACGACTACATGCGCCCGGCCGTCGCGCGCGGCCGCTGGATCGCGAGCGCCGCCGCCGGCGTCGTCCTCGTCACCGGCCTCGCGTCGGTGCGCGCCGCTTCTCACAGGTGACCCCGTGGCCATCGCGCCCCATCCGCTGATCTACGACTGGAACCACGACGCGGTCGCCGCCGGCCCGTCGCGGCCCGTCGCGATGCTCGACGACGAGACACTGCGCGACGGGCTGCAGTCGCCCTCGGTCCGCAATCCGACGATCGACGAGAAGATCGACATCCTGCATCACATGGACGCGCTCGGCATCGATACCGCCGACATCGGCCTGCCGGGCGCCGGCCCGAAGGTGGCGCGCGACGTCGAGCGGCTCGCCCGCGCGATCGCCGACGGCCGCCTGAAGATCCGCGCCAACTGCGCCGCCCGCACGATGGCCGCCGACATCAGGCCGATTGCAGAGATCCAGCAGCGCGCCGGCATCCCGATCGAGGTCGGCGCCTTCATCGGGTCGAGTCCGATTCGCCAGTACGCCGAAGGGTGGACGCTCGATTTCCTGCAGAAGACCACCGAGGACGCCCTCGGCTTCGCGGCGAAGGAAGGCCTCACGGTCATGTACGTGACCGAGGACACGACGCGCGCCGATCCCGGCTCGCTGCGCCGTCTGTTCACGACGGCGATTCGCGCGGGCGCGAAGCGGCTGTGCGTCGCCGACACCGTGGGCCACGCGACGCCGAACGGCGCGAAGGCCGTCGTGCGCTTCGTGAAGTCGCTCGTCGACGAGCTCGGCGTCGACGTCGGGATCGACTGGCACGGCCATCGCGATCGCGGCTTCGGCGTCGCGTCGAGCATCGCGGCGCTCGAAGCGGGCGCGACGCGGCTGCACGGCGCGGCGCTCGGCATCGGCGAGCGCTGCGGCAACACGTCCATCGATCTGCTGATGGTCAACCTCGTGATGATGGGCTACCGCGACAACGATCTGTCGGCGCTGCCGGCGTACTGCGAGGCGGTGGCGCGCGCGTGCGACGTGCGCATCGCGCCGAACTATCCGGTCATCGGCGCCGACGCGTTCCGCACCGCCACCGGCGTCCACGCGGCCGCCGTCGTCAAGGCGTTCCGCAAGAACGATCGCGCGCTGATGGACGCCGTGTATGCGGCCGTGCCGGCGAGCCTCGTCGGCCGGCAGCAGGAGATCGAGGTCGGTCCGATGTCGGGCCGATCGAACGTGATCTTCTGGCTCGAGAGCCGCGGCCTGCCGTCGACCGACGACGTCGTCGATCGCGTGTTCGCGGCGGCGAAGGCGTCGAACCGCACGCTCACGCACGAGCAGGTGCAGAGCATCGTGGGCGGCGACGCGAAGCTCAAGCCCGCGGGCGCGAAGCTGCACACGGCACGGCGAAAGGGATTCTGACGCTTGCAAGGCAGAAGGGCAGAAAGGCAGGACGGCAGGAATTCAGGGCAGGAGGGCGGGAAGGCAGGAAGGACGAAGGCTGAAGGACGGAAGGTTGAAAGGCAAGGGGTGAAAGGCAGCCGCCTTCAACCCTCGATTCTTCGCCTTCAACCCTTTGATCCTTTCGTCCTTCGTAACTCCATCCTTCCATCCTTTCTTCCTTGAACTTCTGCCGATCTGCCTTTCTGCCTTCCTGCCCTGCAAGGATCGCCGTCCGGCGTGTCACAACAAAAGTTCGCATGTGGATAGTTCGGATCGCACTGAACAGGCCGTACACCTTCGTCGTCCTGGCTCTCCTGATCCTCGGCATCGGTCCTCTGACCATCGCGCGGACACCGACCGACATCTTCCCGAACATCGACATCCCGGTGGTGTCGGTCATCTGGAACTACGGCGGGCTGTCGGCGCAGGAGATGGCCGACCGCATCATCTCGAACTTCGAGCGCTCGTTGACGACGGCCGTCAACGACATCGAGCACATCGAGTCGACGTCGCTGCGCGGGATCTCGGTGGTGAAGGTGTTCCTGCAGCCGGGCGCCAAAATCGATCTGGCGGTCGCGCAGGCCACCGCCGTCTCGCAGGCGATGCTGCGGCAGGCGCCGGCCGGCACGACGCCGCCGTTCATCATCACCTACAACGCGTCGAGCGTGCCGATCATCCAGCTCGCGCTCTCGGGCCGCGGCCTCTCCGAGCAGCAGCTGTTCGACCTCGGCGTCAACTTCATCCGGCCGCAGCTCGCCACGGTGTCGGGCGCCGCGATCCCGTGGCCGTACGGCGGCAAGCAGCCGCAGATCCAGGTGGATCTCGATCCCGCGGCGCTGCAGGCGCAGCACCTCGCGCCGGCCGACGTCGTCACCGCGATCACGCAGCAGAACCTGATCCTGCCGTCGGGCACCTCCAAGATCGGATCGTTCGAGTACGACGTGGACCTGAACGCGAGCCCGCGCACGGTCGCCGAGCTCAACGATCTGCCGATCAAGACCGTCGGGACGACGCCGATCTACATCCGGGACGTGGCGCACGTGCGCAACGGATCGCCGCCGCAGACCAACATCGCGCGCGTGGACGGGCAGCGCGCCGCGCTGATGGTGATTCAGAAGACGGGCAACGCATCCACGCTCGACGTGATCGCGAACGTCAAGGCGGCGGTCGCCAGGGTGCTGCCCGGCCTGCCGCCGAACCTCGTGGTGAAGCCGCTCGCCGACCAGTCGCTCTTCGTGCGCGCGTCGATCCAGGGCGTCCTGCGCGAGGCGGTGATCGCCGCCTGCCTGACGGCGCTGATGATTCTCGTGTTCCTCGGCAGCTGGCGCAGCACGCTCATCATCGCGGTTTCGATTCCGCTCTCGATCCTCAGCTCGATCATCGTGCTCAGCGCGCTCGGCGAGACGATCAACATCATGACGCTCGGCGGCCTCGCGCTCGCCGTCGGCATCCTCGTCGACGACGCGACGGTCGCGATCGAGAACATCAACTGGCACCTCGAGCAGGGGAAAGACCTCGAGCCGGCGATCCTCGACGGCTCGCAGCAGATCGCGATCCCGGCCTTCGTCTCCACGATCTGCATCTGCATCGTCTTCGTGCCGATGTTCTTCCTCGCCGGCGTCGCGCGGTACCTCTTCGTCCCGATGGCCGAAGCCGTGGTGTTCGCGATGCTCGCGTCCTACGTCCTCTCGCGGACGCTCGTGCCCACGATGGCGAAGTACCTCCTGCACGCGCACGAGGAGGTCCACGGCGCAACGCGCAGCCGCAACCCGTTTGTGCGGCTCCAGCACGCGATCGACAACGGCTTCATGCGGATCCGCGAGGGCTACCGCGGCGTGCTGCAGCAGGCCGTCGAGCGCCGGCGCCTGTTCGCGCTGCTGTTCTTCGGCGGCTGCGTCGTGTCGCTCCTGCTCGTCGGCTGGGTCGGCGAGGACTTCTTCCCGTCGGTGGACAGCGGCCAGTTCAAGCTGCACCTGCGCGCGCCGACCGGCACGCGCATCGAGGAGACCGCCGCGCTCTGCGACCGCGTCGAGCAGGCGATCCGCGAGGTGATCCCGTCGAAGGAGATCGTCAGCGTCATCGACAACATCGGGCTGCCGTACAGCGGCATCAACCTCTCGTACACCAACTCGGCGCCGATCGGATCGTCGGACGCCGACATCCTCGTGTCGCTGTCGCGGGATCACCGTCCGACCGACCAGTACGTCCACGATCTGCGGCGGAAGCTCGCGCAGGAGTTCCCGGGCGTCCTCGCGTCGTTCATCCCGGCGGACATCGTCACGCAGATCCTGAACTTCGGCCTGCCGGCGCCGATCGACGTGCAGGTCGTCGGCCGGAACGTGGAGGCGAACCGCCGCTTCGCCGCGTCGCTCGTGACGAAGCTCGCGCAGGTGCCGGGGATGGTCGACCTGCGCGTGCACCAGGCGTTCAACCAGCCGCTGCTGCACCTCGACGTCGACCGCACGCGCGCCGTGCAGACCGGCTTCACGCAGCGCGACGTCGCCAACAACCTGCTGATCTCGCTCTCGGGCAGCGCGCAGGTGACGCCGACTTTCTGGCTCAACCCGGCGACGGGCGTGAGCTACACGATCGCGACGCAGACGCCGCAGTACAAGATCGATTCGCTGCAGCAGATCGGCAACATCCCGCTCGTCGGCGGCGACGGGCAGCGGCCGCAGGTGCTCGAGGCGCTCGCGTCGGTGTCGCGCGAGGCGCACCTGGCCGTGGCGTCGCACTTCAACGTGCAGCCGGTGATCGACATCTTCGGCGCGGTGCAGGGGCGCGATCTGGGCGGCGTCGCGCGCGAGATGCAGCCGATCCTGGACGCCGCGGAGAAGGATCTGCCGCACGGATCGCAGATCGTCGTCCACGGCACGGTGGAGACGATGACGTCGTCGTTCGTGGGCCTGTTGGCCGGCCTCGCGCTCGCCGTCGTGCTCGTCTATCTCCTCATCGTCGTCAACTTCCAGTCGTGGCTCGACCCGTTCATCATCATCTCGGCGCTGCCGGCGGCGCTCGCGGGGATCGTCTGGATCCTGTTCCTGTCGCACACGACGATCAACGTGCCGTCGCTCACCGGCGCGATCATGTGCATGGGCGTCGCGACGGCGAACAGCATCCTCGTGGTGTCGTTCGCGAAGGAGCAGTTCGCGGCGGGGATGCCGGCGGCCGACGCGGCGGTGGCCGCCGGGTTCACGCGCTTCCGCCCGGTGCTGATGACGGCGCTCGCGATGATCATCGGGATGGTGCCGATGGCGGTCGGCCTCGGCGAAGGCGGCGAGCAGAACGCGCCGCTCGGCCGCGCCGTCATCGGCGGGCTGACGTTCGCGACGGTGGCGACGCTGTTTTTCGTGCCCGCGGTCTTCGCGCTGCTGCATCGGCGAGCGTCTTGACGGAGTGTTGATGAGAAGAGGACCGATTCTTGGCGCGCTGGCGCTCCTCGCGGCGATCGGCGCCGTGCTCTGGGGCGTGACGACGCGCACGCGCGCGCTCGCCGTCGTCACGCAGGAGACGCGCGAGATGGCGGTGCCCGCCGTCGCCGTCGTGACGCCGGAGCGCGGCGCGCCGAAGGAAGAGATCGTCCTGCCCGGCACGATCCAGGCGTTCACCGACGCGCCGATCTACGCGCGCACCAACGGCTACCTGCGGAAGTGGTACGCCGACATCGGCGCGCACGTCCGCGCCGGGCAGCTGCTCGCCGAAATCGACACGCCGGAGCTCGATCAGCAGCTGCAGGCGGCGCGCGCCGATCTCGCGACGGCGCAGGCCAACGCGCGGCTCGCGGGGACCACGGCGGAGCGGTATCGCGATCTGATCAAGAGCGATTCGGTGTCCCGTCAGGATCTCGACAACGCCAACGGCACGCTCGAGGCGCGCGAGGCCGCCGTCGAGTCGGCGCGCGCCAACGTCCGGCGGCTCGAGCAGCTGCAGTCGTTCCGCCGCATCGAGTCGCCGTTTGCCGGCGTCGTCACGGCGCGCAACACCGACATCGGCGCGCTCATCGATTCGGGCAGCAACGCGAAGGAGCTGTTCCACGTCGCCTCGGTCAACCGGCTGCGCGTCTTCGTCAACGTGCCCGAGGTCTACTCGCGCGCGGCGCGGGCGGGGCTGGCCGCCGAGCTGACGCTGAAGGAGTTTCCTGGCCGCAGCTTCGCCGGCACGCTCGCGCGGACGTCGAGCGCGATCGACGTCGCCTCGCGGACGCTCCTCACCGAGATCGACGTCGACAACGCGAAGGGCGAGCTCCTGCCGGGGTCGTACGCGGAAGTGCACATCAAGCTGCCGAGCGCCGCCGCCACGATGAAGCTGCCGGTCGACGCGCTGATCTTCAAGACCGACGGCCTGCAGGTCGCCACCGTCGACGCGGCCAATCGCGTCGCGCTCGTCACCGTCACCGCCGGACGCGATTTCGGCGACACGGTGGAGATTGTCGCGGGCCTGCGCGGCGACGAACGCGTTGTCGCAAACCCGCCCGACTCGCTCGCGCCGGGTCAGGTCGTCCGCGTCGTCACGCCGACGGCCCGGGGCGCCGGCCAGCCGTGACGCGCATCGGCTGCGCCGCCGCGGCGCTCGCCCTCGCGTGCGCCGCGTGCGCGCCGAAAGAGAACTACGCGCCGCCTGCCGCGCCGGCGGTTCCGGAGTTCAAGGAGAACGCCAACTGGAAGCCGGCGCAGCCGCGCGACGCCGACGCGCGCGGCGCGTGGTGGGACCTCTTCGACGATGCGGCGCTGGCGGCGCTCGAGCGGCGCGTCGACGTCTCGAATCAGACGCTCAAGGTCGCCGAAGCGCAGTTCGCCCAGGCACGCGCGGTCGTGCGCGGGGCGCGCGCGAACCGCTTCCCGCAGGTGACCGCCGGCCCGGCGGTGAGCGCCGCGCGATCGTCGGCGAACCGCGCGTCCGCGGCGTTCCACGATCCGTTCACCGACATCGTCGTGCCGCTCGACGCGTCGTACGAAGCGGACGTCTGGGGCCGGCTGCGCGGCATCGTCGAGGCGAGCCGCACGGCGGCGCAGGCGACCGCCGCCGACCTCGAGACGGCCCGCCTCAGCCTGCACGCGGAGCTCGCGATCGACTATTTCGCGCTGCGCGGGCTCGACCGCGAGCAGCAGCTGCTCGACGCCGCCGTCGACGCGTTCGCGCAGGCGCTCGACCTGACGCAGAACCGGTTTCGCGGCGGCCTCGCATCGGGCGCCGACGTCGCGCAGGCCGAGACGCAGCTCGAGACGACGCGCGCGCAGGCGGTGGACGTGGGCGTCGGGCGCGCCGCGCTCGAGCACGCGGTCGCGCTGCTCGTCGGCGAACCGGCGTCCACCTTCTCGCTGGCGCGCCTGCCGCTCGACGTCGCGCCGCCGGGCGTCCCGGTCGGCGTGCCGTCGGACCTCCTCGAGCGCCGCGCCGACGTCGCGGCGGCCGAGCGCCGCGTGGCGTCCGCGTTCGCGCAGGTCGGCGTGACGCAGGCGGCGTACTACCCGGTGCTGACGCTGTCGGGCGCGGTGGGATTCGAGAGCAGCGCCTTCGGCAGCCTGCTCTCGTCGGCGAGCGCGTTCTGGAGCGCGGGGCCGGCGGCGCTCGTCAACGTGCTCGACTTCGGGCGGCGGCGCGCGGCGAACGAGCAGGCGCGCGCGGCCTACGACGTCGCGGCCGCGGAGTATCGGGAGACGGTGCTGTCGGCGTTTCGCGAAGTGGAAGATCAGCTCGCCGCGCTGCGCGTCCTCGAGCAGGAGGCGGCGATCCAGGATCGCGCCGTGGCCGCCGCCGAGCGATCGCTCGCGCTCGCCAACAACCGCTACCGCGGCGGCGTCGCGAGCTACCTCGAGGTGATCACGGCGCAGAGCTTCGCGCTCGGCAACCAGCGCGCGGCGGCGAATCTGCTCACGCGCCGCATGACGGCAACCGTGCTGCTGCTCAAGGGTCTCGGCGGCAACTGGCGCGCCGCGACACTGCCGGCCGTCGCGTCGCGATGATCCCTTTCGATCATTTTCGACCGCACGCTGCCTGACGCTGTCACGACGAGCAACCGCAGAGCACGCAGAGCACACAGAGCAAAAAAAACTCTGCGTGCTCGATCGCGGCGTTACGGTGACAACCAAGTCCTCGACGGCGGTCGCGAGATCCTGGGGCGAGGCTGAAAGCCTCGCCCTCCACAAGATTGAAAGACGCTCTGCTCTGTGACCTCTGTGGTTGCTTTCCCGTCACTTCTTTGGGGTCGTCGGGGTCAGCTTCACGATCTTGGCCATCGGTCCGTCGGTCATGACGTAGAGCGCGCCGTCGGGTCCTTCGCTCACGCCGCGGATGCGCGCGTTCAGATCGGTCAGCAGACGCTCCTCCGCGATCACGTGCGCGCCGTCGAGCACGAGGCGCACGAGCGCGCGGCCGGCGAGCGTCGCGACGAACAGGTTGCCGTCCCACGCCGGGAACGCCTTCCCCGTGTAGAACGCGATGCCGGCCGGCGCGACGTCCGGCGTCCAGAAGTACACCGGCTGCTCCATGCCCTCCTGCGCCGTCTTGTCGCCGTTGATCGGCTTGCCGGTGTATTCGCGGCCGTAGCCGACTACGGGAAAGCCGTAGTTCTTCCCCTTCTCGACGAGATTGATCTCGTCGCCGCCGCGCGGCCCGTGCTCGCTCGTCCAGAGCGCGCCGGTGCGCGGGTGGATCGCGACGCCCTGGATGTCGCGGAAGCCGAGCGCGTAGATCTCCGGATGCGCGCCCGCGCGGCCCGCGAACGGGTTGTCCTTCGGGATCGATCCGTCGGCGTTGATCCGCATCACTTTGCCCATGTTGCTGTCGAGTCGCTGCGGCTGCGGCCAGTCCACCGAGTTGATCCCGAGCCCTGCCGGCACCGTGGAGGTGACCAGCAGCGTGCCGTCGCGCGCCTGAATCAACCGGCCGCCGGTGCCTTCGGCATCGAGCAGCACCTTCACGTCCTCGAGGCGGCGGTCGTCGGGCGAGAGCTTCGCGCGCGCGGCGACGAGGATGCCCGGGCTGCGCGGCAGCGCCGACGGATTGCTCCCGTCGGGCAGCACCGTGTAGGTCAGATAGATCGTGCGGTTCGCCGGGAACGCGCGGTCGGGGCGCACCTCGTACAGTCCCTGGCCGGCGCGCGCGAACAGATCCGCCGGCAGGCCCGCGATCGGTTCCGACAGCGCGCCGTTCGCGCCGGCGACCTTGATTCGTCCCGCGCGCTCCCCGACGATGATGCGGCCGTCGGGGAGGAAGTCGAAGCAGAAGGGGCCGTTCAGCCCTTCGACCGCGGTCTCGACGGTGAACGACGCCGACTTCGCCGGCCGCGGCGCCCGCGTCTGCCCGAGCCACTGCGGAATCGGCGCGTAGCCGTCGGGCGCGGCGCTGCCGTCTTCGGGCCGCGGCGGTCCTGCCGGCTGCGCCGGCGGCCGCGCCACGGCGCGAACTCCCTGCGCTACCGCGGCAACGCAACCGCAGAGCACCCAGAGCACGCAGAGCATGATTCGACTCATTCATCCCCCAGGGCGTTCATGACCATCAGGCGAAGACCGCTAGCGCGATTCGGCAATGCGCGACTTGACGACATCGGATGCTCCGCCGATGAATGCCATCGTCGCCGGAATCAACGCTGCGCTGACCGTCCGCGTGCTCATAGTATCGTGAGAATTATTCGTGCTCCGCGTGCTTTGCGTGCTCTGCGGTTGCTTTCCCGTCACTTCCTCACGCGCGCCGTATCGCCTTTTGTCTCCTTCACTCGTTCGATGGCGCGCTTCAGCGATTGCGTGCGCGTCGGCATCGCGGCCCACAGATCGCCGACCTTCGCGACGCGATCCGCCATCGTCCGCAGCGTGAAGGTGCGCGGCAGGACGTCGCCCCGCTCGATCTCCTCCCACGTGCACGGCGCCGAGACCGGCGCGCCCGGCTTCGCGCGCACCGCATACGCCGCAGCGAACGTCGCGCTGTAGCCGTTGCGGCCGGTGTCCACGAGTATGCGTCCGCCGCGATCGGCCTTGCTGAACTCCTGCGTCAGCCGATCCGGATAGCCGGCGACCAGCCGCGCGCCGACGCGGTGCGCGAAGCGCGCCACCTCGTCGGTCCTCGCCGCGCCGTCGAGCGACACGACGATGTGGAAGCCCTTCGAGCCGGAGGTCTTGACCCAGCTCGGAAGGCCGAGCGCCTCGAGCAGATCGCGCAGCCCGAGCGCTGCGGCGCGGAGCGCCTCGGGCTCGTCCTCGCGCGACGGATCGAGATCGAAGACGCACACGTCCGGATGATACAGGTCGGGGACTCGCGACACCCAGACGTGCGGCGTGATCGTGTTCTGATTCACGATCCACAGGAGCGATCGCACGTCGGTCACGAGCGGATGGTGCACGGTGCCGTCCTTCTTCGGCACGGCCACGCGCTCGAGCCAGTCAGGGAAGCCCTTCGAGACGTCTTTCTGCCAGAAGCCTTTCTTCCCGATGCCGGACGGGTATCGTTCCATCGTCACCGGACGTCCGCGGATGTGCGGCAGGAGCAGCGGCGCGATCGCCTCGTAGTATTCGGCCAGCTCGCCCTTGCTGATGCCGTCGTCGGGGAAGAGGACCTTCTCCGGGTGCGTGATCACGTCGCCTCGCGCACGACGTCGCGCGCGTCCTTGTCGAAGCGGACGCCGAGCAGCCGCGGATGCCTCAGCTTGCCGTGCACCGTCCACTCGATGAACGCGACCTGCACGACGATCCGCGGCCGCACCCAGTGGGCGCGCAGCCGCGGCAGCCCTTTCGCGCGCGTGAACGGCGACGCCGGCATCTCGATCCGGTCGAGCCGCGCGCGCAGGTCGAGCAGCAGCTTCGTGTCGAAGCCGGTGCCGATCTTGCCGGCGAACACGAAGTCGTCATTCTCGAAGTAGCCGACGAGGAGCGCGCCGAGGCCGACGCGCGTCCCCTGCGGATCGGTGAAGCCACCGACGACGAGCTCCTGCGTCGCCTCGCATTTCATCTTCAGCCAGTGCGGCGATCGGCGGTGCTCGTAGGGCGAGCCGCGGCGCTTCGCGATCACGCCTTCCCAGCCTTCGCGGCATGCGCGCTCCCACGGCTTTGCCTCGTCCAGCGCCAGGACGCGCGCGAGCGGCCGTTTCAGCGGCAGCGTCGCGAGGAGCGCCCGGCGCTCTTCGATCGGCAGCGGCGTGACGTCGCGTCCGTCGAGCCACAGGACGTCGAAGACGTGATAGGTGCCGCTGTCCCAGGTGAGCTCGCCGTCGAGGATCGCGTCGCGCGGCGGCAGCGCGCGCACCGCCTCGGCGATCGCCGGGAGATGCTGCGGGAGGCGATTGCGCGACAGGAGCCGCACGTCGCCGCCGCGCTTGAACGCGAGCAGCCGGATGCCGTCGATCTTCCGCTCGAAGATCCAGTCGGGGCCGCTGAAGCGATCCTGCGTGAGCGTCGCGGCCATCGGCTGGAGCCAGTCGGGGAATGCAGGCATGCCGGCGCGCGACTATAGCAAAGCGGGGGCTGGGGGCTAGGGGCAAGGGGCTGGGGACGAGTCGTGGTCATTATATTGACCGATGCGGTCATTATGTTGTAGATCATCAGGTGTGACGAAAAGCGGCCAGTCCGAGTCGCGGCTGTTGTCGGTGCTCTCGGGCCGCATCAGGGCGCGGCGGCGCGATCGCGGGCTGTCGCTCGATCGGCTCGCGGCGCTCTCCGAGGTGAGCAAGGGCGTGCTCGTGCAGATCGAGAACGGCGAGGCGAACCCGTCGATCGCGACGCTGTGCAAGGTGGCGGCGGCGCTCGGCGCGTCGGTGGCCGATCTCGTTCAGGTCTCCGCGCAGCAGCCCGCGGAGGTGCTGCCCGCGGGCGCGCCGCGGCTGCTGTGGCGCGGGCCCAAGGGCGGCACGGCGACGCTGCTCGTCGGCTCGTCCGGCCCGGACATGCTCGAGCTCTGGACGTGGGAGCTGCGGCCCGGCGAACGCTACGAGGCATCGGCACATCCCGAGGGGACGCAGGAACTGATTCATGTGCAGCAGGGGAGCCTCGCGCTCGCGTTCGGCGACGTGCGCTACGTCGTGTCGGCGGGCGGATCGGCCATCGCGCACACCGATCGCCCGCACGTGTACGCCGCGGAGGGGAAAAAGCCGGCGCGGTTCACGATGGTCGTCGCCGAGTGGCACACCCCGCGAGGGCAGGGAGGCGCGCCGCTGCGGCGGCCGCGCGCGCGCGCATGACGGCGAAACTCGCCGCCGTCGCGCCGCTGCTGCTCGTCGTCTGCGGCAGCCTGCTGTATCACATCGCGGCGAAGTCGATTCCGCCCGCGTTCGATCCGGTCGCGTCGCTCGTCGGGTTGTATGCGACGGCGCTCGCCGGCGGCATTGTCGCGTACGCAATCGCGCGGAGGTCGGCGGCAGCCTTCGCGTTCTCGCGGATGTGGCATCCGACGATTGCCGCCGTCGGCATCGGCGCGCTGCTCATCGAGCTCGGGTTTCTCTTCGCGTATCGCGGCGCGTGGCCGGTGAGCGCCGCATCGCTCATCACCAACGGGCTCGTCGCCGTGCTGCTCGTCGTCGCCGGCGCCGCGATCTTCGGCGAGCCGCTGACGACGGCGAAGGCGATCGGCGTGCTGCTGTGCCTCGCCGGCGTCACGCTGCTGAGGAAGTAAATCACTTCTTCAGCAGAATATCCTCGAAGAACTTCACCGCGCGCGGGTCGTTCGACTGCCCGAGCCAGAACATCGCCTGCTTGCGCACCGCCGGGTTGCGGTTCGTGCGCGCGACCTCCATCAGCTTCGGCACGCCCTCGTCTTTCGGCAGCTGGCTGAGCGCAAAAACCGCCTTCTTCTTTACTTCCGTATCGGGATCGTTGTCGATGGCGCCCGCGATCGTCGCGAGCGCTTCCTTGCCCGCCTTCTGCGCGAGCCAGAAGAGCGCCTGGCTGCGGACCTTCGCGCTGCGATCGTCGCGCGCGGTCGCGACGAGGGTCGTCAACGCCGAGGGGACGGGGCTCACCGACAGCCCGAAGGTCACCTTCTCGCGCACCTTGTCGCTCGGATCCTGCGCGAGCATGCGCGTCAGCAGGCGCGCGCCCGCCTCGCCGCGCGTCGAGCCGAGCCAGAAGGCGGTATCCGATCGCAGCCACTCGGGCCGCGCGGGCGCGACGAAGCTCTCGAGCGCGCGGTCGGCGGCCGGCGACGGGTGCAGCGCGATCGCGGTCATCGCCGTCTTGCCGACGCGGTCGCGGCGCTCGCCGGCGTCCGGCGACGAGGCGACGAGCGTGGTGAGCCAGGCGACGCTGTCGTCCGGCTTCACGTCGGTGAGCCAGACGATCGGCATGCCGCCGGCGTCGATGTCGCAGTCGGGCGTGAAGGTCCGCAGGCGCACGACCGCGCCGCCCTCGAGCCGCGCGAGCACGAGGAACTCGGTCGACGGCTCGAGCGCGATGCGCGTGCCGCTGCGATCGCGGAAATCGCCGGTGTTCATCGACACGCCGCTGCCGCTCTCGAGCCGGCACCTGCCGGCGGAGAACGTCGAGTCGGCAATCGTGTCGTAGCAGCACATCTGCCGGCTGCCGGCGACCATCGGCGCCCTGTAGCCGACCCAGGTCGCGGCCCCGCGCGCGGCGACGGCCTGCACGGCGGCGCCGAGTCCTTGCGCCGCCGACTGCGTCGTCGCCTGAGCGTTGGTGACCCGTCCCTGCGCGGCGCTGTCGCTGACGAGGACACAAAGGAAAAGAACAGAGGTCACAGAGGCAAACACGGAGGCTGTCCCCAACGCTCCCCTCTGCGTCCTCCTCTGTGCGTCCCTCTGTGCCCTCTGTAAACCTCTGTGTCCTCGACACGCGACGGCCGTGACGGTTGCAAGGGCACTCATTTCAATAACTCCATCAAGTAGTCCGTCGCCTCCTTGGATTTCATCAGCGACAGTTTCGAGACGATCTCCTTCTTCATCTCGGCGTTGCGCTCGGCGCGCGCGAGCGTGACGAGGGCGGCGGCGTTGTTCTGCAGGAACAGCGCGTTGACCACCGCCTTGCGGACGTCCGGCGACGCGTCGGACGCGTAGATGCCGGTCAGCGCCTCGGTCGTGCCGGCGCGCCGCATCAGCCCGAGGTTGCGAATCGCGCTCTTCCGCAGCTCCGGATCCTTTTCAGCCTTCGCGAGCTCGATCAGCTTGTCGGCGTCGCCGCCGACGAACATCGCCTGCAGAATCGATTTCTTGACGTCCGCCGACGATTCGGTCTGATAGAGCTGCGACAGCTCGCTCGTCGCGTGGATCACGCCGAGCTGCCGGACGGCCTCGCCGCGCAGGCTCGCGTCGGTCTCGGCCTTCGCCAGCGCGAAGAGCCGCTCGCGATCGTTCGACGTCATGTAGCTGCGCAGGATCGCGCGCTTCACGGCGACGTCGTTCGACGCGCGGTAGACGTCGGCGAGGATCTGCCGGTTGTCGGCGCCGCCCATGATGCCGATGTAGCGGATCGCCCGCAGCTGCAGATCCGGGTTGCCGCTGCCCTTGGCGACGTTCGCGATGATCTCGCGCGCGCGCGCCGCGCGGCTCTGGCTCAGCACGAACAGCGCGCGGTCCTTCACCTTCGGCGAGTTCGCCCCGGCGAGCATCTTCTCGATGATCGGGATCGCGCGGTCGGGATCGTTCTGCATGATGGCGCGCAGCGCCATCAGCTGGATCTCCTCGTCGTTGTCGTTCGGCTCGACGCGCTGCCCCGACGCCTGGCGCACCTCCATCTCCAGCGCCTTCGCGTCGCGGATCCAGCGGCTGTCGGCGAACTGCTTCTGCAGATCGGCGAGCGTCGCGAGCGCGTCGGCGCGCTGCCCGAGCTTGTCCTGGCAGTACGCCTTCCAGTAGAGCGCCGCATCGGTGCGGCTGCTCTTGAGCCCGATCAGGCGGTTGAAGCGATCGAGCGCGCGATCGTATTTCCCCTCCTCGATCGCGTCGCGCCCCTCCTCGTAGAGGTCGTCGGCGCGGTCGTCGAGATCGGCGCCGCGCGGGCCGCCGCCGCGCGGCCCGAAGACCATCGAGGCCGGCGGCGGCGGGCCGACCGGCCCGAAGCCCGCCGGGCCCGGGCCGATCGGTCCGGGGTTGACGGTTTGCGCGGCCGCCGCGGCGGCGAGCGTGGAACAGAGAGCCGTCGTGAAGAAAAGTCTGGTGATGGTCATGGTCAGCTTGTTTTCCGGGTTGACGATAGGGGCGTCGCGGGCCGCGGCGCTTCCTCGCGCTGCCGCAGCTCCTCGCCGAGCACCCGCACTTTGAACAACAGCGCCGCCGCGTCGATGCGCCGCCGGATCTGCTCGAGATCCGCCGCGCGCACCTCCGAGGGGCTGTGCACGATTTCCAGGAGACTCCGTTCGAGATCGTCGAGCACCGAGGCGACCGTCTGCTCGCCGGCCTCGATGGCATCCTGGCGATAGAGGCGGCTCGTCGTGAGCAGATCCTCGGCCCACTGCTGCTCGGTCGAGATGTCGCCGCGATCCGGCGCGTTCATGATGTCGGTGAGCACGCGCTCGGATCGATCCAGGTGATCGGCGACCGACGTGAGCAGAATGCGCTGGCTCCCGTCGGCCGCCGCAGCCGTCGCGCCGGCGCTCCGCGGCGCCGCGGGCGGCGTCGCGGGCAGGCGCGGCCACACGCGTCCGGCGACGAACGCTGCGACGACGAGCAGCGCCGCCGCCGCGGCGAGGCCGAGGCGATCGACGGCGACGAGCGACGTCCACAGCGAGCGCCACGGCCCTGCGTCCTGCTCCGGCAGCTGGTGGCGGATGCGCTGCCAGACCTCGAGGCCGTACTGATCGCCGCGCTCGGGCGCCTCGGGCGCGGCGATCATCGCGAGCGTGCCCGCAATCTCGCGATACAGCGACCGGCACGCGGCGCACGCGTCGAGGTGTCTCTCGATCGCGGCGCGCCCGCGCCCTTCGCCGTAGTAGTAGAGCGTGAGATCGTCTTCGCTGTAGTGCGTCATGACTGCTGACTCCGCAGCGGCGCCAGCGCGGCGCGCAGCTTCTTCACGGCGCGAAACACGCTGTGCTTCGCGGCGCTCGTTCCCAGGCCCAGCGTCGCCGAGATCTCGTCGATCGATCGTCCCTCGTAGTGCCGCAGCGTGAACGCCGCGCGCTCGAGCGGGCTGAGCGCGCCGAGCGCCGCCTGCACGCGCTGCTGAATCTCGGCGCTCAGCGCCATCCGCTCGGGCCCCGGCACGTCCACGGCCGGGAGCTCCATCGCGTCGTCGAGGCTGTCGCCGCGCACCTGATCGTGCCGCGCCTGTTTCGCCCTCATGTGATCCACCGAGCAGTTCGCGACGATCCGATACAGCCAGGTGCCGAAGTTCGCCCGCGACTCGAAGCGCCCCAGCTGCCGGTACGCGCGAAGAAAACTTTCCTGGACGACGTCCTCGGCGTCCTGTTCGTTGCCCGTCATGCGGAACGCCAGCCGGAAGACACTCCGGCTGTGCCGCTCGACGAGCGCGCGAAACGCGTCGCTGTCGCCCTGGCGGGCACGGGCCAGGACGGCTGCAGCCTCGGTCGCGTCCATCTGCATAGGTTAGACGGGGACTAAAGCCTGTGGTTAGTGGGGGCTAGGGGGCTGGCTGGACGGGAAGTCGGGACTAGGGGACTGGGGGACTAGGGGACTCACAGAGGGTTACCGTTACGCCTCGTGGCCGCCGGGTTCATTACCGATGTGGATCTCGACGCGGTTGCGGCGGTCCTTGCGCCGCGGCTGATCTCGTACGCGCTGGCGCGCACCGGCAGCCGCGCCACGGCTGAGGACATCGCGCAGGAAGCGCTTGCCGCGCTGGTCCGCCGATGGCGCCGCGACGGCCCGCCGGCGTCGCCAGACGCGTTCGCCTTCGCGATCGCGAAGCGCCGCGCCAGCCGATCGAACGCGCGCCGTCTGGTCATCGCGCCGCTGGACGTGCTGCGGCACGCGGCGCACGGCGAGCGATCACCCGAACAGGCTGCCGTCGACAGGTCCGAGCTCGCCGGCGTGTTGTCCGCGATGCGCGCCTTGCGGCGCCGCGATCGCGAGGCGCTCCTGCTGCGCGCGGTCGGCGAGCTCGCCTTCGATCGCATCGCGTCGCTGATGCACACCACGCCGGCGGCGGTGAAGATGCGGATTTCGCGCGCGCGCCGGCGGCTCGCCGCCGCGCTCTCGGAGCAGAACGATGGACGACGAACTCGAACCGCTTGACGTCGACGCGCGGCTGCGCGCCGCGCTTGCCGCCGACGACGATGCGGCGCGCCGCGTCGTCGCGCAGGCGCTGGCCGTGCGTGACGAGCGTCCGCAACGGCCGCGGCCGATGGCGGCCGTCGCCGGCGCCGTCGCCGCGCTGCTGCTGGCTGCGGGCGGCGGCGTGTGGCTCTCGCGATCGCGCAGCGCGCCGATGCCGCCGGCTCCGCCGGCGCGCGCGCTCTCGCTCGCGATCAGCGGACAGGGACCGATGGTCGTCGTCGAACGCGAAGACGGCCGGCGCTGGATCGTCGGCGCGCCGCCGCCGCCTCGCGGCGGCGGCTACGTCATCGTCTTTCCGAAGTGAAGAGGTCGAACATGAAGAGTCAGGCTCTGGCGACGGCGCTCTCGATTGTCCTGGTGGCGTCGACGACGGCGCGGGCGGCGGCCGCCGACGCGCTCGACGCGCGCGTCAGCATCGCGTTCGTCGACGCGAAGGCGGCCGACGTGCTGAATACGCTCGCCTCGGCGGCGGGCCTCAGGGCCGAGATCGGCGCCGGCGCGATGCGCCGGGTGACGATCACGCTGACGAACGTGAAGCTTGGGACCGCGTTGAACGCCGTCTGCGAGAACGCGTTCTGCACCTGGCGCTTCGACGGCGCGCTGCGCGTGACGCCGCTGCCGAGCGAGGCGGCCGCGCTGCTGCCGCCGCGCGTCTCGTTCGCGCTGTGGGACGTGTCGCCGACCGACGTATTCCGCGCGCTCGCCGCCGCCGTCGGCGTCGCGATCGCGATCGAGCCGGGGCTGCCGAACGATCCGGTGAGCCTGAATTTCAGGAACGCGCAGACCGCCGAAGTGCTGAACACGTTGTGCCAGACGATGCAGTGCGAGTGGAACTTCGATTCGCAGCGGGGGCTGCGCGTCACGGCAAAGCGATAGGCAGGCCGGGCAAGTCAGGCGGGCCAGGCGGGTCTGGCGGGTCGGAGCGCTAATCTCCCGAGCCTGTCTGACCCCAACGGTCCGACCTGCCCGACCCGCCCGGCCTGCCCGACCCGCCCGACCGTCAGTGCGCCAGATCCAGCGACGACTTCGTCCGCTCCTTGAGCCGATCGCGCGGCTTGATCTTCCGCTTCGCGTGAACGAAGCGAACGGCGCGCTTCGGCCCGTGGACGCGGCGGCCTCCCGTCAGCACGACGGACTTCGTCAGGTGCGCCTCGATCTGCGGCAGCGCCGCGAGCAGCACGTCGCCCACCACCTGCAGGCTGCGCGCGCTGCACGCGTCGAGCGTGTCCTTCGACGTGTGCCACGCCTCGTAGTCGAGATCGATGACGTCCACCGACGGGATGCCGGCCGCGAGGAACGGCAGGTGATCGTCCTCGACGCGCGTCGAATCGGCGATGAAGTAGTCGTCCAGCTCCTGGCGCTTGGCCGTCTCCCAGACGATGTTCGTCAGCCAGGGCGTGGAGTTCGTGTCGCGGCGGATGTCGAGGTCGCGATCGCCGATCATGTCGACGAGCAGCATCGCCTTCAGCGTCGCGAGCGTGCCGTCGCGCCGCGCCAGCTCGACGTAGTGGCGGCTGCCGTAGGTGTTGTCGGTGCCGCTCCAGTCGGGCAGCCGCGCCTCCTCGCCGTCGAGGAAGACGAGCTCGATCGTCATCGGATTGCGGCGGCCCTTCAGCACGCGCGCGAGCTCGAGCAGGAACGCGGCGCTCGACCCGCCGTCGCTCGCGCCGACGAAGCGGAACTGGCGATACAGCTTCGTGTCGTAGTGCCCGGCGATGACGACGCGCTCCTTCCGCGCGCCGGGAATCGTCACGGCGAGGTTCACCATCTTCACCTTGTCGATCGGCGTCTGCTCCTCCCACGTCTGCTCGAGCGGCGTGAGGCCGACCGCGGCCAGCTGCTCCCTGATGTACTTGCGCGTCTGCTCGATCGCCGGGGAGCCGGACGGCCGCGGCCCGATGGCGACGAGCTGCCGGAGGTGCTCCCACGCGCGCCCCGAGTCGAACTTCGGCGGCGGCGCGGAGGCCTGCGTCGCGAGGATCGCCGCGAGAACAACCGTTGTCATGCGCGCTTCTCCCGTGGAACGTAGTTGCGCTGAACGGGCCCGGTGTAGATCTGCCGCGGCCGCGCGATCTTCTGCTCGGCATCGAGCAGCATCTCCTCCCACTGCGCGATCCAGCCGGCGGTGCGCGGGATCGCGAACAGCACCGGGAACATCTCGACCGGAAACCCCATCGCCTGGTAGATCAGGCCCGAGTAGAAGTCGACGTTCGGATAGAGCTTCCGTGTGACGAAGTAGTCGTCCTGGAGCGCGATCCGCTCGAGCTCGAGCGCGATCTCGAGCAGCGGGTTCTTCCCCGTGACGGCGAACACGAGGTCGGCGATCTTCTTGATCACCTTCGCGCGCGGATCGTAGGACTTGTAGACGCGGTGCCCGAATCCCATCAGCCGCGTCGCGCCCTCGCCCGACTTCACCTTCTTGATGAAATCGGGGACCTTCGCGACCGAGCCGATCTCGTTCAGCATCCGCAGCACCGCCTCGTTCGCGCCGCCGTGCAGCGGCCCGTAGAGCGCGCCGGCCGCGCCCGCCAGCGACGAGTACGGATCGGCGTGCGAGCTCCCGATCGTCCGCATCGTCGTCGTCGAGCAGTTCTGCTCGTGGTCGGCGTGCAAGATGAAGAGGACATCGAGCGCGCGCGCGAGCACCGGGTTCGGCTGGTACTTCAGCTCGGTCATCTTGAACAGCATGTTCAGGAAGTTGCCGCTGAAGCTCAGGTCGTTGTCCGGGTACACGTACGGCCGGCCGATGCTGTGGCGGAACGCCCACGCGGCGATGCTCGGCACTTTCGCGATCGCGCGGTAGGTCTGCCGGAGCCGCGACGGCTTGTCGAAGATGTTCTTCGCGTCCGGGTAGAAGCCCGACATCGCCCCGACGATGCTCAGGAAGATCGCCATGGGATGGGCGTCGTACTGGAAGCCCTCCATCAGCTTCTTGATGTTCTCGTGGAGCATCGTGTGGTTGGTGATCTCGCGCGTCCACATCTGCATCTGCGAGGCCGTGGGGAGCTCGCCGAACAGGATGAGGTACGCCGTCTCGAGGAAGTCGCTCTCCTCGGCGAGCTGCTCGATCGGGTAGCCGCGGTAGAGCAGGACGCCTTTGTCGCCGTCGATGTAGGTGATGCCGCTCCGGCAGTTCGCGGTGTTCATGAACGCCGGGTCGTACGTCATCAGCCCGAAGTCCTCCGGCGCCGTCTTGATCTGCCGGAGGTCCATCGCGCGGATCGTGCCGTCCTGAATCGGCAGCTCGTACTTCTTCCCTGTGCGGTTGTCGACGATCGTGAGCGTGTCGGCCATTAGCGTTCGGTGTGCGGCTTGGCGTTGTCGGGCTCGTCGGGGTCGGCCTGCGGCTCGCCGGGGACGCGGTAGGCGCCGTCGGCCCAGCGCGCGAGATCCTGCAGCTTGCAGCGCTCGCTGCAGAAGGGGCGCCACGCCGGATCGACCGCGCGTCGCCGGCAGAAGACGCAGAGCTCCGGCATCCGGGGTATTCTATGCCGGCGCATACCTTGACAATCTACAATCGCCGGCCTATTGTAGATAGTCGCCAATGGGGAAACCCAACGACCTCGTCCAGGGCACGCTCGATCTCCTCATTCTGAAAGTGGTCTCGCTCGAGCCGAAGCACGGCTGGGCGATCGCCAAGCGCATCGAGCAGATCTCGAAAGACGAGCTCCAGGTGCAGCAGGGGTCGCTCTATCCGGCGCTCTATCGCCTCGAGCAGCAAGGGTGGATCAAAGCCGAATGGCGCGCGACCGACGGCGGGCGCCAGGCGAAGTTCTACTCGCTGACCGCGCCGGGCCGCCGCCGCCTCGACGCCGAGCTCGCGAACTGGAACCGGCTGTCGAGCGCGATCAACCTCGTGGTCCGCACGACGTAAGGCACACACGATGCGCTGGACGCGCCGCCTCGCCGTTCGGCTGAAATCGACCGTCGCGCGCGGACGCGTCGAACGGGACCTCGATGCGGAGCTGCAGTTCCATCTCGATCAGCAGATCGCCGAGAACATTGCGCGCGGGATGGGCGCCGCCGACGCGCGCGCGGCGGCCCTGCGCGCGTTCGGCAGCGTGGCGTACTTGAAAGAGGAGTGCCGCGCGTCGCTCGGGCTGCGGCTCGTCGACGAGCTGCAGCAGGACCTGCGCTACACGGCGCGCGGGCTCGCAAAGGCGCCGGCATTCACGGCGATCGTCGTCCTGACGCTCGCGCTCGGCATCGGCGCCAACACGACGATCTTCACGCTGCTCGACGCCGTCGTGCTGAAGCCGCTGCCGCTGCCCGCCGTCGACGAGCTGACGACGTTCTACGAAATCGGACCCGAGGGGGCGGCCGATCTCACCGGCGGCACGGGGCGCTTTCTGCGATTCAGCTACCCGCGGTTCAAGCGGCTCGAAGAGGCGCTCGGATCGTCGGGCTCGCTCGCGGCGGTGACGCGCGGCGCGCGCTTCGTCGTCCGCCTTCCGGGCAGCGCGCAAGCGCAGTTTCTCTCCGCGCAGCTCGTCTCCGAACGCTACTTCGAGACGCTCGGCGTGGCGGCGGCGCGCGGGCGGACGATTACCGCCGACGATACCCGGCCCGGCGGCGACGCGCAGGCCGCCGTCGTCAGCGACGGCCTTGCCACGCGCCTCCTCGGTGGCCCCGACGCCGCGGTAGGACGGTCGATCGCGATCAACGGCGTGACGGTCACCGTCGTCGGCGTCGCGCCGGCCGGCTTCGTCGGCTTGTGGACGGACTCTGAATCGGACATCTGGCTGCCGCTCGCGCTGCAGCACCAGCTGCACTACGACAACAACTCGAGCAGCTATACGCGCATCGATCAAGACCGGCCGTGGGCCGACGAGGACGCCGTCGCGTGGCTGACGCTCGTCGCGCGGATTCCGCGCGCCGGCCGGGCGCGCGCGATCACGGCGCTCGCGGCGGCGAACCAGCAGGGCGTTGCCGAGCTCGCGAGCCTGGTGGACAACCCGAAGTCGAGGGCCGCGATGGCCGCGCATCGCCTGGGGACGGAGCCGTTCGCGCGCGGCTTCTCCGGCTTGCGCGCGCGCTTCGCGGACGCGCTCTTCGCGCTCGCCGCGATGGTGGCCGTCGTGCTGCTCGTCACGTGCGCGAACGTCGCGAACCTGCTGCTCGCGCGCGCGGCCGGGCGGACGCGCGACATCGCGATTCGGATCTCGCTCGGCGCGACGACGGGACGCCTCGTGCGGCAGTGCCTGGCCGAGAGCCTCGCGCTGACGGCGCTCGGCGCCGCGGCGGGACTGGTGCTGAGCCGGTGGGCGGCGGACTTTCTCGCGCGCGAGGTGCTCGCGCGATCCGGCGCGCTGCCCGCCGTCTTCGCCGTCGACGGCCGCGTGCTCGCGTTCGCCGCGGCGATCTCCATCGTCACCGCGTGCGCGTTCGGCCTGACGCCGGCGATTCGCGCGATTCGCGCGGGCCGCACGGCCGCGGGCTCCGGCCTCACCGAGCGCCAGGCGATCGGCCACGCGACGATGGCCGGCATGCGCGCGCGCGTGGTCGGCCAGCTGGCGCTCGCGCTGATCGTGGTGTTCGCGGCGACGCTGCTGGGGCGGACGCTGGTCAACCTGATGCGGATCGATCCCGGCTTCACCGCAGACGGCCTGATCACGGCGTCGTTCGATCCGATCGTCAGCGGCTATCCGCCGAGCGACATGCCGGCGATGAGCCGGCGGCTGATCGAGGCGATGAACGCGGTGCCGGGCGTTTCGTCGGCGGCGGTCTCGCGGTGCGGTCTCATCGCCGGCTGCTCCTCGTCGGGCGGGTTTCGGATCGACGGCATCGAGGATCAGCCGTCGCTGAACGAGAACTGGGTGAGCCCGCGCTACTTCGCGACGGCGGGCATTCCGCTCGTCGCCGGCCGGGAGTTCGTTGAAGGCGACACGGCGCGCAGCGTGCGCGTGGCGATCGTCAACGAGACGATCGCGCGGCGGTACTTCGCGGGACGCAGCCCGATCGGACGCCGCCTCGGCGCGTCGAAGCCGGACGTGGAGATCGTCGGCGTCGCGCGCGACGCGCGCACGCAGACGCTGCACGACCCGCCGGCACCGATGGTCTACTTCCCGATCGATCAGAAGCCGGTCTTCCTGCAGACGGCGCTGACGAACCTGGACGTGCGGGTCGCGGGCGACGCGGCCCCGGCGGTCGCCGCGATTCGCGACGCGATCCGGCGCGCGGAGCCGAATCTGCTCGTCGGCGACGTCGGGCCGATGTCGGGGCGGCTCGCGCGCGACCTCGCCCGCGAGCGCGTCGTCGCCTGGCTCGCGTTCGGGTTCGCCGGGCTCACGCTGCTGCTCGCGTCGCTCGGCCTCTACGGCGTCCTGTCGTACGGCGTCGCGCGGCGGACGCAGGAGCTCGGCGTGCGGATGGCGCTCGGCGCGCGGCGGATCGAGGTGATGCGGCTCGTGCTGGGACAGAGCGCGAAGATGACGGCGTGCGGCATAGCGCTCGGCATCGCCGGCGCCGCCGCGAGCGCGCGCTACCTGTCGGGGATGCTCTTCGGCGTCGCGCCGATGGATCCTGTGGCGCTCGCCGCCGTGTCGCTCGGCTTCGCGATCGTGTCACTGCTGGCGTCGTACGTGCCCGCCCGGCGCGCCACGCGCGTCGATCCGATCGTCGCGCTGCGCTGCGAGTGAAAAGCAACCGCAGAGCACGCGGAGCACGCAGAGACTTTCCTCTCGCCGTCACGCGGCCATCGCGTCCTTGCCGTCACGCTGAATTCTTGGAGCGCTCTTTATTTGTGCGTAGCCGACGACACGTGAAAAACGAACTGCCAGCGCGACAGCGAAGACGCGGATGCAGCGTGACAGAAACAAATAAGTGCTCTGCGTGCTCTGCGGTCTCCGCGGTTGCTGTTCCGTCAGGCGGAGTCGCCGGCGTGGTGCCGCACGTCGCGCGCGGAGACCATGAAGATCACGTCTTCGGCGACGTTCGTCGCGTGATCGCCGATGCGCTCCAGGTGGCGCGAGACGAGGATCAGGTCGAGCGCCGGCTCGATCGTCGACGGGTCGGCGAGCATGTAGGTGAGGAGCTCGCGGAAGATCTGCGTCTTCAGCGCGTCGAGCGCGTCGTCCTGGTTGAGGACGTTCTGCGCGAGCGCGGTGTCGCGGCGCACGAACGCGTCGAGCGCGTCGCGCAGCATGCTCTGCGCGATCGTCGCCATGCGCGGGATGTCGATCAGCTTCTTCACCGGCGGAAGCGCGACGTAGCGCTGCGCCGCCTCCGCAATGTTGATCGCGAGATCCCCGACCCGCTCGAGATCGGTGTTGATCTTCACGGCCGCGACGATCGCGCGCAGATCCACCGCCATCGGCTGGTGCAGCGCGAGCAGCGTGAAGCAGCGGCTGTCCACCTCGATGTGGAGCGCGTTGAGCGGATCGTCGCCCGTCAGCACCTGCGCGACCAGGTCCCGATCGCGCTGCACGAGGCCCTTCACCGCGAGGCGCACCTGCTCCTCGGCGAGCCCCCCCATCTCCAGCAGGCGCGCCTTCAGCTGCTCGAGCTCGTCCTGGAAGTGCCGCGCGCGCGTCTCGGCGGTCGCCATCACCCGAACCTGCCGGTGACGTAGTCCTCGGTCAGCTTCTCCTGCGGCGCGGTGAAGATGCGATCGGTGCGCCCGGCTTCGACCAGGCGCCCGAGCCAGAAGAACGCCGTCACGTCCGACACCCGCGCCGCCTGCTGCATGTTGTGTGTCACGATGACGATCGTGTAGCGCGCCTTCAGCTCGTAGATCAGCTCCTCGATGCGCTGCGTCGCGATCGGATCGAGCGCCGAGGCCGGCTCGTCCATCAGCAGGATCTCCGGCTCCACCGCGAGCGCGCGCGCGATGCACAGCCGCTGCTGCTGCCCGCCGGAGAGCGCGAGCGCGGAGGTGTGCAGCCGATCCTTCACCTCGTCCCAGAGCGCGGCCGACTTGAGGCTCACCTCGACGCGGCCGCCGAGCTCCTCGCGCGATCGCACGAGCCGGTTGATGCGCAGCCCGTAGGCGACGTTGTCGAAGATCGACTTCGGAAACGGGTTCGACTTCTGGAACACCATGCCGACGCGCCGGCGCAGATCGACCACGTCGACCGCCGGCGCGTAGATATCGCGGCCGTCGATCGTCACCGCGCCCTCGACGCGCGCGCCGGGCACGATGTCGTTCATCCGGTTCAGCGTGCGCAGGAACGTCGACTTGCCGCACCCCGAGGGGCCGATGAGCGCCGTCACCTCGTTCGACCGGATCGTGAGCGTGATCCCGTCGAGCACGCGGCGCACGCCGTAGTAGAAGTTGAGCGCGGCGACGTCGATTTTCGCCGCCGCCTGCTGCGACGGCGGGGCGGTGAGCGGCAGCGGCACGCGAGGCGGCGCCATCGTGGCCATCACAGCATCACGATAGCCAACCCCGGCCGAGCCGACGTTTCGGGAGTGTTAATTCTCGCCGCGTTATCGCTGCAGCACGAGGCCATCGGCCGATCGATCGGCCGGCCGCTCGGCCGGCTCGAGGAACGCGGCGACGTTCTTCCGCAGCTCGTCCTGGATCCGGTCCACCGGCCGGCGCGCGTCGACGACGCGGAAGTGGAACTCGTCGGCCATCGAGCTGTACTCGCGCAGCAGCTTGTTCTGATACGCGCGGAAGCTGTCGTAGATGTCGTCGCCGTGCTTCAGGTCCATCCCCGATTCCCAGAAGTCCATGCCGCGCGAGGCGAGCACGCGCCCGATGAGCGTCTTCACGTCGACGTTCAGGTAGAAGACCATGTGCGGCGCGATCGCGAAGCCGTACAGGTTCCGCAGCCATTGGCGATCGACGCCGCGCACGCCGGCGCGCGCGAGCGCCGTGAAGATGTACCGATCGGACAGGACGACGAACCCGGCCTTGAGCGCCGGAATGATTTCCTTCTCGAGCCGATCGGCGAAGTCGGTCGCGTAGAGCAGCACGAAGGTCAGCTTGTTGAGCGTGTTGCTCGACTTCGCCAGCTCGATCGTCGGCTGCATCAGCATCGACCGCGTCCAGCCGGTCTCGACGACGCCGTAGCCGCGGACCTCGAGCCATTCGCGCAGCAGCTGGATCTGCGTGCTGCGGCCGACGCCGTCGGTTCCTTCGATCGCGATCAGCTTCCCGGGGTACCCCTCCAGTGGAAGGTAGGGGATGGCGCGGCCGTAATAGCGCCCGGCGAGGCCGTCGCCGTTCGCGCCGCCGTCGTTCTCCACCGGCGCTGCCGGCGGCTGCGCGTCAGATGGGCTCGTCATCGCTGCTCAATTCCATCCGCGTGATCTGCACGTGCTGCGCGATGACGTTGCGGACGACGCGCTGCTGATCGGTGATGCTCCCGGCGGCGTCGATGACCTCGAGCCCGAATTCGTCCACCAGATGATCATACTCGTCGAGCACCTTGCCCTGGAACATACGGAAGCTCTCGACGGGATTCGAGCTCCAGCCCATGTCCATCCCCGCTTCATAGAACTTCAGCTTCACGCGGCGCGCGAGCAGCCGATCCACCGACATGTCGATCGGCACGCGGAAATAGAGCGTGAGATCGGGGCGTACCGCGAAGCTGTAGAGCTCCCGCACCCACTGGCGATCGACGCCCCGCGTCGCGTCGCGCGCGAACGCGGTATACGCGTAGCGGTCGGCGAGCACGATCATCCCCGCCTTGAGCGGCGGGATGATCTTGTAGAGGAGGCGGTCGGCGAAATCAGTGGCGTGCAGCAGGCTGAACGTCATCGGGGTCAGCGCGTTTTTCTTCTTGCCCGTTTTCGTCGCCGCTTTCACGAGGGCGGACGAGTTCCATTCGGTGACGAACACGCGGTGCCCCTCCGCGCTCAGCCACTTCGCCAGCAGCCCGAGCTGCGTCGTCTTGCCGGACCCGTCGATCCCTTCGACGACGAACAGCTTGCCCGGGTACTCGTGCGGTTGGGTCAGGTTGTTCAGCATATGCGTCGGCGGCGGCCGATGGCGCGTCCGAAGCGCCCTCCACCAGCGCGCGTCCGACCTCCAGGCGAACCGGTTTGCCGGTGAGACGTTCGAAGGGCGCCGAGTGGCGCGCGGCGGCCCACAGCTCCAGCTCCGCGTCGCCCCCCGTGCGCAGCTGCAGCAGATCGTCGTCGCCGCGATCGTGGAGCTCGAGGTTCGTGATCGCCTGCGTGTGGCTGCGATCGAGGCTCTCGGCGAGCCGCAGGATCGCGGCGAGCGTGCGCACGGTGCGGCGCGTGCGCCGCCGCAGCCCGCCGAAGCCGTCGTGCTTCCGCTTCGGCGTCGCCTGCCGGTGATAGCGCGCGACGAGGCCGATCGTCTCGATCTCGTCCGGCTCGAAGCCGCGCAGATCGCCGTTCTTGATCAAGTAGTACGAGTGCTTGTGATGTCCCTCGTAGCTGATGTGCACGCCGACGTCGTGCAGGATCGCCGCGTACTCGAGCCACTCGCGCTCGCGATCGGTGAGCCCGTGAATCGCGCGCGTCTGATCGAAGAGCGCCGCGGCGAGCCGCGCGACGTGCTGCGAGTGCTCCGGCCAGTAGTTGCACCGCTCGGCGAGCTCGAACACGCTGCGACGGCGGACGTCCGGGTAGCGATCGGCCTGCGCGATTTCCTTCCGGTGCCGCGAGATGTAATCGAGCACCAGCCCCTCGCGCAGCGACAGATCGCACAGCGTGATCTCGGCGGCGCCGAGGCGGCGCAGCAGCTCGTCGAGCAGAATCGCGCCGGCGACGGCGAGATCCGCGCGCCGCGGCTCGAGCCCGGGCATGCGCAGCCGCCGCTCGATGTCGAGCGCGACGATCTCCTTCCGCACGCGGTGCATCTGCTTCGCCGTGAAGCGGCGGTTCCGCAGCGCCGCGCTCGGCGGCAGCCCGTCGGCGGCCGAGGCGACGGCGCCGAGGCTCATGATCGTGCCCGACGTGCCCACGACGCGATCGAAGCCGGCGCGCGCGATCTGATCGAGGTACTTGCCGATCTCGCCGTCGATGTACCGCACGAGACGACGCTCGTCGCGCGGTTCGATCGGGTCGCTTTTCACGAACCGCTCGGTCAACCGGATCACGCCGAGCTTGAAGCTCTTCCCTTGCTCGACGGCCGCGCCCGCGCCCCGCGTGACCTCGACACTGCCGCCGCCGATGTCGATGACGACCGCGACATCGCCCGGCACCGAGACGCCGTACACCGCCGCCATGTGGATGAGCCGCGCCTCTTCGGTGCCGGAGATGACGCGCGGACGAATACCCGTCTGATGCGTGACGGCGCGCAGGAACTCGCCGCCGTTCTCCGCCTCGCGTGTCGCGCTCGTCGCGACGGCGATAACTTCATCGACCTTATGGGATTCGGCCAATCGCCTGAATTTGGAGAGCACCTGGAGCGCGGCGTGCATAGCCTCAGGCGTGAGGGCTCGTCCGTCGAGGCCGCCGGCGCCGAGCCGGATCATCTCCTTCTCGCGATCGATGACCTCGAAGGAGAGATCGGGGCGGACCTGCACCACGATCATGTGGATGGAATTGGTTCCGATGTCGATAGCAGCAACGCGCATGGTGCAGTCTTAACTATAATGAAGTCCGCGGCCCGCCCTCACCATCATGCCCCACGCCATCACGCGATCTGAGCTGCTCAAACGCCGTCTCGACCGCTTCACGCGCGTCCTCGACGGGCTCGGCGAGGGCGACGTGCGCTCGCTGCATCGCGCCCGCGTCGCGTCGCGGCGGCTGCGCGAGCTGGTGCCGGCGCTGCAGCTCGACCGGGGTGTCAGCAAGAAGCTGTCCCGGCGGCTGCGGCGCGTGACGACGCGCCTCGGCGTCGTCCGCGAGCTCGACGTCCTGCTCACGCTGATTGACGAGCTGCACGTTTCGCGCCGTGATCACGGCACGGCGCTCGGCCGCGCCGGGGTCGCCGTGTCGAAGGAGCGCGATCAGGCGCGGCGAAAGCTCGTGGCGCATCTGCCGATCGGGGAGATGCGCCGGCTCGCGGACAAGATCGCGCGCAGCGTGGCGGCGCTGCAGCTCGCCGAGTCGTCGTCGTCGAAGAGCGCGGCGCGCGAGTGGAAGTGGGCGTTCGAATCGCGCGTCGCGCGGCGCGCGGCAACGCTCGCCGGGCACATGCAGGACGCCGGCGCGCTCTACCTGCCCGAGCGGCTGCACGCCGTGCGCATCGCGCTCAAGAAGCTGCGCTACGCCGCCGAGCTCTCGAACGAGGTGGCTGGCCGCCGCGACGGCGGCGACATCAGGACGCTGAAGCGTGGACAGGATCTGCTCGGACGGATGCACGACCTGCAGGTGCTCATCGATCGCGTGCGGCAGCAGCAGGCTTCCCTTGCGCCGCCGAACGTGGCCCTGTGGCGCGATCTCGACGCGCTGATGCAGATGCTCGAGGACGACTGCCGCCGCCTGCACGCGCGCTACATGCGCGTGCGCGACGAGATCGCCGACATCGCCGCCCGCCTCGGCGCGGAACACGCGCCGGCGCGGCCGAACGCCGCGCGACGCGCGGGCTGATCGATGCCCGGCCCGTACGAGCTGTACTTGATCCGCCACGGGCTCGCCGAGCAACGGGGCGAGGCGTGGCCGGACGACACCAAGCGCCCCCTCACCGAAGACGGCATCGTGCGCATGCGGAAGGCGGCGCGCGGGCTCGCGCGTCTCGGCGCGGCGATCGACATCGTGCTGACCAGCCCGCTCGTGCGCGCGCGGCAGACGGCGGAGATCGTCGCCGCGGGGCTCGACCCGCGGCCGACGCTGGTGCAGACCGAGTCGCTCGCGCCCGAAGGGGGCTTCGCCGCCGTCGTCGCGGAGCTGACCAAGCACGTGCGCCGGACGCGCATCGCGCTCGTCGGCCACGAGCCGAACATCGGCGAGCTCGCCGCGCGCCTCATCGGATCGCGCCACGCGATCGAGTTCAAGAAGGGCGCGGTCTGCCGCATCGACGTCGAGGCGCTGCCGCCAAGCGGCCCCGGCGATCTGCGGTGGCTGCTGACGCCGAAGATCCTGCGCTCGATCAAAAAGTAAGCGCGCGCCCGCTACGCGCGCAGCCAGTCCGGCCGCCAGCTCTTCACGCGCATCTTGATGTCTTTCTCGGTCGCGAGCGTGCCCGCGGCAATGTCGCGCACCAGATCGGCGAGCTCGGCGTCGCTCGCGAAGCGCAGCGCGACGAGCTGGCGGTGCGACAGCCGCTCGATGTGCGTCTGCAGATCCGCCGGCAGCGTCTGGCGCAGCCGCATCCGCTCCTCGAGCCGGATCACGCGGTCCTGCACGGTGAGCGTCATGAGGCGCGAGAGCAGGCCGAGCAGCAGCAGCGCCGCGCCGAACACGACCTCCCACGCGGTGTGAAGCGTCGGGTTCACCACGACGTGGCGCAGCGCGTTGATCAGGTTGATCAGCAGGACCGGCATCACGAAGAAGTGGTAGCCCGGCAGCCATCGCGTGTGGGACTTGTAGGATTGTTCGCGTTCCGCCATCGATGCCTCCAGCGGCCGCTCGACCGCCGCGCACCGGGCCCGAAAGTGCAATGGACCTGGTCCGACGGTAGCGGCCACAATTGTCCGCGGCGTATCCAACCGGTAAATTGTGGGTTAACGCGGCGCCGCGGATTCTGGTATTCTGCGCTCGAAACCCCCACGGGCCTCAGGGAAAGGAGCACCGTGCGTCAGCGGACCGCCAGGAAGGCCTGGCTTCTCGCCGGTTTATTCGCGACCGGACTTTTCCTCGCCGGCCGGGCTGATGCGCAGTTGTTCCGCTCGTTCAGCAACGATTCCCGGCACATCCTCGAAGGCAACTGGCAGTCGTGCCGAGACCGCGACGGCCAGTACGCCGAGCGTGTGTACGATCATGTCGTCAACGGCGTCGGCAAGTTCGAGGTGCACATGGGGCCGCGGCGCGAGTTCGCGATCTTCGCCGGCGTGCAGGACACGCACCGCGATCACGAATCGGCCGACAACCTGCTGAAGCCGTTCCGCGTCGCGATGGACGCCGGCCGCGCGAAGCAGCACTGGGACGTTCCGTCGCTGAGCGTGTCGTTCACGGTGACGCTGGCCGGCGGCTCGCGGACCGACTGCGAGAGCTGGTACATCCTGCTCGAGCCGCTCGAGAAGACCTCGCACTGAAACACCCGAGTCAGTCGGCGTCGGCAGTACTGTTGACTGCCGACTGCCGACTGGCGCCCGGGGGACACCGACTGTCACGCTGCATCCGCGATCACGGGAAAGCAACCACAGAGCACGCGGAGATCACAGAGCCTTCAAGGCGACTGCCGCGTGGGACTGCGACTGGCGCTGGCGGACTGCCGACTGCCGACTGGGACTGCCGACTGCCGACTGACTCAGGCGGGGAACATCACATCTTCGTAACATGCCTTGTTTCGGTGGCGCGCTTGCACGCGCATCCGGCGCGAGGTCTCCATGCGCGAGTATTCCGAGCCCGTCGTCTCGGTGATCATCCCCGCGTATCGCGCGAGCGCCGACATCGCTGACGCGCTCACGTCCGTCTTCGAGCAATCTTTTTCACATTTCGAGGTCGTCGTGGTGGACGACGGATCGCCGGACGGCGAGGCGCTGCGGGCGGCCGTCGCGCCGTTCCGTTCACGGATTCGTTACATCGAGCAGGCGAACCGCGGCGCCGGCGCCGCGCGCAACACGGCGATCCGCGCGTCGCGCGGGCGGTATCTGGCGTTCCTCGACGCCGACGATCGCTGGGCGCGCGATTTCCTGCGGCGGCAGATCTGGTATCTCGACGCGAACCCGTCGTGCGCCCTCGTCTACTGCGATGCGGTCCTCACCGGCGACACGCCGCTCGCCGGCTCGCGCTTCATGGAGACGGCGCCCTCGTCCGGCGAGGTCACGCTCCTCGCGTTGATCGAGCAGCGCTGCAACGTCATCCTCTCGACGGTCGTCGCGCGGCGCGACGCGATCGTTGCCGCGGGCCTGTTCGACGAATCGATCCGCCGCGGACAGGACTTCGAGCTCTGGCTGCGGCTCGCGCGGCGCAGCGCGCGCATCGCGTACCAGCGGCACGTGCTCGCCGAGCGGTTCGTGCGCGCGGACGGGCTGTCGGGCACCGCCGCGGCGGAGCTCGAGCGCGCCATCGACGTGCTCGATCGGTTCGGCCGCGCGCAGGATCTGCCGGCGGCCGCGCGGACGGCGCTGCGCATCCGCATCATGCAGCTCGTCGATCGTCTCGAGGTGGAGCGGGGCAAGCAGCGGCTGCTCGAGGGCAACTTCGCCGCCGCGCGGTTCCATCTCGAGGCGGCGCGCGGCCGGACGCTGAAGGTGCGGCTCGCCTCGATCGCGCTGCAGATCGCGCCGCGCCTCACGCGCGCGCTGTATCTCAGGATGCGGCCGTCGGCGACCGACGCTTCAGTGCGACCGGCTGCCGACTGCCGACTGGGACTGCCGACTGCCGACTGACGCAGGCGGCCTGATCCCGAGCGCGCGTTCCTCCACGTCCATCAGGTGGACCAGCCGCGGCAGGAACCAGAGATGCGCACTGCGCCCGGTCGCGACGGCGCGCGCCGCGCGCGCGAGCGCGGCGCCGCGGCGGAGGAGCGATCCCCGATGCGCGGCGATCCGTGCCGCCAGCGCGGCGGCGTCGCGGCGCACGCGCGCGGCGACGTCGCGCCCCGGCTCCTTTCCGGCGAACGGAATGCGCGCGAACTGCGGATAGCGCCGCTCGATGGCGTCGGTGTGCAGCCGCCGGTCGCGCACGACGTCGAACGGCGCCGCGAGGAGCAGGTTCACGATCGCCGCGTCGAGAAACGGCGTCGAGACGCGGGCGTCGACGAGCGCGTACGGCGCGAGCGCGATTTCCCTCCGCATGCGCGAGAAGAAGTAGAACGACGCGATCGGGTTCGGCGCGCCGCCATGTGTCGCCGCCTCGGCGGCGACGCGCGCGGCGGCGGCGCCGCGCGAGAACCGCGCGACTGCGTCCGGCGTCAGCAGCGCGTTCAGCGCCGGCTCGATCGACACCGCGTCGCCGAGGACGCGATCCGCGACGGCGTCCCAGCGCCGCTCGACGAACAGCCGATGGAGATCGGGATCGAGGCGCTGGCTCTGCGACAGGACGTCGCCGGCCAGGCCGTCGAACACGAGGCAGTCGCGCCGCGCGAAGTAGTCGCGCAGCGGCAGGAACTGGACGTGCTCGTCGGTGCAGCAGCTGGTGAGCGCGTTCTTCTCGCGCTCCGCCGCGACGCGGTCCGTGCGCTGCGGCACGAGCACGTGATCGACGCCGAGCGCTTCCGCCACGAGACGCGCGATCGCGACGTCGCCGGCGCCCGACGGCGGATACGGATCGACCGTGACGCACTCGCGCGGCAGGCGATCCGCCTCGGCGAGCGCGAACAGGATGTGGCGCGAGTCGTGGCCGCCGCTCAAGAGCACGGCGGCAGGCGCGTCGCGCGGCTCCGCATGCGCGGCAACGGCGCGCGCGAACGCGTCGCCGAACCGATCGACGATTTCGGGCCGCGTCGCATCGATCGGCGTCGGCGCGGTCCAGCCCGACTCGAGCACCGCGCCGCCGCGCGACCACACGAGCCGGCCGCCCGGCGGCAGCGCGCGGATGGCGGCGAACGGCGTGTCTTCGCCGACGAAGAATCCGATCCGCAGGAAGACGGCGAGCGCGCCCTCGTCGAGGTGCGCCGGCACGCCTCCTTCGACGAGCGCGTCGATCGATGTCGAGACGGCGATGCGGCCGGACGCTTCGCTCCAGAACAGCGGCAGCACGCCGCAGCGATCGGCCTCGACGACCAGCCGCTCGCCGTTCCATTCCCAGCGCGCGATCGGACCGCCCGGCACGAAGCCGCCGGCGATCCACGCGGGATCGCCGGCGACGTCGTACGCGCGGCCCGAGGCGCGGGCGAAAAAGAGAGGGCCGCGGGCGGCTACCAGAGCAGCTTCACGCCCAGCTGCACCTGCCGCGCATCGTAGGCCGTCGTGATCGTGCCGAACGTGGCGGCGCTGCGGTTGCCGGCGGGCGCGAGGAAGTTCACCCGGTTGAAGAGGTTGAACGCCTCGACGCGGAACTGGAGCTTCGAGCGGCCGGCGATCGAGACGTTCTTGCTCGCGGCGACGTCGAACTGCCAGAAGTTCGGCCCGCGCACGCTGTTGCGCGCCGCGTTGCCGAACGGCTGGCTCGGATCGGTCGGAATCGACACGCACGCCGGGTTGAACCAGCTCGTGATCGACTGCGAACCGGCGGGCGCGTACGGATCGCAGGTGACGTTGGGCCGGTAGTTGTTCGCGCCCGAGAAGTCATTGGTGATCCCCGAGACCTGGAACGCCGCGGCCGGGGAATACGTGAGCGTCACCATTTCGCCCGGCGTGATCGTGTTGATGCCCGCCAGCTGCCAGCCGCCGACCAGCACGTCGAGCGCCGGCGACATGCCGCCGCCCCAGCGCTTGCCGCGCCCGAAGGGCAGCGACCACACGAAGCTCGTGGTGCTGTTGTACGGCTGGTGATAGGCCGAGAGGCTGTAGTCCGCCGCGAGGTTGTTGATGTCCTGCGGCGCGGGGAAGTTGCCGTTCTGGTTTTCCAGCGCGCCGGCGGCGTTGTCGTGCGCGGTCGAGAGCGTCAGGGAGCTGAGCACGTTGAGATCGGCGCCCATGCGCACTTCGTACTTCAGCTGAAACGCGTCGTAGCGCGATTTGCCGCCGTTGAACACGTAGGTGATGTCGCCCCACGCCGGGATCGGCCGGCGCGCGGCGAGCGGCACCGTGCCCGCCGCGCTGTTCGGCGCCGCCTGGTTGTAGTTCGCCACGAGCAGCAGGTCGCTCGCCTTGTTGCCGACGTAGGCGAGATCGACCAGCATGTGCGGCCCGAACTCGCGCTGCACCGACACGTGCCAGCTCTGCACCGGGCTCGCATGGAAGTCGCGCGGGATGTAGCTGACGAGCGCCGTGAGCGGGTTGAACTGCCCCGAGTCCGTGAGCCCGGCCGGATACCCGTTTTCGGTCGGTACGAAGCCAGGCGTCGTCGGCGTCTGATTGACCGCCGCGCGGACGACCTGCGGACCGTTGATGCCGAGCAGGTTCGCCGATCCGATCCGGTTCACGTGCACGTAGCTCGTGCCCCAGCCGCCGCGCACGACGGTCTTCGCCATCGGCGTGTACGCGAAGCCGAGGCGCGGCCCGACGTTGTTGCGATCGGGATCGACGAGCGTCCGGTCGTACACCGATCCGTCCTTCGCCTTGAGCATCGTCCGGCTGACGGGATCGAAGTTGGTCAGGTTGTTGTTCGCTTCCCACATCGGCGTCACGTACTCGTAGCGGAGGCCCGCGTTGAGCGTCAGCTGGTCGTTCACCCGGATGTCGTCCTGCACGTAGGTGAAGTGCAGGTCCTGGACCATCTGCGCGACGAAGAACGTGCTGAGCGCGTACTGCGATCGAAGGCCGAGCATGAAGTCGGCGAGGTTGTAGAGGTTGCTCGCCGCGGCGCCGGCGGGGCGCGAGAACTGGCCGGTGTAGCTGTCGAGGCCGTAGAGCGGGTTCACGTCCTGCACTTCGACGTTGACGTGCTGAAACTCGTAGCCCGCCTTGAACGACTGGCGTCCCATCAGCCACGAGTAGTTGATCTTCGGGTTCCACACGGTGGGGTACTGCCATTGCGGGTTCGTGGCCTGGCGTCCGAACGCCGAGTAGCCGGTGATGCTCTGCGAGGGCAGGCCGCCCGCGATGCGCACGTCGGCCGGCAGGCCGGCGATGCCGAAGCTGTCGGACGAGCCGAGCGCCGGCGGATTCTTGCCGCCCTGCGTGTTCGACCACCCGAAGCGCACTTCGAGCACCGAACGGTCGGTCGGGATGTAGGTCGACCCGAGCACGAGCTGCTTGTTGCGCGTGTAGATGTTGCCGTTGCCGCCGCCGCCCGACGGCAGCGGAATCGGCGGCTGATCGTTCGTGTTCAGGCTGCGCCAGCCGTAGCGTCCGAAGAGCGAGAGCATCGGGCTGATCTGGAGATCGAGCTTCCCGCCGGCCTTGTCGGTGTCGTTGGTGAAGTCCTGCGCGATGGAGTAGTTGTTGGCCGCGCCCGCGACGTTCGGCGCCGGCAGCCCGCCGAGCACTTTGCGCGCGAAGGCCGTCATCGGGATCGGCGTGCCGGCCGGATAGACGGCGCCGCTCCGCGGATCGCGGATGTCGACGCTCAGGATGCCCGCGTCCTGCGCCGAGCTCGGCAGCGTCGAGAACGCCGTCGCCTTCTTGTCCTGGCGGAACCCCTCGAAGTCGCCGAAGAAGAACGCCCGGTTCTGCACGATCGGCCCGCCGATCGTCCCGCCGTACTGATTGCGCCGCAGCGGCGGCTTCGATCCGTCGGCCGGCTTGAAGTAGCCGTCGGCGTTCAGCGCGGTGTCGCGGAAGAACTCCCAGGCGTCGCCGTGGATCTGGTTCGTCCCGCTGCGGTACGCGACGTTCACCGTCGCGCCGGCCGCGCGGCCGTACTCCGCGCTCTGGTTGTTGGTGACGACGCGGAACTCGCTGACGGCGTCGGGGGGCGGCTGCATCACCTGGTTCGAGAAGCCCTGATTGCTCGTGCCGTACGCGTTGTTGTCGACGCCGTCGATCAGGAAGTTGTTGAACGTGCTGCGCAGGCCGTTGACGTTGAACGCGCCTTCGCGCGGCGTGCCGTTCGCGCTCGAGCTCTTGTTCAGCGCCGACTGGCGGACGCCGGTCGACAGCAGCGCGAGCGCGGAGTACTCGCGGCCGTTCAGCGCGAGCTCGCGCATCTGCTCGCCGGTGATCACCTGGCTGCGCTGGCTCGTGTCGGTCTCGACGAGCGGCGCGGCGGCGGTCACCTGCACTTTTTCGGTGAGCTGGCCGATCGCCATCTGCAGATCGACGCGCAGCCGCGCGGCGACCTGCACCTGCACGTTGTCGACGAGCGCGATCGAGAAGCCGCTCTTCTCGGCGGACACGAGGTAGATGCCGGGCCGCACGTTCGCGAACTCGTAGGTGCCGTCCGCGTTCGTCGTGCGCACGACCGAGACGCCGGTCTGGATGCTGGTGAGCGTCACTTTCGCGTCGGGGACGATCCCGCCCGACACGTCTTTCACGGTGCCGACGACCGACGCGGTGTCGAACTGCGCGGCAGCGCGGGGAACGGCGAACGCGAGCGTGCACGACAGGACGAGCGCGCTCGTGCGGAGCGCTGACAATGGCATCAGGGGACCTCCAAGCCTCGTGATTCTAGTTCGATCCCGCGGATGGTAACGGGTGAATGCGACCGCGATCGGCCGAGGAGTTTCCGAAGGGTCAGGTCCGGCGTGGCTGCGGCCGGAGAATCGGACGTGCGCGGCGCCGCTGCATGCGGCGGCGATCACCCTGGCGTTCGACGTGCACGGCGCAGGCCCACCCCTCCGCGATCAACACGTCGGCCTCGCGTTGCGGCAGGTCGATGGAGTCGCCGACGCGGCGTCGTGACAGATCGACGCCGTCGATGCGCTCCGCGAGCCGTCGAATTAGTCGGATGCGCATGCCGGATCCGTGAAAATCCGCAGGTCTGCGCGCCGAACGGCCGAGCAGAGCCCACGCACAATGTTCAACGCGCGTTTTTTCGCAGCAACAGGCGTGCCCGAATGTCAGGTAGATGACAGTCGTGTTTAGTGGCGCCAAAAAAGGCGGAGCGTGCTACCGTGCCAGCTGTTCTGTTGTTTCTCTGAGGTGGCATCGCCACTTCAGAGGAATGCGGGGTCACAGCCTCTGCAAACCGTACTCGTGCCGAAGCGAAGAACATCATCCTCGCGGCCCATCCCGCGCGCCCGTCGTGTGCCTGTCCCGGTGCGCAGCCGCAAAGACGTGACCCGCGGAGAGTTCAACGACCTCATTGACACGCTGAACGAGCGCAGCGCTATCCTGAACGCGCTGCGTGACTCGATGCACCGCCTCGAGGAGATGGGCGCCATTCAGTTCAGGCGAATTGCTCAACTCCAGGCCGAGCTCGATGGAATCAAGCGCGCGTGGGAAAGCGGATGAAAGTTTCGTAGCGCTCCACGTCCGCGGCGAATGACACAGCTCGACGCGGGCACGTGAGGTAAAATGGGAGCGCTTTTCCTGCCCCCTTAGAACCATTCGCTCAGGTGGCTCATCGGACAGCCTTAGAGGTGTCATCCGATGCCGCATGAGCTGCACACGGCGAACGCATTTCGCCCTCCCGCCGACCGTCCATGGCGTCTGCTTGTCGCGGATGCCGACGAAGACACGCGCGCGCTGTACCGCCAACTCCTGCACGGCGTCGGATGCGATGTGATCGAAGCGGCAGACGGCCGCGACGCTCTTGAGAAGGCGCTCGTGCGGCAGCCGAGCGTGGTCGTGACCGAGCTTTTCCTGCCGTTCGTGGATGGGTTCGCGCTCTGCGAGATTCTGCGGCGCGACCGCATGACGGCGGGTGTGCCCATCATCATCGTGACGAGCGAGACGCGCCAGACTCAGATCGACCGCGTCCGCGGTGCGGGCGCCGACGTCGTGCTCGTCAAGCCAACGTCCGCCGACGTGTTGCTGCGCGAAATCGACCGTCTGATCGAACGTCCGAAGGCACAGCCGACGCCTTCACCGCGTGGCGTGCCACTCGCCGCATCGCCGCGGTCACACAATGCCCGGCGCATGGCCAAGGTGAGAGCGCATTCCCGTTTGGCCACGACGACGCCGCCGGTCTTGCCGCCGATCCTGACGTGCCCGTCGTGCGACCAGCCGCTCGCGTATGCGTGGAGCCACGTCGGCGGCGTGAGCGATCAGCATTCCGAGCAGTGGGACTACTTACTCTGTTCCCGGTGCGGCGCGTATCAATACCGCCAACGAACGCGCAAACTTCAGGGCCTCAGCCGTGCTGAAGCCGAGTGGGTCGTGCGGATGAAAACATAGGTCACACATTCGCCAGCTCTTACACCGAATGACCCAGGGTGGCCGCCGGTGAGCTGCTGAGACGAAAAAGCCCGTCTCGACCGGCCACACGCGGTAGAATGGGCCGACTCTTTCTCCTGCCCTTTAGAGCCACGCGCGAATGGTTCATCGGACAGCCCTTAGAGGTTCGTCCGATGCAGCATGAGCTTCCACGACAAGCTGTGTCGCCCGGTCATCCCCGGCGCGTGCTCGTCGCCGATGCAGACGAGGACGCACGCGCGCTCTGCCGCCAACTCTTGCACGAGAACGGTTACGATGTGATTGAAGCGCCCGATGGGCGCGACGCGCTCGAAAGGGCACTCGTTCGACAGCCAGCCATCGTCGTGAGCGAACTTCGCCTGCCGCATATAGATGGCTTTGCGCTCTGCGAGATTCTGCGGCGTGACCACATCACGGCATCGGGGCCCATCGTCGTCGTGACGGAGGAGACGCGTCGGAGTGGGATTGACCGCATCCGCGCTGCCGGTGCCGATGTCGTGCTCGTCAAGCGAACGTCAGCCGAGGTGTTGCTGCGCGAACGCCTCAGCGATGCTGAAGCCCAATGGGTTGCGCGGATGAGAGTCTAGCCTGACGGTCGAGAACCGCTTTCCTGAGTCCTGCCTGTCGTCGGCCGCTCGAAGCGCCGCGACCTCATTCAGTTCTCACTAAAGCCGGAAGGCGTGGCCCTGCCGCACGTCGCGGCGCAGAGTGGTCACCGTCCGATTCCGCGCGAGGGAACCGCATGAGCGAACGCCGAACACGGGTGCTATTGGTCCACGACGGCACGCCCGACGCTGGTCATGTCAAATATCTCACCGACTGGGGGCTGGATGTCTCAGACGTGCATGCAGCTCAGCGCGGGGGAGGGGCACTCGCGGCAGCAAGGACGCTTCAGCCCGACATCATTGTGTTGGACTTGTCCATCGGCGGCCCGACGCTTCAGGCGCTGAAAGGACATCCTGCGACGAGGTCCATCCCCGTCATCGCGCTGGTCGAACTCCTGAACCAAGACTAGACGTCTCGAAAGCCGTCAAGCACGGTTGCTGCGTGCCCTCCATCGCGGCGGCGTTTCTCGCTTTCTGCGTCGTCAATCAAGCGCTGCCTCGCTGTCTCATAAACGGCAAGCGCCTCGACGAGAATCCGCCATTGCGGACGACCGGATACCGCCGCCAGCGAGCGCAGCGTGCGAACCGTGTCCGGTGGCAATCGGAATGAGACAAGCGGATATGCAGAACTCTTGTCGCCTCCGAGTCCGGCTGGCGGTCTGCCCACTGCGCGCTTCTTGTTCTTCGGCATCAGCCGCGACGTCCGATGTCGATGATTCGGTTGTATTCATCGCGCGTGACCGTGCGGCTCGGGGCAGAGCGCCGCAGCTTGCGCGCCCTGGGAATGCGCCGTGCCGCTTCTTGCTTCGCCACTGTTGTGACGTGGGACGGTCGTCTACAGCATGGGCCAGGCGCATTGACGAGTCAACGGGAACGCGTCAGGTCGAACGAACTGTACGCAACATGACAGTCGCAGCCATTCCCTAGATTTTCCACCGAATTAACACGCGCGAAACGCGCGCGAGACCCCTCCAGCGCACCCTGCGGCTATCGTCAGGACATGAGACGACGGTCGGCTCCGCTCGCAGGGTTCATGGTCCTTTCGCTCGCTCGCATCGCCTCGGCACAAGTGACGCCGGCAGCCGGGTACACGCCGCCCGACGACACGCCGTCGATCAGAGTGGGCGTGACGCTCTACGCCGACTACACGTACCAGCCGAGCCCGGACGCCACCGACGCCGACGGCAACGTCATCAACCCGAGCAGCTTCAACGTCACCCGCAGCTACATCAACGTCACCGGCAACCTCAATCACATCGTCGCGTTCCGGATCACGCCCGACGTGACGCGCGAGAGCGGGCTGGTGACGCTCGGGCCGGGCAGCACGATCTCCAACGACAGCCTCGTCTTCCGCGTCAAGTACGCGTTCGCGCAGATCAACCTCGACGACTGGATGACCAAGGGGTCGTGGGCGCGCTTCGGCATCCAGCAGACGCCGCTGCTCGACTACGAGGAAGGCATCTACCGCTACCGCTTCCAGGGGACGACGTTCACCGAGCGCGAGGGGTTCTACAACTCGGCCGACGGCGGCGCGTCGTTCCACTACAACTTCCCCGCGAACTACGGCGACGTCCACGTCGGCGTCTACAACGGCGAGGGCTACGCGAAAACGGATCCGAACGACCAGAAGGCGATCGAGGTGCGCGGCACGGTGCGGCCCTTCGCGGCGGCCGCGCCGATCCTCCGCGGGCTTCGCGTCACCGGGTTCTACTTCGGCGACCACTACATCAAGAACGCGGAGCGGACGCGGGCGGTCGGTCAGGTGACGTTCGAGTCGCGATACCTGAACGCCGGGTTCGACGCGATCAAGGCGCACGACCAGCCGTCGATCCGCAACGCGGACGTCGAAGCCAGCGGCTGGTCGTGGTGGGCGACGCCGAAGATGCCGTTCGAATCGACCGCGTCGTTCGAGGCGCTGCTGCGCTACGACCACCTCCAGCCGAACGCGCTCGTGCCGGCGGACCGCACGCGGACGATCGCCGGCATCGCCTACTGGCTCAAGAACCAGGGCACCTACCAGGCGGCGCTGCTCCTCGACTACGACGGCCAGACGTTCCACAACTTCGCTCCCGGTCAACCCAAACAAACGAGGGTGGCTCTCCATGCGCTCATCAATTACTAGATCGATTCTCGCGGCGGCCGTCGTCGCGCTCTGCGCGAACGTCTCCGCCGACGTGCAGATCAACGGCGCCGGCGCCACGTTTCCGTATCCGATCTACTCGAAGTGGTTCGCCGAGTACAACAAGCTGCATGCGGACGTGAAGATCAACTACCAGTCGATCGGATCGGGCGGCGGCATCCGGCAGGTTCAGAACCAGACGGTTTTCTTCGGCGCGACCGACGGGCCGATGACGCCCGACCAGCTCCAGAGCTCGCCGTCGAAGATCCTCCATTTCCCGACCGTGCTCGGCGCCGTCGTGCCCGTCTACAACATCCCGAACCTCAAGACCGAGCTGAAGTTCAGCGGACCGCTGCTCGCGGACATCTTCCTCGGGAAGATCACGAAGTGGAACGACCCGGCGATCGCGAAGCTGAACGCCGGCGTCTCGCTGCCGGCGAACGACATCACGGTCGTGCACCGCGCCGAAGCCTCGGGCACGAGCTACATCTGGGTGGACTTTCTCTCGAAGACCTCGGAGGAGTTCAAGAAGAAGGTCGGCGTCAACACGCAGGTGAACTGGCCGACCGGCGTCGGCGGCCGCGGCAACGAGGGCGTCTCGGCGCTCGTCACGCAGACGCCCGGATCGCTCGGCTACGTCGAGCTGATCTACGCGCTGCAGAACAAGATCAGCTACGGCACGGTTCAGAACATGGACGGCGAGTTCGTGAAGGCGTCGGTCGAATCGGTGACCTCCGCCGCGGCCGCCGCCGTGAAGCAGATGCCCGCCGACTTCCGCGTGTCGATCACCAACGCGCCCGGCAAGGGCGTCTATCCGGTGTCGTCGTTCACGTGGCTGCTGCTCTACGAGAACCCGAAGGACAAGGCGATGTCGAAGGCGATGGTGGACTTCGTGAAGTGGGCGCTGACCGACGGCCAGAAATACTGCGCCGATCTCGGCTACGCGCCGCTACCGCCCGAGGTCGTGAAGCTCGAGCTCGCCGCACTCGCCAGGGTGAAGACGACGTAGGCCGGGTGGGCCAGGCGGGTCAGGTGGGTCGCAGAGGCACAAAGGACGTTGCATTCCAGGTCGGGACGGGCGCCTTCGCGCTCGTCCTCGTGCTGATCGTGGCCGCGATCGGCGTGGAGCTGACGCGGCAGTCGCTGCCGTCGATTCAGAAGTTCGGCTTCGCCTTCTGGCGCACGCAGACGTGGGATCCGGTGGCCGGCGACTTCGGCGCGCTGCCGTTCATCTGGGGCACCCTGTATTCGTCGGTGCTCGCGCTGCTGATCGCGGCGCCGATCGCGCTCGGCATCGCGGTGTTCATCGCCGAGCTCTGCCCGGCGGCGCTGCGCCAGCCGCTCGTGTTCCTCACGGAGCTCCTCGCGGCGATCCCGTCGATCGTGTACGGCCTGTGGGGCATCTTCGTGCTCGTGCCGGCGGTCCGCGCGGTCGAAACATCGATGCCCGACTCGCTGCGCGCGCTGCCGCTCTTCAGCGGCCCGCCGCTCGGGCTCGGCATGCTCTCGGCCGCACTGATCCTCGCGGTGATGATCGTGCCGTTCACCTCGTCGGTGTCGCGCGAGGTGCTGAAGTCGGTGCCCGCGGCGCAGCGCGAGGGCGCGTACGCGCTCGGCGCGACGCGCTTCGAGGCCATCCGCGCCGCGCTCTACTACGCGCGCACCGGCATCGTCGGCGCGGTGATGCTCGGCTTCGGCCGCGCGCTTGGCGAGACGATGGCCGTGACGATGGTGATCGGCAACAACCCGCGCATCTCGACGTCGCTCTTCGCGCCGCAGTACACGATGGCCGCCGTGGTCGCGAACGAGTTCACCGAGGCGGCCGACAACCTGTATCTCTCGGCGCTCGTCGAAATCGGCCTCGTGCTCTTCGTCGTCACGCTGATCGTCAACTCGCTCTCACGGCTGCTGATCTGGACGATGTCGGCGGCGGCGGCGCCGGCGGCGGAGCCGGCGGCCGCGCGGTCCGAGGCGTCGGCGGCATGAAGCGCGGCCGGATGATCCTGTCGTCGCTTTTCGTCGCGTTCTGCGCGGCGTCGGTGATCGTCGCGCTGGTGCCGCTCGCCTTCATCCTGTTCTTCGTCGTGTCGCAGGGGATGCAGGCGCTGAACGTCGCGTTCTTCACGCACATGCCGACGCCGGTCGGCGAAGCGGGCGGCGGCATGGCGAACGCCATCGTCGGCACGCTGATGCTCACGAGCCTTGCGGCGGTGATGGCCGTGCCGATCGGGGTGGTCAGCGGGACCTACATGTCGGAGTACGCCGGCAGCCGCTTCGCCGCCCTGGTGCGCTTCGCAGCCGATACGCTGAACGGCGTGCCGTCGATCGTCATCGGTCTCTTCGCCTACACGGTCGCGGTCGTCCCCTTCAAGCAGTTCAGCGCGCTTGCGGGCGGCTTCGCGCTCGGGACGATGATGATCCCGATCATCGCGAGGACGACGGAGGAGCTGCTGCTGCTCGTGCCGGGATCGATGCGCGAAGGGGCGCTCGCGCTCGGCGCGACCCGCGCGCGCGCCGTCTTCAGCGTTGTCGTCCCGGCGGCGCTGCCGGGGATCCTCACGGGCATCATCCTCGCGCTCGCGCGCATCGCGGGCGAGACGGCGCCGCTGCTCTTCACCGCGTTCAACAACCGCTATTTCTCGACGAGCCTCACCCAGCCGATCTCGACGCTCACGGTGCAGGTGTTCACCTACGCGACCGGGCCGTATCAGGACTGGCACCGCCAGGCGTGGGCCGGCGCGCTGGTGCTCGTGACGATCGTCCTGGTCTGCTCGCTCGTCGCGCGCGTGGCGACCCGGCGGCTGGAGCGCATGCACGCGCGCGGCTAGCGCGGGGCCTGGGCGCACGTGGTAGCGTTGCGGCATGAAACCGTCGACGCGGAGCCTGCGCGATCTCTTTCCCAAGACGAAGCCGTACCGCTCGGGGCATCTCGAGGTCTCGAAGCTGCACACGATCCATTTCGAGGAGTACGGCAACCCGCGCGGCACGCCGCTCGTCTTCCTGCACGGCGGCCCGGGCGGCGGCATCGAGCCGTTCTACCACCGCTACTTCGATCCGAAGAAATGGCGCATCGTGCTGCACGACCAGCGCGGCTGCGGCAAGAGCACCCCTTTCTCCGAGCTCCGCGAGAACACGACCTGGAATCTCGTGGCGGACATCGAGAAGCTGCGCGAGCACCTCGGCATCGGCCGGTGGGTCGTGTTCGGCGGGAGCTGGGGCAGCACGCTCTCGCTGGCATACGCCGAGACGCACCCGGAGCGCTGCAGGGCGCTCGTGCTGCGCGGCATCTTCCTCCTGCGCCGGAGCGAGCTCCTCTGGTTCTACCAACAAGGGGCGAACGAGATCTTTCCCGACGCGTGGGAACGTTACCTCGCGCCGATCCCCGCGCGCGAGCGGGGCAACATGATGAAGGCCTACTACAAGCGCCTCACCAGCCCCGATCGCCGCGTGCGTCTGAAGGCCGCGCGGGCCTGGTCGATCTGGGAGGGCAGCACGAGCAAGCTGTTTTTCGATCCGGCGCTCGTGAAGAAGTTCGGCGGCGGCCGGTTCGCCGACGCGTTCGCGCGCATCGAGGCTCACTACTTCGTGAACCGGGGCTTCATGAAACCCGATGATCAGCTCCTGCGCGACGTGCGGAAGATCCGCAGGATTCCCGGCGTCATCGTCCAGGGACGGTACGACGTCGTCTGTCCAATCCGCTCGGCGTGGGACCTCCATCGAGCCTGGCCCGAGGCGAGGCTCGTCATCGTACCGAACGCCGGCCACTCCATGACCGAGCCTGGCATTCGCAGCGCCTTGATCGAGGAGACGGAGCGCTTCGCGAGGCTTTAGCGGCGCGCGCCCGCGGCGAACGCGAGCGCGGCGGCCTGCACCTGGTAGTCGTACCGCGCCGAGGCGGCTTCGAGCTCCGCCTGCGTCTGACTCAATTGCGCCTGATTGAGCTCGACGATCGAGCTCAGCCCGAGGTTGTAGCGCGACTGCGCGAGATCGAGCGCCTGCCGCGCCTGGTCGAGGAGCTGACTCGTGAGGTCGAGGCGCTCGAACGCGGTGCGCGCGTTCAGCCACGCGACCTGCACGTCGCGCGTGATCTGATTCTCGAGATCGAGCACCCGCTGATCCTGCGCCTGCGCGCGGAGCGCCGCTTCGGCATGGCGCGCCGAGAAGAGACCGCCGTTCAGGATCGGCACGTTGACGTTCACGCCGACCGCCGCGTACCGATCGTTGATGCCGGTCTGGTGCAGCGGCGTGAGGCCGGCGGCGCCCGCCGCCAGGAGCGACGGACGGCGGAGATCGCTCTCCGCGTCGGCGAAGCGCGAGGCCGCCTCGGCGCTGAAGCGCGCCGCGACGAGCTCGGGGCGCTGGCGCAGCGCGTCGGCCACGAGCGGCGCGCTGTCGGCCGGCGGCGCCGGCGGCAGCGGTTCCTCCGCCAGCGTCGCGGCCGGAGCCGTGCGTCGGCCGGTCGCGGCCGCGAGCGCAGCGAAGGCGCGCGCGGTGTCGTTCTGCGCTTGCACCAGCAGCAGCTGCGCGGCCGAGAGGTTGACGCGCGCGAAGCTGACGTCGAGGCCCGACCGCAGGCCGCTTGCCGCGAGCGCATTCACCTGATCGAACACGAGCTGCCGCGCCTCGACGGTGGTCTGCGCGACGCGCTGCACCGCCTGCGCGCGCAGCACGCCGAAGTACGCGCGGTCGACGTCGAGCAAGACGAACGCTCGCTGGCCGGACACCGACTGCTCCTGCGCCTGCGCGTTCAACGACGAGCTGTCGACGAGCGCGTGCGTCCGCCCGAAATCGGTGAGCAGCTGCCCGACGGTGACGCCGCCCGCGAAGCGGTCGTAGATGATCGGGTTGTTCAGGCCGCCGGCGGCGATGCGGCTGCCGGTCTCCGCGCCGGCGCCGGTGACGCTGCCAAACGCCGTCGGAAAGTACGCGGCGCGCGTCTCGCGCACGACTTCCTTCGCGGCGAGGGCGCCGTACTGCGCCGCCTGGATCTGCGGATGGTTCCGCAGCGCGTCCTGTTCGGCCTGCGCGAGCGTCAACGGCGCCGGCGGCTGCGCGCGCGCGGCCGGCGCGCAGGCGGCCAGCGCGAGCGCCGCAATCGCCGCGCGTTCACGAAGAGCGATCACCGCGACGCTCCCTTCGCCCCTGCGCGGCGCCGGTACACCAGGAGGTACGCCGCCGGCACGATGAACACCGTGAGCATCACCGACACGATCAGGCCGCCGATGATCGCGCGCGCGAGCGGCGCGTACGCCTCGCTGCCGATGCCGAGCTTGAGCGCCATCGGCACGAGGCCGATGACGGTCGCGAGCGAGGTCATCAGGATCGGTCGAAGCCGGATGCGGCAGGCCTTGACGACCGCGTCGAGGAGCGGCATGCCCTCGTCTTCGAGGCGGTGCGTGAACTCCACGATCAGGATGCTGTTCGAGACGACCATGCCCACCATCATCAGCACGCCCATCAGCGACTGGACGTTCAGCGTCGTGCCCGTCAGGTAGAGCGCGGCGAGCACGCCGGTCAGCCCGGTCGGCACGGCGAGCAGAATCAGCATCGGGTCGACGAAGGAACGGAACTGCGCGACGAGGATCAGATAGAGCAGCACGAGGGCCAGGATCAGGCCGAGCGCGAAGCTCGTGAACGACGCCTGCATGCCCTGCACCATGCCGCGAACGGCGACGCGCACGCCGGCCGGAGGCTTGCTCGACGCGACGATCCGATCGATGCCGCGCGCGAGCGTCCCGAGATCCTCGCCCTTCGGGTTCACGTAGATGTCGACGACGCGCTGAATCTGGTAGTGGTCGATTTCGGTCGGCGACTTCATCGGCGTGATCTTCGTCACCGCGTCGAGCAGCGTCGGATCCTTCTGGCGGGAGGCGTGCAGCGGGAGGCTCCGCAGATCGCGAAGGCTCCCGATCCGGCCCTCGGGATACTGGACGGTGAGCATGTAGTCGTTGCCGCTCTTCGGATCCACCCAGTAGCTCGGCGCGATCATCTGGTTCGACGTGAGCGCGGTGATGACGTTGGTGACGACCTCGCGCTGATCGAGGCCGAGCGTCGCGGCGCGCTCGCGGTCGATGTCCAGCCGCAGCGACGGGTAGTCGAGATCCTGCGGGATGAAGACGTCGTTCGCGCCCGGCAGCGCGCGGATCCGCGCGGCGAGATCCGTCGCCGTGTCGAACACGCGCGCAAGGTTCGAGCCGCTCAACTGCACGTCGATCGGCGCCGGCAGCCCCTGGTTCAGGACCGCGTCCGCCATGCCGCCCGATTGGAAGAACGCGCTCAGGTGCGGGAGCTCGGTCGCGATCGCGCGGCGCGTCCGCTCCATGTACTCGTAGCTGCCGGTGCGGTGCGTCTCCTTCAGCGCGACCTGTACCGTTGCCGTGTGCGGTCCGGCGTTGCTCGTGTAGATCGACGAGAAGCCGGGCTGCACGCCGACGTTCGCGGCCACGAGCTCGAGATCGTCGGGCGCCACCACCTTTCGCACCAGCGCCTCGACGCGATCCACATCGGCCGTCGTCACCTCGATGCGCGAGCCGGTCGGCGACTTCAGGTTGATCACGAACTGCCCGGCGTCGGTGCGCGGGAAGAAGGCGACGCCGAGCAGCGGGTAGAGGAGGAGGCTGACGAGGAACACGGCGGTGATCCCCGCGATCACCAGGCGCGGGCTGACGAGCGACGTGCGGACGCGGCGTTCGTACCAGTCGAGGAGCCGGGCGAACCGCGCGCCGAATGCGGCGTTGAAGCGGGCGCCGAACGACCGCGGGCCGTCGGCGGCGGCGTGCCCGTGCGGCGCCTTCATCAGCTTCGCGCAGAACAGCGGCACCACCGAGCACGCCACGAAGTACGACGCGACGAGCGAGAGCACGACGGCGAGCGCCAGCGCCGAGAACAGGAACCGGCTCACGCCGTAGAGAAACGTCACCGGGAAGAAGACGACCGAGCTCGTGAGCGTCGCGGCGAGCACCGCCATCGACACCTCCTCGCCGCCTTTCTCGGCGGCGACCTCAGGCGGCTCGCCCATCTCGAGATGGCGGAAGATGTTCTCGAGCACGATGACGGCGTTGTCGATGAGCCGCGAGAACACGAGCGCGAGCCCGGCGAGGATCATCGTGTTGATCGAGCTGCCGCCGGCGTAGAGCAGGATGAACGCGGCCAGCGCCGACAGCGGGATCGACAAGAACACGGCGGCCGTCGCGCGCAGGCTGCCGAGGAACATCAGCACCATCAGCCCGGTCAGCACGAGGCCCACGCCGCCCTCGCGCAGCAGCGTCTCGATTGCGCGCTTCACGAACAGCGATTGATCGAAGACGACCGAGGCGACGAGCTGCTGCGGCACGTCGACGAGCCGGCCGACGAGATCCTTCACGCCGTCGACCACCGCGATCGTGTTCGTGTCGCCGCCCTGCCGCATCACCGGCAGGTAGACCGACGGCTGCCCGTCCACCTTCACGACGTTCACCTGGATCTGATGCCCGTCTTCGGCCCGGCCCACGTCCGCCACTCGCACCGTCGACTGCCCGACGGCTTTGAGCGGGATGTCGTTGATCTCCGGAATCGTGCGGAACTGGCTGTTCGTGAAGATCGTGTAGTCGTAGGGCCCGAGCTTGACGTCGCCCGACGGCAGAATCAGGTTCGCGTTGTTCACCGCGCGCACGACGTCCATCGGGCTCATGTCGTACGCGTTGAGCTTCGCCGGATCGACGTAGACCATGATCTGGCGGTACTTCCCGCCGAAGGGCGGCGGGATCGAGGCGCCGGGGACGCTCGCGAGCTGATTGCGGACCGTGAACTGGCCGAGATCGCGCAGCTCGGTCTCCGTGAGGCCGTCGCCCTTCAGCGTAATCAGGCACACCGGCAGGCTCGCCGCGTCGAACTTCTGCACGATCGGCGGCAGCGTCCCCGGCGGCAGCCGCCGCAGATCGGCCATCGCGAGGTTCGAGATCTCGTTCACGTCGGAGTCGGCGTCGGTGCCCGGCTGGAAGAACACCTTGATGATGCTGACGCCGGGCAGCGAGCGCGACTCCATGTGATCGATGCCGGCGCCGAGCGTGAAGAAGCGCTCGAACCGTCCCGTGATGTCTGTTTCGATCTGCTCCGGCGGCATGCCGTTGTAGAACGTCGCGACGACCACCTCCGGGATGTTGATCGCGGGGAACAGATCGACCGGCATCCTGACGACCGACGTGAGGCCGATCACGACGACGATCGAGCACACGACGACGATCAGGTACGGGTTGCGAATCGAAAAGCGCGACATTACGGTTTCCCCTGCGTCGCGGCGGCCGCGTCGAGCTTCGGCGTCACTTCCGCGCCAGGACGCAGCTGGCTCCGGCTGCCGACGACGACCATGTCGCCCTCGTGCAGCCCGGACGCGATCTCCACACGATCGGGCGCCTCGACCCCCAGCGTCACGTCGCGCCGCGCGATCCGCCCGCGATCGACGACGAGCACCGACGTCTTGTCTTCGCCGCGATCGAGCGCCTGGACGGGAATGGAGAGGACGGCCTTCGCGCCGGCGAGCGCGATCGACGCATACGCGTACATCCCGGGCACGAGCGTCCGATCCGGGTTCGGCACGTCGACCTCGGTCTCCATCGTCCGCGTGTCGGGGTTCACCTTGCCGGCAAAGCGCGCGACGGTTCCGGCGAAGGTGCGCTTGACGGCGTCCACGCGAACGTCGACCGGCGCGCCGACGCGCACGTGCGCCACGGCGGATTCCGGAACGGCAATCGCAAGGCGCAGGCGATCGGTCGCCGACAGTTTCACGACCGGCATCGCCTGGGTCTGCGACGAGGTGCCGGCCTGAATCATCGCGCCGGTGTCGGCGTAGCGACGGGTCACCACGCCGGCGAAGGGCGCGACGATGCGCGTGTACTCGAGGAGCGTTTTCGTCTTGTTCGCGATCGCCTTCGAGACCGCGAGCTGCTGCTCGGCCGACGCGAGCGCGGCCTTGGCCGTCGCCGTCTGCGCTTCCGCCATCCGGTCCTTCGCCACGGCGTCGTCGATTTCCTGCTGCGCGACGAGATTCGGACGCGCCTCGAGCACGCCGGCCAGGCGCGTCGACGCCAGGTGCGCCGCTTCGTGCGCCGACTCGGCGCGCTCGACGTCCGCGCGCGCGCGGTTGATCTCCTCCGCGCTGCGCTGCACGGTGGCCTCGTCCTGGCGCACGTCGTCCTGCAATTCCGGAATCTCGAGGACGGCGAGGAGCTGGCCGGCCTTCACGCGATCGCCGACGTCGACGTAGATCGCCTTGAGATAGCCGGCGACCTTCGCATGGACGTCGATCTCCTGGAAGGGCCGGAACTCGGCGGCGAGCGTGAGCGTTTCCGAGAGATCCGTGCGCTCGGCGCGCGCGACGGCCACGATCGGTCGCGACTGGGCCTGCGCGGCGCTCGCGGCGCGCGACGGGGAGCAGCCGACGGCCGCAAGCGGCGCAATCAGCATGACGACAGCGATGATCAGTCTCTTCATCACGACTCCGTTCACGAGGCAGCAAGCGTCGTGAGCGATCGCTCACGACGGGTTGCTACGCCAGCTGTGTGCGCGAGTGCGTTTCATCTGTACGTAGCGGCCGGCCTTCAGGCCGGCCGAGCGACGGACTGAAGCCCGTCGCCTACGTACTAACGGAAACCGGAGGCGCTCGAAGGAGGGGAAGAGACGGAACGGGAGACGACAGCGGGAGCGGCGCGTCGATCGCGAGCGCGTCGCGCCACGTCGGTGCCGGCGGCGCGACGAAGGTCTCGGCCGGCGCGTCCACCGGCGCGACGATCGCCCCTGCGCTGGCTTTCTTCGGGACCGACTCGCAGCTGTTCGCCCAGCGGAACCGCGAGTGCTCGTGCGCCGGCGTGCGATCCGCGCACAGCTTGTCGTGCGCGCGCGCGATCGACGGCACGAGCGCGACGGCGACAACAAGCGCCGCCGCGGCGAGGCGCACGACGGCGCCGCGCGCGAGAGGGAAGCGACAAGCGACCGATGGTCCGGCCGGGATCATGTGGAGATAAGGCTTCCACTATATCGCCCCGGCTTCGCGCGGCGCAATCGGCGGCCGCTAATTCGGGAGCTCTTCCCAGCCGTCGCGCTGCAACGCTGCGACATCCTGCGCAAAGCGCATCGCGACGCGCTCCACGCGGTGCCAGTCGGCGACCTGCTGCTCAACGATCTGTCCGTCGCGGCGCTCGCAGATCTGCCAGCCGGCATCGGCGGCGAGTACGATCTCGAACGAGCGGACGGACGGCGGACGGACGAGCGTCTTGCGGAAGACGGATGGCGGCGGCATCGGCACTCCTGACAGCGAGGCGTGGGATTTTACGACGGCCGCCGCGGCGCGGGTACGCGTTTACACGAAAGTTACATTGCGGGGAAGTCCCCTATTTGCCGATCGCGCGCCGCGGAAAGAGATCCGGATTGTTCGTGAAGAGCGCGTCGATGCCGAGATCGTAGAGGAAGTGCGACATTTCTTTCGCGACGTCGGGGAACTCGGTCTTCTCGTCGCTGCGAAACGTCCACGACGTCACCGTCAGCCCCGCGGCGTGCGCGCGCGCCACCATCTCCGGGTGCCGCGCGATCACGAATTTCTCCGGCGCGATGCCGGTCGCGAACTTCGCGAGCGCGCGTATGCGCGGCTCGCTGACGTCCTCGTCGTTCGACGTGAGGAACACGCGCGGGATCGCCGGCAGATCGGTCGAGACGCGGCGGATCGCCTCCTCGTCGAACGACTGGATGATCACCGGCGTCTTCTTCAGCGAGTCGGCGTGCTCGAGGCCGTTCTTCTTCACGATGTCGACGAAGAGCTTCACCTGGTCGATGCCGCGCGACTTGTAGAGCTGCGGCGACTTCAGCTCCGGGTACATCCCGAAGCCGGGGTGCGCGCGCACGAGATCGATTGCCTCCTGGAAGGTGAGGAGCCGCGCGCCGGCGAACTCGGGCTTGAACCACGAGCCGGCGTCGAGGCGCTTGATCTCGGCGAGCGTGAAGTCGTTCACGAGCCAGTGCTTCGCCGGCGTCCGCGAGCCGAGCGCGATCGTCGTCGACCGATCGGGAAACACGTCCGCCGCGTTCGTCGTGCGCTCCAGCGTGTCGTCGTGAATGCAAATGAGCTGGCCGTCCTTCGTCACGCCGAGATCCTGCTCGACGAAGTCGACTTTCTGATCCATCGCGAGCCGGTAGGCCGCTTCGGTGTGCTCGGGGCGGTAGGCGGAGGCGCCGCGGTGCGCGATCGACTGTTTCGGCGCCGACGCGCTGCGCGGCGGCTGCGCGTGAACCGCCGCCCACGCGAGCAGGAGGAGCGTGAGAGTGGAGAGAAGCGCGCGCGGCAGCATATTCACGCGCACATTATGCAGGAACGCGGGCCGGGCGGGTCGGGCGGGCCAGGTGGGTCAGGTGGGTCAGGTGGGTCAGGTAGGTCGGGTAGGTCAGGTAGGGCACAAAGGACACAGAGGTGGCGCGGGGGCTGGTTGAAGCGTTCAAGCGCGAGAAGGTCTTTTCTTCCCTTGCCCGTTGGTTGGTTTAGGAGGACACGCACATCCGAGGAAATGTCGCGTTCGTTCTCGCAAGCGCTGGGCGATCCGCGCGGATTTCAGACCATCGACGCTCCGAAACGCTAAATGCGAGAGAGGCGCTCCGTCGATTGATCTCCAGTGATCCCGCCTTCGCGCGGTGCCGTGGCGCAAGCTACGGCGTGACAAGCCCGCGCCACTCTTTGTGAACTCTGTGACCTTTGTGACCCTGCCCGGCCTGCCCGGCCCGCCCGGCCTTTGTGACCTACCCGACCCACCGACCTACCCGACCCACCTGACCTACCCGACGCACCTGACCCACCTGACCCGCCAGACCTACCGCACCGCGAACCAGTTGAAGTTCGCGACCGCTCCCGACGGCCCGATCGAATCCATCACGACGCGGATCACCTGTTGCCCCGCCGCGAGCGCGACGCCGGTCTTCGTGATCGTCTGCCACGTCTGCCAGCCGCCGGTGTTGGGGACGGTCAGCATCCCGGTCTTGTTGACGCCGTTCACCTCGATGTGGAACGTGCCGCCCGCGCCGTTCGACGCGATGCGTACGTCGATCGCGTAGGTGCCCGCCGCCGCGACCTTGACCGTGTAGTTCAACCACTCGCCGGCCTGAACCCAGCCGACGATATAACCGCCGCCCGCATCAGTCGTCGCCTGGACGTCTACATTGTTGCTGCGATACGTACCGCCGGTGTTGCCCGATGTGGTGTCGTGGTACGCGACCCCTTCGCCACCCGCGTCGTAGTTCTCGAACTGCACCGTGCCGGGCAGCGGCGCGGGCGTGCCGCCGTACGGCGTCGAGCCGCCGGGCGACGGGCTCGGCGTCGGCGTCGGCGCCGGAGTCGCCGACCCGCTCAGGGCCGCGGACAGCTCCGCGAAGTCCACGCCGAGATCCTTGCCGTCCGTGCCGGCGTTGTTCGAGAGGCTGCTCGAGACGAGCTGGTAGTTCGCCGCGCTCACGCTCGCGAAGTCCGCGAGCCACTGCGCCGTCGTCGGAAAGTCGTTGCCCACCGGGTAGTACTTCGCCGACTCGTTCGCGAACGTGTTGTGCAGCACGATCGCGCTCGGCGTGTAGTGCGAGAACGCCACGTTGCCCTCGCCGTACTTGTCCCCGTAGACGGCGTACGCGTTCGACCGCAGCAGGTTGTTGGTGAGCTCGAACCCGAGAATCTGGACGCCGGTCGGCGTTGTGCCGCCGTAGATGAAGATCGTGCTGCTGCCGTTGTTGTCGGCGGTGTTGTGGTCGAAGGTGATGTTCTTCGGCCCGGCGCCGATGATTGCGAGCCGGCCGGGCGAGGCGTGGTTGGGGATGCCGTACGCCGTGCTGACGCCGTAGATCAGGTTGTTGCGGATGAGGACGTCCTGCGTCTGCTGGCTCGAGTAGATATCGTCGTAGCCGAGGATGTCGAACACGGCGGCGAGATCACGAATCACGTTGTTCTGGATCGTGACGTTCTTGACGACCGACCACGGCGCCGTGTTGCTCTGATTGCGCGGCGTCAGCACGATCGAGTAGCCCTGCTGGCCCGCCGACCAGTTGTGCTCGATCGTGTTGCCCTCGATGAGGACGTTCTCCGCGTTCTTGAGCTCGATGATGTTCTTCACCGTCCACGACTCGCTCATCCACTTCAGCGGCTTCGAGATCAGGTTGCGCCGCAGCGTGATGCCGCTCGGTACGAGGTACGGGATGCTCGGATCGGTGCCGCCGAACATGACGTTCTCGCCGGCCGCCTCGAGGTAGTTGTTCTCGATCAGGAACGGCCCCGGGCCGTTCCATCCCGCGATCGCCTGCGTGTCCTGCAGCACGCCCTTGAAGTCGGCGAAGTACGAATTGACGACGCGCGCCTCTCCGCTGTTGAGCGCGAGGCCGCGGCGCTGGCCGTACGACGGATCGCCGTGAAGATAGCAGCGATCCATCTCGAGGTGCTGCGGCACGGCGCTGAGCGTGCTCTGGCTCGTGCCGCCGCCGCCGAACTCCACGAGGTTCGCGCTGCTCGTCGAGGAGCCGGGCAGGAACTCCAGCAGCTGCAGCCGCCAGTAGGTGGCGCCGGCGTCCGTGCGGACCGCCGACCCGGCGGTCGACGACTTGATCTTCGCGAGCATCGAGGAGGCCGCCGCCGTGATGCGCGTGCCCGAGGGCGGCAGCGCCCCGTTGGGCGCCGATTGAATGGTGATGTACGTCGTCCCGCCCTTCGCGCGCAGCCTGTAGGGCCCGGTGAACGTGGCGCCCGCCTGCAGCACGATCGTGTCGCCCGGCTTCGCGGCGTCTATCGCCGCCTGCAGGTCCCCGCCTGCGTTCACGGTGATCGTCGCGGCGCTTCCCGCGCGCGCGGCGAGCACGACCACACACAGAGACAGACCGATCGCGCGAATCAATTTCACCTGGGCAGCACTCCTTGTTCAGAGAGAACGGATGTGCCGTTCTGTAGAGCAAGGGAAACGCCACAGGTTGAATTTCTCGCTTTCTGGGCGTGTTTCTTGCGACGAGCGCCCCGACGCTCCGGCCGCCCGACGTGCCGTTACTGATCTGTTCGGAACAATTTACACAGGACTTCGGAGAACTCGCGAGGAATCGCTGAGTCTCCGAATACCGCTCAGTTGTGTTTACGGACACCCGCGGCGGGCACGCGCCGCGGATATCGTGATCAGACCGTCGTCCCAGGCTGCACGACGCCGTCCTTCGGCACGATGACCACGCCGTCGCGGATGTAGTAGCCGTCGCCGTCGGCGTTCTCGACTCGCTTCTCGTTCACCAGCCGGGCCCCGTCGCCAATCCGCGCGTTCTTGTCGACGATCACTCGATCGAGGACGACCTCCCGTCCGATGCCCAGCCGCGGGTTCGACCCGCGCGCGGGCGCGTCGTCGTCGGCTTCGTAGTAATCAGCGCCCAGGAGCACGGACCGCCGGATCGTCGCGCCGCCCTGGATATTGGTCCGGATGCCGACGATCGACTCCTCGATCGCCGCGCGATCGACGTAGCAGCCCTCGGCGACGACGGCGTCGCGAACGGTGCAGTCGCTGAAGCGGGCGCCGGGCAGGAAGCGCGCGTGCGTGAAGATTGGGCGCCGCGGGTCGTAGAACTTGAAGGGAGCGCCGGGTCGCGTGAGCATCACGTTGGCGTCGTAGAACGACAGGACCGTTCCGACGTCGGCCCAATAGCCGCGGAACAGGTACGCGCTCACGCGGTACTTGCCGAGCGCGTTGGGGATAATCTGCCGCCCGAAATCGGTGGCGCCGCCCTGTTCGATCGCCTCGAGCAGGACGTCGCGCGAGAAGACATAGACGCCCATCGACGCGACGAACGGCTTGTCGGGCGTATGCCCTGCGCTCGTGGATCCGGCGGGAATGCTCTGGCCGATCTCCTGCAGCCGCTCGCGCTTCGGCTTCTCCTCGAAGGCCACGATCTGGCCGGCGCGATCGAACCGGAAGACGCCCATCGCCGACGCGTCGTCGATCGAGATCGGCTGCGCGGCGATCGTGATGTCGGCGCGGCTCTCGTGGTGCGCGTCGACGAGCTCGCAGTAGTCCATTCGGTAGAGATGGTCGCCGGCGAGGATGAGGTAATAGTCGGCGTCGAAGCGCACGAAATGGCGCGCCGCCTGCCGCACGGCGTCCGCGGTGCCCTGGTACCAGTTCGGGTTGTCGGGCGTCTGCTCCGCGGCGAGGATGTCGACGAAGCCCTGGCTGAAGGCGTCCATCCGGTACGCCTGCGAGATGTGGCGGTTGAGCGACGCGGAATTGAACTGCGTGAGCACGAAGATGCGACGAATGTCGGCGTGCAGGCAGTTGCTGATCGGAATGTCGATCAGGCGGTAGCTGCCGCCGATCGGCACGGCCGGCTTCGAGCGCGTGAGCGTGAGCGGAAAGAGACGCGAGCCCTGGCCGCCGCCGAGGATGATCGCGAGCACTTCGTTGTTCATCGGCATGCGGCTACGCAAATCATGCGCCGCGGTGTAACGGCGGCGCAACGGGCGTGTAAACGGATCTGCTACAATCCAGCGCTTTATGGCCTTCAGACTGCTCCCGCGCGAGGAGAAGTTCTACACCGACTTTCTCGCGCTCGCCGACGAGCTGAAACGCGGCGCGCGCCTGCTCGAGGAGATGCTCGCGCCGGAGCGGCCGATGTGGGACAAGGCCGACGAGATCAAGGAAGTCGAGCACAAGTGCGATTTCCTGACGCACGAGATCATCCAGCGGTTGAACCGCACCTTCGTGACGCCGCTCGATCGCGAGGACATCCACGCGCTGGCGCGCTCGCTCGACGACGTGATGGACGCGATCGACGCGTCGGCGGCGCTCGTGCGGCTGTACCGGCTGGAGACGGTGCGGGTCGGCGCGCGCGAGCTCGCGCGGACGATCACGATGTCCACCGACCAGGTGCACGTCGCGCTGGAGGCGATGGAGAAGCACAAGGCGCTGACGACGCACGCGGTGGAGATCAACCGCCTCGAGAACGAGGCCGACCGGATCCATCAGCAGGCCGTCAGCCGACTGTTCGACGACGAGCGCGATCCGATCGTCGTCATGAAGTGGAAGGAGGCGCTCGACTTCCTCGAGGACGCGACCGACCGGTGCGAAGACGTCGCGAACGTTCTCGAAGGTGTCATGGTCAAGCACGGTTAGCCGCGCGATGTTCTGGGTCGTCGTCGGCCTCATCCTCGTCGCGCTCTTCTTCGACTACATCAACGGCTTCCACGACGCCGCGAACTCGATCGCGACCGTCGTGTCGACGCGCGTGCTGTCGCCCGGCAAGGCGGTCGTGTGGGCGGCGTTCTTCAACTTCGTCGCCGCCTTCACCTTCGGTACCGCCGTCGCGAACACAGTCGGGAAGGGGATGATCGACATCAACGTCGTCACCTTCTCGGTAATCCTCGGCGGCCTCACCGGCGCCATCGTCTGGGACCTGATCACGTGGTACTTCGGCCTGCCGACGAGCTCCTCGCATGCGCTGGTCGGCGGCTACGCGGGCGCGGCGGTGGCGAAGGCGGGCTTCGCCGCGATCATCACGGGCGGGTGGACCAAGACGATCATCTTCATCTTCCTCTCGCCGCTCATCGGGCTGACCGCGGGCTTCGGCCTGATGGTCGCCATCCACTGGATTTTCCGCTGGACGCCGCCGTCGCGCGTCGATCGCTCGTTCCGGCGCCTGCAGCTGCTGTCGGCGGCGTTCTTCAGCCTGAACCACGGCGCCAACGACGCGCAGAAGACGATGGGGATCATCGCCGGCGTGCTCTACACGGCGGGCTACATCGAGACGTTTCACATCCCGTTCTGGGTCGTGCTGCTCGCGCACACGGCGATCGGCCTCGGCACGCTCGCCGGCGGGTGGCGGATCATCCACACGATGGGATCGAAGATCACGAAGCTGCAGCCGGTCGGCGGCTTCGCGGCCGAGACGGGCGCCGCGATCGCGCTGCTGATTGCCACGCAGACCGGCGTGCCGGTGAGCACCACGCACGCGATCACCGGCGCGATCGTCGGCGTCGGCGCGACGCGGCGGCTGTCGGCGGTCCGCTGGGGCGTGGCGGGGCAGATCGTGTGGGCCTGGGTGCTGACGATTCCCGCCGCGTTCTTCATCGCCGCCGGCGTATACACGCTGCTCCAGGCCGCCGGGGCGAAATGAATCAATTCTCCGCTCCGAGGCGCATGTCGACCATGCGGCCCATCTTGCCGGCCGGCGGACGCAGGCGGAAGAACACGTGAAACGACACCGGGACGCGCGAGTACGCGTCGACGAGCGCGTCGGGGACGCCGTAGAACGTGACGTCGCCGCCGATGCCGCCCGCAAATCCCGCGCGCCGGACGACGTCGCGCACGGCGCCGATCGTGACCGCCGCGACCGGATCCTCCGGCGACGTGTGCTCGATCTCGCCTGACTCGAAGCGGCCGTAAATCGTCGTGGCGCCGCGTTGGCGCGCGGCCTCGGCCAGGACGGCGCGTCGCGTGCCGTGGCCGGTGTCGTTCTGCCCGTATCCAACCGTGATGCCCGCGACGCCCGCCGCGGCCGCGCGCGTCCACGACACCGACGCCGTCGTCCGCGCGATGTCGCCGCGCTCGAGCGCTTCCGGCTCGTGCAGATGTCCGGTCGAGAGCTGCAGCGCCCACTCCTTCGCCGGTCTGAACCAGACGCGGCCCGAGTACGAGTCGAGCGGCGCGATCTCCAGATTCCACCGATGGTCGTCCGGCTCGCGGCCGTTGAAGATCGATCCCTCGACGGTCCAGCGGCCGCGATCGACGCCGGCCGTGACGACGCCGAAGGCGATGTGCGTCGAGTCGAACGTGTGATGGCCGAGCGGCGCGGTCGGGTTGTCGATCGCGGACGCGCGATGCATGAACGCGATCGGCCCGAGCGCCGGTTCGGCCACGGGGCCTCCGGCGATCAAAATGGTCGTCGCGTCGCCGAGGCGCGCGCGCCACGCCGCCGCGAGCTGCATGAAGAAATCGTGCGGATGCTGTCGATCGACGATCGGCTGCCCCTCGAACGCCTCGCCCGCCTGAAAGATCTCGCGGTAGCCCTGCGCGCCGACCGTCGCCGGGTCGAGGCTCAGCATCGCGGTGAGGGTGAGGCGGCCGCGCGGCAGCGTCCGCGAGGCCATGCCCATCCACCAGTTCGGCACGACGAGCTCGCTGCCGCCGCGCGGCCCGCCCTGACGATTGAATTCCGCGAAGACGATCGCGTCTTGCATCGCGCTCCAGCCGGCGCCTGCATCTATGTCCATATCCATGTGCATGTGCTCGTGCTGCGCGTCGGGCGGCTGCGCGCGCGCCGGCACCGCGGCGAGCAGCAAGGCGCCCGACGAGATCGCGATCGCGATCCGTAGTCGACGACGTTCCATTGAGAAAGCCTCCGGAAGAAGACACACCCCGGCCGGGAAGACGCCGGCGGCGGATCTAAATGCGGAGGGGCAGCGAGGTCGGTGGGAGCGCTGACGGCAAGCCGCGCGCCGCGCGCAGCGGCGCGACGGCGACACTGACGGGCGGCGTCGAATCGGGTGCGATCGTGACGTGCGCGGCGAGGGGCGCGCGCGTTCGCGGCGCTTCGCTCGCGCCCGCGGCCGCGGAGGCGCCGCTGTGGTCGTGCCCGCAGGGCGAAGGCCGCGCGCCGACGCGCGAGCCGGGCGTCTGCGCGTGATGGCACTCTGGCGAGGATCGCGACAACGACGCGTCGCGGTGCGCGTCGCACGACACCGCGCAGCGGTCGAGGAAGACCGGCACTGCGGCGAGCGCGAAGGCGACGACGGCCGCCGCCGCGGCGCGCCAGGAGACGCTCATCCGGGTGATCCTAGCTCACTTCGCGTACTGCTGCGGGTTCTGATCGAACTTCGTCTTGCAGACCTGCGCGCAGAAGTAATACGTCTTGCCGTTGTACTCGCTCTTCGCCGGCGCCTTCTTCTCGTCGATCTGCATCTTGCACACGGGGTCGGTGACCATCGCGACCTCCTTCGTTTACAGCTTAGCGCGGCGCAGTCTCAGCGCGTTGCCGATGACGGACACCGAGCTGAACGTCATCGCGGCGCTCGCCCAGATCGGGCTGATGAGCGTGCCGGTGAACGGATAGAGCACGCCCGCCGCGACCGGCACGCCGACGGCGTTGTAGACGAACGCCAGCCACAGATTCTGCCGGATGTTCCGCATCGTCGCGCGGCTCAGCCGACGCGCGCGCAGGATGCCGCGCAGATCGCCCTGAACGAGCGTGATGCCCGCGCTCTCGATCGCGACGTCCGTGCCGGTGCCCATGGCGATGCCGACGGCGGCCTCCGCGAGCGCCGGTGCGTCGTTCACGCCGTCGCCGGCCATCGCGACCGTCCGCCCGCCCGCCTGCAGCGCCTGGACGACCGCGCGCTTTTCAGCGGGAAGGACGTCGGCGCGCACTTCGTCGATGCCGAGCTGCGACGCGACGGTGTCGGCCGTCACGCGGTTGTCGCCGGTCACCATCACGATGCGGAGGCGATCGGCATGCAACGCCTCGATCGCCTGAACCGCGGTCGCCTTCACTGGATCCGCGACGCCGAGCAGCGCGGCGGGCGCGCCGTCGACGGCGAGAAACATCACCGTGTGGCCGCGCCGCCGCAGGTCGTCGGCGCTCGCTGCCGCAGACTCGATCCCGACGCCGGCATCCTGCATCATCGCGGCGTTTCCGAGCGCGACGGCCTTTCCGCCGACGCGCGCGACGATGCCTTTGCCCGGCACCGCGCGGAAGTCGTCGGCGCGCGGCACGTCGAGGCGCCGCTCGCGCGCCGCCGCGACGATCGCGTTCGACAGCGGGTGCTCGCTCGGCTGCTCGATCGCCGCCGCGACGGTGAGCGCGTCGGCCTCGGACCACCCTCCGAGCGGCACGATCGCCATCAGCTTCGGTTTGCCCTCCGTCAGCGTCCCGGTCTTGTCGACGACGAGCGTGTCGACGCGCTCGAGCCGCTCGAGCGCTTCGGCGTTCTTGACGAGCACGCCGGCGGTCGCGCCGCGGCCGGTGCCCACCATGATGGCCATCGGCGTCGCCAGGCCGAGCGCGCAGGGGCACGCGATGATGAGCACCGCGACGCCGGCGACGAGCGCATGCGCGAACCGCGGCGCCGGGCCCCACACGCTCCAGGCGATGAACGCGGCGACCGCGATCGCCACGACGGCGGGCACGAACCAGGCGGCGATGCGATCCGCGAGCCGCTGGATCGGCGCGCGGCTGCGCTGCGCCTCGGCGACCATCCGCACGATCTGCGCGAGCAGCGTGTCGCCGCCGACGCGCTCCGCGCGCACGAGCAGCGTCCCTGTGGTGTTGATCGTGCCGCCGGTGACGCGCGCGCCCGCCGGCTTCTCGGCGGGAATCGGCTCGCCGGTGATCATCGATTCGTCGACCGCGCTGTACCCGTCGGCCACGACGCCGTCCACCGGCACGTGCTCGCCGGGGCGGACGCGGCAGACGTCGCCCACCTGCACGTCGGCGAGCGGCACGTCGCGCTCCTCGCCGCCGCGGACGACGCGGGCGGTCTTCGGCGCGAGGCCGAGCAGGTGGCGGATCGCTGCGCTCGTGCGGCTGCGCGCGCGCAGCTCGAGCACCTGTCCCAGGAGGACGAGCACGGTGATGACGGCGGCCGTGTCGAAATACGTGTCGACGACGCCGTGCATGCGGAAGCCGGCGGGAAAGATCCCCGGCGCAATCGTCGCGCCGGCGCTGTAGAGATACGCCGCGCCGACGCCCATCGCGATCAGCGTGAACATGTTCGGGCTGCGGTTGACGAACGACGTCCACGCGCGCTCGAAAAACGGCCAGCCCGCCCAGAACACGACGGGCGTCGCGAGCGCGAGGCCCATCCAGTTGATCGCGGCGCCGCGCGCCATCGTCAGCCGGCCGCCGGCCGCCATGTCCGCCATCGCGACGACGACGATCGGCGCGGCGAGCGCCGCGGCGGTCCGCAGGCGGCGCGTCATGTCGACGAGCTCGGGGTTCGGCCCTTCGTCGAGCGTCGGCGTCATCGGCTCGAGCGCCATCCCGCAGATCGGGCACGCGCCGGGCCCTTCCTGCACGATCTGCGGATCCATCGGGCACGTGTAGAGCATGCCGTCGGACCCCGGGGCTGCCGACTGCCGACTGAGCGCCGCGGCGCCCTCCTCGCGCGGCGCCAGGAACGACTCGGGATCGCCGGCGAAGCGCTCGAGGCACTGCGGCGCGCAGAAGTAGTAGCGCACGCCCTTGTGATCAAACGTGCCGATCGCGTCGGTTTCTTCGATCGTCATCCCGCAGACCGGATCGACGTGCGTCATCGCGCGGCGGCTCCGGCGCCGTCGAGCGCCTCGATGATCGGGCACTCGAGCGTCGATCCTTGGCGGCAGCAGTGGAGCAGGTGCGAGAGGGCGTGCTTCATCGCGCTCAGCTCGGCGAGCTTGCGATCGATCTGCCGGACGCGGCGTTCGGCGACGGCGCGGACGCGCGCGCGATCGCGACGTTTCTCGCCGCGCAGCCGGATCAGCTCCTCGACCTCGTCGAGGCTGAAGCCGAGATCCTGCGCGCGTTTGATGAAGCGCACGATGCGCACCGCGTCGTCGTGGAACTCTCGGTAGCCGGACGCCCGGCGCGGCAGGCGCGGCAGCAGCCCGCGGCGCTCGTAGTACCGGAGCGTCTGCACGTTGACGCCCGCCCGGTCGGCAGCAGCGCCGATCCGCATTGCGGCCTCCATGAAAAGGGACTGGGCGCTTGGGGCTAGGGGCTAGCTGGACGGCGGTTGCAATGTCGCCGCGATCAGGGTTTGGCGCGGCGGCGACGGCTAGCCCCTGGCCCCTAGCCCCGGACCGAACCTTTCAAGTATCAACCCTGTACCTAAGTATAGAGTCAAGGGAGGCGCGCCGCGGCGGTGTGGACGCGCAGGCCGTCGTCGATGCCGGTCCACGCGAAGACGATGTCGCGGTCGTGGACGGCGATCCGCGGATACGCGGTGTTGCGATTGCCGGAGACGTCGGCGACGGTGACGGCGGGGGAGCGTCCGCCCTCGCGGGTGACGCGCCGCGCCTTGAACGCGGCCTTGCGATCGGCGAGCTCGATCCACGACACGACGACCGATCCATCCGACGCGTTGGCCGCGTCCACGCGGCCGAGCGCGCCCGCCTCGTCGACGCGTACCGGCGCGCCGAAGGTCCGTCCCTCGTCGCGCGAGAACGCCACGAACGCGTGCCCTTCGTCGTGCGGCGCGGCGAACCAGGCGACGGCGACGTCGCGGCCGTTCGCGGCGACGGCCGGCCCGTTCACCGGGCACCCGTCGATCTTCCAGCCGTCGTGGTGAACGATCGTCGGCTCGCTCCACGCGCCGCCGGCGAACCGCGCGACGGCGACGTCGCGGATCTCGTCCGCGCTTCGATCGCGATACGCGACGACGACGCCGCTTGCGGTTGCGGCCGCCGACGTCGGACAGCAATCGCAGACGCGCAGATCGATCGGCTGCTCCGCGCGCTCCTGCCACGCCGCGTCGAACCGCGCGCTGCGCAGCGTCATCTCGCCCACTGCGTCGTCGTCGGGATCCTTCGACGGCGTCGTCAGCCGTCCGTCGAGCCAGACGACGCCGAACGGCTCGGCGGCGCCGGGCCGCTCGAAGAACGACACGAAGCCGTGCTGCGTCTTCGTGCCGTCGTGGTGCGGCGAAAACGGCGCCGACCACGTCCGCCCGTCGTCGGTTGAGCGGGCGATCACGACGTCGTAGCCGGAGGTCTGCGGGCTGTTGCGGCGCAGCCAGTGCGCGACGAGCTCGCCGCTCGTCGTGCGGCGCACCGACGGCACGTCCGCGTAGTTGGCGAAGAAGTCGCTGCCCGACGCGACCATGCGCGCGTCGCTCCAGCCGCCCGAGGTCCGCTCGGCGAACCGGAGGCTCGTCTCCGATCCTGCGTTCTCCAGCCAGCTGAGGACGATGCCGCGGGGCGACGAGGTGAGCTGCGGCTGCGCGCTCGCGGGCCCCGCGGGCGACTCGACGCGCTCGATCGAAATCGGCCAGCCGCCGTCGGGCGGGGGCGGGGCGGCGCGTCCGCATGCCGCAAGAACGAGGGCGGCGCTCGCCGCCAGGGCCTGGAGCCGGGTCATCAGGAGGTTCCTTTCGCGATCGTGATCGTAAACCGCGCGCCGCCTTCGGGTCGATTTTCCACGCGAACGGCGCCGCCATGCAGCTCGACGAGATGCTTGACAATCGCGAGACCGAGGCCGGTTCCGCCCGGATCGCGCGTCCGCGATTTGTCGACGCGGTAGAAGCGCTCGAACACGCGCGACAGATCTTCCTCCGGAATGCCGGGCCCCTCATCGGACACCGCGAGCGCGACGCGGCCGTCCTCGGGCGCCGCGTCGATCGCGATCGTGGATCGCTCGGGCGCGTACGCGATGGCGTTCGCGACGAGATTGCGCAGCGCGTCGTGCATCTTGGCGCCGTCGGCGCGAATCGTCTCGGCGCCCCGGGCCACGCTCAGCACGATCTGCTGGCTCCGCGCCTCGGCCGCCGCGCCGACGTCGGCGATGACGCCGCTTGCGAGCGCGCGCGTGTCGCACGAGGACAGCTCGAGCGTCTCCTGGCCGGCGTCGAGCCGCGCGAGGCGCAGGAGATCCCGCACGAGCCGCTCCATGCGTTGCGCGTGCCGCGCGATGACGTCGAGGAAGCGGCGGTTGTCCTCGGCCGACGCGTCGCCATCCGCCAGCGCCTCGACGTAGCCGCGGATCGCGGTGAGCGGCGTCCGCAGCTCGTGCGAGACGTTCGCGACGAAGTCGCGCCGGATCTGATCCGCGCGCCGCAGCTCCGTGATGTCGAACAGCACGACGATCACGCCGTGCTCGGCCGCGCCGGCCGCGGGCGTCGCCGTCGCCATGATCGTCCGCTGCGGATCGCGCGGCGGCGAGAGCTGCAGCGGCGCCGGCGTCCGGCCGAAGAGAACCGCCGCGACGATCTCGGCGATCGCCGGCAGGCGGATCGTCTCGACGTACGGCCGGCCGATCGCCACCGCGTCGAGCTTCAGCATCTGCCGCGCCGCGGCGTTCACGAGCTGCAGCCGCGCCTGCGCGTCGACGACGATGACGCCTTCGATCATGCCGGCGAGAATGGCTTCCATGCGGGCGCGATCGCGCGCCTGCTGCGTGAGCTGCCGCCCGATCTCCTGCACCGAGTCGTCGAGCGCGCGCGCCACCGTGCCGAGCTCGTCGTCGCCGTAGCCGAGATGCGGCGGCGAGAGGTCGCCGCGCGTGTAGCGCTCGGCGATGCCGGCGATGAGGCGCACGCGCCGGCTGATGCGCGCGGAGAAGAGCCACGCGATCGCGACGCCGCCCGCGAGCGCGAGCCCGAGCGCCGCGAGCGTTGCCGTGAGGACCGCCTGCAGCTGATGCCCGACGTCGGTGAGCGGCAGGGCGACGCGCACGTAGCCGATCGCCGGATGCTGCACCGGCACGGCGGCGTACAGCATGTCGATGCTGAGCGTGTCGCTGTGGCGGCGCGCGCGGCCGAGGCCCTCTGCGTGCGCCTGCAGGATCTCCGGCCGCCGTCCGTGGTTCTCCATCGCGCGCACGCCGTCGAGCGTCTCCGCCGAGTCGCCGAGCACGCGGCCGTCGGGCGCGATGAAGGTGACGCGCGCGCCGATCAAGGCGCCGATCCGATCGGCTTCCTCGTCGAGCTCGGGCAGCGTCGCGAGCGGCGTGCCGTGCGACAGCAGATCCGCCGCGAGCCGCGTCTCGGCGACCAGCGTCTGCTCGATCCGCGCGTCCAGCTGCCGCCGCATCGTCGTCGCGAAGATCGCGCCGGCGACGGCGAGCGCGATCAGCGCGGCCGACACGGCCGACAGGAAGAACTTCGTCTGGAACGTCGCGCGGAAGCGGGGCGCCATGGTGCTACGCCGCGGGCGCCGGATCGATCAGCTTGTAGCCGAACTGCTTCACGGTGACGAGCCCTTCGGTGAGGATCGGCAGCTTCTCGCGCAGCCGGCGCACGTGGACGTCCACCGTGCGCGTGCCGCCGGTGTAGCGGTAGCCCCAGACGTCGGTGAGCAGCAGGTCGCGCGAGAGGACGCGGCCGCGGTGCTGCAGCAGGTATTCGAGCAGCAGGAATTCCTTCGCCGTCAGCGTGACGTCGCGGCCGCTCGAGGAGACCACGTGGCGCTCGGTGTCGATCGAAATCGGCCCGTAGGCGAGCGTCTTCGCCGGCGGGCCGCCGGCGCGCTGCGCGCGGCGGAGCAGCGCGCGCACGCGCGCGACGAGCTCGCCGGGGCTGAACGGCTTCGCCAGATAGTCGTCGGCGCCGATCTCGAGGCCGACGATCCGCTCGGACTCCTCGGCGCGGGCCGTCAGCATGATGATCGGCAGCGCCGCCGTCGCCTCGTTGCCGCGAATCAGACGGCACACCTCGAGGCCGTCCAGGTGCGGCAGCATGAGATCGAGCACGAGGAGATCGGGCGGCCGCGCGGCGATGGCGGACAACGCGTCGCGGCCCGAGACAACGCGTTCGGTGGTGAACCCCGCTTTGTCGAGATACCGCGCGACGAGCTCCGCGATGTCGGGATCATCCTCGACGACGAGGATCCGTGCGGACATTCCGACAATTTTAGGCCAGGCGGGCCGGGCGGGTCAGGCAGGTCAGGCAGGTCGGAAAGTTTTCCGCGACCCGCGACCCGCGGCCGGCCCGACCCGCGCGGCCCGCCCGGCCTAGTCGACGAAGCGGTAGCCGAGGCCGACGACGGTTTCGATCTGCCGGCCGGCGGTCTTCAGCTTCACGCGCAGCCGGCCGATGTGGACGTCGATCGATCGCGTCTCGACGTCGCGCTCGTAGCCCCACACCGACTCGAGGAGGCGATCGCGCGACACGACGCGGTTCTTGTTGTGGACCAGGAACCGCAGCAGCTCGAACTCGCGGCGCGTGAGCCGCACGGGCGCGCCGTCGACGGCGATTGCGACGGCGTCGAAATCGGCGACGAGCCGGTCGCCACGATACGCCGCGGCGTTCTGCTCGGTGCGCGTCCGCCGCAGGATCGCCTGCACGCGCGCGAACAGCTCGCGCAGGCTGAACGGCTTGGTCACGTAGTCGTCGGCGCCCTGCTCGAGGCCGATCACGCGATCGTCCTCGCTCGTGCGCGCCGTGAGCATGATGATCGGCACGCGCCCGCCGTCGGGCCGCGCGCGCAGGATCCGGCAGACCTCGAGGCCGCTGATCGACGGCAGGTTGAGATCCAGGATGACGAGGTCGGGGCGCTGCTCGGCGAACGCCTTGATCGCGCCGTCGCCCGACGCGACGATGGCGGCGTGCGCCGCCCCGTTCTTCTCCAGCGTGTGCTTGATCAGCCCCGCGATATCCGGTTCATCCTCGACGATGAGGACGTGCGGTTTCGGCATGTTGTGTCAGCGTAGCGTCCCGAGATCACGTGGTGAATTCGGGCGCGTTAAATGTGCGTTTCAAGATCGCCGGCGGGCCGTCCGTCAGGAGACGCCCGCCGGCTGAACCGCCGCCAACTTAACCTGGTTAGAACCTGGTTAGAACCTGGTTGGAACCTGGTTGGAACCTGGTTGGAACCAGGTTGGAACCTGGTTCTCAGAAGTTGACCCGCAGCGCGAACTGAACCTGACGGCTGGTGCCAAGGCCGACCGTGCGTCCGACCGTGCTCGTGATCGTCCCGAAGGTGCCGGCGGCGGCCGACGTGTACGGCTGGCCCGGCTGGACCTTGTTCGCCTCGGTGAGCGCGTTGGTCGGCAGCGCGTTGGGCAGCGTCGCCACCGGGTTCGAGAAATTCGCCGCGTCGAACAGGTTGAAGACCTCCGCGCGGAGCTCGATGTTGCTCGTGCCCGCCATCGGGAAGTGCTTCGACACGACCAGATCCACCTGGCGGAAGGCCGGGCCGTGCAGCGCGCCGCGCTGCAGGTCGCCGAACGCGCCGGGCGCCGGCGTCGCGAATGCCGCCGGGTTCAGGAAGAGCACGCCGCCGCTCTCGACGAACGGGTCGACGCCGGGGACCAGATTCGGCCGGCGCACGTTGCGCGAGTTGCCGCCGCCGGGCGTGTTGACGATCGCCGTCCGGCCCGCCGCCGGGTTGTTGAAGACGTTGCCCGCCCCATCGACGTAGACGACGTCGGGCCGCGTGATGCGGACGTCGATCGGCAGCCCGCTGCGCGCGTTGACGATCCCGCCGACGTCCCACCCGCCGAGCACCGCGTCGGCGGCGCCGGCCGCCGCGTGCCGGCGGCCGCGGCCGTAGGGAATCTGGTACAGCGCGCTGACGTTGAACGTGTGCCGCACGTCGAACGCGTTGTAGCCGAGGTCGTAGTCGAACTGATCGATCGCGCGCGCGTTGTTGGCCGCCGTGAGCGCCTCGTTCGAGCCGCTCGTATTGCCGAAGCTGCGCGAGAGCGTGTACTGCGCGTTCAGCGACAGGCCGTTCGCCGAGCGGCGCGAGAGCCCGAGCTGCATCGCGTTGTAGCTGTCCGAGCCGCCGCTCGTCTTGTAGTCGATCTCGGCGTACGGGTTCTGCACGCCCGTGATCGCGCCGGCCGCGTCGCGCTGGACGATCGAGAACTGCCGGATCACGAAGGCGGCGTTCGCCGGGTTCGGGTTCGTCGCGACCTGGACGATTTGGTTGGCGACGGAGCGCAGGAACAGGTTGCGTCCCTGCGCGCCGACATACGCGGCCGTCGCCACCATCCGTGCGCCAAGATCCTGCTGGACCGAGGCGGTGTACTGCCAGATGCGCTCGGGGATCTCGTACTCGTTCGCGAACGCACGCGGCTGATAGTTGCGGTTGCTCGGGTTGTTCACGAAATTCGCGACCGCGACGCCCGGGTCGAGCGGGAAGGCGAGCGCGCCCGTCGACAGCGTCGTGCTGATGCGATCGGAATCCGCCACCGGCTGAATCTGATCTTCGGTCTGCCCGGGGCCGACGAAGAGGCCGAACCCGCCGCGGACGACGGTCTTCTCCGACGCCGCCCACGTCGCGCCGACGCGCGGCTGGACGTTCGTCCTCGTAGATTTGAAGAGCGGCGTCGTGTTCGGGTCGATCGCGCCGGTGTCGATGTTGAACTTCACCTCGAGGTCGTTCGCCTCGCGCATCGGCGTGTAGTAGTCGTAGCGCAGGCCGTAGTTCAGCGTGAAGCGCGGGTGCAGGTGCCACTCGTCCTGCGCGTAAGCGATGTAGTACTCCTGCTGCAGGTGGCGCGGACCCGTCGCGCCGTTGTTGAAGACGCTCGGGGCGCTCTCGTCGCCGAGAAACTGGATCGTGGACGGCTGGTTCGCGAGAAACGCGTTCAGGTTCGTGAACGAATAGGTCGTGCCGCCGAGGCGATCGGTCGTCATGCGGATCAGGCGCACTTCGCCGCCCGTCTTCAGGTAGTGCGCGCCGCGCACCGATCCGATCGAGTCGATGAGCGAGATCGTGTACGGGTCGTACGGCTGCGCGCGGCCGTTCTGCGCGCTGTTGGCGCGGATCAGCCCGCCGGGTACGGTGATGCCCGAGCTCGCGCCCTGACCCGCGATGCCCGTGTTCGCGACCGATCCGCTCAAGTTCAGGATGAACGACGAGAAGTCGATCCCGTTCACCACCGGCGCGACGCCCACGAGCGTCGTCGGCGCCGCGTTGTAGCCCACCTTGAACTCGTTCGTCGTCCGCTCCGAGACGACGCCCTGCAGGTTGAAGACGGCGTTGGTCGGGTTCGCGGTCGTGTGAATCACCTGGCCGGCGACGTTGTTCGGCTGGTCGCTCGTGCCCCGATCGCGGAAGACGCGGACGTAGCTCGACCAGCGATCGTTGAAGCGGAGATCGAGCCGCGCGCTGAAGGAGTCCTCCTGCACGTTCTGCGGCGTCTGGATCTGCGCGATGTCGAAATCGGGGTTCGTCGATTTGCCGTCGAGAATCACGGCGCCCGGGGCGAGGAAGCCGGGGCGGAGCGACGCCACGACCGGCACCGCGCGCGCCCACGCCGCCGCGCTCGGCACGCCTTCGACGATGTTGATGCCGGCCTTGAGGCGGTAGCCTTCGTAGCTGCCGAAGAAGAACGCCTTGTTGCGCGCGATCGGGCCGCCGATCGATCCTCCGAACTGATTCTGCTGCAGCAGCGATTTCGGGAGTCCCGCCGCGGTGTCGAAGTAGTTCGGCGCGTCGAAGCGATCGTTGCGCAGGTACTCGAAGGCGGCGCCGTGGAACGCGTTCGCGCCCGATTTGGTGACGACGCTCACCTGTCCGCCGCTGCCGGTGCCGAACTCAGCGGGGTAGGCGCTCGATTCGACGCGGAACTCCTGGATGTTCTCGAGGCTCGCCTGGAGCTTGAACGGCGTGGCGACCTCGCCGTTCAGGTTGCCGGGCGCCGCGTCGATGATCGCCGAGCCTTCGATGCCGTCGTAGCGGATCGCGTTCTGCTCGACGGCGCGGCCGCTGAAGCGGATGTCCTGCCACGTGCCGGTGCCGGCGTTCTGCGAGCCGGGCGCCTGCAGCATCAGCTGCGACATCTGCCGCCCGTTCACCGGCAGGTTGTTCACCTCGCGCTCGCCGAGGTTCACGCCGATCTTCGCGGAGCTCAGATCGAGCATCGGCGCCGAACCGACCACGGTGACCGCCTCCTGGACGCCGGCCGGCTTCAGCTCGAAGTCGAGCGTCAGCTCCTGGCCGACGGCGAGCGGCATCGCCGTGTATTCGACCGGCGCGAAGCCCGCCTTCTCGACCGTAATCGCGTAGGTCGACGGCTTCAGGCCGCCGGCGAGAAAGTAGCCTCTGTCGTTGGTCACCACGCTGCGCTCTTCGCCGGTGCGCTCGTTCTTGATCCGGACCGGCGTGTTCGCCGCGAACGCGTTGCTGGCGTCGCGCACGGTGCCGGCGATGCGGCCTTGATCGGTCTGGGCCGACGCCGGGGCGGCGTGCAGCGCGAGGACGAGCACAGCGGCGAGCGAGCTCACAAGTTTCATCGTTCCTCCACGGTCAGGTTGCGAGCCGGAAACTGGATCGAGCGTAGAGGTCGGCCGTGACCGGAGGACGACGAGCGTGTTACCGCCGCGTTAAACACGCGCGCCCGTCAGCTGGTGTCAGGCGCGTGTCTGACACATGCCTGACACCGAAGGCGGAGCGGCCGGCGTACTCCGCAGGGGACAGCTCGGCCGTCATTGTGCGCAAAAATGGCGTAAATCCGCTGGCACCACCCTTGTTCCTCACACTCGCGGAGGTCGAGACCATGAAGGCGTTCCTCGCGGCGGTGTTGAGCGTGATTGCTGTCGGCGTGATGGTGATCGCCTACGGGCTGGTGAACCCGCGCACACCGATGGCGGCCGAATACCCCTACGCGCGCCCGATGACGGCGAGCGAGCGCATCGGCCTCGTCGATTCGCCGACTCCGTATATGCAGCCCGCGGTGGCGTACGGCTACGGCGCGCCGGCGCGCGCCGCGATGGCCTATCCCGTGAGCAACGTGCGCGCGCTGCCCGACGACGTCGCCGCGCTGCCGCCCCGCCGCGTCGAGCCGGCGCGCGTCGTCACGCGAACCGCGCCGGAGCGCGTCGTCGATCGCGGCCCGCGCCGCGACTGGACGAAGACGGCGATGGTGATTGGCGGATCCTCGGCGGCGGGCGCGGGCCTCGGCGCGATTTTCGGCGGCAAGAAGGGCGCGCTCATCGGCGCCGCGATCGGCGGCGGCGCGGGAACGCTCTACGAAGTGAAAAAGCGGTAGCGCGAGCTGCAGCGCGTCATGGCTGATGGTCGATGGCTGATGGCTAATGGATGATGGCACATGGCGGATGGTCCATGGATCCATCGCCCCTGTGCCATTCGCCATCCGCCATCAGCCATGACAGAATACGGTGATGCGATTTTCCATTCTTCTCGCGCTGCTCGCACAGACGCTCGCGCCGCCGCCGAAGCCGGGCCACGCGGCGATCGCCGCCGCCCCTGCTGAAGTGAACGGCAAACCCGGCACGAAGCTCGCGCTCTTCGTCGACGTCACGCCCAAGCCGGGCATGCACGTCTACGCGCCCGGGAACGCCGACTACATCCCGATCACGATCAAGCTCGCGGCGCCGGCGGCCATCAAGGCCGGCAAGACTGCGTACCCGAAGTCGGAAGTGATGACGCTCGCCGACGAGAAGGTGTCGGTGTTCCAGAAACCGTTCCGCCTGACGCAGGACGTGACGGTGGACAAGTCGGCGCAGGCGGGATCGACGATCGTCGTGCCGGCGACGGTCAATTACCAGGCGTGCGACGACAAGGTGTGCTATCCGCCTGAGTCTGCGTCGGTGTCGTGGACGGTGATGGTCAAGTAGGGCGGGCCGGTCGCGCGGGCCGGGCAGGTCGGGCGCGCTCGGTACCGCGGTCAACCGCCCACGGTACCGACGGAACGATGGAAGCGCGCGTGCTCGAGAAAGCGCGGCAGCCGTCGCGCGATGGCAGCACGCACCGGAGTACGCGCAAGATGTCGCGTGCTGATTAGCACGCGCGACAAGGCGCGCCGCGGACCCGTCGCGGTATCAACAGCCGAGCGCCGCCCGTATCACCGCCGCGGCGCCCAACAGCGCCGCGCCTTCTTGAGCTGGCAGGAGACGCTGATTTAGAAGCCCGTTGACCTCCTGCTGGAAATCGGAGAGCTGCGAACACGCGGGCGCGAGTTTGTTGATGAGAAGGCTTCTCAACGCATTCTCCAGCGGCTGCGTCAACCCGTTCGCTTGTCCCCTGTTGAGAACCCCTCCGGTGGCGAGAGCGTTTACACGATCGATCAGCGCCTGAGTCTGCTGTGCGGGCGTTTGACTGGGTTCGAAAGCGGCCGAGAAGCGAGTCACCAAACCAAGTGAGCCCAAGGGATCGGGGATGCCCGTCGGCAGGTTCACACCATCACCAGACTGCCCTGTATAAACACGGGAGACGGAGTCGCCGACTGTCGTCTGCGCATCAAAGTCGACGAAGAAATTGTTGGGGACATCGATACTGCCGCCGCCAAAATTTCTCACGTCCATCAGCAGGTTCCCGCGCGAAGGGTCGTACGAGAACGGTGTGGTCAGGTTGAGAATCATATCGAAAGCCCCGTTGTTCGCCGTGGACAAGACCCAGTGGCCGGTGAAGACGGTGGTGTTGTCCGGCCCGAGATTGTTGGCGAAGGTGGTGCTGAGGCCGTCTGGCGATGCGCTGGTGGTTGACAGATCGATCTGCAGCGTTCCGGTGGTGCCGGAAAACGGGGGAACGGGGAAGTTGGGGTCCTGTGGGTCAGTCCGAAACGCGAGCTGAGAAATCAGGTAGCGTCCGGGCGGGAATTCGCGGGCGCCGTACACCTGTTGATAACGGATCGTCGACGTGCCAACCGATCGAGGATTGAAAGGAAACTGGTTATCACCCTGTCCATCGGTTGTGGCCTGCGCGCCAGGCACGACAATGGTCACCTGTACCTGCGCAGGGCTGGCTGCCGCGCACAACAACATGCATAACGCCGCCGCCGCCGTGAGATGTCGCTGTCGCATCGCACACCTCCTCGTGAACGGGGTCGAATCGGCTGACACGCGGTGATCCGCGTCGCCACAGGGGACGTAAGGGAATGCAAAAAAAATGAGGCCGATCCGTATCACGTAGCTCAGCCGTATGCAAGACAAAACTCGCCGAAGAATTTCTCCGGCGCCTATGCGGCGAAATCAGCAGTGAGGATGATTAGGGAGTTTTCGCGGTCGATGGCAAGACTGCGCCCGACCTGCCTGGACCCGCCCGAACGTGCCGGACCCGCCTGACTCGCCCGACGTGCCCGACCCGCCTGACGTGCCTGACCCGCCAGACCCGCCCGGCCTTACGGCATTAGACGGAATACCAGCGGATATCCCCACGCGACGCCGAGGACGATCGAGACGCAGCCGACGACGAGCGAGACGCCGCGCGCGACGCGGCGATGCCGGCCGATGCGCGCGATCGGCCATCCGAGCAGCCCCGACAGCGCCGCCATCCCGAGCGTCGATCCGACGCCGAACACGCCGATGTAAGTGAGCCGCGCCGCCGCCGACGGCAGCGTCGCGACGACCAGCGCCGTCAGCGCCCCGCTGCCGGCGAGCCCGTGCACCGCGCCGACCAGCAGCGGCCGCCGCGCGAGCGTCCATGCGCCGATGTGGATGTGCGCCGGCGCGCCGGAGTGCACGTGCACGCGGCTGCCGTGGTGATGCGCGTGCACGGGACCGGCCGCCCCCTGGCGCGCCGCGAAGTACACCGCGCGCAGGCCAAGGCCAATCAACATCAGCGCGACAGCGAGCTCGAAGAGATCCGCGACGGCGGCCGGCATCTCCGCCCGCAGCGCCACGAGCACGCCGCCGGCGACGACCAGCGCCAGCGTGTGGCCGACGCCCCAGCAGACGCCGAGCAGCGCCGCCTTCGCGCCGCTGCGCTCGCCGGTCACGAGCGTCGAGACCGCGGCGAGGTGATCCGGCTCGAGCGCGTGCCGCATGCCGAGCAGCGAGCCGAGGCCCGAGCTGGTGACGAGTTCGAGGATGGGCATGTGACGCCGCTATTCTACCGGGATATTCTTGCGCGATGCATCCGTGGCACGACATCCCGGTCGACGAGGCGGCGATCGGCGAGTCGTTTCCTGTCGTGATCGAGATCCCCAAGGGCAGCAAGAACAAGTACGAGCTCGATAAGCGCACCGGCTTTCTCCGCCTCGATCGCGTGCTGTACAGCGCCGTCCACTATCCCGCCGACTACGGCTTCCTGCCGCAGACCTACTGCGACGACGGCGATCCGCTGGACGTGCTGGTGCTGGGGCAGGAAGCGGTCTATCCGCTCACCATCGTGCCGGCGCGCGCCGTCGGCGTGATGCGGATGCGCGACGACAAGGGGATCGACGACAAGATCATCGCGGTGAGCGTCGGCGATCCGGCGTTCGGCGACTACACCGACAGCGCGCAGCTGCCGGCGCACGTCTTCCGCGAGATGCGGCGGTTCTTCGAGGACTACAAGGCGCTCGAGCACAAAGCGACGATCGTCGAGGATCTGCTCGGCCCGCGCGACGCGCTCGCCGTCGTGCGCGACGCGCTGGCGCTCTACCGCCGCCGGCATGCGGAGCTCGCCGGGGGCCGTGTGTGAATCGGGTAACATGCACGCCCATGAAGCGCGTTCTCGCGGCGATCGCGATCCTCGTCGGCGTCCGGATGCTGGCGGCGCAGCCAGCCGACACGGTCCGTAATCCGCTCGGCGCCGATCCCGCCGCCGTCACCGCCGGACGCACGGCGTTTACGCAGGCCTGCGCCTCGTGCCACGGCCCGGCGGGGCAGGGCGATCGCGGTCCGGCGCTCGACACCGGCGCCTTCGCGCGCGGCAGCGACGACGGCGCTCTGTTCCACACGATTCGCAGCGGCGTCGCCGGCACGCAGATGCCGGCGTTCCCGCGCTTCACCGATGACCAGGTCTGGCAGCTCGTCTCCTACGTCCGCTCGCTCGAGCGCCGGCGTCCGGGCGCGGCCGTCCCGCAGCGCGTGACCGTCGCGACGCGCGACGGCCGTCAAATCCGCGGCGTGCGCCGCAACGAAGACACCTTCACGATGCAGATCGTGGACGAGGCCGGCGGTCTGCAGTCGCTCGACAAATCGGAGATCGCGTCGGTCCGCGTCGAGGGACCGGCCTCGTCCGCCACGCCGTCGTCGTCGATCGGCGTGAGCTTCGATCGCCTCGTCCACGCGGACCGCGAGCCGCAGAACTGGCTGATGTACTGGGGCGACTTCCACGGCACGCATTACTCGGCGCTGAAGCAGATCGACGCGGCCAACGTCCAGCGGCTGCAGACCGCGTGGACGTTCCCGCTGCCGGGCGAGTCGGTGCTCGAGACGATGCCGCTGGTCGTCGACGGGGTCATGTACGCCACGCAGCCGGGCGTGGTGGCGGCGCTCGACGCGCGCACGGGCCGGCAGCTGTGGCGCTACACGCGCGCGCAGAAGGCGCGCAGCCCGTACGAGATCAACCCGTTCAACCGCGGCGTGGCGATGCTCGATCACCGGTTGTTCGTCGGCACGCTCGACGCGGCGCTCGTCGCGATCGACGCGCGCACCGGCACCGCGCTCTGGGAGACGCAGGTCGCCGACACGATGCTCGGCTACAGCCTGACGAGCGCGCCGCTCGTCGTGAAGGACAAGGTCCTGGTCGGGATCACCGGCGGCGAGTTCGGCGCGCGCGGGTTCCTCGACGCCTACGACGCGGCGACGGGCAAGCGGTTGTGGCGCTGGTACTCGGTGCCCGCGCCCGGCGAGTTCGGCAACGACACGTGGAAGGGCGACAGCTGGCAGCGCGGCGGCAGCCCGATGTGGCTCACCGGCTCCTACGATCCCGAGCTGAACCTCGTGTACTGGACGGTCGGCAATCCGGGGCCGCAGATCGATCGCTCGGCGCGCGGCGATCTCGACAACCTGTTCAGCGACTCGGTCGTCGCGATCGATCCCGACACGGGGCGCCGCGCGTGGCACTACCAGTTCACGCCGAACGACGGCCACGACTGGGACTCGTGCCAGGACGTCGTGCTCGTCGACCGCGTCTGGCGCGGCGAGCCGCGCAAGCTGCTGCTGCACGCCGATCGCAACGGCCTCTTCTACGTGCTCGATCGCACGAACGGAAAGCTGCTGTCGGGCACGCCGTTCGTCTACGTGAACTGGTTCGCCGGCTTCGACGCGAACGGCCGGCCGAAGGCCGTCGAGGGATCGAACTCGAGCGCCGAGGGGAGCTTCCTCGTGTACCCGACGCTCGGCGGCGGCACGAATTTCCAGGCGCCGTCCTACAGCGCGGCGACCGGCCTCCTGTATCTCGAGTACTCGGAAGGCGGGCAGCGGTACGTCAGCACGCCGGCGGCGTTCGAATCGGGGCGGCAGTACATCGGGCGCGCGACTCCCGGCGCGAACGCCGCGCCGCCGGCGCGGCGGCCCGGCGATCCCGAGCCGTCAGCCGGCATCAAGGCGATCGATCCCGAGACGGGCAAGCAGGTGTGGGACTTCAAGATCTTCCAGGGCTCGCTCACCAACGGCGTGCTCGCCACGGCGGGCAACGTCGTGTTCGGATCGATGCGCGACGGCAACCTGGTCGCGCTCGACGCGGCGACGGGCAAGCACCTCTGGCACTTCCAGACGGGCCCGACCATGGCGGCGTCGCCGATCAGCTACGCCATCGGCGGCCGCCAGTTCGTCGCGGTTGCGGCGGGGAACGTGATTTACGCCTTCGCGCTGCCCTCACAGCGGGAGTGACGATCCGCCGTCTCCCTTTATTGGTTCGCGCTACCCTGCAACAAATCGATCCGGAAGATGTAGCCGTGCGTCGGGCTCTTGTTCTCGGGCCAGCCGGGATGGATGCCGGCGTCGCAGCTGTAGAGGGCGCCGTCGTGCATCGCGAGGCCGTGCGGATCGGGATCGCCGTCAGAGAAGCGCACCGTCTCGAGCACGCGGCCGCTCGCGGCGTCGTATTTGATCAGGCCCGCGCCCTGCTCGTCGCCGGTGACCATCCAGATGGCGCCGTTGTCCCACGCGACGCCGTGCGCGCGCGGCACGCTGTAGGGGATCAGGAACTCGGGCTCCCACGTCTTCGCGTCGACGCGCAGGATGCCCCGCAGCCGCAGCGCCGCGATCCACAGCTTGCCGTCGACGTACTCCACGCCGTGGCAGCCGCCGCCGCCGAGCGGAATCTGGCGATGCGTGATCGTCTTCGAGCTCATGTCGGTCTGGAAGATCCCGTTCGGCGCGGCGTTGGCGCCCATCCAGATGTAGCCGCCGCCGACGCCCATGCCGCTCGTGTTCTTCGACTCGGTCGTCACCGTCTTCAGCAGCTTGCCGTTCCAGTCGACGAGGACCGCGTGATCGGTTTTCTGCTCGCCGATCCAGAGCCCCTCGCGCGTCGCGGTGATGGCGTTCGGGTAGCCTTCTGGGCTCTTGAAGAGCGTCGTCGTCTTCGCTCTGCGGACGGGCGGCGCGTCGCGGGTGCCCGACTGCGCGCGCGCGAAGCGCGCACCCAGCACGCCGGCGCCGAGAGTCCCGAGAAACGCTCTACGTCCGGTCTCCATACGCGCCTCCCTTGGGACGGCCTGAAGGCCGTCCCCTACATGTGTGTATCGTTACGACGACCGTCCGCTCTTCACGTAGCGCGCGATCTGCTCGTGCGTGGCGAACCACACGTTGCCCTTCGACTTCATGTGGACGATCAGCTTCTCGAGGCCGGCGGCGCGCGAGCGGTGGCCCGTGATGTGCGGGTGCATCGTCAGGATGAAGAGGCCGCCCTCGTCGTACGCGGCGTCGAACTCCGAGCGGAACACCTGCTCGATCAACTCCGGATTCGGCAGGCCGCCGTTGGTGGCGCCGCCGTAGTACGGGAAGTCGTCGAGGATGCGCTCGATCGGCAGCTCGACGACGCCGCTCGGCTGCTTGTCGATCAGGATTTCGTAGGCGTCGTCGCTGGCCATCAGGCTGCTGTCGTAGAGGAAGCCGGCGTCTTTCACCTGCTTCATCGTCCACTGGCTGAACTGCCACGACGGCGCGCGGTAGCCGACCGGCTTCTTGCCGAGCGCCTTGGTCAGCGTCTCGATCGCGCGGGTCAGCATGTCCTGCTCCGCCGCGGCGTCGTTCACGCTCGGCAGGTGCTCGTGAATCCAGCCGTGGACCCCGATCTCGTGGCGGCCGCTCTTCTGGATCGCGGGGATCATCTCCGGGTGCAGCAGATGGCTCACCGCGGGAATGAAGAACGACGCCGGGATCTGGTGCTTGTCGAGGAGCCGGAGGATGCGCGGCAGGCCGTCGACCGCGCCGTACTCGCCGCGCGAGATCGACTCGGAGATGAGATTCCCGGTGGCGAGATCTGCCGTCGCGTTGTCGACGTCGAAGCTCAGGCCGACGGCCACGCGCGCGCCGCTCGGCCACGCCGCCGGCTTGAGCCGCTTGCCGGCGCTGACGTGGAACATCTGCGCGCTCACCTGATCGAGCGGCAGCTTCGTGCCCGGCTGCGGCCGCGCCTGCGCCAGCAGTGTGACGCTCGCGAGCGCGACGCCGCCAATCGCCATCAGCCATCGGCCATCAGCCATCGGCCATCTCCTCAAGCATCGAGCACCCCGTGGTTGCGCGCGAGGAAGTATACGGCGACGCCGACCAGGAGCGCACCGTTGATGCCGATGACGAGCGGCGCGCCCAGATAGGTCGCCAGATAGCCGCTCACGAGGCTCCCGAGCGGCATGCCGCCGCGGAACGCGATCATGTAGATGCTCATCACGCGGCCGCGCATCTCGTTCGGCGCGATGAGCTGCACGAGCGACGTCACCGTCGAGAAGACGACCATCAGCGCCGCGCCCGTGAGGAACAACAGGATCTCGCTCGTCCACAGCACGCGCGAGACCGCGAAGGCGATGATGAGCACGCCGTACGCGGCCTGCACGAGCAGCGCCGTCCACCCCATCTTCGGGAACTTCCCGAGCCACGCGACGATCAGCGCCCCGAGGATCGAGCCGGCGCCGGAGAACGCCAGCAGATGGCTGTAGGTCTCGGCGCCCTCGTGGAAGATCTTCTCCGCGAAGATCGGCAGGAACGTCAGCACCGCGAAGCCGAGGAACGTCGTCGCCGCCGCGAGGACGATGAGCGCGGCGAGGCTGCCGTGGTGGCGCACGTAGGAGAGGCCGGTCCGCAGCTCGTCGCCCATGCGGCCCGAGGTCGCCGGCGGGATGTGCTTCACGTGCAGCATCATCAGCGTGTTGATCACGACGAGGAACGACAGCGAGTTGAGCAGGAAGCACGCGTTCATCGCCTGCGGCTCGCTGTAGCCCCACTTGCCGAACGCGGCGAGCGTCACGCCGAAGGCGAGCGGGCCGAGCACGCGCGCGACGTTGAACTGAATCGAGTTGAGCGCAACCGCGTTCGGCAGATCTTTCTTGTCGACGAGCGAGGGGATGAGCGACTGATACGCCGGGCCGCCGAACGACTGCCCGCAGCCGGTGACGAACGACAGCACGAGGATGTGCCAGATCTGGACCACGTGCAGGAACATCAGCAGCGCCAGCGTACCCGACGTGCTCATCTGCACGAGCTGCGACGCGATGAGCGTGCGGCGGCGATCGTAGCGGTCCGCGAAGACGCCGCCGATCAGCGAGAAGAGGATGATCGGCAGCTGCTGCAGGAACGCGTCGAGCCCCAGGAAGAAAGTCGAGTGCGTCAGCGAGACCACCAGCCAGTTCTGCGCGGCGATCTGCATCCAGGTGCCGATGCTCGAGGTGCAGGCGCCAATCCACTGGACGCGGAAGTCGCGGTACGTGAAAGCGGCGAGCATGCGCCGCATGGCGCGGGCGCCGGGCGAGTGAGCCGGAGCGTCGGCGGCGGCGGTCGGCGCGGCGGTCTGCGCGTGGACGGGTTCGGCCAAAAGAAGTCTAACCGAATGTAGGGCAGGGCTTTAGCCCTGCCTGGCAAAGCGCGTATCTTACATCACTTGATCGCGCGCCGGGGCTGCCGTATACTCCGCCGAAGGCGAATGGAAAGCGAAACATCATGCCTCTTGCCCGCGCCGATCTCGAATCACTCCTCCGTACCCGCCGCCTCGATCGCACGCTGACGACGGCGCTCCCGGGCGTCGATCCGCGGGACGAGACGGCCGTCGCGCCGGCGGCGCATGCCGGATTGGACGCATATCTGGGCGGCGGGTTGCCGCGCGGCCAGCTGTCGGAGATCGTCGGCGCGCGATCGTCGGGGCGCACGAGCCTGCTGCTGCAGCTCGCCGCGGCGGCGACGCGGCGCGGCGAGCTCGTGGCGCTCGTCGACGCGCTCGACGCGCTCGACGCGGAGTCGGCGGCGGCGGCCGGGATCGATCTCGCGCGCCTGCTCTGGGTGCGCGGCCACGTCGTCACCAATCCCGGGCTGTGCGGCGATCTCAACCAGCGGGCGCTCGAGCAGGCGCTCCGCGCGTTTACGCTCGTCCTGCAGGCCGGCAACTTCGGCCTGGTCGTCCTCGACGTCGCCGAGGCGCCGCTGCCGGCGCTGCGGCGGCTGCCGTTCACGACGTGGCTGCGGCTGCAGCGGATGGTCGAGGGGACGCAGACGGCGGCGCTGCTCGTCGGCACGCAGCCGATGGCGCGCAGCTCCGCCGGGCTGACGCTGCAGCTCGGCGCGAGGGGATTGGGGATTGGGGATTCGGGATTGGGGGGATTGGGGAATGGTGGAGCGGCGTCGGGCATTCGATTCGGGCATTCGTTGTTCGAGGGATTGACCGTCGAGGCACGCGTCGTTCGCGCGCGGTCGCGGGAACGGGAAGACGGCTGCGTCACGCTCAGCACGCGCGCCGATTGCGCGTAGTCATTCGAGGGAGCTCACCGTGTCACCGCTCACTCCCAATTCCCAATCCCCAATCACGACCAATCCCCAATCCCCAACCCCCAATCCCCAGCTCTACGCGTGTCTCTATCGGCCGCCGGGGCGTGAAGAAAATTCTGCGTGCTCTGCGGGTTCTGCGTTGGACGTCGTCGCGATCGCCGGCGAGTTCTCGCCGCGGTACGAGTGCCACGGCGCGGATCTCGTGTCGATCGACGTGAGCGGGCTCGGGCGGCTGCTCGGCCCGCCGCAGGCGATCGGCGACGAGCTGCGGCGCGAGGCGGCGGCGCGCGGCGTCCGCGCGCACATCGCCGTGGCGGCCACGCGGATGGCGGCGCTCGTGCTCGCGATCGCGCGGCCCGGTCTCGTCGTCGTGCCGCGGGGCGGCGAAGCGGCGGCGCTCGCGCCGATCTCCATCGGTGTCCTCGAGAAAGTCGTCGTCGACGACGATGGAATGCAGAACCCGCAGAACGCGCAGAAACATGGTGATCAACACAATCCTGCGAGCGTCGCGGTCGCGGCGTTCACGCGGTGGGGCCTCAAGACGTTGGGCGAGCTGGCCGCGCTGCCGCCGCCCGACCTCGCGGCGCGGATGGGCACGCGCGCGCTCGTGTGGCAGGCGATCGCGCGCGGCGACGACGTGCGGCCGCTCGTGCCGACGCTCGCCGAGGAGCGGTTCGAGGCGACGCTCGATCTCGAGTGGCCGATCGAGGAGCTCGAGCCGCTGTCGTTCGTGCTCACGCGGCTGCTCGAGCCGTTGTCGACGCGGCTCGAGCGGCGCGACCGCGGCGCCGCCGTGCTGCACGTGCTGCTGCGGCTCGTCACGCGGGATCCGGCGGGCGACGGGGGGCGGGAGGTCTGCGCGCGGCGCCTCGAGCTGCCGACGCCGATGCGCGACGTCCGCACGCTGCGTACGCTCGCGCTCCTCGATCTCGAGGCGCATCCGCCCGGCGCCGGCATCGATCGCGTCACGATCGTGATCGATCCGACGCCGGGGCGCGTGCTGCAGCACACGCTGTTCGCGCGCGCGGTGCCGACGCCCGAACGCCTGTCGACGCTCGTCGCGCGGCTCGGCGCGCTGATGGGGCAGGACCGCTTCGGCGCGCCGGCGCGGGTCGACTCGTACCGCCCCGGCGCGTTCGCGATGGAGGCGTTCAGGGTGGAGCACTCGGCCTCTGTGTCCCAACCGGCCTCTGTGGCCTCTGTGGCCCAATCCCCAATCCCCAACCCCCAATCCCCGCTCGTGTCGGCGCTGCGGCGCTGCCGCCACCCGGTGCCCGCGCGCGTCGCCGTCGCCGCCGACCGCCCGGTGCGCGTCACCACTGATCGTCGCGGCTTTGCCGGCGGAACCGTGATCCGCTGCGCCGGCCCGTGGCGCACGTCGGGGGACTGGTGGGCGGGCGGGCCGGGCGGGTCAGGTGGGTCTGGCGGGTCGAAAGAGATTTCCTCTGTGTCCTCTACCCACCCGACCTACCTGACCCACCTGACCCACCCGACCGTCCCGGCCTCCTGGGATCGCGACGAATGGGACGTGGCGCTCAGCGACGGCGCGGTATATCGCGTCTTCCGCGACCGCGCGACCGACAGCTGGTACGTCGACGCGATCGTCGACTGAGAACGAAGATTCCGAAACGCATTGCTGCCGACTTTGGAAGGAGACGCCGATGAAGATCGCCGAACTGCTGCTGCCGGAATTCGATCAGGAAATGGCGACGACGCGCCGGACGCTCGAGCGCGTGCCGGACGACAAGTTCGGCTGGAAGCCGCACGGCAAGTCGTTCTCGATGGGCGATCTGGCGAGCCACATCGCGAACATGATCATGTGGACCGTCGACACGATGAATCGGCCGGAGTTCGATCTCGCCGGCGTGACGCCCGAGGAAATGAACCGCGCGGCGAAGAACCGCGGCGAGCTCGTGTCGTGGTTCGACCGCAACGTCGCCGCCGCGCGCGCCGCGCTCGACAAGGCGGACGCCGAGTACATGGTGCCGTGGACGCTGCGGCACGGACCGAAGGTCCTGTTCACGCTGCCGCGCTATACGTGCGTCCGCAGCTTCTGTCTGAACCACATCGTCCACCACCGCGCGCAGCTCGGCGTGTACCTGCGGATGAACGACATCGCCGTGCCGGCGTCGTACGGTCCGTCTGCTGACGAGGAGAATTAGGAATTAGGAATTTGGAATTTGGAATTCGTGTGCGGTCGTGACACGAATTCTTAATTCCAAATTCCAAATTCTTAATTTCGTGGTCCGGTGTACGTCGAGCTCCACACCGCGTCGGCCTTCAGCTTTCTGCAGGGCGCGTCGCTGCCGGAGGCGCTCGTCGATCGCGCGGCGGAGCTGGGCTATCCGGCGATCGCGCTGCTCGATCGCGACGGCGTTTACGGCCTGCCGCGGTTTCACAAGGCCGCGATCGCGGCGGGGATCCATCCGATCGTGGGCGCGGAGCTGACGATCGAGTCGGGCGGGTCGAGGTCGGGCAGGTCGGGCAGGCCGGGCAGGTCGGAAAGCGATGATCCGACCTGCCAGACCCGCCAGGCCAGCCCGGCCTGCGAGACCATCCTGCCCGTGCTCTGCGAGAACGCGCACGGGTACCGGAACCTCTGCCGCCTGATCACGCGCATGAAGATGCGCGCGCCGAAGGGCGAGGGGGCGCTGCAGCTGGACGAGCTGGAGGGATACACGAGCGGCCTCGTCGCGCTCGCGGGCCGCGCGGCGCTCGACGGCCGCCGGCACGGCGTCGGCGGCCTGCTCGATCGGCTCGTCGGCCTGTTCGGCCGCGATCGCGTCTACGTGGAGCTGCAGCGCCACCTGCGGCGCGACGAGGAGCGCGACAACGCTGCGCTCGCGACGCTCGCCGCCGCCTTCGGCGTGCCGACGATCGCGACCAACGGCGTCCGCTTCGCCGCGCCGGCGTCGCGGCCGCTGTTCGACGTCCTCACGTGCATCCACCATCACACCGATCTCGCGTCGGCGGGGCGCCGCCTCGCGCCCAACGCCGAGCGCTACCTGAAGGCGCCGGCGGAGATGGCCGCGCTCTTTCGCGATCACGACGCGGCGGTGGCGCGCACGCGCGAGCTCGCCGACCGCCTGCAGTACACGATGGCGGATCTCGGCTACCGCTTCCCCGACTACCCGGTGCCGCCGGGCGAGACGCAGTCCTCGTTTCTGCGGAAGATCGCCGACGTCGGCGCGCGCGAGCGCTACCGGCCGTACCACGATCGCGCGCGCGCGCAGATCGCGCGCGAGCTGGATCTGATCGAGAAGCTCGAGCTCGCCGGCTACTTCCTGATCGTCTGGGACATCGTCAATTTCTGCCGCCAGCACGACATCCTCGTGCAGGGGCGCGGGTCGGCGGCCAACAGCGCCGTCTGCTACAGCCTCGGCATCACGGCGGTCGATCCGGTCGGGATGGATCTCCTGTTCGAGCGCTTCCTCTCGGAGGAGCGCGGCGAGTGGCCCGACATCGATCTCGATCTGCCGAGCGGCGATCGCCGCGAGCAGGTGATCCAGCACGTCTACGAGAAGTACGGGCGGCTCGGCGCGGCGATGACGGCCAACGTGATCACGTACCGCGGCCGCAGCGCGGCGCGCGAGGTCGGCAAGACGCTCGGCTTCGACGCGGCGCAGGTCGATCGCCTCGCGAAGGTGATGAACAGCTTCGAGTTCGTCGATCCCGGCGACACGCTGCCGCGGCAGATGGCGTCGGTCGGCCTCGATCTCAACTCCGATCGCGTGCGGCTGTTCGCGCGGCTGTGGCACGAGATGCTCGACCTGCCGCGGCATCTCGGCCAGCACTCGGGCGGCATGGTGATCTGCCAGGGGCAGCTCGACGCCGTCGTCCCGCTCGAGAACGCGACGATGCCCGGCCGCGTCGTCGTGCAGTGGGACAAGGACGACTGCGCCGACATGGGGATCGTGAAGGTCGATCTGCTCGGCCTCGGCATGATGGCGGTGATCCAGGACTCGCTCGCGATGGTGAACGGCGGGACGACGATCAACGCGGAACCCGCGGAACACGCAGGAATAAATAGTTCTGCGCCGCTGATCGATCTCGCGCATCTCCCGGCCGACGATCCGGTCGTCTACAGGATGCTGTGCGAGGCGGACACGATTGGCGTCTTCCAGGTGGAGTCGCGCGCGCAGATGGCGACGCTGCCGCGCCTCAAGCCGGCGACCTTCTACGACATCGTCGTGCAGGTGGCGATCATCCGGCCGGGGCCGATCGTCGGCCAGATGGTGCACCCGTACTTGAACCGGCGCGCGGGGCGCGAGCCGGTCGCGTATCCGCATCCGTCGCTCGAGCCGATTCTCGCGCGCACGCTCGGCGTGCCGCTCTTCCAGGAGCAGCTGCTGCGCATGGCGATGGCCGCCGCCGGCTTCACCGGCGGCCAGGCCGAGGAGCTGCGGCGCGCCTTCGGCTTCAAGCGATCGGAGCGGCGCATGAAGCAGATCGAGGTGCAGTTGCGCGAGGGGATGGCGCGCCAGGGGATCACGGGCGCGCCGGCCGAGCAGATCATCACGTCGATCACGTCGTTCGCGCTCTATGGATTCCCCGAGTCGCACGCCGCCAGCTTCGCGCTGCTCGCGTATGCGAGCGCGTACCTGAAGGCGCATTTCCCGGCGGCGTTCTACACGGCGCTCCTCAACAACCAGCCGATGGGGTTCTATCACCCGTCCACGCTCGTCAAGGACGCGCAGCGGCGCGGCGTCCGCTTCCATCCGATCGACGTGCAGATCTCCGGGTGGGACTGCACCGTCGAAGCCGACGGCGGCATCCGGCTCGGCCTGCGGTACGTCAGCGGCCTGCGCGAGCAGGCGGGCCGCACGATCGCGTCGGCGTCTTCGCGGCCTTTGCCTCTTTTGCGGCCTTCGCGCCCGTCACGCTGTCCCAAGTGCGGCTGCGACGACGCGTCGATGCTCGAGGAGGCGGCGCGCGATCGGTGGTTCTGCAACAACTGCTCGCACGACTGGGACGCAAGGCCTGTCACGCCGAAGCCGCACAGCGGCGAAGGCGGAAGATTCATGTCGGTGGATGATCTGGTCGCGCGGACCGGTCTCCGGCGCGACGAGCTCGTCACGCTCGCCGACATCGGCGCGCTGAACGCGTTCGGCTTCGACCGGCGATCCGCGCTCTGGCAGGCCGAGCGCGCGATCCGGCCGAGCGGCGCGCTCTTCGAGGAAGAGACGACGATCGACGCAGAGATCGCAGAGCACCCGGAGAATATCGATCAAGAAGGTTCTGCGAGTTCTACGGGTTCTGCGTTGAATGTCGTCCATTGCCCGCTCAAGCCGATGACGGAGGCCGATCGGCTCGTCGCCGACTACGCCGGCATGGGGCTGTCCACGGGACGCCATCCGATGGCGCTCAAGCGCGACGAGCTCGCGATGCGCGGCATCCTGCGCGCCTGCGATCTGCGGACGGCGCGGCAGGGACGCCGCGTCCGCGTCGCCGGCATGGTGATCACGCGCCAGCGGCCCGGCACCGCGAAGGGCTTCGTCTTCCTCACGCTCGAGGACGAGACCGGCATCGCGAACATCATCGTCCGGCCGGATTTGTTCGCGCGGGATCGCCTCGTCGTCGTCGAGGAGCCGTTCCTGATCGTCGACGGCGTGCTGCAGCACCAGGACGGCGTCGTCGCCGTCCGCGCCGACGCGGTGCAGGGCATGCGCGGCATCGACGTCGACTTCGACGCGCACGATTTCTACTAGCTGAGTTTGCCGCGCGACGCGCGCGCGGCTACCATCGCGCGGTGGCGATCACGGTCGATCGCGACGACGCGCGCTGTTGGTTTCGCGTGCGCGCCGACGAAGAGATCGGCATCGACCAGATCCTCGCGCTGCTCCGGACGGCGCGCGCGAGCACGGCGACGCAGATGTGGCCGATGCTCTGCGATCTGCGCGGCGCCACGTCGCGCATGACGGAAGGCGACGTCGAGGCCGCCGCGGACGTCGTCCGCCGCGCGCTCGCGACGGCCGGTCCGCGCGCGCACGTCGCGATCGTCGCCGACGACGATCCGCTGTACCGCTGGATGCTCGCGTACGAAACCAGGTGCGCGGCCCTCGGCGTCCGCACTATCCGTGTCTTCCGTCAGCTGCCGGACGCCGAGCGCTGGCTCGAGATCGTCTCGGCGGCGCGCAACCTGCGGTGACGCGGCAGCCCGCGTGGCGCGCCGCGGCGTCTAAAGTGCATTCCGGTGGCGCCCCGCTGCTCGAAACCCTCGTTCTCCGGAGGAATCAGATGACCTCGAAATCGCTCGCGGCGCTCGGCATCGCGGCGGCGGTCGTGTTCGGCGCGTCGGCGAGGAGCGCCGCGCCGCAGACGACGGCGTACCCCGGGCAGATGACGCAGGGGCGCGTCTGGATTCAGAACAAAGGCGACGGCGAGGCGGTGCCCGTGGACCTGCGCGACGTGAACGCCACCGCGCCGCTGCGCGTGCAGGTGGTGAACGCCGACGCGGCACACCCCGCGATGCTGCCGGTGCAGGTGCGCCTCGTTCGGCCGCTGTGGGAGTACGCGAGCGTCTTCGTCGGCGCGCGCGACGACGTCGATCGCGCGCTGACGGCGAAAGGCGCCGAAGGCTGGGAAGTCGCGGCGATCACCGAGGCGAACGGCTCCGGAACGAAGTTTTTGCTGAAGCGCATGCGCTGACGACGCCCGGCGCCGCCCCGGGCGCCTCGCCCATCGAAAAACGATCCCCGACCCCCTGTGCACGCCGCCGCCCCCGCCACTTTTCCACAGGGGGTCGGGAATCGTTTTTTTTCGACGTCACAAAAATCGAACAAATTCACGCGTCGCCGGCCGCTCCGGCCCTCCATCCACAGGGGGTCGGGGATCGTTTCCGGATTTCACCGAAACGATCCCCGACCCCCTGTGGAAAACTCGAGGCGCTTGGAAACGATTCCCGACCCCCTGTGGAAAACGGGGGCCGCGAGATGGGGGCTATTCGATCTCGACTTCGGTGACGGCGCCCCGGACCTCGACGTCCTTCTGCAGCCGCCGGCCGCCGGTGTAGACCGTCACTGTCCAGACGCCCGGCGGCACGCCGGCGAACGCGAAGCCGCCTTCGCCGTCGGCGATCGCGGTGTACGGCGTGGACGCCGCGAAGATCGACGCCGCCATCGCCGGATGGATGTCGCACCCGACGCGGTAGAAGCCGTCGCGCTTGAACGTGTACTCATAGGCGCCGCCGGTCGGGATCGCGACGTTGAACGCCTGCTCGCGCGTCTGCTCGTCCTTCACGTTGACGTTGTGCAGCGTGTCGTCGTTGTTGCGGAACTCCACCGGCTCGCCGGTGCGCACCAGCAGCAGCTCCGGACCGAAGGTCTGCCCGACTTGATCCATCACCGGCTTCTCGGACTGCGCCGGAAACGCGCGCGGCGCCTTCGGCTCGAGCGAGATGACCGCGACGCCGCTCGCGCGCACGCGGCCGACGAGCGTCGCGCTCGCGTCGGCAGGCGCGGATGCCGGGGCGGGCGCCGCGCCGCGCGCCTCGCCGCGCGCGGCCGCCGACCGGTCCGACTTCGAGCACGAGGCCGCCAGCGCGGCGAGCGCCATCAGCGCCGTCGCGGCGGCCCGCCTCATCGAGCGCCGCTCTTGGCCAGCGCGCTGTCGTAGCTCTCGCCGTAGATCGCCGGCACCTTCGCGCCCATCGGCCGGAGGTACATCGACAGCTGGCCGCGGTGATGGATGGAGTGGATGTGCGCCGTGTGGAGGTACGCCACGGCCGGCAGCTGGAAGATGCCGCGGAAGTCGACGATCTTGAGCAGCCCGTCGACCGGCATCGCCGTCACGCGCTCCACGTCGCGCGGGAACCTGTCGGCGTACCACCGCGCGACGTCGCCGGACGTCCGCAGCCCCGCGGGCCGGACAGCCTTGTCGAGGTCGAAGGCGCCCTGCACCACGGCGTCCATGATGCGGTGTTCCGCGCTGACGATGTGCCACGCGAGGTCGAGCGCGCTCTTGACGATCGCGTCGGGCCGGTAGTCACTCTTGTCGAGCGGCACCGCGTCGATCACGCCTCGCGTAATCGGGTGCTCCTTCTTCAGCGCGCCAAGCATCCAGTCGCGGAGAAACAACGCCTGTTCCGGTTGCATCGTCGCCATGACGCCAATTGTACTGCGACAATCTCGCCGTGCCCGAGTGGACCGTCACCGCCGACGCCGCCGGCGAGCGGCTCGACCGGTACCTCGCGTCGCCGGACCGCGCCGGATCGCGCGGCCGCGCCACCTCGGCGATCGAGCGCGGCAAGGTGTTCGTCAACGATCGCGAGATGACGCGCGCCGACGCCGGCGCGCGCCTGCGCGAGGGCGACGTCGTGCGCGTGTGGACCGATCGCCCCGGCAGCGCGAAGCGGCGCCCGTCGCTCGGCGAGCGCCGCGACCTCCCGATCGTCTACGAGGACGAGGCGCTCGTCGTGCTCGACAAGCCGGCCGGCCTGCTCGCCGTGCCGCTGCCGATCGATCGGCGCAGCGACGCGCGATCGGTCTTCGAGGACTTGCAGGCGTATCTCTCGAAGCGGGGACGGCGGCGGCCGTTCGTCGTCCACCGGATCGATCGCGACACGTCGGGCCTCGTGCTGTTCGCGAAGAGCGCGGCGGCGCAGCAGGCGCTGAAGGCGCAGTTCAAGCGGCGCGAGCCCGAGCGCGTCTATCTCGCGATCGTGTACGGCCGCCCGTCGCCGGCGGCCGGCACGTGGCGCGACAGCCTCGTGTGGGACACGCGATCGCTCATCCAGAAGGAGACGAGCCCCCGCGATCCGCGCGGCAAGGAGGCGGTGAGCCGCTACCGCGTCGTGGAGCAGTTCGCGCGCGCGGCGCTCGTCGAGGTGACGCTCGTCACCGGCCGACGGAACCAGATCCGGATTCAGGCGCGGCTGCGCGGCCACACGCTCGTCGGCGAGCGGCGCTACGTGTTCGGCCCCGACGCGCTGCGGCCGATCGCGTTCGAGCGCCAGGCGCTGCACGCGCACCGCCTCGCGTTCCGCCATCCCGGCGACGGCCGCGCGCTTCGCTTCGAGTCGCCGCCGCCCGCCGATTTCTCGGCGCTCGTCGAGCGGCTGCGGCGCCGAGAATCGTGATTCTCGTGCGCCGTTTTCGGACAACCGCGCGCGCGCCCGTCGCAATGGGGCGCGAAAACGCTGGCATTGCAATTGCCCACGACGAGGTCATGAGCGAAGAAACCCCGGGCGTCGCCGCCGCGTCGGAGCAGGCCGTGGAGGTACTCGAGACATCGATGCACATTCATCATCTGTGCATCGAGCGCCCGGCGATCGTGGCCTACCTCGGAAAGATCGCGCCCGAGAAGCAGGCGATTGCCCTCGTGCACGCGCTCGAGGTCGGCGTCACGGAGCTGATCGCGAGACGCGAGCGCTTCCAGCGCTGACGTTCTTGTAGATTCTGCCGCCCTTCATCACGAACGCGACGCGCGTCACCGCGGTGATGTCCGACAGCGGATCGCCGTCGAGGCCGACGAGATCGGCTTCGTAGCCGGCGGCCAGCGTGCCGATCGTCTTCTCCAGGTTCATCGATTTCGCCGCGAGCGACGTCGCGCCGATGATCGCATCCATCGGTTTCTGATTGCCCTGCCGCACGCGCTCGACGATCTCGTCGGCGTTGTGCCCGTGCGCGCCGGCCACCGCGTCGGTGCCCATGACCATCATCAGCTTCGGCGTCGCCACCGCGCGCTTGATCATGTCGGCGTTCAGCTTCAGCCCCTTCTCCATGTAGGCAAAGCCTTCCTCGGTGTAGTTGCCGATGTTGAGATACTTGTCCTTGTTCTTCAGGTAGTTCTGCAGCACGACGCCGACGTTCGGATCGAAGTAGACGCCTTTGTCGGCCATCAGCTTCAAGACCTCGTCGGTCGCGAACACGCCGTGCTCGATCTGCAGGCAGCCGGCGTTGACCGACGCCTTGATCGACTCCGGGCTGTGCGCGTGCACCATCGTCCGGATGCCGATCGCCTTCGCCTCGCCGCACGCCGCGACGAGCTGCTCGTCGGTCATCGTCTGCTTGCCGCCGTCGCGGATGCTCGCCGACGCGAAGATCTTGACGACGTCGGCGCCGTCGCTCTTGAGCTGACGCACTTTCTGGCGGATCTCGTCCGGCGTCCCGCTGCGCTCGTTGAGCTGACGGATCGACGTCAGGATCCGCGGCCCCGGCAGCACGCCGCGCGCGATCGCTTCACGCAGATCCACGTCGCTCGGCGAGCCCGGGCTCTGAATCGTCGTGAAGCCGGCTTCGAGCGTGACGTACGCGTTCTCGGCGCTGTAGAGAATCTCCTGCGCCGGCGAGCCCGGACGCGCGGCGTAGCGGCCGCTCTTGTCGAAGTGCCACGCGACGTGCGCGTGCACGTCGATCATGCCGGGGATCACCGTCAGCTGGCCGAGGTCGTAGGTCGCGGCCGCGGTGTTGCCGGTGTCGATCGACGTGATCTTGGATCCCTGGACGGTGATCGTCGCGTTCCGCAATGTCCGCCCCGCGCCGTCGAGCACGGTGGCGGCATGGATCCGGATTGCCGAAGGCTGCTGCGCGACGAGCGCCGGCGCGGCCAGAACGACGAGAAACAAAGCAAATTTCGTGCGCATGCCGCGGATTATAATCCTCCAACCCGCGCCATGTTGAAACCCACGCTCGTGGCCCTCGCTGCCGCCGCGACCGCGGCCTCAATCGCCGCCGCGCCCGCCTTCCGCGCGCAGGCGCCGCGCGCCGCCGACCGCGCGCGTGAATGGCCGTACTACGGCGGCGATCAGGGCGGCACGAAGTTCTCGCCGCTCGACGACGTCAACGCGTCGAACGCCTCGCGGCTGACCGTCGCGTGGCAGTGGACGACCGGCGAGAAGGCGCTCGCTGAGTTCGGCACGCGCCCGGGAAATTTCCAGACGACGCCGATCATGATCGGCAACGTCCTCTATCTCAGCACGCCCTACAACCGCGTCGTCGCGCTGAACGCCGACACCGGCGCCGAGATCTGGTCGTTCGATCCGAAGGCGTACGAAGACGGCCAGCCGCCGAACGGCACGGGCTTCGTCCATCGCGGCGTGGCGGCGTGGCGCGACGCGTCGAACGGCAACGCGCTGCGCGTCTTCATCAACAGCCGGTATCGCCTCATCGCGATCGACGCCGCGACCGGGCGCCCCGTCGACGGCTTCGGCGCGCACGGCATGGTCGATCTGAGCAAGGGGCTCGTGTGGGAGATCAACAAGACGCACTACACCAACACGTCGCCGCCGCTCGTCTACAAGGATCTCGTGATCCTCGGCAACGGCGTCGGCGATCGGCTGGCGTATCGCAACGATCCGCCGGGCGACGTGCGCGCGTTCGACGCGCACACGGGCAAGCTGGTGTGGACCTTCCACACGATTCCGCAGCCGGGTGAGTTCGGCAACGACACGTGGCTGCAGGACTCGTGGAGCTACACGGGGCACACGAACGTGTGGGCGCCGATGACGCTCGACGAGGCGCGCGGCCTCGTGTATCTGCCGGTGACGACGCCGAGCAACGATTTCTACGGCGGCCGCCGACCGGGCGCGAACCTGTTCGGCGAGTCGCTCGTGTGCCTCGACGCGGCGACCGGCGCGCGCAAGTGGCACTTCCAGATCGTCCATCACGGGCTCTGGGACTACGACAATCCGTCGCCGCCCAATCTCGTCACGATTCACGTCGACGGCCGCGCGATCGACGCCGTCGTGCAGCTCACCAAGCAGGGCTTCGCGTTCGTGTTCGATCGCGTCACGGGCACGCCGGTGTGGCCGATCGAGGAGCGGCGCGTGCCGCCGAGCGACGTGCAGGGCGAGCACGCCTGGCCGACGCAGCCGTTTCCGACGAGGCCGCCGGCGATCACCGAACAGGGCGTCACCCTCGACGATGCGATCGACTTCACGCCGTCGCTGAAGGCGGCGGCGCAGAAAGAGCTCGCGAAGTACCGCCTCGGCCCCGTGTTCACGCCGCCGACGCTGCAGGGCACGGTGCAGCGTCCCGGGATCATCGGCGGCGCGAACTGGGGCGGCGGCGCCTTCGATCCGCGCACCGGCACGCTCTACGTGAAGACGACGAACCAGGCGAACCTGATCCGCGTCGGCGCGCCCGACACATCGAGCGCGAACCCTCGCGCGTCCGAGGTGGACGCCGATCTCGTGCGCGTCGGCGACACGAACGCGGAGTTCATGGAGGGCCTGCCGCTGCTCAAGCCGCCGTACGGGCATCTGGTCGCGGTCGATCTGAACCGCGGCGCGATCAAGTGGAGCGTGCCGTTCGGCGACACGGCGTCGGTGCGCCGCCATCCGGCGCTGAAGGGCGTCGCGCTGCCGGCGGCGCTCGGCGTCGCCGGCGCGCCGGGCGTCCTGGCGACGGCCGGCGGCCTCGTGATCGGCGGCGGCGGCGACGCGGCGCTCCACGTCGTCGACGCGTCGAGCGGCGCGGAGATCTGGAAAGCGCCGCTGCCGCGGCGCGTCAACGCCACGCCGATGACGTACCGCACGAGCGGCGGCCGTCAGTTCATCGTCGCCGCGACGGGCGGCGGCGAGGACGCGGTGCTCGTGGCGTTCGCGCTTCCGACGTCGGCGCCGTCATCGGGGCAGCCATACTCTGGAGGGGAACGGTGATAGCGACAGCGGCATTCATCCTTGCGCTCTCAGCGTCCATCACGGGCGTCGTGCACGATTCGACCGGCGACGTCATCGCCGGCGCCGCGATCATCGTGCGCGGCGCGTCGGGCCCCGAGCGGCGCGTCACCACCGGCAGCGACGGGCGGTTCACGATCGACGCGCCCGACGCCGGGGACCTGACGCTCATCGTCCGCGCCGGCGGCTTCGCGGAGAAAACCGAACAGGTGCCGGCCGCGCACACCGGCGAGCTCGACCTCGTGCTCGCGCCGGCGTCGCTCTTCGAGACCGTGACGGTGACGCCGACGCGCACCGAGCAGCGGCTCGGCGACACGCCGGCGAGCGTCGACGTCGTCACGGCGAAGGACATCGAGGCCTCGCCGGCGCTCGTCGCCGACGACGTGCTGCGCCAGGTGCCGACCTTCAGCCTGTTCCGCCGCACGAGCAGCCTCGTCGCGCAGCCGACGACGCAGGGCGTCTCGCTGCGCGGGATCGGGCCGAGCGGCCAGAGCCGGACGCTCGTCCTGCTCGACGGGATTCCGTTCAACGATCCGTTCGGCGGCTGGGTGTACTGGACGCGCGTGCCGCTCGAGAGCGTCGATCGCATCGAGATGACCGACGGCGCGACGTCGAGCCTGTACGGCAACTACGCGATGGGCGGCGTGATCAACATCATCACGAGCCGGCCGACGCGCGCGTCGGTCGATCTCAAGACGCAGTACGGCAACGAGCAGAGCCCGAAGCTCGATTTCTTCGCGAGCGATCGCTGGAACGCGCTGGGCGCCGCCGTCGAAGGCACCTTCTTCAGGACCGACGGCTTCCCGATCGTCGCGCCGATCGAGCGCGGGCCGATCGACAACAGCGCCGACGTCTCGTACCGCAACGTGAGCGGCAAGATGGACTACTCGCCCTCCGACCGGTTCAACGCGTTCTTCCGCGCCGGCTATTTCAGCGAGCGGCGCAACAACGGGAAGATCGGTGAGCTCAACGACACGCGCTGGACGACGGTGAACGGCGGCGTCCGCGTCCGGATGCCGGACGCGAGCGACCTGCAGGCGCGGATGTACGGCGACATCTCGCGCGCGCACTTCAACTTTCTCGCGGTCACCAACGCGGCGACGACGCGCAACCTCGTGCGGCTCGCCACCGATCAGAACGTGCCGACCAACGGCGTCGGCGGCACCGCCGTCTGGACGAAGACCGCCGGCAGCGCGAACGTCTTCAGCGCCGGCGCCGACTGGCGCTGGGTGGACGGCGACAGCGTGGAGGACGCCTACAACGCCGCCGCGCCGCAGACGATCCTCCCGCCGGTGACGATCCTGCCGGTGCTCTCGGTGCACCGCATCTCCGGCGGCACGCAGCAGATCTCGGGCGCGTACGCACAGGACATCTTCACGCCGGTCTCGCAGCTCGTCATCACGCTCAGCGCGCGCGTCGATCACTGGCGCAACTACGACGGCCACAACCTCGAGACGACGGTCGCGACCGGGCTGCCGACGGCGAACAACCGTGCGTCGATTGCCGAGCGGAACGACACGGTCGTGAGCCCGCGCGCGGCGGCGCTGTATCACCTCTCGGATCGCGTCAGCGTCTGGGGCGCCGCGAACTCGGGGTTCCGCGCGCCGACGCTCACCGAGCTGTACCGGCAGTTCTCGGTCGGCGCCGTGACGACGCGGCCCAACGATCAGCTCGGGCCCGAGCGTCTGGTCGGCGGCGAAGCGGGCCTCAACGTCGCGCCGGCGCGCAACGTGTCCGCACGCCTCACCTACTTCGACAACCGCGTGAGCGATCCCGTGCTGAACGTGACGCTCAATGCGACCACGGCGCAGAAACAGAACCTCGGGGAGACGCACGTGCGCGGCGTGCAGACCGACGTCGAGTACCGCATCGCCGCCTCGTGGCGCGTGTCGGGCGCGTACGTCTACGACCAGGCGAAGGTGACCGACGGCGGCGTGGCGAACGCCGCGCTCGTCGGCAAGTACGTGCCGCAGGTGCCGCTGCACCGCGCGACGTTCCAGATCGCGTACTCGAACCCGAGGATCGCGAGCATCGCGCTCGCGATGCAGGCGCTGTCGCTCCAGTACAACGACGACCAGAACGTGAACTTCATCCCTGCAGCCACCCTCGCGCAGGCGGGCTACGATTCGTTCACCGGCCCGGGCCTCCCGGGCTACGCGTCGTTCGATCTGAGCGTGCTGCGCGACATCGGCCGCAGCCTGCAGGTCTTCTTCGGGGCCCAGAACCTGTTCAACCAGGTGTCGTTCGTCCAGACGAACCCGTCCACGATCGGCACGCCCCGGTTGGTGAACGTGGGCGTCCGCGTGCGGCTATCTGGGCGGTGAGGGGCCGCGCCGCAACGGCAGAGCTTCGCGACGGAGTCTCGGTCGTGGCCCCGAAGTTGCTGCGACTCGTCTGCGATGAAGCTGATTGTCCAGCCCGACGCCGGCGTCGCGCCGGTCGTCGATGCCATCAAGCACGCGAAAAAGTGGATTGACGTCCTCATCTTCCGCCTCGACCGCGGCGAGATCGCCCGCGCCCTCGCGGCGGCCGTCGTCCGCGGCGTCCGCGTCCGTGCGCTGACGGCGCACCAGAATAGGGGTGGAACGAAAAGCCTGCGGAAGCTCGAGATGCAGTTCCTCGAGGCGGGCATCACCGTCTCGCGGACGGCCGACGACCTGGTGCGCTACCACGGCAAGATGGTCATCGTCGACAACAAGATCCTGCACGTCTACGGCTTCAACTTCACCGCGCTCGACATGGAGAAGAGCCGCAGTTTCGGCATCGTGACGAAGAACGAGAAGCTCGTCGCGGAAGCGGAGAAGCTGTTCGCCGCCGATTTCGATCGCCAGCCGTACAAGCCGGGCAGCGATCGGCTGGTCGTCAGCCCCGAGAATGCGCGCGACGTGCTCGCGCGCTTCATCGGCGGCGCGCGGCGGCAGCTGCTGATCTACGACCCGAAGGTGAGCGACGACGCGATGCTGCGGACGATCACCGAGCGGATCAAGGCGGGCGTCGACGTGCGCGTGATCGGCAAGGTCGAATCGAAGTGGGACGTGAAGTGCGAGAAGTACCCCGGCAAGCGGCTGCACATCCGCGCGATCATCCGCGACGGCAAGCGCGCGTTCATGGGCAGCCAGAGCCTGCGGCGCCTCGAGCTCGAGAAGCGGCGCGAGGTCGGCGTCATCATCACCGACGAGAGCGTCGTCGATCAGATGAAGGAGATCTTCGAGGAAGACTGGGCGCAGACCGAGAGCGGCCGCAAGCAGTTGAAGAAGGAAAAGAAGGCGGAGAAGAAGGAAGAGAAGCAGCTCGCCGCTGCGTCCTGAACCAGTCGGCAGTCGGCAGTCCCAGTCGGCAGGCCTTACGCCGTTTCGGTTTCGCGCGCGTTCAGCAAACGCGCGTCCTGCGGGCGGCGCCAGAAATCCATCGTCGAGACGCGGTGCACGCAGCCGACCGTGCAGTACGGCGCGCAGGCCTTCGGCGTGTCGAACTCGCGGCGGATGTCGTCGATCGAGTAGGTCTCGAGCGGGACGGCCGGATAGCCGCGCTGCTGCGAGCAGTAGTGCACGAGGCCGTTCTCGCAGATGTAGAGATACCGCGCCCCCGCGCGGCACCGCCAGTCGTTCGGCTGCCCGTCGGCGAGGTTGTCCTGGAAGCGCCGGATCCCCGAGTACAGGTTCTTCAGCACCTGCCCCACGCCGTCGATCGCCGCCGACACGTCGTCGTACACCTTGCGCTCGACCGGGCCGAGCGGTTTCAGCCGCCCGGCGCCGTCGTGGATGATCCCGATCGAGGTCGAGAAGCCGAGCTCGCGCGCGCGGCTGTTGATCGTCCGCGCGTCCTCCGGGTTCTTGATCCCGCCGCCGAGCACCGAGTTGATGTTGACGTCGAATGCGGCGTGCGCCTTCAGATGCTGCAGCTTCTTGTCGAGGAGGCGCAGGCTCTTCTTCGACACTTCGTCGGGCTCGACGTTGTCGATGCTGATCTGCAGGAAGTCGAGCCCCGCGTCGTTCAGCTCGCGGATCCGCTTCGGGACGAGAAAGTAGCCGTTCGTGATGAGGCCGGCCATCATGCCGCGGCGGCGGATGTGGCGGATCAGCCCGTCGAGCTCCGGGTGCAGCATCGGCTCGCCGCCGCTGAAGGCGACGACGGAGGTGCCGAGCTCGTGCAGCTTGTCGATCCGGCGTTCGAGAATCGGCGTCGGCACCGGGTCCGACACCTTGTCGTACTCGTTGCAGTAGCCGCAGTCGATGTTGCAGCGGCGGATCGGAATGATCTGCACGAGCAGGGGATGGGCCGTATGGACGAGTCCGCGCGCGAACTCCCTCAGCGAGCGCGCTTTACGGCTGACTGAACTGAAGGACAAGGCTGAAAGTATATCGCATCACGCCGGCGTCGGCTCGATGGGCCGCGTGCGGCGTACGCGCTCGCCGACCTTCAGCGATCCGTTGAAGATCATTCCGACCGGGATGAACCCGAACAGTTGGTGCCGCGCCACCGCCGCGAGGCCGGCCGACGCGATGCAGCCGCACTGGCTGCAGTCGGGCGCGCCGCCGTACTGGCACGGCTCGACGCGCGTCTTGAGGTCTGCGGACAGCACCGTCGTCGTCCTCGCGAAGATGCACTCGTCGGGCGAGGCGGGCGGCTCGGCGTAGACCTCGATGAGCCCCTTGGGCAGCGCGAGCTTCGGAAAGCGGACGCGCAGCGCCATCAGATCGGCGACGACGCGCGCGCGGTCGTCGGGGCGCAGCCGCTCGTCGGAGATCTCGCCGATCTGCGGCGTGTAGAGGCTGATCCAGATCTTCTCGACCTCGCGCCGCGCGGACCAGAGCTGCAGGAACTCTTCGATGTAGCCCGCGCGATTCACCTGCTGCCGCGTGACCGTGCAATGGACGGTAACCTTGTGCCCCTCGATGTGCTTCTGAATGCGATCGTAGGTCGCGGGCGTGCGCCGCTTGTCGTGCTCCGGCTGGAGGCCGTCGATCGACACGACGATCGAGAGGCGGAAGAGGCCGTGCCAGTGCTTCGGGATCTCGCGGACGGCGCTCGTCACGAGCTGGGCGTGAATGCGCCGCTTCGCCAGCTCGGGGAGAATCACGTCGAGCTCGCGGTAGCGCACCAGCGGCTCGCCGCCGACGATCGAGACGTGCAGCGGCCGGTGCCGATCGACGACGGCGATGAACTTGTCGATCAACTCCTGGCCCTTGAAGTCGCGGACCTCGCGCAGCGTGACGCCGCCGCCGAGATGATCTTCCCCGTAGGCATAGCAGCCCGGACACCGCAGCGGGCACTCGCGCGTGATCTCGATCGAGAGCACAGGCGTATACCCGTTGAGGATGCGGCCCCACGCGGAGAAGATGCCTTCCATATGCGCCCCACTATACCAGTTGTCTGCTACGATTCCCCGACAACACTCCGAGGTGCGCGATGAAACGACGCACGCTGCTGCAGTGGGCGGCCGCGCTCGCCGCAGTCCTCCCGTTCGAACGCATCCGGCTGCTCGCGCAGCCGCGCGACTTCACGCCGCAGGCGATCGACCTGCTGCGCGAGATCGCGCCGACGGTGCTCCCCTCGGCGCTCGGCGCGGGGCGCATCGCGGCGATGGTCGATCAGTTCGTCGTGTGGACGCGCGGATATCGCGAAGGGGTACCGCTCGCGCACGGCTACGGGCACCCGCGGCTCGTGCGGTCCGGGCCGACGCCGGTGCCCGCCTATCTCGCGCAGCTCGCGGCGCTCGACGCCGACGCGCGCGCCGCGGGCGGACGATGGGCGTCGCTCGACCTCGAGCGCCGGCGCGCGATCCTCGACGCCGCGTTCACGAAAGCCGGCGTCCGCGGGCTTCCGCCGCGTCCGACCGGCCAGCACGTCGTCGCCGATCTGACGGCGTTCTATTTCCGCAGCAGCGAAGCGAACGACGACTGCTACAACGCCCTCATCAACCGCGAGGAGTGCCGGCCGATCGTCCTCACGACGACGAAGCCGGAGCCGAAAGCCGGGCGCGGGTAGAGGTCGGGGCATGCCTGTTCACGAAACGGACGTCTGCATCATCGGCGGCGGCATCACGTCGGCGATGCTCGCGCGGAAGCTCTCGGAGCTGAAGCCCGGCCTCGGCATCATCGTCGTCGAGGCGGGGAAGTCGATCTTCGACGTGCAGAACCGCGGCCGCTACCGCGAGCGCGCGATCGCGTACAACGAGCACCCGTGGCCCGGCGACTTCATCGAGGATCAGCAGGCCGACGGGATCATCTCGATGACGATGGCGGTCGGCGGCCTGGCGCTGCACTGGGGCGGCGCGTGCAACCGCTTCAGCGAGGAGGATCTGCGGCTGAAGTCGATGTACGGGCTCGCCGCGGACTGGCCGATCGAGTGGGCCGACATGGAGCGCGCCTACTGCGAGGCGGAGCGGCGGCTCAACGTGAGCGGCGAGCCGAGCCCGCACCCCGAGGACCGCCGCAGTGAGCCGTACCCGCAGCGGCCGATTCCGCTCTCCTACAACCTGCAGGTGCTCAAGAAGTGGGCGGAGCAGAGCGGCATCAAGTTCTCGCCGCTGCCGATGGCGCGCAACCTGTCGCCGTTCGAGGGGCGGGGCAGCTGCTGCGTGTACGACACGTGCGGCGAAGTGTGCCCGACGGGTGCGCGCTACTCGCCGGACTTCACCTTCCGTCAGCTGATGGGCCCGAAGAAGATCGCGCTGCACGATCGCACGCTCGTGCGCCGGCTCGTGCCCGACGACACGACGCCGACGATCGTCGCGGCCCGCGCCGTCCACCAGGATCGCCCCGACGAGGTCGTCGAGTACCGCGCGAAGACCTTCGTCGTCGCGTCGGGCTACTGCTGGAGCTCGCATTTGCTGCTGTTGTCGTCGAGCGCGCGCTATCCGAACGGCCTCGCGAACCGCTCGGGCCTCGTCGGCCGCTACATGAACGGCCACAGGTTCCTGAACGCGACGGCGAGCATCGACGATCAGACGTTCCCGGGTCAGAACATGACGCACAGCCTGATCTCGCGCGAGTTCTTCCGGTGCGCGCCCGACAAGCCGTTCGTGCGCCACGACACGCGCGTGTGGGAGAGCTCCGCCGGCCGCGATCCGCGGCTGCGCTCGCCGGAGGGGAAGCTGCTGCTCGGCGACGAGCTCATGGCCGACTGGCGCTCGCGCACGAAAGGCAGCTCGGTGCGGCTGCGCGCCTACGTCGACGTGCATCCGTCAGCCGACAGCCGGCTGACGCTCGATCCCGCGAAGAAGAACCGCTACGGCGATCCGATGCCGAAGATCGAGCATCGGTTCGACGACCAGACGCGCGCGCGCGAGGCGGCGACGCGGGCGCACGTCAACGCGGTGTTCGATCGGCTGGCGAAGGCGAGCAACGGAAAGATCGTCAACCGGAGCGAGGGCGACTATCTCGATCACCCCGGCGGCGGCTGCCGCATGGGGACGGATCCAGCGACGAGCGTCACCGACAGCTTCGGCCGCACGCACGACCACGAGAACCTGTTCGTCGTCGGCGCGCCGACGACGCCGACCGGCGGCTGCACCAACGGGACGCTGACGTTCGTCGCGTTGACCTTGCGGGCGGCCGAGAAGATCGCGGCCGCGTGAGGGGGTTGGGGACTAGGGATTAGGGATTAGGGATTGGGGGAATTGGGGGGATTGGTGAGTGGGGATTGGTTGCGAGCCGAAAACCAATCCCCAATCCCCAAGCCCTAATCCCGCGGTGAAGTGACGGCAGAGCCGTCACTTCACCGCCGTCATCATGATCTCCACCGCGCCGTCGGCATTCATCAGGCCGGCGCCGACCGTCGCGCGCGCGGGGAAGTCCTTGCCGATCGCCTCGCGATACGACGCGTTCATGTCGTTGAACTTCGTCAGATCCGGCAAGTAGACGACGGCGTCGACGACGTCCTTCCAGTCGTACCCGGCCGCCTTCAGCGTGCGGCCGATGCGGACGAGCCCTTCGGCAGTCTGCGCTTTCACGTCGCCCTTGTTCTCGTTCGTGTTGCCGAGGATGCCCGCCACGTACAGCCGGTTGCCGGCCTTGATCGCCGAGCTCAGGTTCGGGTTCTTCGCGCCCGGCTTGCCGTCGGCGCCCGGCGTGGTGAACGCGGTGTGTCCGCCGCCTTTCACCGCCACCATCGTGATCTCGACGATGTAATCCGCCGAAGTGAGCTGCGCCTTCACGGTCGCGCGCGCCGGCGGATCGGTGGGGAAGTAGGTCTGGTAGACCTTGTTCATGTCCTGGAACGCCGCCTGATCCGCGATGTACACGCGCGACGCGACGACGTCGCCGTACGCGAAGCCGGCGGCCTTCAGCACCGCGGCGCCGTTGTCGAGCACCGCCTTGGTCTGCGCCGCCATGTCGCCCTTGATCGGCGTGTTGTCCTTGCCGTTGCGCGCGATGAGGCCCGACAGAAACAGCGTGCTGCCCGTCCTGATCGCGTAGCTGTACGGGTTGGGCGACGAGCTCCACTCCGCCGGGTTGACGACGACGCGCTCGCCGCCGTTCGGCACGGCGACGACGGCGATCTCGACGAGGCCCTCGTTGAGCAGCGGCACCATGACGGTCGTGCGCGCCGGCGGATCCTTCGTCCAGTAGGTGCGGTACACCTCGTTCATCGCCGCGAAGTCGCTCTGGTTGCGGAGGTAGACGGTGACGCTCGCCGCGTTCGCGAGGCTCGAGCCCGCGGTCTTGAGCGTGTTGGCGATGTTGTCGAGCACCTGCTTGGTCTGCGCCTTCACGTCGCCGCCGCTGCCGAGCGTGCCCGACACGTAGATCAGACCGTCGGCCTTCACCGCCGCGCTGAACGGCAGCGCGGGATTCGCGCCTGGGAACACCTGCTTCGAGGACGACTGCGCAGAAGACATGGCCACCGCCGCGAACGACACTGCGAGGACGGAGAGAAGAACGCGCATGCGATCGCTCCTTGAGAGACGCCATTCTATACTTAATGCGTGATCGAGAGGCGGCGGTCGAAGATCCACGGGTGGGGCATCTACGCGACGCAGGCGATTCCGAAGAACAAGAGAATCATCCATTACGCCGGCGAGAAGATCTCGAACCAGGAGAGCCTGAAGCGCGAGCGCCGCTACATCCGGCGCGGCCACATCTGGTGCTTCAAGCTCACGAACCGCACCGTCATCGACGCGGGCGTCGGCGGCAACGACGCGCGGTTCATCAACCACGCCTGCCGGCCGAACTGCTACGTCCACATCGTCGGCGGCACGATCTGGATTCGCGCCGCGCGCGCGATCCGCCGCGGCGAGGAGCTGACCTACCACTACAACACCGACGGCGAGGGGCTCATCAAGTGCCGCTGCCGCCGCGGGTGCCAGACGCTGCTGTGAGGGTCTTCTACCTTCACGGCTTCGCCTCGTCGCCGGGATCGACGAAGGTCGCCTATTTCGCGGAGCGGCTCCGCGAGCACGACATCGAGCTGCGGGTGCCCGACTTCAACCAGCCGGAGTTTTCGACGATGACGCTGACGCGCATGCTGCAGCAGCTCGGCGCCGAGCTCGCCGGCGGCGGGCCGGCGGCGCTGATCGGATCGAGCCTCGGCGGCACGCTCGCGATCCTCGCGGCGTCGGCGCATCCGCGGCTCGTCGACCGGCTCGTGCTGATGGCGCCGGCCGTCATGTTCGCGAAGCCCGGGCATCATCTGCTGCCGCCGGAGCGCATCGACGAGTGGCGCCGGCGCGGCGCGCTGCCGTTCTTCCATTACGCCGACAACATCGAGCGCGATCTGAACGTCGCGTTCTACGAGGACAGCCTGGAGTACGACTCCTTCGGCGCGTCGTTCGATCAGCCGACGCTCGTCTTTCAGGGGCTGCGCGACGCGTCGGTCGATCACCGGACGGTGGAGGCGTTCGCGCGGACGCGGCCGAACGTCACGCTGGCGCTCGTGGACGACGATCATCAGCTGATCGCCAGCCTGCCGCGGATGTGGACCGACATCCGCGCGTTTCTCGGCATCGACGACGAATGAGGATCGCGCTCCTCGCCGCCGCGATCGTGTCGTTCGGCGCTCAGGGATCCGCGCCGCCGAGCGTGCGCGTCGGCGTCGCGAAGCCTGGCGGCGGCTACACGATCGTCGAGATGCCGCTCGAAACCTACGTCGCGCGCGTCGTGGCGGGCGAGGCGGCGCGGGACAGCCGGCCGCCGGCGCTCGAGGCGCTCGCGATCACCGTCCGGACGTTCGCCGCGGCGAATCTCGGGCGGCATCGCGCCGACGGATTCGATCTGTGCGATCAGACGCACTGTCAGGTGCTGCGCGCCGCGACGGCCGCCACCGAGCGCGCGGCCGAGGCGACCTCGGGCCGCCTGCTGCTGCACGGCGGCCTTCCGGCGACGGTGTACTACAGCGCGTCGTGCGGCGGGCGCACGGCCATCCCGTCCGACGTCTGGCCCGGGCACGAGAACCCGCCGTACCTGCCGTCGCGATCCGACGATGCCTGCGGCGGCGCGCCGGAGTGGACCTCTGAGCTGCGCGCGGGCGATCTCGCGCGGGCGCTGCGCGCGTCCGGGTTTCACGGCGGCGCGCTGCGCGACATGCGGATTGCGTCGCGCAACGAATCGGGCCGCGTCGCGCGCCTGCGGCTCGACGGCCTCGACCCGCCGTCGGTGTCGGGCCAGGATCTCCGCGTCGCCGTCGGACGCACGCTCGGCTGGCAGCACATCAAGAGCGCCGCGTTCGATCTGCGCCGGAGCGGCGACGTGTACCGCTTCACCGGGCACGGTTCGGGGCACGGCGTCGGGCTGTGCGTGATCGGATCGGCGAATCTCGCGGAGAAGGGGAGCACCGCCGAGCAGATTCTCGCGCGCTACTTCCCCGGCCTCGACATCTCCGCCGGATCGGCGCGCCTCTTCACGTCGGCGCGCGAATCGAAGGCGGTACCGGCGCGCGGGCGCTCGACCGCTGCCGCGGAGACGCCGGCGGCGCGGATCGACGAGGCGATCGCCGTGTCGCTGCCCGACGAGGACGAGGGCGAGCGCGCGACGATCGTCCGCGAGGCGCTCGCCGCGCGCGACGCGCTGGCGCGCGCGCTCGGCGTCGCCGCGCCGGCGCGGCTGACGCTCAGGTTTCATCCGACGACCGACGACTACGAGCGCGCCACCGGCCGCGCCTGGTTCACCTCCGGCGCGGCGGTCAACGGCGAGCTGCACCTGCTGCCGCTCGCGACGCTGCGCGAGCGCGGCGTCCTCGAGCGGACGATTCGCCACGAGCTCGTGCACCTGATGGCGGATGGCGCGCTCGCCGGCCGGCCCGCGTGGGTGAGGGAAGGCGCGGCGCTCTATTTCGGCGGCGAGCAGGCGCTGCCCGGCGCGCCGCCGCAGCGCTCGCCGTTCGCGGCCGGGCCGCGGCTCGCGTGCCCGAGCGACGGCGAGCTGGTGAACCCGGTGTCTGCGGGCGCGCTCGCGAACGCCTACGCCCGCGCCCGCGCATGCTTCGCGAATCAGATCGCGGCGGGGAAGAAGTGGACGGAGGTTCGGTGACGCGGGGCTGGGGACTAGGGGCTAGGTGAAAAGGTATATCGTCACCGGCGCGCCGGGCGCAGGGAAGACAGCCATCATTCGTCAGCTCGAGCTCGACGGGTTCAGCGTCGTCGAAGAGGCGGCCACCGACGTCAACGCCGTCGCGCACGCACATGGAATCGTGCAGCCCTGGGCGGATCCGTCGTTCATCGATGCGATCGCGAAGCTGCAACGCGATCGTCAGATTCGAGGCTCCCATCAACCGGATGCCATTCAGTTCCACGACCGCTCGGTCGTGTGCACCGCGGCGCTGGCGGTCTATCTCGGTTACGCGTTTTCACGCACCCTGGCGAGCGAACTGCAGCGCGTCAAGGAAGAAGCGATCTACCAACGCCGGGTGTTCTTCATTCGTAATCTCGGCTTCGTCACGCCGACCGACGTGCGGCGAATCACGTTCGAGGAGACGGTGCGTTTCGAGCGCATTCACGAAGAAACTTACCGCCAGTTCGGCTTCGAGCTGATCCAGGTCGAGCGGGCAAATCTGGCGGATCGTGTCGGCATCGTCAAAGCCCACCTAGCCCCTAGCCCCTCTAGCCCCTGGCCCCCGGCCCCCAGCCCTACTTCGGTTCGGGCACGGCCGGCGTCGTATACACCTTCTTCAGCGCCGCCTGATATTCCCCGAAGAGCGCCTTGATGCCGTCGAACTCCTTACGCACCGCCGCGCGATACTCCGCCTGCGTCGCGAACTCGAAGAGGATCGCCGCCATCGCCTGCGCGTCGACGGTGAAGCCCTTGTGTCCGATCGGCTTCAGGTTGTCGGCGTCCATCTCGTAGGTGTGGTTCGAGAAGGTCGACGACTGCGCGCTGAGGCCGAGGCCCGGGATGTCGCGCGACACGCTGCCGGTCTCCTCGAATCCCTGCGGCTTCCCCGGCTCAGGGTTCACGCCCGTCGCGCCGAACGCCTTCATGTAGGCGAAGCCGACTTCGCCGAGCGTCGCCAGCCCGATGCCGTCGAGATCCTTGCCGTAGTGATCGATCTTCACCTTCGTGCCCGTCGAGAGCGCCGCCGCCTTCGCCGCGTTGTCGACGAACTCGACGACCTGCTGCAGGTAGACCTCGTCCGGATAGCGGATGTAGAAGTCGGCAACCGTGCGATCGGGCACGACGTTGGGCGCCGCGCCGCCCTCGAGGATCACGCCCTGCACGCGCGCCTCGGGCCGGATGCTGATGCGCGCGCCGTCGATGTTGTTGAACAGCTGAATCACGGCCTGCAGCGCGTTGCGGCCGTTCCACGGCGTCATCTGATGCGTCGGCGCGCCGCTGAAGGTGTACTTCGCGCCGACGATGTTGAGGCAGCACGATCCGAAGCCGTGCGCCGGCCGCGACGTCTGGCTCGACGAGTGGCTCCGCACGATGATGTCCGCGCCGTCGAAGACGTGCGCCTCGTGCATCTGCGTCTTCGCGTTCGGCGGCATCATCTCCTCGCCCGGCGTCCCGTAGACGACGACGCTGCCCGGCGTCCGCGATCGCGCGAGGTACTCCGAGATCGCCACCGCCGCCGCGAGGCCGACCGGGCCCTGCGCGCTGTGCTGATCGCCGTGGAACGCCCCCTTGGTGCCGCGCAGCGCGTCGTACTCGACGATGATCCCGAGCGTCGGGCTGCCGTTGTTCTGCCGGAACTTCGCGACGAACGCCGTCGAGAGCCCGCCGCTGCCGGTCTCGACGCTGAAGTTGTGCTGGCGCAGGTAGTCGGTCAGCTTGCTCACCGACCGCTTCTCCTCGAAGCCGATCTCGGGGTGCGTCGCGATGTCGTCGGCCATCGCGAGGAGCTCCTTGTCCATCAGCTCCTTCACGCGCGCGACGATCTGATCGCGATCGGCGTTGGGCGCCGTGAGCCGCGCGACGAGGCCGGGCACGTCGAGCGACTGCTCGAGCGCCGCCATCTTCTTCAGCACGTCGCGGGCCGCTTCTTTTTCAGTCTGTGAGTCTTGCGCGAACGCGGCGAGGGGAAGGACGAGTGCGAACAGGAATGTGAGAATGCGCATCATGCCGGCGATTATATCGTCGCATTCCGGATTCCAAATTCCACGTTCCTAATTCTGATCTCCCCATCGAACCTCGTTGCCGTGGCCGAGGACGATCTTCCGCAGCTGCAGGTAGCGATCCCCGCCGAGGCGCTTCGACATCTTCTTCGCGTTCCACAGCAGCGCCTGGCGGGCGGACGGCAGCCACGCGCCGGCGGCGAGCCCCGCGACCGCCGCGACGCTCGTCCAGGTCTGGATCGTGAAGCGTCCGTGCAAGGCCAGGCCGAAAGCCGATCGCGATGCGCGCGTCGGCTCGGACGTGAAGAGCGTCGTGAAGCCCGCGTGCGCCGCCGCCTCCGCGACCGGCGGCGCGAAGTCTCCGCCCGGCACCGACGCGACGCGGACCTCTGCGCCGAGGACCTCCTCGAGCGCGGCGCGGCTGCGCGTCCATTCGTCGACGAGCTGCGGCCAGGCGCAGCGGCCCATGCGGAGCGGATGCGAGCAGGAGTGGCTGCCAATGAGGTGGCCGCGGCGCGCGAGCTCGCGGATGTCGCTTCTGCCGACGAAGCCGCGCGCGCCGATGAAGTTCGCGGTGACGAAGAAATGCCCGGAGAAGCCGCGCGCCTCGAGCAGATCCGCCGCCGCCATCGCGCTCGCCCCGCCGTCGTCGAACGTGAACACCGGGTCGCGCAGGTCACGCGTGCCGGGCGGGTCGCGCAGGTCAGGCGCGTCCGGCGCACGAGGGATGACGGCTCGAATGGCGTCCAGGTGCGCGGCGAACTGCTGCGGCGTCACCTTGTAGAGCGCGGCGTCGCGCCCGGGGAAGCCGCTCGAGTCCTCGGCGCCCGCCGCCACCACGTCGTGGTACATCAACGTCGTCATCGGAGTTCGCGAGCGTGCTTGCCGTGCACGGCGACTTTTTCGGAGCCGCCCGCGCGCCGCATCCGCACGTGCGCGCTCAGCCACGGCTGGCCCCACGCGGCCGATCGGCGTCCCCGAGTGTCGATCGGCAGAGCGGTGCCGGCGTCGATCCCGACCAGCGTGTCGCGGATCGCGTCGAGATGCTCGGTGACGACGCGGTGCTGCGTGACGACGTGCGATTCGCGGCGGTCGGCGGCGACGCGGAAGTACCCGAAGACGGGCCCCGTGTCGACGCCCTTGTCGATCCGCAGCAGCGTCATGCCGACGTTGTCGTCGTCGCCGGAGGCCTTTGCCCAGAAGCAGCCGTGCGCGTTGCGGTACTCGGGGCAGATGCCGGGGTGCATCACGAACGTGCCGACCGGAGGAATCGAGAAGACGCGCTCGGCGAGCATCGTTTTGCACCGCGCGACGACGAGATCGGGACGCTGCGCCCGGATGAACGCCTCGGCCTCTTTCGAGTTGGGCGACGAGACGACGAGCTCCGGCGCGTCGGGCCGGCGGGGATACGCCGCTTGCAGCCGCTCGAGCTCGCCCTGTTCCCACACGCGGTCCTCGGCGGCCTGCGCGATCGCGTAGTACGCGCGAAAGGCGAGCACGTCGAGAAACCGCCAGACGCCGACGCGCGCGATCTCGCGCGCGATCCGCTTGCGCAGCCGCCCGCGCGGTTCGCGGATCACCACCGCGCCGGCGAACGTGGAAAACGATCCGAGCCAGCGCGCGAGCCCTTCGCGATCGAGATCGGCGCCCTCGTGGCAGATGAGGAGCGTGCGCACGCGGCCTCTACCAGCAGATGCCGCGATACTCGGCCTGCAGGAGCGATCCGTACACCGGCAGCCGCACGAGATCGATGACGATCTGGTCCTTGCGCGTCTTCGTCAACGCGTCGCCGAATTCCGGCGACTGGTTGCCGACGACGATCACCTCGGAGCCGTCGATGACTTCGTCGATCGTGTTGCAGAGCAGCGACGAGAGGTGCGGGATCTGCTTCTCGATGTACTCCTTGTTCGCCCCGACCAGCTTCGCCAGCGACACGTTCTTGTCGTAAATCTTCAGCGACACGCCTTTGCCGAGGAGCGCCTCGGCGAGAATCACGATCGGGCTCTCGCGCAGATCGTCGGTGCCCGCCTTGAAGCTGAAGCCGAGCAGGCCGACGCGCTTCTTCCCCGTGTCGAGCACCTGATCGAGCGCGTTCTGAATCTGCTGTTTGTTGCTCGGGAGAATCTGCGAGATGAGCGGCAGCTCGACGTCGAGCTCCTTCGCGCGGTACTGCAGCGCGCGCACGTCCTTCGGCAGGCACGATCCGCCGAACGCGAACCCCGGCTTCAGGTAGTACGACGAGAGATTGAGCTTCTCGTCGCGGCAGAAGATGTCCATCACCTCGTGGCTGTCGACGCCGAGCTTCTTGCACACGTTGCCGATCTCGTTCGCGAAGACGACTTTCAGCGCGTGCCAGGTGTTGCTCGTGTACTTCATCATCTCGGCGACGCGGATGCTCGTGCTCACGAGCGGCGCGTCGATCGATTGATACAGCGCGATCGTGCCGCTCGCGTCGGCCGCGTGGTTGTGGCCGACGAGCGTGAGCGGCGGCTTGCGGAAATCCTTCAGCGCCGTGCCTTCGCGCAGGAACTCCGGGTTCACCGAGACGCCGAACCCGTCGCCGTACTTCTTGCCCGATGTCCGCTCGAGCGCCGGGATGACGACGCCGTGCGTCGTGCCGGGCAGCACCGTGCTGCGGACCACCACGACGTGATAGGTCGACTTGGCCGCCAGCGCGGCGCCGACTTCCTCGCTGACGCGCTCGAGATACGCGAGGTCGAGGCTGCCGTTCTTCCGGCTCGGCGTGCCGACGCACAGCAGCGAGACCTCCGTCTCGTCGATCGCCTCCGCGGTGTTCGTCGTCGCGCGCAGCCGGCCTTCGGCGGCGTTGCGCGCGAGCAGGTCGTCGAGGCCGGGCTCGACGATCGGGCTGCGCCCCGCGTTGATCGCCGCCACCTTGTCGGCGTTCACGTCGACGCCGATCACTTCGTGCCCGTCGGCGGCGAACGACGCGGCCGACACGCTCCCCACATATCCCAGACCGAAAACGGAAACTCTCATGTCGCCCTCGACGGCCGGCCGCGGCGGCCGGTCGCTCCAAATGCAGTTGTCCCTACAGGCTCGCGCCTGCCGATGCGCGCAGGCGCGCGCCTTCACGAATCTCCGAGCCCGAGGCGCGCGCCATCCTCACCAGCGCGTCCTCGAGCTGCCCCGCCACCGCCGACCAGTCGTAGCGCTCGACGACGAGCGCGCGCGCGGCCGCCTCGAGCGCCGTGCGGCGATCGGGATCGCCGACGAGCGCGACGATCGCCCGCGCGAAGGCCGGCGGGTCGTCCGCCAGCACCACATGCGTCCCGTCGACGACGGGCAGCCCCTCGGCGCCCACCGTCGTCGAGACGACCGCTTTGCCCATCGCCATCGCCTCGAAGATCTTGAGCCGCGTCCCGCCGCCGATGCGCAGCGGCACGACGTAGACCGCCGCGTCGCGCACGAACGGCCGCACGTCGTCCACGCGGCCGGTGACGCGGACGCCGGCGTAGTCGTCGGCGAGGCGCTTCACGGCCGGCGTCGGCGCGCGGCCGACGATGGTGAGCGTCGTGTCGGGCGCCTCGGCGCGGACGAGCGGCAGTACGTCGCGACAGAAGAATTGCATGGCGTCTTCGTTCGGCAGCCAGTCCATGGAGCCGGTAAAAACCAGCGAGGGGATTGGGGATTCGGGATTGGGGATTGGCGCAGAGGGCGCAGAGGGCGCAAAGTATTCGGTGTCGACGCCGGTCTGGACGACGTGGACCGGCTGGTTCACGGCGCCGGGATACAGGCGCGCGAAGGTCTGGCCGTCGACGTCCGACACGGCGAGCACGCCGTCGAAGCGGGCGAGCGTGCGCCCCTCGTAACGGAGCATGCGTTTGTACTGTGCGCCGTAGAGCAGGCGGCCCAGCCGTCCGCTCTTCGTCTCCGCATGGCGCCGCCAGATCTCCGACTCGACGTTGTGCGTGAAGATCACCGCCGGGCAGGGGAGCCGCTGCGGCAGGTTCACCGCGGGAAACAGGAAGTCGCACACGATCAGATCGAACGGCCGCTCGGCAAGGAGCGCCTCGATGCGCTGCCTGAACGCGCGCGAGCGGTACTTACCGACCGCGTACGGCAGGGGATCGATCACGTGCATCGCCGCGTCGGCGTAGAAGCGCAGCGTCCCCTTCGCCGGCTCGCTGCGCGCGATCGTCTCGACGCGCGCGGCAACCTCGCGCATGCCGTCGACGTCCGACGCCGGCGTGTCCGGCTCCGCGAAAGCGAGATAGGTGATCTCGTGGCGCCGCGCCAGGTGGCGCATCAGGTGCCACGTGCGCAGCTTCCCGCCCTTGTCAAGCGGCAGCAGCAGATCCGACTTCAGCCACAGAATCCGCATGGGGTAGCGTCTGCACTCCTTCGTGGTCGATGAACGTGCGGTGCCAGAGCTCGAGGTTGAGGAGCGTCCAGAGGCGATCGCCGCCTTCGGTGCGCCCCGTCCGGTGATCGCGCAGGAGCCGATCGACCGCCATCGGTTCGATGAGGCCGCGCTCGCGCGATCGCCGATCGAGCAGCACCTCGCGGACGACGCCGTTCCACGCGCCGCGCGTCCAGCCGGCGAACGGCACCGGGAATCCCATCTTCGGCCGGTTGAGAATCGACTCCGGCAGCAGCCCTTTCATCGCCTCGCGCAGCACGCGCTTCGTCGTCCAGCCTTGCAGCTTCCACTCATCGGGGAGCGTCGCGGCGTACTCGACCAGCTTGTGATCGAGGAACGGCACACGGCTCTCGATCGAGGTCGCCATGCTCATCTGGTCCTGCTTCATGAGCAGCTCGACGAGATACGTCTTGATGTCGGCGTACAGCAGGCGATCGAGGAGTGTGCTCGTGCCGTTCGGTGTGTTGAAGTAGCCGACCGACGGTCCGTACGCGTTGCCGCGCGTCGCGAGATCGCGCAGCCCGGGCGCGAGCAGCCGCTGCTGATCGGCGAGGCGGATGGACGCGAAGTTGTCGAAGAACATCGCCTCGGGCGAGCGGTCCATCGCGAGGAACGACCGCGTCGCATAGCGCGCGAGCCGGCGCGGCAGCCGCGGCACCACGCCCTGCGCGATCGATCGGCGCAGCGCCGGCGGCATCACGCGCTCGTACACCGTGCCCGCGCGCCAGTTGAACGCGACGCGCGGATACTTGCCGTAGCCGGCGAGCAGCTCGTCGCTCCCTTCGCCGGTGAGGACGACGGTGACGTGCTCGCGCGCGAGCTTCGACACGAAGTAGAGCGGCACGCTCGACGTGTGCGCGATCGGCTCGTCCTCGTGCCACACGAGCTTCGGCAGCGCGCCGAAGAAGTCGCGGTCGTCGATGACGATCTCGTGGGACTCGGCGCGGATCGCCCGCGCGACCTCGCGCGCGTACTCGAGCTCGTTGAACGCGCGGTCCTTGAAGGCAACCGAGAAGGTCTGGAGCGGCCGATCGATCATGCGCGCCATGATCGCGGCGATGGCGCTGCTGTCGATGCCGCCCGAGAGGAACATGCCGAGCGGCACGTCCGACATCAGCCGCAGGCGTACTGATTCTTCGAGCAGCTCGCGGAAGCGCGCGACCGGGCCGGGGCAGGCCTGAAGGCCTGCGCGACCGGTGTCTTCGCGGCCGGTGTAGCGCAGCCCTTCAGGGCTGCCTTCGCGCGTCGGCAGATCCCAGTACTGTCGAATGGCGATCTCACCGCGCTCGAAGACGAGCAGGTGGCCGGGCAGCAGCTTGTGGATGCCCTTGAAGAGCGTGTCGGTACCCGACGTGTACCGCGTGCTGAGGACCTCGGGCAGCACCGCGTAGTTCGGCTCCGCCTGCACGAGATCGCTGGCCAGGATGGACTTGATCTCCGACGCGAAGAGCAGCGCGTCGCGCGTCTTCGTCCAGTAGAGCGGCTTGATGCCGAGCCGATCGCGGACGAGCAGCAGCCGCTTGCGCGGCGCGTCCCACAGCGCGAACGCGAACATGCCGCGGAAGCGCTCGACGCAGGCGTCGCCCCACTGCTCGTAGGCATGGACGATCGTCTCGGTGTCCGACTTCGTCCGATAGCGATGGCCGTGCGCCTCGAGCTCCGCACGGACCGACGCGTGGTTGTAGATCTCGCCGTTGAAGGTCACCCAGATGCCGCCGTCCTCGTTCGACAGCGGCTGCTGGCCGGTGCTCAGATCGACGATGCTCAGCCGGCGGTGCGCGAGCGCCGCGGCATCGTCGCAGTGCAGCCCTGCATCGTCCGGGCCGCGATGCGTGATGATGTCGCGCATGCGGACCGCGCGCGCCGGCGCGTCGTCACGCAGCCTGTCGACCGCGACGATTCCTGCAATGCCGCACATCGTTACGCCGCCTCCAGCGCGGACGGCCGCCGCTCGGCCCCGGGCGCCTGCGCTCTGCCGTCGACGAACTGTCTGAACCACAGCTCGAGCATCACCAGGCTCCAGAGCCGGTGGCGATGATCGCGGGCGCCGCCGCGGTGCTCGGCCCAGAGCGCCGCGACGGCGCGATCGTCGAAGATGCCACGGTCGCGCAGCCGGCCGTCGCCGAGCAGCCCATCGACCATCGGCGCCAGCGGACCGCGCAGCCACTCGCCGATCGGCGCCTCGAATCCGTGCTTCGGCCGATCGACGATCGATTTCGGGATGCGGCGCTCGAGCATCCGGCGGAGCAGGTGGTTGCCGCGACCGTTCTTCAGCTTCAGCGAGGAGGGCACCGTCGCCGCGAACTCGAGCAGCTTGTGATCGAGCAGCGGCGCGCGCGATTCGAGCGACACCGCCATGCTCATCTTGTCGACCTTCGTCATAATGTCGTCGATGAGGTACGTCTTCACGTCGACGTAGAGCGCGCGATCGAGCGGATCGTGCGAGGGGCACGAGTGGTAGGCGAGGCGGAAGCCGGCGAACGGATCGGCGTCGCGCACCTCGCGCGCGAAGTCGCCGGCGTAGAGCGATCCGCGGACGCCGCTCTCGAACAACCCGTAGGCGTGCTTCCGCGCGCACGCCTCGGCTGGCGAGAGCGCGAGGTGGCGCAGCGAGCGCGCGCCCTTGACGCCGAGCGGCAGCCGCGCCGCCACGCGCCCGGCGATCCCGCCCGCCGTCGGCCCGAGCCACTGCCGCGCTGCCGCCTCCCACTGCTCGACGCGGTGGCGCGCGCAGCCGGCCCACAGCTCGTCGCCGCCGTCGCCCGAGAGCGCGACCGTCACGTGCTCGCGCGCCGCCTTCGACATGTAGTAGGTCGGCACCGCCGACGAATCGGCGAACGGTTCGTCGAGATGCCACGCGAGCTTCGGCAGCAGATCCGCGACGTCGGGCTTCACGATCTTCTCGTGCTGCCGCACGCCGAGATGCCGCGCGACGGTGCGCGCGTGCTCGAGCTCGTTGAACGCGTGCTCGTCGAAGCCGACCGACGTGGTGACGACGCGGTCGGGGCCGCACGCATCGGCCATCGCGGCGACGACGGCGGTCGAATCGATGCCGCCCGAAAGGAACGCGCCGAGCGGCACGTCGCTGATGAGACGCAGGCGCACCGATTCGGCGACGAGCGCCTCGAGCTGCGCGAGATACTGCGTCTCGCGCGACGGATCGCCGTCGCCGGTGAACGCCAGATCCCAGTAGCGCCGCACCGACACGCGGCCGCGCTCGGCCACCAGCAGATGCGCCGCCGGCAGCTTGAAGATCCCCGAGTACATCGTCTGCGGCGACGGCACGTATTGGAGCGCGAGGTACTCGTCGAGCGCTTCCGGACTCCAGCCGCGCGGCACGTCGGGATCCTCGAGCAGCGCCTTGATCTCGGAGCCGAAGGTGACGCCCGCGGCGGTGGGGCTGTAGTACAGCGGCTTCACGCCGATCCGATCGCGGACGAGCAGCAGCCGCCGCTTCGGCTCGTCCCACAGCGCGAAGGCGAACATCCCGCGGAAGCGATCGACCGCGCGATCGCCCCACTGCTCGTAGGCGTGCACGATGACTTCCGTGTCCGAGTGCGTGCGGAACCAGTGGCCGTGCGCCTCGAGCTCGGCGCGGATCTCGGCGAAGTTGTAGACCTCGCCGTTGAAGACGATCCAGATCGTGCCATCCTCGTTCGCCAGCGGCTGATCGCCGGTCGAGAGATCGATGATGCTGAGCCGCCGGTGGCCGAGGCCGATGCCGTCGGCGACGTAGAAGCCGTCGGCGTCGGGGCCGCGGTGCGCGATGACGCTCGTCATCGCGGAGAGGCGTTCACGGTCGACCGGGTTCGCAGGATCGAAATTGAATTTGCCCGCGATGCCGCACATGTCAGGAGGCCGCCCATTGGGGTTGGTCCGCGGCGACGACGCCGCGGCGCGTGAGCTCGGACGAATAGATGGAATCGAACGCTGCAACCATGCGGTCGAACGAGTAGCGCGCCCGCGCGGCGTCCCGCGCGGCGGCGCCGAGGCGCGAGGCGAGGATCGGATCGGCCATCAGCGCGGCGATGCGCTCGGCGAGCGGCGCCGCCTCGCCGGCGGGCGCGAGCAGGCCCGTGCGGCCGTCGTCGATCAGCTCGAGGATCCCGCCGACGCCGGACGCCACGATGGGGAGCCCCGCGGCCATCGCCTCGAGCACGGCGTTGGGGAAAGCTTCCGATCGCGACGGCAGGACGAAGATGTCCGCGTCCGCCAGCCGCCCTGGGACGTCGTCGCGATGGCCGAGGAAAGTGAACGCGTGGAGGACGCCGCGCTGCTCGGCGCGCGCGAGCAGCGGCTCGAGCTCCGGCCCGCCGCCCACGATCTCGAACCCGGCGTCGGGGAACCGGCGCAGGACATCGACGGCCGCGTCGACGAGTACGTCGTGCCCCTTCTCGCGGCGCAGGTTTGCGACGACGACCACTTTGCGAAGGCGCGGCCGCGGCTGATGGTCGCGGAGCCGATCGAAGTCGATGCCGTTCGGCACCACGGCGATCTTCCGTGCGGGCACGCGCTCGGCGCGCAGCCGGTCGGCGGCCGCGCGCGAATTCGCGACGATTTTGTCGGCGAACATGTACGCCGCGCGCTGCAGCGCAATCTGCGCCGCGCTCTTGTCGGGATTGATCTCGCGGCGGTTGGCGACGCGCACCGGCACGCCGGCGAGTGCGGCGCCGGGAAGTCCGAAAATGTTCGAGTAGAGCTCGGTGGTGTGGACGATCGCGATCTGCCGGTCGCGGCACCAGCGCGAGAACGCGGCGATGCGGCGGGCCGTGCCGGCGCTGGTGAACGAGCGCACGGGGAACTCCGCGACCGACGCGGCTACCTCAGCCGCGCGCCGGAACCAGGCGCCTTTGCCCTCGAAGCACGCGATGTGCACCGTCCACCGTGCGCGATCCAGGCGGCGAACCAGCTCGATCATCTGGCGCTCGGTGCCGCCTGGCTCGAAGCTGGTCATCACGATCGCGATCGGGAGCGGGACCGTATTCGCCACGGCCCCAATCTGAGCAAGGCAGGTGCCACTGAAATGCAGGAAAAGCCGCTCGCAGTTCCGTCAACGCGACTGTACGGCTGTGGCCGACGGAAATGCTGGTGAGGAGAGTGGAAAAGAATTGACGTACTGCTGATGCCACCGCTCGAACACGATCAGCTGCCACAGCCGCAGCGTGTGGTCGCGCTTGCCCGAGAGATGCTCGTCCACGATCTGCCGCACGAACGCCGGCTGGAAGTAGCCGCGCTGGAGGGTGGCGGGCGACAGCAGCGTGTCGGCGAACAGCTCACGCAGGTTGCCGCGGAACCATACGCCGAGCGGCACGCCGAATCCCTGCTTGCGCCGGTCGAGGATCTCGCGCGGCAGCAGCGTCGCCGCCACTTCCTTCAGCACGTGCTTGCGCCGGCCGTTCTTGATCTTCACCGCCGAGGGGAGCGACGAGGCGAACGCCATCACCTCGTTGTCGAGCAGCGGCACGCGGGATTCGATCGAGTGCGCCATGCTCATGCGATCGACTTTCGTGAGCACGTCTTCCGGCAGGTACGTTTCGGCGTCGAACCGCATCATCTGACTCGGCCACGGGAGGCCGGCGAACCGCTCGAAATGGCGCGCGAGCCGCGTCTCGGGATCCGGCCCTTCGAGCTGCCGGCGGACATCCGAGGTGAGCAGCGCCGGCTTCTCGTCCGCGCCGAAGAAGCGAATCGCGTCGAGGTAGCGTCCCTGCTCGTCGCGGCCGACATGGCGGAGAAAGTTCTTGCCGCGCGCGCCGTGCGGCAGCTGCGCCGCCGCGATCGCCGCGACGCGCCGCAGCGCGCGCGGGCTGTAGCGATCGAAGGCGACGACGCGCGGATGCGGGACGTAGCGGTCGTAGCCGCCGAACAGCTCGTCGCCGCCGTCGCCCGAGAGCACCACCGTCACGTGCCTGCGCGCCATCTCCGACACGTACCAGGTCGGGATCGCCGACGAGTCGGCGAACGGCTCGTCGAAGTGTGAGACGAGCGCGTCGAGAATCCGAACGGCGTCCGGCTTGACGACGAACTCGTGGTGGTCGGTGCAGAAATGATCGGCGACGCGCCGCGCGTGTTCGAGCTCGTCGAACGCCGGCTCGTCGAAGCCGATCGAGAACGTCTTGACGCGCGCGCCGGAGGTCTCCGCCATCAGCCCGACGACCAGGCTCGAGTCGATGCCGCCCGAGAGGAACGCGCCGAGCGGCACGTCGCTGAGCAGGTGGCACTTCACGGCGTCGGCCAGCACGCCCCGCAGCTCGCGCACGGCATCCGCTTCCGTGCCGCGAAAATCCTCGGCCGCCGGCATCTGCCAGTACCGCTCGATCGACACGCGGCCGTCCTGCCACGTCAGCAGATGCCCCGGCGGCAGTTTGCGCACGCTCTTGAAGATCGATCCGTCGCGCGGCGTGTAGAGAAACGAGAGGTAGTGATCGAGCGCGTCGAGATTGACATCGCGGGGGAGATCGGGCGCCTCGAGGAGCGACTTCAGCTCCGAGCCGAAGTAGAGCCGCCCGTTCACCGTCGCGTAATGCATCGGCTTGATGCCGATGCGATCGCGCGCGACGAGCAGCGACTTCGTGCGCATGTCCCAGATCGCGAGGCCGAACATGCCGCGCAGGCGCGCAATGGCGCGCGAGCCCCACTGCTCGTACGCGTGCACGATGGCTTCGGTGTCGGTCGACGTGTAGAAGCGATGGCCCGCCGCCTCGAGCTCGCGGCGCAGCTCGGGGAAGTTGTAGATCTCGCCGTTGAAGACGATCCAGATCGTGCGGTCCTCGTTGTGAATCGGCTGATGGCCCGTCGACAGATCGATGATGCTCAGCCGCCGCATCCCCAGCGCGACGCCCTCGTCCACCCACACGCCCTCGTCGTCCGGCCCGCGGTGGCGGATGACCTCGCACATCCGATGCACGAGCGCGCGGCTCTCGTCCGGCGCGAACGGCGACGCGGTGGCTGACGATTCGACGAAACCGGCTATGCCGCACATATTCGACTTCCTGATCGTGTAGGGCGAGGCTTTCAGCCTCGCCGCCGGCGACCCTGAAAGGGTCGCCCTACCTTCGTTCAACTTCTCGGCATCGTGCGGCGATCGCGCGCCACCTCGTACTCGCGTCCGCCGACGACGAGGCTGGCGCCTGACGTGGCGCCGGCGCCGCGCGCGTCGACGGTGAGATCGAGATGGAGATCCGGCACGGTCTGCGGCAGCTCGAGCTGGAAGCCGCGGCGTCCGGCCGTTCGCACGATCGATCCGTCGACGAGCGCGAGCCGCGCGATCGGCCGCTCGGCCGTCGCGCGGCAGAACAGCATCCGCGCGTCGGTTTCGATCTCGCCGATCCGCCACGTCCGCCCTCCGCGCTCGGCGGCGGGCTCCGCGAACAGGACGTAATCGATCGATCCGGCGCGCGTGACGCGGATCGCGGTTCCGTGCGCGATCGCGCCCGCTTCCGCCCATACCGGCACCCAGTCCACGTCGGCCACCGGATTCTGCGCGTTGAGATCGAGCACGCTGACGATCCAGAACGGCGCTGCGCCCGTGTGGCCGACGCGAATCGTCGTCGTGCGATCGACGCGTCCGTACGCCGGTGAGTACCAGCCGAGCCCGGCGGCTTCGTCGCCGACGAACGCCTCGACGAAGCCGTGCGGCACGGCGAGGCCGACGCGCTCGCCGGCGCGCGTGAGCGTCGCGTGCCGCCCGCGCACGGCGACCGTCCACCGCGGATCGACGTGCCAGTGGACCGCCGCGGCGTGCGATGCGGCATCGGCCGCCGGCGCATCGACGAGATCGGCGACGACGACGAGATCGCCGTGAAGCGCGAGAACGCGGCGGCGGTGGACGAGCGGGGCATAGCCGTCGTGCGCGCCGTCGAAGTAGTCGAAGCCGTCGTTGACGCGCCACCGCGCCACGCGCGCGTTCGCGGCGCGCGCCCAGTGGAACGGCCCGCGCGGGATCGACTGCGGCGCGTCGTCGAGCGTGAGCGTGTTGTGGAGCGCCGTGGACCGCAGGCGATCGCGCTGCTGCGGATCGGTCGTGTAGCAGCCGGTGCCCGGATCGATCAGCAGCGGCAGCCCGCGGACCGACAGCGTGAGCGACAGCGCGTCGGCGTGCGCGTGGCCGCCGTTCTGGTAGCCGTGCGCGCCGCCGTCGACGACCAGGTGATCGCCGGCCGCCGATCGCGAGACGTAGTAGCCGGTGTCGGGCAGCGCGCCGGATCGCACCGAATCGGCCGCCGACGTGTGGACATGGACGATCGGCGCCGCGACGCCGTTGAGCATCCAGATCGCCTCTTCCGGCGCGCGGCCGATCTGCAGGTCGCGCCGGCGCGTCACGGCGGCGGCGACCGCGAGGCTGTCGCGCAGGTCGTCGGCCGGCCGGCCCGCAATCGGCACGAGCGCGCCGCCGTCGTCGTCGCCGATGTGCGGCACGCGGCCGCGCGCGTCGGCGAGCAGGCGGGCGGCGGCGCCAAGCCGCTCGACCGCCTCTTCGAATCGAGCCGCGGCCGCGTCGTCGGTGAGCCGCGCGACGATCGCCGCCAGCGCGTAGAAGTCGAGCGTGTAGCGGTGGTAGTGCGTCGATCGCTCGAGGTGCCCGCCGTCGGCGCCAATCTGCCGGCCGATCTCGTCGACGAGAATCTTCCGCCCGAGCGCCCGCCGCCGCGCGCTCGCGGCGAGATCCGGGAGCGCCGAGCCGGCGACGTAGAGCGCGAGCGCCTCGCCGAGCAGGTGCGTGTTCGGGCTGAAGTAGTACGACAGGTTGCGCTCGACGTGCGTCAGCTGGCGATCGAGCGCGGCGAGCAGATCGACGAGCCACGGCCACGACGCGGTGTCGTCGTCGTCTGCGGCGAAGAAGCCGATCGCCCAGATCCAGGAGATCGATCGGAAGCCGAGCTCCAGCATGCTCGCCCAGTTGATGCCGGTGAGCGGCGGGTTGGCGTCGAGCCAGCTGCGCAACTCGGCGAGGAAACGATCGCGATAGCGCGCGTCGTCCGAGAGCCAGTACGCGCGGCCGAGCGCGAGCCAGTGCTGGTGGCGATTGAGCTCCCAGATCACCTTGTGATCGCCGTACGCGGGATCGAGGTATGCGACGCTCGCCCAGAACGCCACCGGCGGCCGCCGATTGACCGTCGGGTCGAGGCGCCAGTCGGGCAGCGCGTCCGGCCCGAAGCGAAGGCCGCGAAACGCGAGCAGGTCGTATTCGCCGGCGAGGATGCGATCGGCGCGCGCCACCGCGTGCGATGCGGCCTGCGGAAATTCGTCGCGGATGCGGGCGGCGACCGCGGCTCGCGACGAGGGCGCGACGACGAACCGCTGCGGCGAGGACGCGAGGCGCCGCGCGAGCGCGCGATGCGCGCGTCCCCACGCGCGCTCGGCCAGCGCGCGGCGGACGTCGCGGAGATCCTCGGCGGGCGCGAGCGCGTGCAGCAGATCCTCGCGGCTCCATCGCGGCGCCATCCACCGCGTGCGCACGCGATCGATCGCCGTCCGCGCCGTTGCGCCGGCCCGCCACGCGAGCTCGGCGCGATCCATGCGCGCCAGGCGCGCGAGGCTACGCGGCATCATGGCGGTGCGAGACGGCGGGCGCGACGGAAGGATCGAGGTCGGATGCCGGAGCCCGCGCGGCGGCACGGCGGCCCGCCGCCGCCGTTCGATAGGCCTCGAGCCACTGGCCGCGGACCGCCGGCCACGTGCACGCCTGGCATGTCGCGTAGGCGGCGCGCGCCATCGCGCGCGCGCGATCGGGATCGTCGAGCAACCGCAGCACTTGCGCCGCCAGCCTCTCGTGATCGCCGGCCGGCGCGAGCAGGCCGTGGCGTGTGTGGGCGAGGATCGCCGGCACGCCGCCGACGTCGGTCGAGACGGCCGGCAGACCGCTCGCGAACGCCTCGAGCAGCGACGTCGGCATGTTGTCGATGTCGGGGCTCTGCAGGTAGATGTCGTGGTCGGCGTAGCAGCGGGCGATCTCGTCCGGCCGCACGCGACCCGCGAAGGTCACGTTGCGCAGGCCGAGCGTCGCCGCCAGCGCGCGCAGGTCCGGCTCCTGCGGTCCGCCGCCGACGAGCGTCAGCGCCGCCTCGGGCCAGCGATCCTGCACGAGGCGGAACGCGCGCAGCGTCGCCGCGACGTTGTAGAGCGCGTCGAAGTTGCGCGTCGACACGAGCCGAGGACGGAGCGGCGTGCGCTCGCGAAACGGGAACCGCTCGAGATCGACGATGTTCGGGATGATGCTCGCGTCGATGCCGAAGCGGCGAAATACGTCGACGAGAAACGTCGAGGGAACGATGTTCGAGTCCGCGCGGGCGATCGCGTCGCGCGCAATCGCCGAGCGCTGGAGGTGATCCGGCGCCTCGCCGCTGCGATAATTCAGCACGACGGGCTTGCCGCGCGCGCGCGCGACGAGCATCGCCGGCAGCGGCGCAAGCATGAACGGGGCGTACGACGCCGAGAAGACGTGGACGACGTCGGCGCGCGCGAGCTCACGCGCGAGGAGCGGCAGGTAGATGAGCTCGTTGACGATTGTGCGGAGGTATTTCACGTCGAGCGCGAACTGCAGCGCGCGCGGCGGCAGCGGATTCACCGGCACGAGCCACGCGTCGACGTCCGGATCGTCTTGCCACGCCGCAAGCAGCCGATCCGCTTGCACCGCCTGCCCGCCGAGAATTCTGAGCGACGGCGCGACGAAGTCGACTCTGATACGGTCGGGCACGGCGACCCTGACGAGGTGCAAACCGCAAGCCGAGCTCCGCGCTGTCATGTAGCGCGACAAATCGCGCCGAAGGTTGCGCTTCGGAGCGATGCTCGAGTCCCAGCTGTACGTGAAGACAACTCGTCCGTATCGCCGCACACGACCGCTCAGATCAGAATTCCTCAATGAAAACGCCAGGCGTTGTGCAAACGCGTGTAACTCCGGGCATATAGCTGAGTCCGCACATCGCCGTCCGTCGGAGTTCGCGCGAGTCCCATCGAAATTCCTGAGCATTTCCACCAGTACGGCATCTGGTCGCGCATTTGCGCAGCGTCGCGCCGGTGCGGCTGTCTTTCCGAAGCCGCCTTCCCAAAATCTGAACCGTTCGTGGAGGTCTGATGCGGTTACGTGTGTCTGGCCAGCTCGGCCGTGTGTGTGCTCGTGTGGCAGCAGGAATCGTTTTCGTCGTCGGCGCCGCCGCGGCGGCGTCCGCGCAAACGACTGTCACGCTCAGTCAGCCGTCGACGCATGTCGTCTCGGCGACCGTGCGCGGCGGAACCTATGCCGACAAGAACAACCAGTCGCTTCTGGCGACGCGCGCTGCGGACAACGTGGAATACGAACGGCGCGCGCTCCTGAAGTTCGACACGCAGAACACGATCCCCCTCGGTAGCACGGTGACGTCGGCGAAGCTCACCGTCACGGTCAAGGGCGGCAGCGCGGACGCGACGCGCACGATCGGCGCCTATCAGATCAGGACGTCGTGGAACGAGACGGAAGTCACGTGGACCCATCGACGCACCACGGAGGCGTGGACGACGTCGGGTGGCGATCTCGGATCGAGGATCGCGGCCGAGAACGTCAGCAACGTCGCGGGCACGAAGGTGACCTTCGACGTCACGGCGCTGGTGAAGGCCGCTGTCGCGGGCTCGCTCGGCTCGTCGCGCTACACGCGCATCGCGCTCATCGACGAGGACGGCTCGACCAACGAGTCGTATCGCGAGTACTTCCTGCCGACCGACATCAACACCGCGCACCGGCCGGTGCTGACGGTCACCTACACCCCGCCGAGCCCCTCGCAGCCGAGCGCCCCGCCGACGCCCTCCTCGTCGTCGGCGACGCTGCACGTGCTGCAGTGGAACACGCACCACGGCGGCATCGGCACCGACGGCGTGTTCGATCCCGATCGGCTCGCGAGGAAGGCCGCGAGCTTCAGGCCGGATGTCGTCTCGTTCAACGAGATCGAACACTACGGCATCGACGAGCCCGCGCTGTACGCGTCGCTCATGAAGAAGTACACGGGAGAGACGTGGTACTACAAGTTCACCTCGGGCGCTGGAACGCAGAGCGGCCTCGGCAATCTGATCATGTCGCGCTATCCGTTCGATGCCTCGCAAGTCGATGTGCTGAGCCACAATCGAGCGATAGTGGATGCGACGATTCATGTGAACGGACGGACGATTAACGTCAGCTCGACGCATCTCGATGCGAACTCCACGAGCTATCGGCTCCAGGAAATCGGCGAGCTCACGGCGTGGGAGCGCACCCTGGCCGAGGAGCGGATCATCTGCGGCGACTTCAACGCGTGGCCGGGATCGACCGAGAACTCGACGATGAAAGGCGCCTACTACGACTCGTGGGCCAAGGCGCAGGCCGACGGCACTGCGGTGGCGTATCCGGGCAACACGGCGGGCAACACGCGCAACAGCCGGATCGATTACATCTACTACTCGCACGGCGCGAGCGCGCTCGAGTTGAAGGGTTCGCAGGTGTTCGATGTGCGCGATGCAAACGGCGTCATGCCGTCGGATCACCGCCCGGTCATGACGACGTTCGTGGTCAGGTAGGTCGTGTAGGTCAGGTAGGTCGCGTAGGTCAGGTAGGTCAGGTGGGTTCACAGAGGTCACGAAGGTCCTGACCCGCCTGACCCGCGCGACTCTTCATGGTTCCGTCGCGGCCAGAATCCTCGTGTCGTCGTCGCGGCTGCCGGGCGACGACGAGAGGTAGGTCGTCGGACTCAGCACGATCTGATCGACGATCGCGCCGTCCTCGCGCTGCTGCACGCGGACCGTGTGCGTACCGGTCGTCGCGAAGTAGACGTTGACGCCGAGCGCACCCCACCCGTTGTCGGCCCATCCCCAGCCGTGAATCGAGGCGTCGGAGGTGCCGTCCTGCTGCACGAACTCCGCCGAGCTCGTCGTGCCGATGCGCATGGTCGCGCCGCCGCTCGACGTCACGGAGTCGCTGAACTGCAGGTGCACCGAATCGTTGCCCGTCGAGTTGTTCTGCGCGCGGATCCGCACCCAGATGTGATACGCCGTGCCCGCGATCGCAGAGAACGTCGTCTCGAAGTAGTTCGCGGGGCTCGCGAGCGCCGGCGCGATCTTCGCGGCGCCGTTGTCCGCGTTCGCGAGCGCGGAGCCGCCGGCGGCGGTGCCGTCGGCGAGCGGCGTCCAGTTGCCGTGCAGGTTCGCGGCCGGCACGCGCGAGGCCCACATGACGACGGTCGTCGCGCCGTTCGGCGGCGGCGGCGGCGCGGGCGCCGTCCCCGACGTCGTGAAGCTCCAGATCGGCCCCGTCTTGGTCATGAGCGCCGCGGTCTTCGACACGATCTTCCAGAAGTAGGTCGTGCCCGGCGTCAGCGCCGGCAGCACGAACGACTGCATCTGGGTCGTCGTCTCGCTCGGCCCGAGCGGCTGGTCGGGCGCCAGGAGCGTCGTCGCCGTTGGATCGGTGCCGAAGTACACGTCGTACAGGTGCGCCCACGGCCCGCCGTACCACACGAGCTTCTGCCCCGTCGTCGGCACGTCGACGGCGCCGTTCGCAATCGACTGATACACCGGCTTGTCCGGCGGCAGCGGGACGAACGGCGCCGTCTCCGCGTTGCCGGTCGAATTGTTCCACTTGCGCTCGAACTGATCGACGAACCAGTTGAAGATCGCCGCCTTCGTCGTGAAGTAGTTGTGCTCCTGCTGCGAGTTCGCGGACGGCGACGTCCAGTTCGACGATCCGAAGATCGCCATCGCCTGTCCGTACAGGAGCATCAGCTTCTCGTGGTTCTCGCCGTCCGCGGCCCGGACGCGCATCGGAATGCCGGCAGCGTACATCCGGTCCATGTTCCACGCGACCCAGAGCCGGCTCACAAGGCGGTACTCGATCGTCTCACCGATGTATCGCACCGGCACGCCGCGCTGCTTTGCCGCGATCATCGCGTCGCCGTGACGCTTGTCGGTGATGCGGTACATGATGACGTCGATCTTCCGCGTCTCCGCGTTGTAGCGGTTCACCGCGCGCGTCCCATAGTCCTGGCCGGGAGGGAAGTTCATGTCGGCGCTGATCGTGAACGTGGGATAGGACCGCGTCCGCGACGCGACGTTCGCGTACACGCTGTAGTTCGTCCCGTCGGTCCACAGGTTGTCGAACTTCGTCTTGAACGAGTTGACGATCGCCGGGTCGTCCTCGAAAAAGATCGTCTCGCTCACGTAATTCGTGTACGGCGTGACCGGCACGAACGCGTTGGGGCTGTAGTTCGCCGACCCGAACTCGACGGTGTTCTGCCCCGCGAAGAGCATCATCTTGAAGTGCATGATGCCGCCGGCGGTCTTCTTCACCATCGGGATGCCGGCGGCCTGCAGCGTGTCGAGGCTCGTCTTGTTCAGCGGGTAGGTCGGGTTCGCGCGCGGATCCATCAGCACGCGCACCGGGACGCCGGCGTTCCACCGGTTGATGAGGTGACTGACGTAGCGCTGGTCTTCCATGAACCAGAAGCCGACGTCGATGCCGATTCGCTCGTTGTCGATGAGAGTGAGGAGCGGCGTGCGGCAGTTGGTGACCGACGAATCGCAGAGCGTCTCGGCGCGAGCCGCTCGCGGCTGGACGGCGACGCACAGCGCGGCAATACCCGCGCTGATGAGCAGCCGTCTGACGGGATGGGATGACGTAAGCACGGCGCGTGTGGAGCGAACGCGGTGCCAGCCCGGGAATGCGCGCCGCGCCGCGCGCACGCCCTGTTTATGCGCATCGAACGCGGCATCCGCAGGGAAAGAAGTACTCGAATTGATGCGTTACGTTACTGAAGATTTCGCAGAGATGGATCGCGCCGGCGGCGCCGGCATGCTCCGGACGCCCATCACGTACCCGGCAAAATAGCAGAGCATGGCGGCCCGGCGCATCGTCTCGACGCCGTTGGCTGTGAGCACCGCGCGAACGATACCGCCGAGATCGCGAATCGCCGACCCGACCATGAACCGCGGCACGCGCGCGATCGTCGGCACACGAGACAGATCGATCCCCATCTCGGTGACGGGATGGCGCTGCTCGAGGCGCGCCTTCGAGACGCCCTTCCAGTACCACCAGCGCAGGAAGTACTCCCGCGTGAGCCGCCGCGCAGGCACGTGATGCTGCAGCGACGCCTGCGGGACGTAGATGCCGCGCGCGCCGACGATGCGCGAGCGGCAGAAGAATTCCGCCTGCTCCTGGCCGAGCAGGGAGTTGCCGTTGCGCCCGAGCGCCGGATCGAAGCCGCCGATGCGATCGATCAGCAGCCGCCGCACCGCCATGTTCGCACCCAGCGGCACGCGCCGGCGCTCCTCGAAGACGAAGCCCTCCGGCCCGTAGTCGAGGATCGCGAGCGTGCCCCACAGGTCCGATCGCGTGCTGTCGAGCCAGGCCGGCCGCGGCCGTTCCCAGATGGGCAGCACCGGGCCGCCGGTATAATCGACGCTCGGATCGTCCAGCAGCGGCCGGCAGGACGCCTCGAGCCACCCCTCGCTCACGCGCACGTCGTCGTCGGTGAAGACGACAATGGCCGCGTCGGTGGCCTCGAGGCCGGCATTGAGCGCGTTGGACTTACCCTGGCGAGGCTCGAACAGATACCGCAGGCGGACAGGGAATTCCGCAATTCGGGAAATGACGGCCTCCCGCGTCCGATCGTTGGAATTGTTGTCGACGACGACGACGTCCCAGCTGAGCGAGGTGCGCAGGGCGCGCAGGCTGTCGAGCGTTTCCCCGAGGAGATCTGCGCGGTTGTACGTGCATATGAGGACGGTCGCGTCGACGAGCGCATCTACGGCAGACACCGCTGAGCCGTGTTGCAATCGCCCTGCCTGCTCGTCTTTATCGCGCGGCAACGCGTTTGCTCCTGAGGTGCGCGTGCGAATCTCTGCCGTTGCGCTTGCCGTGTGCGCCGCGATCGGATCGGCGTGCGGCGGACACGACTCGCCGACCAGCCCGACCGGCGCGGCGTCGCGCCCGCCGGTGACGCTGAAGGTGATGACCTTCAACATCCAGCACGGGATCGACGGCACGAGTCGCTACAACCTGCAAAGCGCGATCAACGCCATCGCGCGCGCGCAACCCGACATCGTCGGCCTGCAGGAAGTGACGCGCAACCATCCGTTTTACGCGTGCGACGATCAGCCGGCGCGGATTGCGAGCGGCGTCACCGCGGCGACGGGGCAGGCGTGGGATGTGCGCTACCAGCAGGAATGGTTCACACCCGACGTGTCGTGCCAGCAGACAGGCCGCGGCGACGGACCGGAGACCGAGGGGCTCGTGTTTCTGACGCGGCGCGGCATCGTGTCGTCGGCGACGACGCCGCTGCCCGATAGCCGCATCGGCCTGCAGGTCGCCGTGCGCGACGCGTACGGCCTCCCGATCGTCGTAACCCACCTGACGTCCGGCGGATCGGCATCGGCCGGCGGCACCCGCCGGCAGCAGATCGATCGGCTTCTCGCATGGGCGCAGGGCTTCGGCCAGCCCGTCGTGATCGTCGGCGATTTCAACGCGAACCCCGAGTGGCCTGAGATGCAGCCGATGTTCGGCGGATTTCATGATGCGTGGGCCGATGCGGTGGGGCTCGGCCGCGCAACCGGAAATCCGAACAGCCATGGCTCCAGTCGCATCGACTACGTATTCTTCGCGGCGGGAGGATCGCTGTCGCTCGTCTCGGCCGAGGTCGTCAACACTGCCGCGCTCATAGGCATCGCCGCATCCGATCACGAGCCGGTCGCCGCCGCGTTTACTGTTCGATGACCGGCAGGAGCGCCACGCGGAAGTTGTCCCGCATCGCTGTACCAGGCGACGGCTCCTTGTCGGACGTTCCTGCCTTGATCTCGGACACGAGCCGTTTGGACTCGATCGCCGGATCCCACGTCTCGCGGTAGACCTCGGCGAACGGGCCAGGCGCCGGAGGTGACGGCCACCTCGAAGACGACGTCATCGATCCCCTGCGCCGGGCGGAAGTCGTGGCAGATGCGCAGCCACGGCTGCGTCGCCGGTTCGTACGTCACGCTGGCCAGCTGATACTTCACGTCGTCAATCTTTTTCTCGACGCGAATACGCAGCGCATCGGCGGTGCCGGTCCGGTAGATGCGGTAGAAATTCGTGCTGCCGTTGGCGGCCCGTGAACATCGCATTGGCCTGATCGCCGACGACACCGTGAAGCAGCTGTACCTGCCCGTAGCCACCGATCGACAGATCGAAGGGATGCGTGCTCGGCCCGTTGTAATGAAACCCGGAGGACCGCTGCCGCAATGGCCCGATCGTGATCGCGCCCGCCTCGTATGCAATGCGCAGGTCCCGAGCATCCATGCCGCTCACGATGAGGCCCGGCCATTTGTCGCTCGCCGCCGTGGTCCCTCGCGGAACCATGTAGGTCGCCGCGACCGGACGGTGGACGGAGACCGCAACAGCCGGGACCGACGCCGCGTTCACGTCGAGGCCGTTTGAAAACAGGTAGTCGATGCGCGAGCGGTACTCGTGCCCATCGCCACTATGGGTCGCACCGCTGCCGCCGGCGCGTTCGGCCCACGCGTCCACGTACTGCCGCGCCATCGTCGCCGCCGCAGGTGAGGACGGGCCCTCATTGAAATCGCCGCCGGCAATTTGCGGCGTAGGGATCGTAGCGGCCCGCGATGCAGTGACACGCGGTCGCGCCGTGCCATGCGGTACTGCCGAGGCCGTCGTTCAAGCGCGCGACGTCAGGGAAAGGACAAGCTTCTTCAGGGCGGCTTCGGTCCGGGCTTATACCCTGACCGAAGCACGTCCCCTATGACACACGACGTTTGACGAGCTGACAGCGCACGATCGACGTCGTGAATTCGCGGAGCGGATACCGCGCGGCCCAGCGAAGTTTCCGAATCGGGACCGCCTCGAATGACTCGAATTGAAACGGGCTGTCGGCGACGAGCTTCTCGAATCGGCGGACCGTCATCTGGTTGAGCCCGGCCTGTCGGAACGAGGTCGTCGGTGTCTTGCCGGGCAGGCTCGAGCGCCATTTCGACATCGCGGCTTCGGAGAACAACAGGTGCGCCCACGGAAACACCGAGAACAGGTGACCTCCGTACGGGTGGTACCATGTCGGCCCAAACGCGACGAGCACGCGTCCGGTCGGGGCGAGCATCGAATCCATGATCCGCAGGATCTCGGCCGGGTCGTCGAAGTGCTCGAACGAGTCCAGCGAGACGATCACGTCAGCGGTGGTGCCGCCGGTCCAACGCTGCACGAATGTGCACCGGTCGGCGACGCCGCGTGCTTCAGCGAGCGCCCGCGCGTGCTCGAGCCACCGTTCGCGGATGTCGATGCCGACGACGTGCGCGGCGCCATGCTCGGCGAGCTCGACGACTTCCTCGCCTTCGCCGCAGCCGAAGTCGACGACGACTTTGCCGCGCGTGCGCTGCCAGACCTCCGGGCCGAGGAGCACCTGCAGCTTGCTCTTGTTCTGATAAACTTTTGGTACGCCTTCGGCGAGTCCGGAGCGGCCGTCCGGGCTCAGCGCGGTGAGGAGCCGTACTCCGTATGCGCCGCCAACGAGGCCCATCTCGCGTCCTCCTGTGATTCGCGCTACACGCTGGGGCTGGCCGTCGGTTTCCACGCCGGCGCGGCCAGGTGGCGATCCTTCCAGCGCTGCTTGACGACGCCGGCGAACATCCACAGATATAGTTCGTGCTCGAAGGCGTTGACCGCGTCGCCGCGTAGTCTGGCGGCGAACGAATCCTTCATCGCGACGAGCGCGCTTCGGAACATGTAGCGCGGCACGCCCGCGATGTGCGTGACCTGGGAAAAATCGAGCGTCGTCTGCTCGGGCGCTTCCATGTCCTTGCCGCTCTGCGCGTACAGCATCGCGCGGCTGATGCCGCGCCAGAAGAACCAGCGCCGGAAGTACGCCTTGTTCAGCCGATCGGTCGGGATCAGGTGCTGGACCACCATGTCGGGGACGTAGTAGCCGGTGAGGCCGGCGGCGTGCGCGCGCATGCACCATTCGCGCACTTCCTGGCCGAGCAGCGTCCCGGCCTTGCGGCCGATCCGCGTGTCGAAGCCGCCGGCGCGCTCGATCGCCTCCCGGCGCATCGCCATGTTGACGCCGAGCGGAACGCGCTTGCCGAACGCGATCGGTTCGCGGCCGTAATCGAGCAGCGCGATCACCGCCCAGAGGCGGCCGTTGACGCGCGGCACCCAGTTCGGCGGCTGCGATTCCCAGATCGGCAGCACGCGGCCGCCGACGTAATCGCAATTGAGCGTCTCGAGGCCTCGCGCGATCGTGTTCAGCCAGTCGGGCGCAACGCGGACGTCGTCGTCGGTCGTGACGACGATGTCGCCGGCCGCGATCCGCAATCCGTGATTCAGTGCCGCGCTGCGGCCCTGTTCCTGCTCGAACGCGTAGCGGAGCGGCGCCGGAAAGCCGATCGTGGCCGCCTCCACCACTTCGCGCGTGTCGTCCGGCGAGTTGTTGTCGATGACGATCACTTCCCACGGCGCGGCCGGCCGGAGGCGCGCGAGGCTTGCGAGCGTGTCGCGCAGCACGCCGGCGCGGTTGTAGGTCGCAATCACGACAGAGAATCTCATAGCGCGCTCTCGGCGATGTGGGCGTCGTGGACACCGACGATCTGGGAATGTGGCAGCGGCAGCTCGAGCAGCTCGTACACCATCTTCAGCGCACGGGCGGTCGCGGTGCCCGGCTCGTGGAACATCTCGCGAACGATCGCGTGGCGCGCGGCCGCGCGGCGCTCCGGGTGCTCGAGCTCGTCGAGCGCGGCCGCACCGATCGCGTCGGCTGTCTGCACGACGCGCGCGGCGCTCCGCAGCAGGGCGATCTTGTCCGGATTGATCCTCGCGACGCGTTCGAGATCGGGCGCGTCGAAGATCACGAGCGGCCGACTCAGCAGGATGAATTCGAAACCGATGGAGCTGTGATCGGTCACCATCACGTCGCTCGCCGCGAGCAGCGGCGACGAGTCGGCCACCTCGACGAACGCGAGGCGCCCGGGCTGCTGCATCCGCGCGAATCGCTCTCGCCAGTCGATCCCGCCGCTGAACTTCGCGTTCGCCGCGTCGAGCGATCGATCGTGCAGTTTCACGATCACGTTCAGCCCGGCGTCGAGCAGGCGCTTCACGATGGCTTCCCCGGCCAGGTTCAGCGACGACGCGCTCGACCACGTCGGAGCGTAGATGGCGGTGCGCCGACGCTCGTCGAGCTGCAGGTGTGCGCGAATGGCGCCGGGGTCGTAGAGGCCGTTCACGAGCGCATCCACCTTTGGGTAGCCGACGAGCACGGCCGCCTCCGGCTTCACGATCCCGGCCTGCACATATCGGCGCATGCGATCGGCGTTGACGAACGCGACGCGATCGAAATCGCCGAATCCGGCCGGCAGGCGACCAGGCGCGTCCAGGTCGTATTTGCCGGCCATGCCGTGAAAGAAGTTGACGCGGCGGAGACATCGCCGCAGCTCGACCGGGTCCCACGGATCCGCGCTGATGCACAGATCCGCCCGCCTCCATGTCATCGCGTGGCGCGGGTGGATCGGGAAGCGCAAGTCCGCCACCGCGGCCGCGGCCGCGATCTCGTCGGGGTGCTCGGTCGTGAACGCGGTCTCGACACGAGGATCGCGCTGCAGCGCGTCGGCCACGGGAGCGAGCACCGCGAAGTTCATCGGTGTCCGTGCGTCCACGATCACGCGCCGCGGCCCGAGCCAGCGCCCGATTGCCGTGTCGGCGCGCCGAACCGCGCGCTTGAGGAATCTCGTCATGATCGAACGTGGGCTGCGGCGCCGAGGGGAATCGCCCGGCGGGCCAGCGTCCGCAGCCGGTACATCCTGATGGCCGCGTGCGGCGCGAGCTCGAGCACCCGCGCGGCCGCGCCGAGCAGCCAGCCGCCGCGCCGCGCGTGGAGCGCCGCCAGATGCCGCGCCGCCTCGCGCGACTCGCCGCGCGCGAGGCTCCCGCGCGCCTCGGCGGCGGCGAGTTCGGTTTCGAACCGCGCCACCTGGCGATCGAGAATCGATTGTTCGGGCGAACCGGGCGCGAGCGCCGGCCGGGTTTTCGCCAGAACACGGAGGATGCCGCTCAACATCCGCGTGTCGTCCGACGACAGGCTGCCGGGGCGGCACGAGTACCAGCCGAGCGGCGTGGTGTTGCGCGTGAACGCGAACCCCGCGCGCGCCGCGCGGATCCACATCTCGTACTCTTCGTTGGTGAACATCGCGGGGTCGAAGCCGCCGATCGCGTCGATCACCTCGCGGCGGAAGACCGACATGATGAACAGGCACGTCTCGTCGGCGAGGATCTCGGCGAGGGTGATCGGCCGCCCGGCGCCGCGCACCGGCCGCGACGGCTGACCGTCGCGCGCGCCGCCGCGGTTGCGCGCGTTGCCGACGACGACGTCGACGTCCGGGCGCGCACGAAGGATCGCGATCTGCGCCTCGAGGAACGTTCCGTCCCACTCGTCGTCGCTGTCGAGGAACGCGAAGAATCGTCCCGACGCCGCGCGGAACGCGGTGTTGCGCGCCGGGCCCGGCCCGGCGTTCGCCTGCTGCAGGACGCGCACGCGCGCATCGCGCGCGGCGCAGCCCTCCGCCACCGCAACGGTTCCGTCGCTCGAGCCGTCGTCCACGATCAGCAGCTCGAGGTCGGTGAACGACTGCCGCAGCACCGAGTCGACCGCCGTGTGCAGGTAGGCCTCGGCGTTGTAGGCCGGCATGATTACGCTGACGGCTGGCATACGACTCGGGAATCGGGGATGTGGGGCTCGCGGGCCTGCACGGGAAGTCCAATCGCGTCGTACATCTCGTTGACCGAGCGTGCAGTCGCCGTGCCTGGTTCGTGGAACAGGTCCGCCGCGACGGCGCGGCGCGTCGCCGATTTCTCCGCCGGGCTCGCGAGCGCGCGCTGCACGGCGGCCGTCGTGTCGTCGATCCCCGTCGTCGACTCCGACACGTCGGCGAGCAGCCGCACGTAGTCCTGATGGATGTTCGCGAGCTCGATGAGCGCCGGCCGGTGGATGCGCACGAGCGGCCGATCGAGGAGCAGGTACTCGAAGCCGCACGAGCTGTGATCGGTGATCAGGACGTCGGCAGCGGCGAGGTACGGGCAGATGTCGGCTTCTTGCGCCAGCACGACGCGGCCGGCGCGCAGGTGCGGCCGGAGCGCGGCAATCCAGTCCACGCCGCCGGAATACTGCGGCCGAAGGTCGCACGATCGATCGTGCAGCTTGACGATCACGTTCACGGCCGTCGCCGCGAGCCGATCGATCAGCTCGATCCCCATCGCGTTGAGCGACGAGGCGGACGACCAGGTCGGCGCGTAGAGGATCGCCGGGCGCTCCGGCGAGAGGCCGAGGGCGATGAGCACCGCGTCGCGCGTCAGCGATCCGTCGACGAGGCAATCCACTTTCGGCATGCCGACGAGGCGGATCGCGGGGCTGTCCGCGTCGAGCGCGCCGGCGGCCACGCAGTTGTTCAGCCGCCGGCGGTTCACGAAGAACAGCCGGTGCCACGCGCCGAGCGGCTCGGTCGGCGCGTCGAAGCCGTACTTGCCGCCGACGCCGTGGAACATCTGAATCCGGCACGTGCGGTGGAGCAGGCGCGTCCAGGTGAAATCCGAGGTCAGATACGCGTCGTACTTCGTCACCGCCGCGGCCGCGCGCCCTACGACGTGCGCGCGGGCGCCGGCGTCGCGAAAGATCTCGGCGGCCCTGCCCGGTTCCTCGCTCGCGATGAAGTGGAAGGCGACGCGGCCGTCGCGCTCCATCGCGCGGTGCACCGGCGCGAACATCGCGTAGTGCACCGGCGTGCGCGCATCGACGAGGATGCGGCGAACGTGGCTCATGCGTGCGCCCTGACGAGACGCGCCGCCGGCGCCGGAGCCGGCGCGGCCTCGCGCGCCGCCGCGCGCCGCGCGAACAGGATCTCGCGGCCGGCCACCGACAGCGCGAACACGTAGTAGAACGTCCAGTTGAAGGCGACCGACGCGAAGAGCGAGCAGATCGTCCAGCCCACCATCGCCGCGAGCATACCCTTCGCGTTCGTGTCGAGAATCCGCCGGTCGGCCTCGGCGATCTCGAGCGACGGCGGCGCGGTGCGCGCGGCGGGCGCGCGCGCCCCCGGCACGCCGCGCGCGCCCGCGCCCGCCGGCACGCGCGGGTGCCGCGGCACGCGCAGCAGCCGCATCGCCGACAGGTTGGCGCTGTAGGCGCGCGACACCAGGAAGCCGAACGTCAGCAGCCCGCAGAACCCGAGCTCGGACGCGACCTGCAGCCACACGTTGTGCGTCACGCGCCACTTCTCGACGATGCCCGGGGCGTTGTAGTTCTGGAACTGGCCGGCGCCGATGCCGGTGACCGGGTTGTCGAGGAACACCTGGACGCCCTGATCGATGAGGCGCAGCCGCGCGGCGCGCGAGCCGGTGGCATCCTCCTCGGCGTTCATGATGCTGTCCATGCGGTTCCAGAACGAGTCGGGCATCACGGGCAGCGCCATCAGCCCCGCGACGATCGCGGCGAGCACCATGCCCGGCTTGACGCGCGCCGTGTAGAACATCACGACGGCGCCCATGGCGAGCAGCCCGAGGAAGCCGCTGCGCGACTTGGTGCAGACGATGGCCGCGAGCATCACCAGGCACAACGCGCCCGCGACGAGGCGGCGCGACGTCTTCCGGTCCTGGATCACGATGAAGAGCGCCGGCGCCATGAACGTCACGAGGTTGAGCGCGAGGTCGTTCGGGTTCTCGAACATGCCGCCGACCGCGCCGCGCAGCCGATCGCCTTCGACGAGGTTCACGCCGCGCAGGTAGTCGAACACGCCGCGCGCCGCGATGTAGCCCGAGGCGACGATCATCACCCACGTCATCTGCCGCACGCGGCGCGGCGTGGTGATCGTGCTGATCATCAGCGCGAAGATCAGGATGATCTTCACGAAGATGTCGCTGAACACCTTGGTCGAGCCGCCGGGCCAGATCGAGAACGGGATCGTCAGCACGATGACGGCGCCGAGCACGATCACGCCGATCACCTCGGCGTTCACCTTCGTGATCGTCTGCCCGGCCGACAGGCGGCGGACGGCCATCGCCGCGAGCCCCGCGATGGCCGTCAGCTCGGCGAGGTGGAGCACCTCGAGGCCCGGAATCTGATCCTGGGGGCGGAAGAACAGGAGCGCCGTGAAGGAGATCATCCAGAGGTAGTCCCAGTCGTAGCGCTCGCGCACGACCGCGATCTTCGCCTTCACCTGCTCGAGCCGCGGCGCCTTGGCCGCGGCGCGCGCATCGCGTCCCGCGACGACGAGCGCGCCCCGGCGCGCGCCGCCGACGTTGAATGTCAGTCGCTCCATGATCCGGCCCTCACGACGATCAACGCAGAACACGCAGAACCCGCAGAACCCATGTGTACTCTGCGGGCTCCGCGTGGTCTGCGTTGTACGTCGTCCATCACTTCCAGACTCGCCGGCCGCGGGCGGCGGCGACGAGGCCGGCCACCGCGGCGTAGTTCATCATCACGAAGGTGAAGGCGACGCGCGCCGCCTTCGACACCAGACGCATCACGCCACCTCACGCGCGATTTGCGCGTCGGGACCGATCGCCGGCTGCGCCGCGCGCACGTCTTCGCGGCGCCGCGCCGCGAACTCGAGAACGGCGCCGACGCCGGCGAGCAGGTAGAAGAGCACCTGCGCCGCGAGCGCGATCGCGTACACCGCGTGCGACGCGGCGAGCGCGACGCTCGCCGCGAAGGCGGCCAGGAGCGCGTACGGCATGGCGAGGCGTCCCAGCTTGTGCGACACGTACTGCAGCCACACAGGATTGCGCCACGGCGCGAGGAGCGTCGGCTCGAGCGCGAGAATCTGGTAGTTGCCGGCGAGGGTGCGCACCTTGCGCCGCGCCTCGGCGTCGGCGTCCACCGCCGCGCGATCGAACGCGCGCGCGCGCTCGTTGAAGACGACGCGGTAGCCCGAGAGCACCACCCGCATCGGCGCCAGCACATCGTCGAGGATCGTGTCGGCGGGCAGCGGACGGAAGAGCGCGCGGCGCATCGCGTAGATGGCCCCCGTCGCGCCGAGCGTCGATCCGATCGCGCTCTCGAGACGCCGCAGATCCTTCTCGTACTTCCAGTAGAGGCCGATGCCGTCGGCGATCGTCGAGCGGACGGTGCGGCGGCGATCGTCGCCGCGCCGGTCCGAGGCGCTCGCACGGAGGCCGGCGCGCCGATCCCAGGTCCGCCGATCGCGGCGGCGGCGGCACGGCGACTCGGCGTCGAGCAGCAGCTCGCCGGTGACGGCGCCGACGCGCGGATCCCCGAACGGCGCGACGAGCTCGCGCAGCGCATCGGGCGCGAACACCTGCCGCGCGTCGGCGTACACGACGATGTCGTGGCGCGCGGCGGCGACGCCGGCGTTCAGCGCGAGCGCCTTGCCGCCGGCAGGCGCGTCGATGACGTCCACCACGCCGCGGTAGCGCTCGAGCACCGCCATCGTGTCGTCCGTCGATCCATCCGAGACGACGATGATCTGCTGCTTGTCGGCGGGGTAGTCGAGGCGCAGGAGGTTGTCGATGCGCGCGGGCAGCCGCGCCGCTTCATTGCGCGCAGCGATGACGATCGCGACGCCCGGCTCGCGCGCCGGATCGGGCGCGGCCAGCGGCTTCGGCCGGACGCGCGACCAGACGCGCAGCAGGACCGGATAGCCTGCATACACGTAGACGATCGCGCCGATCGACACCCAGAACAGCCACGCCATCTCGAATCACACCTTCACCGGCGACCGATCGCCGGCGGTCTCCGCCGCCTGCGGCGCCTCGACGGGCAGCGCCGGCGCCGGCGCGCCGAGCTTGATCACGTGCGGGTGCACGCCGGCGATCGCGTTGCGTGTGTCGACGATGAGCCGCGCCGACTTCAGCACCATGTCGTAGTCCACCGTCCGGTGCTCGGTGAGGATCGCCACGCAGTCGGCGTCGGCGATCGCCTCCGGCGTCAGCGGCTCGGTCTGCATGTCGAAGCCGCCGTGCCACGCGCGCGCCGCCAGCGCCGGCACGTACGGATCGGCGTAGCGGACCGTCGCGCCCTTCTGGTGGAGCACCGCCATCACGTCGAGCGACGGCGACTCGCGCATGTCGTCGATGTCGCGCTTGTAGGCGATGCCGAGCACCAGCACCGTCGACCCGTTGATGGACTTCCGGTGCCGGTTCAGCGCGTCGCCGATCTTGTCGACGACGAAGTGCGGCATCGCGCCGTTGATCTGCCCTGCGAGCTCGATGAACCGCGGATCGAAGCCGTTCTGCTTCGCCTTCCACGACAGGTAGAACGGGTCGATCGGGATGCAGTGGCCCCCCAGCCCCGGCCCCGGATAGAACGGCATGAAGCCGAACGGCTTGGTGGCCGCCGCCTTCACGACTTCCCACACGTCGATGCCGAGCCGATCGCACATCAACGCGATCTCGTTCACGAGCCCGATGTTCACCATGCGGAAGGTGTTCTCGAGCAGCTTCACCATCTCGGCCGCCTGCGGCGAGCTCACCGGCACGATCGTCTCGATCGCCGCGCCGTAGAGCGCGCCCGCCAGCGACGTGGACTCGTCGCCGAGCCCGCCGACGACCTTCGGCACGTTGTGCGTGTTGAACGTCGGGTTGCCCGGATCGACGCGCTCGGGCGAGAAGGCGAGGAAGAAATCGACGCCGGCCTTGAGCCCGCCGGCCTCGAGCATCGGCTGCACCAGCTCCTCGGTCGTCCCCGGATACGTCGTCGACTCGAGGATGACGAGCATGCCCCGATGCAGATGCTTCGCGATCTGCTCGACCGCCGACACGATGTACGACATGTCGGGGTCCTTCGTCTTCCGGAGCGGCGTCGGAACGCAGATGTTGATCGTATCGAGCCCGGCGACGACGGAGAAATCGTCGGTCGCCTGGAGCCTGCCCTCGGCAACGAGGCGCGCGACCTCGGCGGTCGGCACGTCGGGAATGTAGGAGGTGCCCTGGCGGACCGCGTCCACCTTCCGGCGATCGAGGTCGATGCCGGTCGTCACGAAGCCCGCGCGCGCGAACTCCACGGCGAGCGGCAGGCCCACGTAGCCCAGGCCGACGACGCCGGCGCGCGCCGTGCGCGCGGCGAGCTTGCCGCGCAGGCTCTCATACCACTGATCACTCACAGCGAATCCTCCAGGACTGGTTCGGGCGTGCCGAGGAGCGTGTTCTTCATGCGGCGCCAGAAGCCGGGGCGCCGCCTCGACTGGTACATCGCGAACGACGGCGACTGCACGCGCGGGCGCGCGGCGGACGACGCGGCCGCGGGCGGCCACGCGGCGGCCACGGGCGCGTGCGCGACCGCCGGCTGCACCGCCTGCGTCTGGGCCTGCGTGCGCAGCAGGCGATACTGATCCGCGAGCACGCGGCGCTGCTCGGCGAGCTCCTTCTCGCGGCTCACCATCTCCTGCTCGCGCCGCCGCAGCTCTTTCTCGCGCTCCGCGAGCTCGCGCGCGAGCTTGTCGTCTTCGGCCGTCCGCATCGCCGCGACGGGCGCGGCCGCCGCCGCGGCGATCGGCGCCGGAATCGCGCTGGTCGGCACCGCCGGCACGACCGAATCGCGCCGGTTCGGGTTCGACCGCGGGCCGAGGACGCCGGTCGCGTCGAGATCGGCGATCACTTCCTGCACGAGCGACGCGTCGATGACGGGCCGCTCCTCGCCGTAGCCGAACACGAGCGTCGCGTCGGCGATCACGTTGATCAGGCGCGGCACGCCGCCGCTGCGCCCGTGAATCGCGTCGGTGACGTCGCGCGGGAACTCGAGCGGCGTCGCGATCGACGCGCGCGCGAGCCGATGGTTGACGTAGTGCGCCGTCTCCTCGGCGTCGAGCGGCTCGAGGTGATAGCTCACCGTGATCCGCTGCCGCAGCTGCTCGAGCTCCGGCCGATCGAGCTTGTCGCGCAGATCCGGCTG